>Ga0157372_10000459_pt1 | contig 44769 bp, 35 predicted proteins | sample C55metaG_FD_115307 | JGI IMG/M metagenome (GOLD analysis project Ga0157372, IMG submission 115307) | Corn rhizosphere microbial communities from Kellogg Biological Station, Michigan, USA - C5-5 metaG | ecosystem: Host-associated > Plants > Roots > Rhizosphere > Soil | place: USA: Michigan...
GTTCTCATTGCCAGAAAATGGAGGCCGGGTGATATACCGGTGCGCAAATACCACATTTTCCGATCCGTTAATTTGCTTGCGGGCGTAATTCATCAAGGTGTCTTTGCCTGCTCCGGATGCGCCAATAACATAAAATAGCTTGCTCATGGTGGTTTTATATGGATGAAAAGGGCGTATTATTTGAACCGCTATATATTTTGAATGGTAAAATTACCGATTGACGGCAGGTTGTTAAGTCAATTTATTACAAGTGTTGTGGTGATGCCGAAATGATCGCTCGGGTACAAGCCGGTTTCTTCATCAGGCACGTTTAATACCACTGCCGAATCGATAAACCGCGGATAATTACCCGTACCAGGGAAGGGCAAAGTAAAGATCTGATCAACACATACCTGTTTGTTGGCCTTGTAATAGGCATCGGTAAGGCTGTATCTCGGTTCTGTACCATTACCTTCGGTATAACAATCAGCAGCCTTAGATAATTCCCGGAAAGCCATAACTGCTTCCGAATCGGGTGTGGCATTAAAGTCGCCGCAAATAATGTGGTATGGCTTTGGGGTTTCCTCAATAACAAAACGCGCAAGGGCTTCGGCCTGGGCTTTTCTAAGCCCTTTATGTTGGCCCAGGTGTGTAAGATGGGTAGTGGTAACAGTAACTGTTTTTCCCGATGGCAGGTTTACGTTTACCCGGAAAGCTTTGCGATCGTTATCTTCGGCTACTACAGGTAAATCAAAACTCCCGGTTTCGGTAACCGGGTAAACTGATAATATGCCCAGGCCCGATGTACTGTTAACCACCCCGCCTTCAAACAGGCGTTTTTTCGATCGGCCGGGTAAAAAACAGTAGTTCATATTTAATTCGGCAGCCAAAAATTTCAGGGTATCGGCGTTCGCTTCTTCGCTGTAAAAACATTCCTGGCAAGCTATAACATGGGGTTTTAGTTGTTTAAGTTGTTTGGCAAGTATGCCCATGCGCACCCGATACTCACCATCGCATTTCCATGTATTTATGGTGACAATTTTAACATTTTCCACTCAGGCAATATCAGCAATCTAAATTATACAATCAATATTCGGTAATTATTAACTGATAACACCGGCCTGGCAATGCTGACCAGGAGCCTGCCGGTTAACCCATGTAAAATCTACTGTATAAAAGTTCCAATTGAGCATGGCAAGAAGCAAGGTGTTTAGGGTAAACAGGTTAATAAGATTGGTGGATATTTATTTTACCTTTTTTAAACAAAGTAAATGAAAGCGCATTGCCCTCTAACCTCTAAATTTTCATTTTTTTTTGAAAGTTTAAAAACTTATTTATATTTGTGCATGGAATTGGCAGAGGCAAAGTTAAAATTCATTGAGGCTTGGGGTAAGCTGGGGTCGGAGTGGGGGATTAACCGCACCATGGCACAGGTACATGCTTTGCTGATGATCTCCCCCGAGGCTTTAACCACTGAAGAAGTGATGGCCGAGTTGAGCATATCACGCGGTAATGCCAACATGACCCTGCGCGACCTCATTGACTGGGGTTTGGTTGAAAAGCAGCATAAAACCGGTGAGCGTAAGGAGTTTTTTTACGCCGAAAAAGATGTGTGGACTATTGCCCGCCGTGTTGCCGAAGAACGCAAAAAGCGCGAGCTTACACCAATCATTAAAATACTTGATCAACTTGCCGGGGTGAATGGCGATGCAAAAGACCCGGCTTATAAAACATTTAAAACCACGGTTACCGATATAAATAAGCTGGCTAACAATGTGAACAAAACACTCGATACCATGCTCAAGGCTGAAGAGAACTGGTTTTTTGGTTCGATACTGAAAGTGTTTAAATAATTTTTTTATAAATTAATTTCAATTTTTACTGAAAATTCTAAATAATTAATAATAACTAAATCTTTAATATTATGAACTACTTTATTTTAACCTATGTCATTTACCTGTTGGCAAGCATAGCATTAACAGTATGGGTGGCCAAAGTACTGTTTAAAAACGGGCGTATATTTTTAGTGGATATTTTTCACGGCAACAGTGAACTGGCCGATTCTGTGAACAAGCTGCTTGTAGTAGGCTTTTACCTGGTAAATATAGGTTATATGAGCCTGGCCTTAAAGGAGTATGGCAGTATTGCCAGTATGCAGGTAGTGGTTGAGGTATTGAGTTATAAAGTGGGCTGGATAATTTTAATATTGGGCGGTATGCATTTCCTAAACCTTGTCATTTTCTTTAAGCTGCGTAACCGCGCTAAACGGGAAAATGCATTTACTATAAATGCTTAGTTTTTAATTTTGTTTTGATTTGACGGGGTAGGCGAGTATTTGCCTGCTCCGTTTTTTTGCGCGGACATTAGTGTATATTAAGCGGCGCTTCTTAACTGCCTGTTTATACTATTCAGCAAAACATCAATATCAAAAGGTTTGGCTATAAAATCATCGGGCGAACCGGCTTGGCTGAGTATACCCGGATTATGGCTTGCCGAAATTAATATTACTGGTATGTTTTTAGTTTCCTGCTGGTTTTTAAGGGTCTTGCAAAGTTCACGGCCATCTAAATTGCCAAGCATAATGTCAAGCAAAATTAAATCGGGTTCGTGTTGCTTTATCCGGTCAAACAAGTTTCTGCCTTCAGTTAAGGTATCAACCTCATAGCCCGAATCTTCCAGTATATATTTTATGATTTCTAAAATATCTTTGTCGTCGTCCACCGCTAAAATCCGTCGCATAGGTAATTTGTTAAAAAAAGTATCAGCAAAAAGTCAATGGCGATATGGCTTTATACAATATCGAGAAACATTAAGCAATTTTTATACCAAGTATTAGACGTAACTATTTTAATTCAAATTTGGATGTTATGCGGTTTTATAAATAACGCTCTTTAATTCTGTACTTATAACGATATACAATAAGTATATTATTGTATACAAATAAGGTAGGGCTCTAAAATAACAGCGTAAGAGGGGATATAAACGCAGATTATTCGCGTTTATTTGAAGTAACAGGATATCAATACACCGAAATTGGTTAATTGAAAATTATTTGATGAAAACGTGAGCCGACTTTTTGCACTTTGCGCAAAAATATTTCCTGACCGGTATAAAAAACAGGACGTTTTTCAAAAACCAACTCCTTCGCATCTGGAAGTGATAAGGGGCTCCGCATTTTGAACAATAATATCTTTTCTTTGACTTGGCTTCGTTTTCTTCCACAAACTTAAAATAACAGGCAGCCAAAATACAATATCTATATTATTGGTAAAGAAGAAAAAAATGGAAAAGTACTTTTAAGTAAGTATTGATTTCTTTTTATGAAACTAATTATCGTAATATGTATCTCTTGCGTTGGCATTTGTAACACATGTACCTCTTTAAAGGGAGAAAAAACAAAACTTTTTTCACAAAAAAGCCTCTGGGCACACGGTTATCAAGCTCTGATTTGCACTTTGGGCATACCGCCGTTTTTTTTACTTCCGTTTTCTCGTGTTGATTTATTGATAGTACCATAATACAATCGGGGGCTTATTGTATTTAACTAATTATTTTGCTTTAACGTACAAACAAAGTTAAAATAATTACCAATATTTCAACCGTGCTGTTTAAGTATTGATAATTAATCAATTTATGCGTTAAAAATGTGCTGTATTTATAATGCAGGAAGCTTTAAAGCGCTTTCTTTGCTTTTTTTATAATTATTATCCCGGTTTGGCAGAATAAAGGAATGAAATAAAGGTTAAATGGATAGTGCAAAGGGGGGTAAATTGACCGATGAGGTCGGGATTACGTTTTTAAAGCAGGTTATTAACCTTTTCAACAAGTTCGGTCAAATCAAATGGTTTGTTGATTATTGCGTCACACCCGTAGCTGATGAGCTCATTTTCATTGTTCACGTAGGCCGAGAATATAATAACAGGAGTATTGCCAAATTTAGGGTGTACTTTTATGTTTCGGCAAATTTCGCCGCCGTTGGTACCAGCCACCCGGTAATCAAGTATAACAAGATCCGGTTCAAAGCTCTCAATCAGCGGAAGTACATCGGTGCTTATTGATGTGCTTTTAACTTCAAATTGTTCATAAGTAAGGGTCTCATGAACAATATCAAGTATGTCTTGATTGTCGTCCAATACTAAAATACGCTTTACCATAATAAAAGTTAAAGAAATAAATGCCGAAAAGGTATTAAAGTATGCGTTAAAATTACAGTATCCTGTAAAATAGTGGTTTGGGTTTAATCTTATCGGATAAAACTTTAATGCAAAATTAAAACTATTTTTTATAAAATTAATGAAACAATGTTATAAATAACAACATGTTGTATGTTAGTTACACAAATCCCTTGTTTTTAAGTGCAAAACGATAAAATTAAAAGGCTTATAGATGATTGAGACCGGTTATCAAAGCTTTTACCATATAAAAATCCTAAACTCAAATTTTGTTATTACTTTAGTTGGCATCAGCAGGTGCCCTATATTGAGGTTGCACGCCCGCTGGCCACACATAACCTATAACTTAATGGTACTGTTAACTATCTTTTTTTGTATTGTTTTACTGGTTTTGTTGGTGAGCCTGGTAAAAATAAACCCTTTTATTGCCTTTCTCATTGTTTCGATAATTGCAGGTTTGTTGCTGGGCATACCCATTAATAAAGTAACCGCTTCCGTTCAGAAAGGCATGGGTGATATTTTAGGTCAGCTGCTCATCATTATTTGCCTGGGCGCTATGCTGGGCAAGCTGGTTGCTGTAAGCGGGGCCGCGCAAAAAATAGCAGGTGTACTTGTTGCCGCCGTAGGCGAAAAATATATTCAATGGGCGCTGGTGGCAGCCGGGTTTATTATAGGTATTCCGCTGTTTTATGGTATTGGCTTCGTGCTGATGGTCCCACTTATATTCTCGGTAGTTTACAAGTATAAACTCCCGGCTGTGTATATAGGCTTACCCATGCTGGCTTCGCTGTCGGTAACGCATGGTTTTTTGCCCCCGCATCCATCGCCATCGGCATTAGTGGCCTTGTTTCATGCTAATATGGCAACCACCTTTATTTACGGGCTTATGATAGCTATTCCGGCTATTATATTGGCGGGGCCGGTTTTTGCACAATTTCTTAAAAAAATACCGTCAGAGCCGCTGGCTACTTTCAGGGCTGAAGAATTACCTGCCGAAAAGCTGCCCGGCGCGTTCAATAGCTTTTTTACAGCTTTATTGCCGGTTTTGCTTTTAATGCTTACCGCGTTTTTTCCGTACCTTAACATACAGGATCCGGGTGTAGCAAAGTTTATCACATTTCTTGGCGATCCATCAATCGTTATGTTGATAGCGCTTATGGTTGCCACCTATACTTTAGGTGTAAAGCAAGGTAAAAGCATGGGCCAGCTTGCAGGCAATTTTACTGATGCGGTGAAGGATGTGGCCTTGATATTATTGATCATAGCGGGATCGGGCGCCTTTAAGGAAGTTTTAACCGCCAGCGGTGTAAGCAGCCAGATAGCAGCGCAACTACAATCGTTTAATTTGCCGCCGCTGTTATTAGGCTGGGTGATAGCCGCTATTATCCGCGTTAGTTTGGGCTCGGCAACAGTTGCCGGACTAACGGCTGCAGGCATTGTTGCGCCGCTGGTTTTGCAAAATCATATTAATCCCAATTTAATGGTATTATCCATCGGGGCCGGTAGCCTGGCATTTTCGCACGTAAACGATTCGGGTTTTTGGCTATATAAAGAGTATTTTAATTTAAGTATTAAGGATACTATAAAATCGTGGTCGTTAATGGAAACGCTTGTTTCTGTTATAGGGCTTGCGGGAGTAACCGTTATTAACCTGTTTATTAAATAAAAATATGCTTGTTATCAAAAAACTATCGGCAAGTTTAGCTCTGTTAATTTTTATGCTGATTACCGGCAATTGTGTATTAGCCCAGTCGGTTACTGCCCCGGGCAGCTATTATAGCTCGTTTGATGGTGTTAAAATCCATTATGAAGTGAAAGGCGATGGCTTTCCGGTGATACTGGTACATGGTTTTTCGGGTACAGGCGAAGGCTGGAAAAAAGGAAAGCTTTATAATGATCTGTTATCGAATGGTTATAAAGTGATCATACTGGATCAGCGGGGCAACGGACTGTCGGACAAGCCCCACGATGATGCGGGTTATGCAAACGATGCCGAAGCTAAAGACATTATGGGCCTGGCTACAAGCCTGGGGCTGAAACGATATGATATTGTTGGATATTCCCGCGGTTCGATCATCACTTCGCGCGTGTTTGTGCTGGATAAGCGGGTTCAAAAGGCGGTAATGGGCGGCATGGGCGATGCTTATACTAACCCCGAATGGCCGCGAAGGGTTCACGCTTATAAGGCTTTAATGGGCGATACCAGCTTTCATGATGTTGATGGGATGATTAAATATATCCACAATAACCCTTTTGATGAACTTGCTTTAGCCTATCAGCAAAAGTGGCAGCCATCAACCAGCAAACAGGAATTAGCCAGGGTAAAAATCCCGGTACTGCTCATAGACGGGATCGAAGATCATGATAACGGCGACGAGGTTGCTCTTCATAAACTCATTCCCGGCTCAAAGCTGGTTCACGTTCCGGGCGATCATAACAGCGCCAGCCGCACTTCCGAATTTTCAAAAGCTGTATTGGCTTTCCTGAAATAACCATTGTTGGTTAATGTTCAGTTATTGAATTTTTGTGCAGCTATTTTCGATAATGGTCTGTTATTTGCATGAGTGTTTATGTTAACACTTATAAATACATACCATTATGAAAAAGCTAATGATATATATGTGCTTTTTAATTGGCCTGATGCTATCCATTAGTATCACAACCAATGCACAAACCACAAAGAAAAAGGGGATAAGTAAACAAGGCAAAGGCGCAATCATAGGTGGAGCCGGCGGCGCGGTTGCGGGCGGGCTTATTACACATAGTGCAGGCGGCGCTTTAGTTGGCGGTGCGCTTGGTGCCGGTGGCGGTTATATTATCGGCAATGAGGCTCGCCGGCGCGAAGAGAAAAGGCAGCGTGCTGCCCGAATTGCCTGGCGCAGGGCACATCCCCATCACCATTATGCCACAACTAAAACAACCAACTAAACAAACAACCTATCATTAATTTAAATGGTTGTTATAAGGGGCTTGTAGGTTTCAATGCTTACAGGCCTTTTTTATTTAAATTAAAATTTAGCTAAATTGAAGCGATTGCCCTGTTTTATCCGTTATTAAACTTATTAACAGCCAAACAGCAAGGCAAAATTTTTCGTTTAAAGTACGATGGTAAAAGGGTTATCTGTAATAGTTTTATGTTTAATTCCGGCAATGGTGCTGGCACAGCAGCCGGTTGCAGATACCATCAGCATAAAAAAAGATACAGTACCGCAACGGGATGTTATTGACATTGTACGTTCGCTTTTTAAAATAAAACCCCGGCAGCAGGCAACTGAGCGAAAGAAGATCTACTTTTCTGTTTTTCCCACCTCAACAACCGACGGGCGGAGCGGCGGAAAAGCATTGTTTACTTCAACAACAGCTGGGTTTTACCTGGGAGATGAAGCTACTACTAATTTATCAAGCTTTACTTTTACCCCCTATTTTAATCTGAAGGGGAGGTATGGCTTGCCTATCCGGTCAAATATCTGGCTTAATAATAACGAGTGGAATATACAGGGCGATACCAGGCTGATGGTTTATCCTCAATATACATGGGGCCTGGGAGGTAACCAGGGTCCCGAAGATAAGTTCCTGGTAAATTATAATTACCTCCGCTTTTATCAAAGCGTGTTAAAGCAGATAAAGCCATACTTTTATGCAGGTTTAGGCTATAATCTTGACTATTACATGGATATTGAAAGCAACGGCGATCAAAACCTGCGTAAGTTTACCGGCTACAAATATGGCACCGCTGCCGATCAGGATGCTTTTTCATCGGGCATAACACTCAATTTATTGTACGATTCGCGCAAAAACTCTATCAATCCGCTACCCGGAGCTTATGCCAACATAGTTTACCGGGTTAATGCCAAGGCTTTTGGAAGCCATACCGACTGGAGGTCACTATATATTGATATGCGTAAATATGTGCAGTTGACCAACTCGGGGCCTAAAAATGTGCTGGCTTTCTGGGCCTATTACTGGACAACACTTACACCCCGCACACCTTATCTTAACCTGCCAAGTCTTGGCTGGGAGCCTTATCAGCGATCGGGCAGGGGATTTCCGCAAAGCCGTTACCGGGGCGATAGGCTGGTATATTTTGAAACTGAATACCGCCGCGATATCACCCGCAATGGTTTATTGGGCTTTGTGGTGTTTGCTAACGTAAACTCCGTCACCGAGCCCGAAAACCATGCCTTTGTATACTGGCACCCGGCCGCCGGCACAGGCCTGCGTTTTAAGTTCAATAAAAAAGCAGGAACCAATATCAGCCTCGATTATGGCGTGAGCAAAAACTTTTCATCAATAAGTCTTAATTTAGGCGAGGCGTTTTGATGCTTCGGTTCATAGGTTATGGATCATGGTTCATAGAATTTTAGCATGACCATTATATATTGTGTGCCCATTCACAGCTATGAACTATCAACCATGAACCATCAACTAACTAACACACACACGTATGACCAAACAAAAATATACCGTTCTGATCCTCATATTGGGTTCGCTTACGGCTCTTGGCCCTTTTTCTATCGATATGTACCTGCCGGGCTTTAAAGCCATAGCCAGGTACCTGCATACAAGTACCGATGAGGTAGCACTGTCATTATCAAGCTATTTTATTGGTATTGCTGCCGGGCAATTACTTTATGGACCTTTGCTCGACAGGTTTGGCCGTAAAAACCCATTATACTGGGGGCTTGGGCTTTACATCGTGTCATCAATGGGATGTTTTTTTTCTTCATCGCTCGAAATGCTTATTGCTCTGCGTTTTTTTCAGGCGGTGGGCAGCTGTGCGGCAAGCGTGGCAGCTATGGCTATGGTGCGCGATTTGTTTCCGGTTGAGGACAATGCCAAAGTATTTTCGTTGCTGATCCTGGTACTCGGTGCCTCGCCAATGCTGGCCCCTACTGTAGGCAGTTATATTACCGCGGCTTTTGAATGGCAGGTCATTTTCCTGGTGTTAACTATTATAGCGGTACTCATATTGCTGGCTGTAATATTCTGGCTCCCCGAAAGCTATCAGCCCGATCCTGCTTATTCTTTAAAGCCCGGGCCAATTATAGGACATTTTATAACGGTTTTAAAGGATGCGCAGTTTGTAACTTATGCCATAGGCGGCGCGTTCGCTTTCGCGGGCTTGTTTGCCTATGTTTCATCATCACCCATTGTGTTTATTGAAGGTTTTAAAGTAAGCGAAAAGCAGTTCGGCTGGATCTTTGCCGGACTTTCGGTAGGGTTTATCGGTTCAAGTCAGCTAAACAGTGTGCTTATAAAAAAATACAAAAGCGAACAAATGATAGGCGCATCACTTATTTTAATGGTGATTATCTCCACGGTTTTTTTGGCGGGTTCATTAAATCATTGGTTCGGGATAGGTGGTACTATAGCCATGATATTTGGAGTGTTATGCTGCGTTGGCATTTGTGCGCCCAATACATCAGCATTATCCCTTGCTCCCTTCTCTAAAAATGCGGGTTCGGCTTCTGCAATATTAGGCGCATCGCAAATGGCCGTGGGGGCTTTATCATCTATAGGTATCTCTGTAATAAAACAACATAGTTCGCTGCCTATGGCGGCGGTTATGGCGGCGTCATCAATTTTGGCACTCCTGATTGTTTTTATTGGCAAGCGGTTTATAAAAAACAAGGTTGAAGCCAGTGGAGATGTTGTTGCGGCACATTGAACCTTGATTTTAGGATTACAGGATAGCTTGATTTCGCGCCGTTGTTGGTGTCACCAACAACTTCCTATTCGTTGCTTTTATTAATTACAAGCTAATTCAGCATTGCAATTGCATAGCGCAGAGTTGTTGGTGATAACACCAACAACGGCGAAGGATTACAGGATTCGCTTGATTTTAAATTACTTGTAAGTGCAGGCCACAAGGCACAGCCTTGTGGCCTGCAAGCAAAGAATTAACTGATTTAAAATTTGCTTGCCCGCAAAGCTGTAACCTTTGAGCCTTCGGGGCCGGTACTTTCAAAAACTATCTTATTTTCGGTTAGTTCCGAAACGTAAAAAACGAAATTGCGGGTTTTGCCATCAGGGAGTTTTTCGGTTACATTCATGTTGCTGCCATTCAGCGTAAAAGAGCCGTGCGACAGGAACTTGCCTCCCCACACAATCAGGAATTTCATTTCGGGCGTAAACTGAATATAAGGTACGTTGGCATCCAAGTCGGCTTGTTTTACGGTATCGGGCGGACTGGCATTTGGATGCTCTATTTTTATATATTTCCATTTACCGGTAAGCGTCCTAACCGAAACTTCAGGTTTACATGATGCGATAAAAAGAACCACAACAGCAAACAATAAAAAGCCTTGTTTTATCATAACAGAAAAATGTTTGGATAAAACTATACAATTGCTTTTGAAATTGAAAGCGAAGGCTTGGTCTTTAGTCTAAAGCCGTAAGTCTTAAGTTCAAAGTACAGAGAAGAGGGAAACAGACTTAGGACTTCCGACTTAAGACTTTCGACTTAAGACTATTATTTCTTCGTGCCTTTCCTGGTACGCTCTTCAGCTTGCTTCACTTCGTCTTTTTCACTTAGCGGGCCTTCGGTTTTGATCTCTTTGGCTTTCTGGCCACCCGCTTTTGCCGGACTTATCCTGATACCTTCTTTTTTGATGTCTTTGGGGATACTCATAGCGGTAATGTTAAGTATTCATTAAACAATAGGATACTTATTTAACTATGTCTGTTGTAAAATGTTTCTTAAAAACGTTATAAAATTTACTTTCTGTGTATCAAATAATTACATGTACTTGACGGAGACTTTAAAATATTTTTAAGATTTTTCGTAACAAAGTATAATTGCAACTGTCTTAATGACACTATATAGCCAAGGTACTCTTCCAGGTAAGCTATAAGTATTGTGAGGGCCCGCACCTTAAGGGTTCCGTTAAAAAAATCAAAAACAATCTTAAAAAAAATGGACAATCTAATTGTTAGTCTGTGGTGGGTTATACCCGTCATAGTGTTATTGCTGATGTACAAATTTGTTTTGCGCGTGTTTTGCGGCATGGTTATCGTTCCGGACGACCGTATTGGGTTGGTGATCAAAAAGTTTGCCCTTACCGGTAACAGCCGCCTGCCCGATGGTCGGATCATTGCCACCAAAGGCGAGGCTGGTATGCAGGGCCGTGGCCTTGCGCCGGGCTTATATTGGAAAATGTGGCCATGGCAGTATACTATTATCATGCAGCCCTTTACCATTATTGAGCAAAACAAGCTTGGCCTGGTAAAAGCAAAAGACGGTGCCTCGTTTGATACCGGCCGCGTGCTGGGTAAACCGGTTGATTGTGATAAGTTTCAGGATGCGGTAGCATTTTTGGATAATAATGGGCAAAAAGGCCCACAGGCAGCTTTTCTTACACCGGGCAGCTACCGTATCAATACCTTTTTGTTTGATATTGAGATGGTGCCTATCACCCAGATCCACGAAAACAAGGTAGGTATTATTACCACTTTGGATGGTGAGCCGCTGAACAAAGGCGAGATAGCCGGCGAATCAGTTGCAGGACATAAAAACTACCAGGACCCAATCGCTTTTATCACCGCAGGCGGTCGCAAAGGTTTGCAGGAGGATGTGATCCTGGCCGGTACCTATTACCTCAACCCCTGGTTTGTGAGCGTTGAGCAGGTCGATATGATCTATATCCCTATCGGTTACGTAGGTGTTGTGAACTCCTTTGTGGGCCCGGAGGGTAAGGATACCAGTGGTGATAATTTCAAACATGGTAACATCGTGAAACGAAATGAAAAAGGGGTTTGGGACGAACCGCTCGATCCCGGTAAGCACCCGGTAAACATCTATACCCATGCTGTTGAAATTGTACCCACAACCAACATCGTATTAAACTGGGCAGATAGCCGCACCGAGTCGCACGAACTGGATAAGAACCTTTGTACCATTACGGTAAGGTCAAGCGATGGTTTTACTTTTAACCTGGATGTGTCACAGATCATCCACGTGCCACGCAACGAAGCACCGAAAGTGATAGCAAGGTTTGGTAAAATGAAAAATCTGGTATCGCAGGTATTGGAACCAACCATTGCCAACTATTTCCGTAACTCGGCCCAAAAAAGTGATGTGATCGGCTTCCTGGCCAACCGTATCCAAAGGCAAACTGATGCCCGCGAACACATTGGCCGCGTACTGGAAACCTACAACGTAATTGGTGTGGATACCCTGATAGGTGACATAGTACCTCCGGCAGCGCTGATGAAAACCCTTACCGACCGTAAACTGGCCGAAGAGGAAAAGGTTACTTACGAGATACAGCGCCACGCGCAAATTGAACGTAAAGAATTTGAAAGCGCCCGTGCCGGTGCCGATATGCAGCCTGAGGTAGTAAAATCAACCCGCCAGGTTGAGATTAACACCCAGATGGCCGCTTCAAGGGTTGCCGCTTCAAAAGGTGAGGCAGAAGCTAAAACCATCAACGCAAAAGCCGATGCCGAGGTAAGGATTACGATAGCCAAAGCCGATGCCGAAGCAAAAACAGTGAACGCCAAGGCCGACGCTAACGCCACAGAGGTGAATGGTATGGCCGAAGGTGCCAAGATCAAGGCCATTGGTTTATCAGAAGCCGAAGTTACCAAACAAAAAACCGAAGCCATGGGTACCGAACAATACGCCATAGTGCGTGTAGCCGAAGCTTTGGCTGCCGCAGGCATCAGGTTAGTTCCTGAGATACTGGTAAGCGGCAAGGAGGGCGGCAGCGGCGGTATGATTGATGCCCTGATTGGTACTGAGATGCTTAAAAAACTGCAGATCGAAAACCAGGGTAAAGGCGGCGCCACCACTAAAGGCGAATAATTAAAATAGATGCACAAAAATTAAAGGTTGATTATGTAATCCCTTCAAATTATGCATCATGACAAAGGTTTGTGATTAGAGATTTTTGAGGGAGAGTACAGATAACTCGAAATCCTAAACCTTTTGTGAAAGAGATCAACGGTTAGAGGTTGGTGGTTAGTCGCTCCCTCCGGCCAAAGATAATACGTTCTTTATACCTAAACCTTTTTTAAGTGATCAGGGGTTGGAGACTATGGATTGGTTGCTGCGGTAGTATCCGGTTTTATAACTCAACCGCACTGATTTAATTGACGAGGCTTTTAACCTAAACCGATCAATTGAACAAAGGCATCCGCGAGGGATGCCTTTTGTGTTTTTTGAGTTAAAGAATCAACGGAATCATCGAAATCAAAACTAATCAACGGTCATAGGTCGCTTAGTTTAAACGTATCTTTAACCCTGATGCCTTTTTCTGTTTGCTGTAAAGTGCAGCACTCATTAACCGGGTCGTGCTCAAAGTATAGGATGTATTCTTTTTCCAGTGCTTCATTTAAAAAGAGCTTTTTCTCAGTGAGCGTTTGCAGCGGGAACATATCATAAGCCATTACGTAGGGGATAGGCAGGTGCCCGACAGATGGCAGCAGATCGGCCATGTATAGGATCTGTTTGCCTTTATAATTAATGAGCGGCAGCATCATTGATTCGGTATGGCCGGATACAAAGCGGATCTCAAAATCTTTCATGAAGTTGATGCCGTCTTCGGTATCAACAAATTTTAGCTGGCCGCTTTCCTGTATAGGGATGATGTTTTCTCTGAAAAAGGAGGCTTTTTCCCGTTCGTTAGGGTTAACTGCCCAATCCCAATGTTTGGGATTACTCCAGTAGGTGGCGTTTTTAAAGGCAGGGAGCAGGTTTTCACCCTCGCGTACAACAGCACCGCCCACATGGTCAAAGTGCAGGTGGGTTAAAAATACGTCGGTAATATCATCGCGATGAAATCCAAGTGAAGCCAGTGAGCTATCCAAACTTGCGTTACCATGAAGATAATAGTGGCTGAAAAACTTTTCGCTTTGCTTGTTGCCTATGCCGGTATCAACTAATATCAACCTGTTTTCATGTTCAACCAGCAGGCAGCGCATGGCCCAGCTGCAAAGGTTGTTTTCATCGGCGGGATTAGTTTTGTTCCAGATGGTTTTCGGAACAACGCCAAACATAGCCCCGCCATCTAATTTAAAAAAGCCGGTATCGATAGTATGTAAGTTCAAAGTCGTACGTTTTAAGTCTTAAGTCAAATATATTATAATAAAAAAGAAGCCCGAGGTTTTGAACTCATAAATATAAGGTCAGAACTTCGGGCTTAGAACTTAAGACTTTCGGCTTACAAGTGGATACACTCGCCGTAAGCTTCGGCAGCGGCTTCCATTACGGCTTCGCTCATGGTTGGGTGTGGATGTACCGATTTGATGATCTCATGACCGGTAGCTTCCAGTTTGCGGGCGGTAACTACTTCGGCAATCATTTCGGTAACGTTGTAGCCAAGCATGTGGGCACCTAAGAACTCGCCGTATTTGGCATCAAATATCACTTTTACAAAGCCATCTTTAGCGCCGGCAGCACTTGCCTTACCTGAGGCCGAGAATGGGAATTTACCAACTTTAACTTCATAACCCGCCTCTTTAGCCGCTTTTTCGGTATAACCAACAGAAGCAACTTCTGGTGAGCAATAGGTACAGCCCGGAATGTTGTTATAATCAAGCGGGTGAGGGTTTTGACCGGCAATTTTTTCAACGCAGATAATACCTTCGGCAGATGCTACGTGTGCAAGAGCCTGGCCTTTAACAATATCGCCAATGGCGTAAACGCCTTCAACATTGGTACGGTAAAAATCGTCAACCAATACTTTGCCGCGATCGGTTTTAACACCGTTTTCTTCAAGACCTATGCCTTCAAGGTTGGTAGCGATACCTACTGCAGACAGTACGATCTCGGCTTCAAGGGTTTCGGTACCTGTAGCTGTTTTGACAGTTACCTTGCACAGATCGCCGCTGGTATCAACCGACTCCACATTGGAGCTGGTCATGATGTTGATGCCCTGTTTTTTAAGAATGCGGTTTAATCCTTTTGATACATCCTCATCCTCTAAGGGAACAATATTATCTAAAAACTCAACTACGGTAACTTTTGTACCTATTGAGTTGTAAAAATAAGCAAACTCAATACCGATAGCACCCGAACCAACTACAACCATTGATTTAGGTTGCTGCGGCAATACCATGGCCTGGCGGTAACCGATAACTTTTTTACCATCCTGTTTCAGGTTAGGTAACTCGCGCGAGCGGCCACCGGTAGCCAATATAATGTGTTTCGCATTGTAGGTTTTGGCCGAACCATCGGCAGCCTTAACTTCAACAGCGCCTTTGCTTTTCAATTTACCAAAGCCAACAAGAACATCTATCTTGTTTTTCTTCATCAAAAACTGAACGCCTTTGCTCATGCCATCGGCAACGTTACGGCTTCTTTTAACAACTGCGGCAAAGTCAACTTCGCCGGCACCGTTAATTTTAATACCGTAATCGGCACTATGGTTAAGGTATTCAAAAACCTGGGCGCTTTTTAACAAAGCCTTGGTTGGGATACAACCCCAGTTTAAACAGATACCACCTAAAGATTCTTTTTCGACAATGGCGGTTTTTAAACCAAGCTGGGAAGCGCGGATAGCAGCAACATAGCCACCCGGACCAGACCCAATAACAATTACATCGTAATCCATATTATTATTGATATACTTTAATTTCGTTTCAAAGGTAAATAAGCTGCGCGGATTTTTGTGGTTTTTCCGCAGCCCCCTATTTTTTGAATGCCAAAGCTAAGGAAAAGGGCTGAAACCAAAAAATGTACTGCCGGTATATATCACCTGCCACGCGTTATTTATATCTGCGCTGTGTCATAAAAGTAAAGGGCGGAATGCAACCGTTAGAGCCGGATATGATTTAAACCATATTATTTGTAATATTTTCATTGTTTTTGACGATTGTTTTATGGTTTTTATACTTATAATGTAAAATGTTGATAAATATATAATAATTGTTAACGTTAACTTAACATTGGTAATTAGTTCATTAATTATCTTTGCGCCAATTAATTAAACGTATAATTAAAAAAGCAATTTATGAGGAAGCATTACCTTCTTTTATTACTTCTCATCGGCTTTTCGTTCTTCACTGGTAAGAGCGTATTAGCCCAGGGTGTAACCACCGCCAGCATTAACGGTACCGTTACCGATGCTAAAGGTGCTATTCCCGGTGCAACCGTAACAATTACACACATCCCAACAGGTACGGTGTATTCAACTGTAACCCGTGCCGACGGCCGTTACAACATCCCTAACTTAAGGGTAGGCGGCCCCTACACTTTCAAAGTAACTTTTATTGGTTACGCAAATTATGTTCAGGAAGGTATTACCCTTTCAATTGGTCAGGATCAAAGGATTGCTGCCCAGCTTGCTGATAACACTACCTCGTTAAAAGAAGTAACTGTTAGGGGTACTGCAGGTAAAGTGATCAACTCATCACGTACCGGCGCCCGCGAAACTATCAGCCGTCAGCAAATTGAAAACCTGCCAACTGTAGCACGTTCATTATCTGATTTCACCAAATTAACTCCTTCTGCTAACGGTTTATCATTCGGTGGTCGTTCAAGTACTTTCAATAACATTACTGTTGACGGTGCATTGTTCAACAATTCATTTGGTTTATCAGGTACTTTAGGTGGCCAGACAAGTTCTCAACCTATTTCGTTAGACGCGATCGACCAGATCCAGGTTGATATCGCTCCTTACGACGTACGTCAGGGTAATTTTACCGGTGCCGGTGTAAACACAGTGGTAAAATCCGGTACCAACGAAGTAAAAGGTACTGCTTATTACTTTGCACGTGGTTCAAAATTGCAAGGTTACCACGTTGGCCCAACCAACCTTAATGTAACTGATGTAAACTACCATACAGATGGTGTTGCCGTGGGTGGCCCCATCATCAAAAATAAATTGTTCTTATTTGTGTCGGGCGAACAGGAAAGAATCACTACTCCACCATCGGCAGTTTATGTTGCTGGCCGGACTGGTTTAAGTGGTGCTAACGTATCTAACGTACAGGCTTCTACACTTGACCTGATCAAAACGAAACTGGCCGGTTTAGGTTACAATCCGGGCGATTATGAAGGCTATAAATATCGTACTTCAAGCAATAAGTTAACTGCTAAATTGGATTGGAATATCGACAAAAACAACACCTTAAGTGCTAAATATTTCTATCTGAAATCATTTAAAGACCAGCCTGCAAGTAATTCAGGTATCAGCAACAGCGATGGTAAAACATCTGTTGGTTATGGTACTACCCGCGCTCCGGGCCCTAATACTTTACCTTTCTACGGTTCTGGTTATACCATCAACAATAACTTCAACATCGGTATTGTTGAGTTAGATAGCCGTTTCAGCAATAAAGTTTCAAACAAGCTTACTGTTGGTTACTCAGCTTTGAGGGATTTCCGTAGCTTCCTTGGTAGCTCATCAATACCTATGGTCGATATAGGCAACGGTACAAGCGATGACGCAGGTAACGTATTAACTCCGGCTTCTGCAACAGCAACCAGCTTTGGTTCTGAACTTTATACTGCCGGTAACTTGTTAAATACCAATATCTTCCAGTTTTCTGATGATTTAACCATCTTCTCTGGTAAACACGAGTTCACTATCGGTACAAGCAACCAGATCCAGAGCTACACGAACGGTTTCGCTCCTGACTATAATGGTTTATATACCTATAATTCAGCATCTGATTTCTTGAATGACAAACCTGCTGCTGCTTATACTTTACGTTACTCGGCAGTTGGCAGCGGTTTCCCTTATGCTAAAATCAAAGCTTCTATTTACAGTGTTTACGTACAGGACAGGCTTCATTTAACCGATAACTTCCGGTTAACTTATGGTTTAAGGGCAGATTATGATCAATTTCCTACTACTTTGGCCGCAAACAGCAATGCCGCTGCTTTAACTTTCCAGGGTGGTACGCATGTTGACGTTTCTAAATTGCCTAAAAACAGGATCCAGCTTTCTCCGCGTGTTGGCTTTAACTGGGACGTTAATGGCGATGGTTCAACCCAGTTGCGTGGTGGTTCTGGTTTATTTACCGGTTCGGTTCCTTTCGTATGGATTTCAAACCAGGCTTCAAACAACGGTTTGCTATTCGGTTCAAAAACTGTTACCAAAGCTAACGACCCAACTAACCCAAGCTTAATTTTCAAACCAGACGTAAATGCTTACCGCCCGTCAAATGCAGCAGCAAATACTTCATACGAGCTTGACGTTGCTGATCCCAACCTGAAATATCCAAAAATTTGGAGAACTAACTTAGCTATCGATCAGAAATTACCTGGTGGTATCGTGGGTACTATCGAAGGTGCTTATACCAAAGATATCCGAGCTATCTATCACCAAAACTTAGTATTGTCTGATAGCTATACAACTCTTCCAGGTGTTGAAGGTCAAATTCAGTACACTTCTAAAAATACAACTAGTCCAACTGCAACTAACCCAACTACAGCACAAAATCCATTTATCAATGGTTTGTACTACATGAGGAATACTCACAAAGGCTTCTCATACTTCATTACTGGTCAGTTACAGAAAAGCTTTACAAATGGTTTTGCTGCAAGCGTAGCTTATACTTATACCAAATCGAAAGATGTTAACGACGGCGGTTCAACTGCAAGCACTATCTGGAGCACCAGGTATGTTGCGGGTAACCCAAATACTGATAACCTTTCAAATAGCTCATACGTACAGCCAAACCGTATCATTGCTACTGTATCATACCGTAAACAATACGCTAAAAACTTAGCTACCACAGTTGGTTTAGTATTTGAAGCAGCTAACAGCGGTGCTATCTCTTACATCACAGCTAACGATCCAAACGGTGACGGCGCCACTAACGACTTGATGTATATCCCTAAAAATCAGGGTGACATTATCCTGGTTAAAGCCCCTGCCGGTACCAATGGTGTTGCTGATCCACGTACCGCTGGTCAGATATGGAACCAGTTGAATAACTTCATCAACCAGGATTCGTACTTAAGTGCACACAGAGGCCAGTTTGCTCAGCGTAACGGTGCTATCTTGCCAACTTACAAAAGGTTAGATTTGCACTTTGCTCAGGACTTCATGATCAAAGCCGGTAAAACTAAAAACACTTTAGAGTTTACTTTCGATGTAATCAACTTTACCAACTTATTGAACCGTAACTGGGGTACTTACCAAGTATCATACAGCGGCTTCAACAATGGTGCAACCACTGTGTTAAGGTATATGGGTAAAGATGCTACCACTGGTCAGGCAACTTATTCATTCCCTTATCTTGATGCTAATAACCAGATCCCTGTTACCAAGTCATTCCAAAACGATATCAGCTTAGCTTCTCGTTTCCAGGGACAAATTGGTGTAAGGTATATCTTTAACTAATAACTACAGTTAAAAACATATTTAAAGGCCTCAGTCAATTTGACCGGGGCCTTTTTTGTTAATATTAAATTTATATTTTTTTTATTTGGTATTTATAAATAATAGTTAATTTCAGCTTAATTAATAATTACTTAAATCTTATCAAATGAAAACAGAAAAACATCTCTCCCTCTGGGGTTTCTTCGCTTTGTTAATCCTCGTCTTAGGTTCTTGTAAAAAAAGTGAAGTAAGAAAGTCAGCTCAAAATGATAGCGCTCCCGAAAAAGCAAACAACCAGGTGATCATTCCTCAGGCCCATCCGGTTGATATGGGAGAATACGTTACCTATTATATGAATGATGGCTCGACGGTAGTCCTGCAAAAAGTAAATGATGAATACATTTTAGGTGGTGATATAGTATTATCTGCAAACCAGCTGAAATATATCCAGAACCATAGTTCAACAAAAAAGCTATCGGCGCAAAGTACAGTTAAAGAGCATAGCACCTTTACCTCTAATTTTAATTTATTGTGGCCTGGTGGCAAAGTTTATTATACTATTAATAACCCGGTAAATCAGGGTACTATTAACGCTGCGATATCTTACTGGAGTTCACACACCCAGCTTCAGTTTATTCAAAGGACCAACCAGGCAAACTATATCGTTTTTTCAGGAGCGCCCGCTCAGGGATCCGGCGATTCGCAGCTTGGAATGGTAGGAGGTCCACAACAAATCAGGTTGATAAATAACGTTGATTTTGGCGGGGTTCTTCACGAAATTGGGCACGCTATTGGTTTGATGCACGAGCAGGCCCGAACTGACAGAGGTGCCTATATTAATGTAAATTATGCAAATATCAACAGTAACTGGCGCCCGCAGTACGATACTTATCCCGGACTTAGCGGATATCAAATCGGACTTTTTGATTTCGATTCGATAATGTTATATCCTTCTGATAATCCAGACGCCCGTATAAATGGTAACACGGCTTTTCAGATGACTAAATTAGATGGAACTGAATTTTTCCAACAAAGATATTACCTGTCTGCTGGCGATATTGCCGGTGTGAATTATCTTTACTTTAACAGCTTGTTTGCTAAATTAAGATTCGTTCCTCTGGGCGATCAGATAGATAATGAATATACCGCACACCATGAATATACTGTATATGTTGATTTTTTCCAGGATGCGGCTTGCACAATTCCTAAAACTATTACCTCCCCGATAAGGCTCAATATAACCGAGGGATCCTTAGTTTATTACGACCCTTACCGACCTACGGAAACGATTACTAATTTGAATTATAATATTTCTCCGGGGGTAAATTCAATTCAGTTATATAGCGATATAATAACTCAGGAAATGGGCTTTACATATGATGGTACAGCTACTCCTGGATCATATATTAAAAGTTATGGAATTGCCGGAGGAATAGGTTATATAGGCAGATATTGATAATAGGTTGAAAATGACTAAGGGTTATTGGCGGATTGATCTGCTAATAACCCTTTTTATGATAACTTTTATTCGTACTCAAACACTCCAAACTCCGATGTTACAGTCACCTTCTTATTATCCGCTTTTTCTACACGGCCAATGATCTGTGCATCAACACCAAAGCTTTTTGAAATATTGATCAGGTCAGCAGCTATAGCTTCAGGCACATAAAGCTCCATACGGTGCCCCATATTAAATACCTTGTACATTTCCTGCCAGCTGGTTTTTGATTCCTCGTGAATGAGTTTAAACAGTGGTGGTACAGGGAACAGGTTGTCTTTTATAATATGCAAACCTTCTACAAAATGCAATACTTTGGTTTGCGCGCCGCCGCTGCAATGTACCATGCCATGAACCTGGCTACGGTAGCCATCTAAAATTTGCTTAATGATTGGCGCGTAGGTACGGGTCGCACTTAAAACAAGCTTGCCTGCCGTTACGGTTTCACCGTTGCCAATGTCAATAGCGTCGGTAAGGTTTTTACTGCCCGAAAAGATTAGCTCGTAAGGGATGGCCGCGTCATAGCTTTCGGGGAATTTATCGGCGATGGTTTTATTAAACACATCATGGCGGGCAGACGTAAGGCCGTTTGAGCCCATGCCGCCGTTGTATTCTTTTTCATAAGTAGCCTGGCCGTATGAGGCAAGCCCTACAATTACATCGCCGGGCTCAATACGGTGGTTAGATATCACATCTTCACGCTTCATACGGCAGGTAACTGTCGAATCAACAATGATGGTACGTACCAGGTCGCCCACATCAGCAGTTTCACCGCCGGTGGAGTAGATGCCTATGCCGGCCCCGCGCAGTTCGGCCAAAATTTCTTCGGTGCCATTAATGATCGCGGCAATAACTTCACCGGGAATGAGGCCTTTATTGCGGCCGATGGTTGATGACAGCAGGATATTATCAGTAGCGCCAACACAAAGCAAATCATCAAGGTTCATGATGATGGCATCCTGGGCTATGCCGCGCCATACAGAGATATCTCCTGTCTCTTTCCAATAGGTATAAGCCAGGGACGATTTGGTACCGGCACCATCGGCATGCATAATATTGCAATACTCAGGATCGTTGGTTAAGATATCGGGTACTATTTTGCAGAAAGCTTTGGGGAAAATGCCTTTGTCGATATTTTTTATGGCATTATGAACGTCATCTTTGGAGGCTGATACGCCACGCTGATCATATCTTTGCGAAGAAATCATGGGCAAATATAATGCTATTAACCTTAATTTCCTTACCTCAGCTATCTGAAGTCGGGGACTTAGGAGCATTATGCTTGTAGTGCCAAAACTGTAATGTGTTTTAGACTTAAAAAATTATGGAATAGCTGTGGTTGCAATTACTATTATAGATAATTTGAAATCGGCGAATTTTAACAGGGAGTTTTTAATATTCCCATCCTTCATACTTGATGTCTGGTATTTCGGTTTTAGGTGATTGTCTTATTTTTCGGTTCCGCTGCTTTTTTAACCATTTTCTAAAGCCGGCTTTAGGCTTTACGTCGTATTTTCGATTAAACCAGTGTTCAATCTGTTGGTTTCTTAAAGACATATAATAAGCTATAGGCGCAAGTTTAATAATTAATTAGTTGTTGTAAATTAACCTCTATTTACTTTAATGAATATAAATTGCCCTGAATTGTGTTAATTTGTAACAAATAGACTAATACAAGTCATTAGTCTGTTTTATCAGCTTAATTGAAAACAATTCGCGCTCATAACTCTTCATCAGCAGAATTGGTAGTATATACTTCTTATGTTAAAAACGCTTTCCTACAAAATAAACCGCTGGCGGTTAAAACGCAATAGTCAACGTAACTTTTTAATTTATTGCAGCGTGTTTGTAGGTTTTATGGGCGGACTGGCCGCCGTTGCCCTTAAGTTTTTAGTGCATTTAATGGAAGAGTTAAGCCGGAATATCTCTTCGCACCTGTATTATCATATAGCATATGTGTTTTTACCTGCAATAGGCATTTTGGGTACGGTGCTGTATCAGCACCTGATCAATCGCGATAAGATTGAAAAAGGGATAGGTAAGGTGCTCATCAATATCAAAAAGAACCGTTCAAACATCAAAGCCAATAATATTTATTCGCATTTAATAACCAGTTCATTAACCATAGGTTTCGGTGGCTCGGCAGGGTTGGAGGCGCCTATTGTTTGTACGGGTACAGCCATAGGTTCAAACGTAGGTAAGTTTTTTAAGCTTACACCCTATGAAAAAACGGTATTGTTAGCTGCAGGATGTTCGGCGGGCATAGCTGCGGTATTTAACAGCCCTATTGCCGGGGTGCTTTTTTCGTTGGAGATATTAATAGGAGAGATCACCATTCCCACCTTTATACCTTTATTAATAGCCTCCGCTACAGGAGTTGTGGTTTCCAAATTATTATACTCGGGGCAATTGTTCCATCTGGTTACCGAAGGCTGGGCAATGAACGCCCTGCCATTTTACGTGCTGCTTGGCATATTAAGCGGATGGATAGCGATATACATATCCAAAGTAGGGGGTAAACTTGAAGGGGGGATCCTAAAAAAACAAAACCGATATGTGAGGGCAGTTGGCGGCGGTGTGATATTAGGGCTGATCATTGCTGTGTTTCCTCAATTGTTTGGCGAGGGATATCATTATCTCACCGAAATTTTAAATGGTAATATCAATGTACTAAAGGAAGAAAGCTTTTTTGCCAACTGGCTTTCCGAACCGCTTGTCATGCTGTTATTTATAGGGGCACTCGTGTTTACCAAGATCATTGCTGCGGGTATTACCATTGGTGCCGGTGGCAATGGCGGTACATTTGCACCCACGGTATTTACCGGCGCTTTCCTGGGCTTGTTTGTGGCTTATGGGGTTAATCAAACCGGGCTGATACATTTAAATACGGTTAATTTTATTGCGGTAGGTATGGCTGGCGCGCTGGCCGGTGTATTGCATGCCCCGTTGACTGCCATATTTCTGATAGCCGAAATTACCGGTGGATATGTGCTTTTTATCCCGCTCATGATCGTATCAGCAATGTCATACATCATATCGCGCTATTCATCGCCTCATAATATGTACTGGAGCCAGTTGATTCATCATAACAATATTCACCCGGGGCAGGATTATGGCATGCTTAACAGTATAATGCTTGATAGCATCATTAACCGCAAATACACCCCGGTTGATAAACAAATGCCGGTTGGCGAATTTTATCAGGTACTGGCCAAAACCGATGCTAATATTTTCCCGGTGCTTAAAGGGGACGGGAGCCTTGAAGGTGTTGTATTGATAGACGACATTCGCCGGCGCCTGTTCAATAAAGATATCGCGGATGAAAATATAGCCGATATCATGATTGAACCACCGGCTATAATTGATTATGATCAACCGGCCAGCAGCGTTATGGACACCTTTGATGCCATTGACGTATGGCAGTTACCGGTAGTAAAAGATGAGGTTTTTATCGGCTTTATATCCAAATCGGCATTGCTGTCAAAATACAGGGCTGTGATTATTGAACAGCATAAGGCGAGTGATTTGTTTGCGTAGGAATAAAAATAAAAAATGTCATTGCGAGGAACGAAGCAATCGCATGCTATACAGAGTGGTCACGCTTCCGTGCGATTGCTTCGTTCCTCGCAATGACATGATAATACGAATGCCACTAACTTTATAGTTAGTGGCATTCGTACCAATTCGTAAAATTTCGTTCTTATTTAATAAACAACAACTCCCTGAATTTTGGCAGCGGCCATTGGCGGTCATCAACCAGTTGCTCCAGTTTATCAACGTGGTAGCGGATAGGCTGGAAGAATGATTTTACCTTTTCATCGTAATCAATAGCGCGCTGACGAAGGTCGTCAATAACGTTAGCTTTTTTGCGCTCGTTAACCATTTGCTCGGTATTGGTTTTAATGAAGTTCACATGCTCTGAGATCCTGTTAATGATGTCAAGCTGCGAAGCATAAGTTGCTTTATCCAGGCCAATATCTTTTAGTCCTTTTACATTTTCAATCAGTTTGCTTTGATAAGCAATTGCTGCCGGAATAATCACGTTCATCACCATTTCGCCAATTACGCGGGCTTCTATCTGTAGCTTTTTGTAGAAAGCATCAAGCAAGATCTCATGACGTGCATGCGCTTCACGCACGGTGAACACGCCGGTTTCGGCAAAAAGATGTTCAGACTTATCGTTTATTAAAGCATCCAGCGCTTTTGGTGTGGTTTTAATATTGGGTAAACCTCTTAGCGCGGCTTCTTTTTCCCATTCTTCGCTATAGCCATTTCCCTCAAAGCGGATGTTTTTTGATTCTTTGATGTACTTTTTGATCACCATTAATAAAGCAAGATCTTTTTTCTCGCCTTTTTTCATCAGCTTATCTACATCGTATTTAAATTTTTTAAGCTGATCGGCAACGATAAGGTTAAGAATGGTCATCGGGCTGGCCGAGTTGGCTGATGAGCCTACTGCGCGCAGCTCAAACTTGTTACCGGTAAAGGCAAAAGGTGAGGTACGGTTACGGTCGGTATTGTCGGGCAAAATTTGCGGAATCTTAGGGATGCCCTGCCATAACAGGTTTTCTTCTTTAATTTTTTTGCTGATGCGGGATGTTTCTATCTCATCAAGCACATCGCTAAGCTGGCTGCCCAAAAATATAGATATAATGGCCGGAGGAGCTTCATTGGCGCCTAAACGGTGGTCGTTGTTAACTGATGCAATGGATGCCCTTAACAGATCAGCATGCTCGTGTACCGCTTTGATGGTATTCACAAAAAAGGCCAGGAACATGAGGTTGTTTTTTGGCGTTTTGCCCGGCGATAACAGGTTTTTGCCTGTATTGGTTATCAGCGACCAGTTATTGTGCTTGCCCGAACCATTAAGGCCTGCATATGGTTTTTCATGAAGTAACACCTTAAAGTTATGGCGCCTGGCAACACGGTCCATCAAATCCATTAACAGTTGGTTATGGTCGATAGCGAGGTTGATCTCTTCATATATCGGTGCACATTCAAATTGGGATGGTGCAACCTCATTATGACGGGTTTTAAGCGGGATGCCTAATTGCAGTGCTTCGGCTTCCATATCCTGCATGTAAGCATAAACGCGCTCGGGTATCGAGCCAAAGTAATGATCTTCCAGTTGTTGGTTTTTGGCCGACATATGACCGAATAAAGTGCGGCCGGTTAAATAAAGATCGGGACGGGCATTAAATAAGGCCAGGTCAACCAAAAAGTATTCCTGCTCAATACCTAATGATGCATTTACTTTTTCTATGCCTTTATCAAAATAATGGCAAACATCAACGGCTGCTTTGTCAAGCACGTTCAGTGCCTTTAATAAAGGTACTTTATAATCAAGCGCTTCGCCGGTGTACGATACGAACACTGTTGGGATACACAGGGTACGCGCCATTAAAAAGGCAGGTGAAGAAGGGTCCCAGGCGGTATAACCGCGGGCTTCAAAAGTATTACGGATGCCGCCGCTCGGGAAGCTTGAGGCATCAGGCTCCTGTTGTGCAAGGGCATCGCCCGAAAAACGTTCTATAGCGCCGCCATCTGCAGTGGGCTCAAAAAAAGCGTCATGCTTTTCGGCCGTAGTACCGGTAAGCGGTTGAAACCAGTGTGTATAATGGGTTGCGCCTTTGCCTAAAGCCCAGGCTTTCATTGCCGAAGCGATCTGTTCTGCAAGATCACGCGGGATCGGCTCACCTTTTTCAATTGAATTTACAATTCCCTGGTAAGCCTCTGATGAAAGGTATTCCTTCATCTTCTTTTTATCAAAAACATTCGATCCGAAATAATCGGAAATTTTTGGTGAAGGCGGTTTTACTTCAGGGATAGTTCTTGAAAGTACATCCTGTAAGGCTTTAAAACGAATATTGGACATATTTTATGAGGTTTAAATAAAGGTTAGTGTTCAAAAATATAACTATCCTTTAAAATATCGGGCAAAATTAAGTGAAATATAACATACCACCTAATCATTAAAAAACTGATATAATTTAAAGGAAAGTCTTAATTCTTCTAAAAGTTCTGCCTGAAATCAACAAAATCGTGTTTTTTTAATGTTTTTGGGCGGTTTTTTGCTTTTAAAACTGATTAATTGGTATTTTAAACTGTAAAAATTAGATTTTTCAATTTTTTTAATGATGAAAATGAATTTATATTGAAAATATCATTTTTAAATGTTTAAAAAATGACATTCTTAGAGCCTTATTTTTGCAATTTTCATAATTTTTTAATTTTTTGCCATTAATTTATCATTAATAATTTGTTATTCTTAAAAATACTACCTAATTTCAGAAAATAATTTACGAAAACACACCAATTATTATGCTTTTTATAAAAAAATGAAAAAGATTAGAGGCGTGATTGAGGATTTGGAGGTGAAAAGTGTTTTGTAATTCAGGATAGCAATCAAACTAAATTTAAATACAACAATCAAACTAATTAATTTTTAAAAAACAATCAAACTAAATTAAACGATGAAAGTAGGTTCTACAAAACACAACTTCCTAAGTGCAGTCCGACAGCTGACACGTGAAAAATGGGCGCTGGGAGCAACCATTTTTACAGGGAAAATGATTGGCTTATTGCTGGTGTTTGCCGCAATGATGGTTTTGCCAGGTGTATTTGGCACAAAAGCTAACGCTGCCGAAACGTACACCGCCCATGAAACAGCGTTAATTAACACGGTTAATACTGTTTGGACACTGGTTGCTGCCTTTTTGGTATTTGGTATGCAGGCGGGTTTTGTTATGCTCGAGGCTGGTTTCGCCCGTAAGCGCGAAACAGTGAACGTGCTGATGGAGTGTATTTTTGATACTTGTCTTTGTGGTTTGCTATTTTACGCTATAGGTTATGCCTTTATGTTTGGCAACGGTAACGGCTTTATTGGCTGGGGTGGTGCTGATGGCAAAACCTGGTTCTTCCTTCAAAATACACCTGAAACTTATGGTTCAACCGGTATCCCGGTATTGGCACATTGGATTTTCCAGTACGCTTTTGCTGATACCTGCTCAACCATCGTATCTGGCGCTATGATCGGTCGTACCAGTTTTCGTGGCGATATCCTTTACAGTATCGGTATTACCGGCTTTATCTATCCTATTATCGGTCACTGGGCATGGGGGCCGGATGGTTTCCTTGCTACCATGGGAACTTCAGGCTTCTTTAAATCAATAAGCGCTCAGCCTTTCCGTGACTTTGCAGGTTCAACAGTAGTACATACTATTGGTGGTGTTGCTTCACTGGCCGGTGCAATGGTGTTAGGCCCACGCTTAGGCCGCATATTTGCCCGTGATGATAAAGAAAAAGGCGGATTGCCGGCAGGTCATAACTTATTGGTTGCTGCTGTAGGTGGTTTCTTACTTTGGTTTGGTTGGTATGGTTTTAACCCTGGTTCAACATTATCAGCAATGGATATGCAGGGTATCGGCCGCGTTGCTGCTAACACTACGCTTGCTGCCTGTGCCGGTGGTTTTACCGCTATGCTTGCTGCTTTATGGTTTGGCCCAACAAAAGGCAAATTTGATTTAGCCTTTACTATTAATGGTTTCCTTGCGGGTTTAGTGGCTATTACTTGTCCTTGTTACTGGGTAAGCCCATTCGGTGCTATTATGCTTGGTGCTATTTCGGGCTTCATCATCTTTGGTGGTGTTTATTTGATCGAATGGTTCCGTATCGATGATCCGGTTGGTGCAGTATCAGTACACGGCTTTAACGGTATCTGGGGTACAATTTCATTAGGTTTATTCGCTTCAGGTCAATATGGTGCTACAGGCCCAACGGGTGCTGATAACTCTGCTCCGGTAACAGGCTTGTTTTACGGCGGTGGTTTTGATGTATTAAAAGCTCAGCTGATCGGTAGCCTTACTATTACCCTTGCAGTATTCGCGGTTTCATATGTAATGATGTTTGTGATCAACAAATTAGGCCATCCATGGAAATTACGTATCGAAGAGCATGGTGAAACAGGTGCCGGTGGTATCGACGTATTTGACCACGGTATCGAAGTTTACCCTGTTCAGGATGATGAGATTAGCTTAAGCGGCCTTTTTGATAATGGCGCTAAGGTTGCTTCTGAAGCCTAAATAGCTCGGTACAGTACCAGAGAAAGATATTTGATGCCTTGTGCGGTTGGTGAAGTAGGATGTTTTGATTGACGTTGCAGTTGCCAGCCGTACAGGGATTTTTTATGCCGGCACATAAATGATCCTTTTAATTACAAGGTGTTGATAATCAAATAGTAATAGCGTGGTTGTCCCCCAAAATAACAATTAACAAATAGTTTATCAATTCACAATTAAATCGTTATCATGAAAAAAGTATTTCTACTCTTCTCATTATTTTCAATTGCGGTCTTTACGGTTAAGGCCCAGGACACTGTTAAAACAACCTCAGATTCCCCTCTGGTGATCTACGGTTCGGTAGATACCTATTATAAATATGATTTTTCTGATAAGGGTTCACAAATCCCTACCAGTTTTGCAAGCGATCATAATTCAGTATCAATTGGTATGATTGACCTGGGTTTGAAGAAAAAAGTTGGTAAAGCTGCGTTTGTGGGTGAACTTTCATTTGGTCCGCGTGGCCAAAGCCAGTCAATCCCAAATGGCCCCGATGGTGATTCATTCCATATTCAGAACTTGTACGTGTCATATGATCTAACCGATAAATTAAACCTTACAGGTGGTTATATGGCTACCTTTATTGGTTATGAGGTTATCAGCCCGGTAGGTAACTTTAACTATTCTACTTCGTATTTATTCACTAACGGTCCGTTCCAAAATCCTGGTGTTAAATTAACTTACGCGTTCAGCGATAAGGTGAGTTTAATGGCCGGTATTTTTAATGATACCTGGAACTATTATACTTCAGCACATAAGGTAAATACTTTCGGCTCACAGCTCTTTGTGTCTCCTGTAAAAGGGTGGACTGCTTATCTTAACCTTGCTACGGGAAGCACTTCAGGTACCGAAGTTGATTTAACAACTGCTTATCAAATTACCGACGCCTTTAAACTGGGCTTAAACGGTGCTACTTATTCAGCTCCGCATGATGGCGGTGGTTTTAGCGGTGTTGCTTTATATCCGCAGTTGGCTGTGTCAAAAACAGTAACTTTGGGTTTAAGGGGCGAATATTTCAAAACTAAAAAAGGTGAATTGGCAACTTTTGGCCCCCCTCCGGGCGAAAATGTTAAGGCATTTACCTTTACCGCAAATATTAAATCAGGCCCGCTTACTTTCATTCCTGAAATCAGGTTAGATCACGGCTCGTCTACTTCATTCATTAACCACTCCGGCGATCCTTCAAAATCAGCCGGCCAGTTTGCTGTAGCTGCTGTGTACGCGTTCTAAAAAAAATTAATTTAATCTATTTTTATCGCGAGCCGTTCCGGGTTTATCCGGAACGGCTTTTATATTTGTTAAATGAAAAAGATACTATTAGGCTTTGTTGGTCTCCTTTTTTCGTCAGGCGCTTTTGCGCAGAAGGATTCGCTGGCTTTTGATGAAAATAACAAGTATATCTATTATAAAACGGCAGAGCAGCCCGGCGCTATAGCTGATACGCTTTATGACAGGGGCCTGTATTTTTTTAAGAAGGCTTATCCGGCAAAAGTGCTTAAGTTGACCAAGGCCGATAAGGATGGCAATGCGCTTACCGGTGCCGGGGCTTTTTTGATTAATAAAAAGGGTTTAATGGGTAATAGTGAAGGTGGCGAGATAGCTTATACGCTTAGGATAGAGGTGAAAGATGGTAAGTATCGTTATTGGCTGACTGATTTTGTGTATCAGCCCTATCAGCGGAACCGTTATGGTAATGTTGAATTAATGCATGGAAAAGATGTTGCCCTTGAAAAAGTATCGGAAAAATTATCAAAGGTTGATTTTAATGCTTGTTTGAACCAGGTAGCGATTAGCAGTAAGCACGTGGGCGATAATTTGAAAGTTTATATGCTCAAAACTTCGTCGCTTGAAAAGCATGACGTGAAAAAAGTGAAAAGGGTTTCAACTAAGGAATGGTAATTCTCTTGATTTTTCAGTTGCAGGTTTGCAGCGGGCAGTAACTAATGCGCAAGATGAAATAAAAGAGCCGCACGCTGTAAGGGTGCGGCTTATTTTTTATGTTGTTAATTGGGTTAATCAGGTAGGGGTAGGGTCTGGTTATAGTTCCTCGTCGTGCTGGCTGATGTCCAGACCTGCAAGCTCTTCTTCTGGTGTTACACGCAATGTGCTGATCATGTCGGTGATCTTTAATAAGATGAATGAGCCGAAGAAAGCAAAGGCTGATACACCTACAAGGGTAATTAAGTGAATGATGAAAAGGTGTGTTTCGCCGTAAAATAAACCGTTACCGGTTGTGTTGGCGGAGTTTACGTTTTGGTGTGCAAATACTCCGGTTAATAACATGCCAACCATACCGCCTACACCATGGCATGGAAATACGTCGAGGGTATCATCAATGCTGGTTTTTGTTCTCCAGATCACAACCAGGTTGCTTACAACTGCTGCTACGATACCGATAATTAATGAATGGGGAATAGTTACATAGCCCGCTGCAGGAGTGATAGCCACCAAACCTACTACCGCGCCGATACAGGCGCCTAATACGCCCGGTTTTTTACCGCGAAGGATATCAAAGAACATCCAGGCCATTGCAGCCGCGGCTGATGCTGTAGTGGTTGTTGCCAAAGCGGTTGCTGCCAATGTGCCCGAGCCCAGGGCCGAACCTGCGTTAAACCCAAACCAGCCAAACCATAATAGGCCTGTGCCTAATAATACATAACTGATCCGGGCCGGGTTATGAGAGGTTTCATTACGGCCTTTTAAATATATGGCTGATGCCAAAGCTGCCCAGCCTGCACTCATGTGCACCACGGTGCCGCCCGCAAAGTCAAGTACACCTTTTCCGAAAAGGAAGCCTTTTGGATGCCAGGTAGCGTGAGCCAAGGGTGCATATATAAACACCATGAACAGGCAAAGGAAGATAACATAAGAGTTGAAGCGGATCCTTTCGGCAAACGCGCCGGTGATAAGGGCCGGGGTGATAACCGCAAATTTTAGCTGGAACATAGCAAATAGTATCAGCGGGATAGTTGGGGCCAGTTCCCAGGTGGCGTTGCCCAATGTGCCTTTCATCATAAAGAAAGTGCCGGGATTGCCGATAAAGCCACCAAACTCATCTTCGCCAAAGGCAAGGCTAAAGCCAAATATTACCCATATAACAGTAATTACACCCATACAAACAAAGCTTTGCAGCATGGTTGACAGTACGTTTTTTTTGCTCACCATACCACCATAAAAAAATGCCAGGCCAGGGGTCATGATCAGTACAAGGGCGGTACTTACTAATAGCCAGGCGGTATCACCTGTATCAATTTTGCTGTCTTTAATGGTTGTAAGTGTAACTGAAGGGTATAGAAGGGCTAATACAATTACAATTAAAAGTATGCCGAAGGGTATGAATTTTTTCATGTTTTGGGTTTAAGGGAGGAAAAATGAAGGTTTGAATAATACTGCCCGGTATCCAATCAAAAATACCGGACAGCATTAAAACTAAATTTTTTTAAAAAACAATAAATCCTGCATGCTTAATCAGAGCATGAGGGTTGGTTTATTGTTTTTTGCCTACCAAAAATCGTGAAACGGAAAAAGGATGAGTTTACGGAACCTGGAGAGCTTACTTGTATCCAGTCCGCAAATGAAATCAAGGTATTTAAATTTAATGGCGTAGCCGCCGGGCGTTACTACAAAGGCCTGTAAAGAATGTGCACCCCTATGCTGGTGTATATTAATAGCGGGCGTGAGTGCATTATTGAGTGCGAATTCAAAATTTAACGGGCGATGGTGCGGTATTGTCGCAGATACCGTGGTTTTTTTTGTGGTTTTGTGGTAATAATGGTATAATTCACCCTTGGCGGATGCTGTGAAGCCGCTAAAGAGTAAAAAAAATAAGGCGATAAGTTTATAAAGCCTGTTAACCATATCTAAAAGTAATAAAAAAATAAAATAACTGCACTTTTTTTTAAAATATTTTAAGTTTTTGATAATTTATATATAAAAATTGTGTTCAAATTAATGTTTTTGTGCTGTTTTTATTTAATTGATAAAAAAAATGGACTTGGTTATTGATTTTTAAACAGATTATTATGATTTGATGATTTTTGTAGGAAAATGAAAATTTGATGAAAAATTATACGGAATTATTTTCTAGAAATTTAGTTTTATACAAAATATAATATAAGTATATTCGTTATAATTGAAATTTAATTCTGAAACTATGCTTATCACCAAATTTGATTTGTACAATGCCGAGTGGCTCGACCTTGTATTTGACCATCGCAACAAAAATTACGGCGCTTATGAATTAAGACAAAGCTATGGGCGTACCATGACAAAATCCATGGGGATCGCCTTTGCAGCAGTAGCCCTTTTATCAGCTGCAGCCATTATTTTTAAGGCAAAGCCGAAACCAATTGATAATAGCCGGACAATTGAAGTGACACTTGATCCTTCCATCCCCAAACCACCTGTTGAGGCTAAACCTAAGCAGCCGGATGCTTCAGCACCGGTTGAACATCAAAAGCCCGCTGCTCCTATTGAAACTAAAGGCTTTACTACTCCGCATATAGTTCCAACTGATCCGCCAACAGACCCGCCAACTATTACCGATTTGAAAGATGCCGCTATTGGGCCGGCTGATGTAAAAGGAACTCCTGGGGGAAACACTGTTATTGAGCAGCCTCAGCAAGGGGGAGGTGGCGGTGGCGCCGGAAAAGGAGAGGAGGTTGTTACTGATTTCGGTGGGCTTGAGGTTATGCCCGAACCTGTTGGCGGGGCTGCAGCCTGGGCTAAGTTTTTGCAAAAAAACCTACGCTTTCCGGGAGCCGCACAAGATGCGGGTGTTTCAGGCAAAGTTCTTCTGAGTTTCATTATTGAAAAAGATGGCACTTTATCAAATATAAAGGTGGACCGTCCAGCAGGCTATGGTTTTGATGAGGAAGCTTTACGTGTACTTAAATTAGCCAAAGCCTGGAAGCCGGGCGTGCAAAACGGCCAGAATGTACGGGTTAGGTACAGTATCCCGATAAGCTTTCAGTTAGCGACAGAAGAGTAGGTAATAATTTGCTGTATGTTTTTAATTAAATGTGTGTTATATAGTAGCTAACTGTTTCGGCCCCGCTTACGCGGGGCTTTTTTTATCCATCATGCCTCCCGGAAAGTGGTTTATGAACAGGTGAAACATTTTTGGTAGAGACGCATAATTGCGTCTCCCATAGGACAAGCCGGTTTGTAGGTCATTAAGTTCAAGAATTTGCATGTGGGAGACGCATGTGATGCGTCTCTACATAAAAAACAAAATTCGTCATTGCGGGTAGCCACCCTGGGGAACCCGGAAAAAGTTGCGGTGATGTATAAAATAGGTTTTAGTGATGGTGCGCGGGGGCCGCGTTAGTGATAGGAGCGGATACCGGCCAATGAGCATAAGGCCTGCAGGCGTATGAGCGTATAGCACGGCCGCAGGCAACGCCCATATTTATAATATTGATCGGGAAAACACATTTAACGATCAGTAACTTACAGTCGCGGTATTATAAGTAATGAAACTATGAGGCCTTATCTAATAAAATCTTAATCAGGCTGTTTTCAAAAAGCCTCTTAATACCTCATTATATAAAGACTGTGCCGAGACTATCGCCGAGTATTTTCCACTTTCTGTTATCACAATAAAAGGATCTTCATTTGCAAACAGGGCATTTGTTTGCTGCTCATTATCCCAGTTTTTGTCTATCTGTTTTTTTATCAGTACCGGCTTAAATAAATTATCAAGGTGTACGGTGCTGATATGCTTTGCGCCGCCTGTGCTTTCAATAGTTTGGCCAAGTTCGTTCTGTAAAAGCTGCTCGGTTAATAATTCGTTAGGTAAACCGGTGGTAGTTGAAAATGCCATCCAGGCGTGGCTCAGGGCAAGGATACCCTGCATCCAGGGCGGTGGCGGCGGAGCATTATAATAACTGCCGGGCGGCAAGAGGGCTAACGGACCTAATAATGCCCATTGCGCGGCAGCCGCGCGGGCGGCATAAAAGGTTCTTAAGTATCGGGGGTCTTCTTTTAGCAATTGTTCCAGGAGGTCGCCGGGGCGGGCCCAGCCTAAATAAGTTTGCTCTCTTGCTTCGACAGTTGCTACAAAAACAATTTTATCGGGCTTTTTTAGGCGGTCGGCACCGGCCAGCAAAACTAACAACCGGGTTTCCCACCAGGCGTGGCCATCTTCAAGGTCGATCACCGCGACACCCGAAGAGGTGGCCGCGCGCAGTGTTTCGAGGATATTGGAGGTGCCGCTGTCGGCAACGTACTGTCCCCGTACACCGATATTGGCGGGCACGGTAAAGCCCGAATTTGACAGTTGCTGGATTTTTGAAAAGTCGATCTTGAGGTCGCCATAGCCTATGCTGCCCCCGCGCTCAATAACTACATTGAGGATTGCGAGGACGATAGGGAGCAGGCTAAGGATAAAAATACCGATCAAAACGGTGTTATTGGCCGATTCGGCAGGCCAGCCTGTATAAACACGGAGCACCCCCGTAAGCAGCAGGAGCACCAATAAAACAACAACGGCGGTAATGATACTCACCTTTGGTGTAAACGGCCAGAAACTATGATCTCGTGGTTTCATTTATTTCGCCTTTTAATAAAGTGCTAATTATGGTAAAGCGCAATTGTGCTTGTGCAAATCCTGATTGCTGGTTGGTATGATTTTATTGCTGTTAGATGAATGAAATTAAATATAAAATATTGAAATACAATGCGTTGAATCACGCTTTGCGTGTGCGGTTTTTACGTGAATGTAAAAAGCGGCGTTATTTTACTGACAGCTGAGGCTGGGCAGAATTATTTTGCAACTTCCGGAGCGGCCTGGGCCATTTCCCTTATAGAAACCCAACCGTAAGGGCTGTTTTTATACTTTACAAAAACAGTCATCGACCGCCCCCTGCCTACAGACGGCTTGCCGCCATTTACCGGGGTTGCCCTAAACGCGAATATGCAGGTTTCGATAATGGTGTTGCCATTAAAGGCGGTACTTTCAACCTGGTTTTGGATTAATTCCATCCTGGATGTACGGAACATGGCTGTTAACTGCCGGGCCAGCTGCGCGCGACCGGTAACCACATTGTTGCCGCCAAAATATTTAACAATATCAGGATGGTGCAACGCTACTATAGCCTTTACATCACTATGAGCAAAAGCCGTAGTAAAAGCGGCCTTGGTTTTTTGAAGGGCAAGTTTGTCGGCGGCAAGGTTATCGCTTTGGGGAGCTGACGAACAGCCGCAAAATATTAAAACGATGAAAATAAGGTAGCGCGATGTTTTCATACCGGTTATTGATTTTTGATAACAAAATAGCGAATGCTAACGGTATGGGTTTGATGAATTGATGATTGTGTTGGGATAATTGACGAGATGCGGGTTGGGAGGGATGAAGGGGGCGGAAGTTACGCTATCGGTAAACTTGGGCCAGTGAAGGAGACCTGTGAAGGTAAAACAGAACGGCCATTACTATAAAGTATCGGCTGTTTTAATGAATTTAGGCTTAAGCGCCGGATAGCCCCATTTGCTGCTTAACACATATGAGAGATTGTGCCTTTTAGTGTTCCAATGTTTCCTGGGCTTTTTTGATCCAATCGTCTTTTTCCTGCAAATAAACGGCGGGCTTTATACCCGTTTCATCAATTCCCTGGCCTACATCCACGCGGCGGCTACGAGAGGAAGAATAATTAAGAACGTACGGCATGCAAGAAAACGGAGCTTGTATTACGTTAGAATAATCGAGCGTTCCTGATGTGTTCTGCCCCATCAGCGTAACTTTTTTACTTTGGCGGCTTTGTAGTAAAAACTCTTCGGTAGTACTGGCGCAATTATTATCAATTAATATAATAACCTTAGCCGGGTTGGGCTGTATTTTGTATCCCGTGATGTCAAAATCGTTAGTATTCATTACCATTTTACCCCTGTTTGCTTCAAGCGAGGCAACTGTTTTTCTGAGCGATTGTTTGTTTTCTTCGGATCTGTCATTGTCATTTAATATATTTTTCCAGCCGGCTATATTGGCATCGGTAGACAGCAAATCATTACCTATATGTTTAATCGGGCCGGTATACACCAAATCCATTAAGGGGGTAAAGGTATAGTCGGCGCCGCCGCCATTGCCTCTCAAAATCTAAAACCAAATTAGGGGTGTTTGAAAGTATCGCTTTATTTGCCTTAACAATAGAATCAATGTTTGTTGCATTTGACGGAGAAAAGGTTGATATTTTCAGATAGCTGGTTTTATCAGATAGTTTACGGAACGCCACCGGTTCGTATTTGGATGAGGCGGCCTCAGTAACTGTAGTCCCCTCGCGATGCCAATCGCCATAAATCCGGTTGCCTTTAAAATAAAACCCTTCTACTTTTGGCATCCCGTTAAGTATATATAATATACCACGCCCAATACTGTCATTAACCATTTTAGCTTCCCATTTGATCATGCCTGGTTTCCATCCCGGCAGGTTGGAACTTATAATCACAGCCAGATAGTCGTGCAAAGGTGTTTTATCTTTTATTACCGCTATCTTATATTTGGCCGGATCATGAAAATCATAAATACCCTCAAAGCCTTTGGATTTTCTTAATTCGGCAATTTTTTCTGCTGTTATAGGAACGATCTCCCGGTTTGCTATATACGCCGAATCAATTTTAGTTGCATCAAATTTAACACCAACGGATACATGGTGATCTTTAAATTTGTCAAGGTATTGGGCGATGATCAGGAGACAATGTTCATTGGCATGAGGCTTTTTTGCAAGCCCGATATATTCACTGAGCATTTTATCGTAGCCGGCTTTAGTCATCAGTGCCTGCTTGTCCTTAAAACCGGCGTAATTCTTTTCCATAAAGCCGGCGATATATTTTACTTCGGTTTCACAGTTACAGGTTTGCGAAAAAGCACGGCAAGCGATAAGTGTTAAAGTAAATAGTAAGGCGATTTTTCTGATCATTGCGAAAGGCTTAAGTTTTACCGTAAGTTACAATAAAACACTTTACTTCAAAGCAGAATAACAAAATAGTTACCGAAAATATATATACTATGCATATTTATGACCCGAACGCGGGGCACAATCAAAGACGCTTGCGGAAGCCTCGCTTGTATACCTCAGATATGCATTCATATTTGATGTTACGCCGTTGCTAAATTTCGACCAGTAAACGATCCCCCCAAATTATTTTACCGCTATTTTCTTATCATACTCAGCCTGCAGTTCATCTATCTCATCGTAATAATTCATCTTATCAGCAAAAGCCATCGGATTATAAGGGCTGCCTGGCTTGTGCTTGCTGAGGAGATCAAATTGGATGCCATGGGATGCAACCCAGAGATCAAATTTCAACCCCTTCATTGCTTTTAAGGTATACGCATAGTCATTGGCGATGCCGGGATAGGAAGAGATATCTGAAAACTTTTTATCGGTAACGATAGTGGGCATGTTGGCGATCAAAACCCTGTAGTTTCGTTTATTATCTTTTACATCAAATAAATAGCTGCAGGACCCTTTGGTATGGCCCGGATGGTGAAGTACAGTTAGTTTCATGTTACCCAGCTTAATACTATCGCCGTTGTGTAAAATACGGTCTGCTTTTACAGGCCTGAATGTGCGCACATCCCCTTTAAGATCATAATCAGAAAGCCCCCCGTCGGCTGCTACCGCCGCGTCGCCTTCATCTACCATCATTTTGGCTTTTGTGATCTTCTTTATTGCCGCCATCGCGCCCATGTGATCAAAGTGAGCCTGCGTTGTTAAAAGAATTTTTGTGTCTGAAATCCTGAATCCCAAGGTTTTGATATTTGCTGTGATTTGCTGTTCGGAAGACGGCAGCCCGGTATTGATCAGGATATTGCCCGCTGAAGTGGTAATGAGATAACAAGCCAGATCGGCAGTGCCCACATAATAAAGATTGCCCGCGATTTGAAAAGGCGGAAAGGAGCGGGTCCATTCCGGGTGCTTTGCTGCTGATGGTTCCAGTACCCTTTGGGCCTGGACTATTAAAGCGTTGCAGAAAAATAATAACAGGATAACCGTTCGTTTCATTACATCAATCTTTAAAGGTGAAATGATTTATTTATGCGCGCATGGTGCTGCAACAAAAATGCAACAAACTCGAAAGTATTTGCAACATACGCGTAAGTGTTTTTTTTACCGGTAATGTAGCTTTGTAAGCTAATTGCATTTGCGTTATAGCCCCGGCAGCAAAGCCTGCAATTTACACTAAACCTAATATCCATTAAATACCCTATGAAAAACACTTATCCATCCGGGCTTTATAGCCTGTCGTTTAATGCTTTGAAAATCAGTAAATTAATTGCAATTGCGGGACTGTTGCTTTTTGCCGCCTGCAAGAAAGACGCGCCGTCTGTAACTAAAACAAACAATGGTACAGATACAACCGGTAAAGGAACGGGTACAGGTACCGGAACAGGTCCAGGAACGGGTACTATTGTTGATACCCTAACCCCCAGCAAAGTTGCTGTTGCCGCTTTAGATGATGAGGTAAATAACTTTATGACTACTTATGATGTACCGGCGGTATCCGTAGCGATTACCAAAGGCGAAAAGCTGGTTTACCTGAAAGCTTACGGCGTAAGCGATAAATCTAAAGGTATCAAAGCTGTGATCAGCGACCGTTACCGGTTGGCCAGCTGTTCAAAGCAATACACGGCGGTTGCCATCATGAAACTGCTTGAGCAGGGCAAAATAAAGCTATCGGACAAAGTATTTGGCGATGGCGCTATTTTAGGTAAAACCTATGGTACTAAAGCCTATGGCTTACACATTGCCGATATTACGGTTGATGAATTGCTGCACCACACCTCGGGCGGCTGGGGAAATGAAACAGATGACCCGATGTTCAGTAACCCGACAATGACGACGGCACAGCTCATTACCTGGACTTTAGATAACCGCCCGCTCGATCATGTACCAGGTACCAATTACGACTACTCAAACTTTGGATATTGCATATTGGGGCGTGTAATAGAAAAAATTACCGGCCAAACCTATGCCGAAGCTGTAAAAACATTGGTTTTAACTCCAATCGGAATTACTGATATGACCATTGGTGGCAACACACTGGCCGATAAACAGGCCAAAGAAGTTACCTATTACGGTCAATCCGGAGAGGATCCTTATGCTTATAATATTACGCGGATGGATGCGCACGGGGGCTGGGTTGCTACCGCTGCCGATCTGGCCAGGTTCCTGGTTTATATTGATAAGTTTCCGGTACGGCCAGATATCCTTACGTCGGCTTCGCTAACCACCATGTATACCGGCTCAACGGCCAATGCCGGTTATGGATGCGGCTGGGCCATTGCAGGCGATAGCTACTTTCACCAGGGAAGCTTGCCCGGTACGGCTACAGAACAAGCCCGTTTGGGTAACGGGTTTAATTTTGTGATCCTGACCAACACACGCAGTTTCAAAGCCAATTTCGATTTTGCCCTTGATCAGATCTTCTGGAAGGCGTTCGCAAAAAACCCAACCTGGGCTACAGGAGATCTGTTTCTTAAATAGTAATAGTTAATAGTTAAGTGGTTACGTCCCCTCGCCGGTTGGGAGACCGGTGGGGGATGACTTATTTTTGCTTCAGTTTTGAAAAGAAGCCGGTAATGGTGCCAATAATGGCGCATGGCGAATTGACCGGGCAATTACTAACTACGGGAACATAAAAAATCCTTCGGCTACCGGCCTGCCCGTCGGGGCTTATCTCTACAACATAGGTTTCCTCACTCATGCCGCCGCAATTACATTCCCGCTTGTTGATATTTTCAAAATTTTTGGCGGTCAGCTTGTTCATGAAGTTGTTCATGGCGGCATCCGCCATGTATTTACCGTTTTCGGCCGATAATGGTTTGCCTATTTGCGCGTGCGGCACTTTTTTAAAGTAATAACACTTAGCTGCCAAAAGTGCTATCGCTTTAACCTTATGGTCTTTTTTGTGGTGCGGGTTGTACCGGTAAATCACAACCAATTTTGAACTGATGTTTGACGGAGATTGGTTGGCGGCCTGGGCAAAAGCATTCCCAGTGCTTATGATAAGCAAGGCTGTCGATACGATTTTTACGAATATGGACATGGGGTAATTGGTGTTTGTTGGGGGGGGGTATTGCGCAATTGTATGGAAACTTTGTCTTACCATTAAATAAATCCGCTTGCGGAGTGTTCAATAATCTCATGAAGCAGTTCTAAAAGCCTCCTTTCGGCAACCTCTCTTAATGTTTTAAACTCCGTCACTTGTGTTTTTTTTGCTAATTCGTCGAAGAAGTTACTTATGAAATTATATTCCAATCGGTTTTTGATTGGAGCTTCGTAGCGCTTATCCAAAAACCTTGTAAAACGAGGGATTTCAGATGCAGGCATACTCTTGAAATGGGTGAAGAAGGCGGGAAAACTCCAATGATCAAAAATTGGTCCATCAAAAAGCTGTTTCGCTATTGAGTAAAATTGATCTGGAGTATCCCTAAATAAATAAAAAAGGTCGGCACGATTTTGTTCGACCTGGATAACTTGATTCCCATTATTGACTTGATTTATAACCTCATATAAGGCTATATAATATTGGCTATCTTCGCGTTCAATATCGGGATCGAATTTGTCAGTTAAATCTTCATCATAACTAAAGTCGCCAGCATGTGTTCGAAGGGCTTCGATCAATTCATTGGTAATATCAGCAATTGAATATTTTTTTATTTCGGGAAACCGTTGTAGATAAAATTGTATTGAAATATACCTATCCAATGGATATTTAGCTGCTTTTGCGAAGCTAAGCAGCTCATCTGATAATTTAACATATTCATCTGCAGATAGATTATAAACGACTTGTGTAGAAAGCTTCGTAAAAACCTCCTCTTGTCTTGATGGAATATATATGCGATCATCGAATTCCTTCGTTAAATCGCTAATTAATACGTTAGCCGAGAACGAATTGCCACCCGTAATGAAATCATATATACTTGCGTAAAAATTATAATTGTAATCAAAGTATTGGCTTAGAAAAAACTGAAAGTAAGGACGCTGGGAATCGCGCTTGGGTACACTTTTACCCAATGAATTATATTCTTTAACGATTTCACTTAGGGATGTCCTCGACATAAATAAATTAATCGTCTTCATATCATCTATTCCTTTCGGATCTTTATAATTGATAGAGCCGTTTTTAAATTCTATTGATATGGCGATTGAGAACCTAAGCACTGTGTCCATTTTAGTGTAACCAAGGTTATTGCTTCTTTCTTTGTCAAGTTTCAACCCAATATATAACTCTCCGAAAATGGTGTAAAAGTGTTCGAGAAAATAGATTAAAGTTCTTAAGTTTTCTGTTTTTGTAGAATGAAAATGATTGATTATATCGGCTTTAGAAGCTTTTAGATATTCGTAAAAAATATTTGCTGAATCTTTATACTTAGTTGAGATGATTAAATCAAAATTGTCTGACATCTCCGTTGCATATTCAACAATTGTCCCAATTGTTTTCTCTTTTACTGCTGTATAATTATTTTCATTTTGAAATTGATCGTCGTCGCCAATAATGATGATTTTGTTGTTGTCATGTTCCACCAAAGAGTTTATGAATCCGATCACTTCTCCGATTTGAAGAGGGCTTGAAATTCGGTCAAGATCATCGAAAATGAGTACAAAATCTTTTGTTTCAAGTGTATTCTTAGCTATCGATGCAAAATCTTTCTTGTATAAGTCTATGTCCCCCATTCGATTATAGTTGAGCAATCCTCTTGATATCAATTTAGCGATGGAAAGCCCAGCTTTTGCTTTTCGGCCTCTAAGCAAGGGGAGAATTTCTATAGCTAATGTTGTATAAATGTCCTCAATGGTTTTGACACCGAATAATGATATATATACAGGTAGATACTTCTTCCTTTCATCGTGTCTAACCGATATTTGTTTGATCGCAGGTATAACACTTTTTTTGATAAAAAAAGTCTTGCCTATACCTCGTTTCCCATTCATCAACAAAGCATAACTCGTATCCATTGATAAGTAATTTTTAAATACGTTTAGCATTCGTTCATTTTGAACCGAAGCTGCATGAATTGGGCTTTGCTGTATCATAAGGAATAAAGATAACAACCAGAACTTACTAATCCCCGCTATCGCAAGCAAATTAAATCCATAGCATATTTACCACAGGGCACAGCCCAGCGGTAGCAAAAAATTAAAAACGCTGTCACAAGGCACAGCCTTGTGGCTCACATGTAAGGTATAAGCCAATGATAGATATGGTACAAATCGAATGTGATTGTTTAACAATTTTAAGCTTTATTAATGGTGTCGCTATTCTGTCAGTACCTTTTGCAACTAAAGCGCTGATTGCAGAAAATCTCCAAAAAATCATAAAAAATGAGTGAAATAAATTGAGAATGAAAAATCGATGGCTTGATCCCATTTTTTATTCATAAAAGTTTTATTCTCTGATTATGAGTTATTTAATGGTGTTTCGGGTGAAATGATAGTTGGTTGATTATCAAAGTGTTTCATAAAAAAGATGTTCCGCGTTTTCACACTCAAAATTTGGAACATGCTCATTTTAAAAAAAGACGCCGGAGATTTTTTTATTTTTTTTTCGGGAATCAAAAAATTGGGACAGCCGCTTTGTTACAATTGAATGCCTTAACTTATGCAATCATCTGCTCATACCTTCGCCTTTCAGCTTTTACCTTTCACCTAAACCTAAACTCCCTTTCGCCTTTCCCTCAAAAATTCATACTTTTGCGCATCCTTTCAAATAAAACAATATTACATTGGAGCACCAGGAATTAACCACCGTTGAAACCGCTAAAGATCTGGGCCTTTTACCCGAAGAATTTGCACGTATAAATGAAATATTAGGGCGTGTGCCCAACTTTACCGAGCTTTCTATTTTCTCGGTTATGTGGAGCGAGCACTGCTCATACAAAAATTCAATTACATGGCTTAAAACATTGCCAAAGGATAGTCCGCGGATGCTGGCTAAAGCAGGTGAAGAAAATGCCGGTCTTGTTGACCTTGGCGACGGCATAGGCTGCGCTTTCAAAATCGAATCGCACAATCACCCTTCGGCCCTTGAACCATACCAGGGTGCTGCAACAGGTGTGGGCGGTATTAACCGCGATATTTTTACCATGGGCGCAAGGCCAATCGCACAGCTTAACTCCCTGCGTTTTGGCGACCTGAGTCTCGACAAAACCAAATGGCTGGTTAAAGGTGTAGTTAAAGGTATAAGCCACTATGGTAATGCTTTCGGGATCCCAACCGTAGGCGGCGAATTATTTTTTGACGATTGCTATAATGTTAACCCGCTGGTTAACGCTATGTCAGCCGGGATTGTGAAGGCCGGCGAAACCGTTTCTGCTACATCATACGGTGTGGGCAACCCGGTTTATATAGTTGGTTCGGCTACAGGTAAAGACGGGATCCACGGTGCCGCCTTTGCTTCTAAAGATATTACCGAAGATTCGGTAAACGACCTTCCTGCCGTACAGGTAGGCGATCCTTTCCAGGAAAAATTGTTGCTTGAAGCTACCCTTGAGGTAATTAAAACCGGTGCCGTTGTTGGTATGCAGGATATGGGTGCTGCCGGTATCATCTGCTCAAACTCAGAAATGAGCGCCAAAGGCGAGCACGGGATGCGTATAGACCTGGACAAAGTGCCAACCCGCCAGGACAACATGAAACCTTACGAGATCCTGCTTTCTGAATCACAGGAGCGTATGCTGATCGTAGTTCATAAAGGTCGCGAAAAAGAAGTTGAAGACATTTTTGACA
>Ga0157372_10000460_pt1 | contig 44767 bp, 36 predicted proteins | sample C55metaG_FD_115307 | JGI IMG/M metagenome (GOLD analysis project Ga0157372, IMG submission 115307) | Corn rhizosphere microbial communities from Kellogg Biological Station, Michigan, USA - C5-5 metaG | ecosystem: Host-associated > Plants > Roots > Rhizosphere > Soil | place: USA: Michigan...
ATGTTGTCCATTCTCAATAATTCACTTGTTGCCATAAACCTGTTGGAATAAAATTTGTTAACTATTAACTAATTATTCATAACAAATATATCGACCTATGAGTACAAGAGGAAGTAAAGTGGATAGGAATTCCGTTTCGGATCAAAGATGTGGCAGCGAACCTGGCTTCGCTGCGCTTCTTCTTAAAACGGGAGCATGGCGGCCCGGTATATGAACTGCATACGCACTACAGCGGGAAATACCGGAAAGAAGTGCACGAAATGAGCGACGGTTTAGGCTATATGCTCAATGATGAGAACCAATGGCAAATCATATTAGAAGATGAACACACTAGGAAAAAAAGAACAAACCGATGAGATCGGTGATGATTTAGAAAGCGGCGATGAAGTAAACCAGGCGATTGAACAACAAGGCGATGACGCTACCGCCGGAATCCCGCGCGATACCGATGCGGCTAAGCATGAGCCGAAAAAGCAGGATGATAACCAGGAATTGCAGGGCGCCCCGTAATGAAAGTTGCGACATATAATATCAACGGCCTTAACGGCCGCCTGGAGAATTTGCTGCGTTGGCTCAGGGAGGCACAGCCGGATATCGTTTGTCTGCAGGAACTCAAATGTGAACAGCATAGTTTCCCTGAAAGCGCTTTAAAAGATGCGGGCTACAACGCGATCTGGCAGGGCCAGAAAAGCTGGAATGGCGTAGCCATCCTTGCTAAAAACGAGATACGTGAACTGCATCGCGATCTGCCTGGCGACGACGATGAATTTACCCATAGCCGTTATATCGAAGCGTTTGTCGATGACATAGTCATCGGCTGTATTTATTTGCCAAACGGCAATCCCTGGCCCGGACCTAAATTCGATTACAAATTACGCTGGTTCAAACGGCTGGCTGATCACGCAAAAGGATTGGTCAACCGCGAATTGCCGGTACTACTGGTCGGCGATTACAATGTGATGCCGACCGAACTGGATACCTATAAACCGGAAAAATATCTGGAGAACGCGCTGTTCCGGCCGGAAAGCCGCGAAGCTTTTAAGAAATTGGTTGATCAGGGCTGGACCGATGCCATCCGTCAGCTATATCCCAACGAACGGATCTATACCTTTTGGGATTACCTGCGCAATGCTTACGGCCGGAATGCGGGGCTACGGCTGGATCATTTTCTGCTCAATAAGCATATCGCGCCGCGTTTAAGGAGCGCACAGGTAGACAAACATGTACGCGGCTGGGAACACAGCAGCGACCATGCACCCGTGTGGATAGAACTGGCATGATATTTAACCAATTAGGCTATGAACACCAAACAGCATTTAAAGCGTTTCCTGGATGCACAAGACAGCGATTACGGAACCGCACTGGCCGAGATCAAAAGCGTCCGCAAGCACAGCCACTGGATGTGGTATATCTTCCCGCAGCTCGCCGGCTTAGGCATGACCGAAATCTCGAAACATTCCGCTATTCAAAACATTCAGGAAGCTACGGACTATTTAATGGACGAAACCTTGGACCCGCGACTCGTTAATATCTGTAAAGCCCTGCTGGAATTGCCCACCAATGACGCTTTTGAAATTTTCGGGAACCCCGACCATCTCAAGCTCAGATCAAGTATGACCTTATTTGATGCCGTTCCGGCTACTTTCCCGGTATTCGGGCAGGTATTGGATAAATTCTATCGCGGCGAACGTGATCAGCGCACACTGGATATTTTAAAGCAGCAAAAAATATGAAACTCGGCCCGCAGCTTTTAGCCCTGCTCGATAAGCAATATACACCATCTCAGTTGACAGAAATGGTCTTTCAACGCTATGACCTCGCATTTAAAACCGATGAAACGGGACGCCCGGTCTTATTATTCATCGGCAAAAAAGACGGCCAGGGTAAGATCAAAGGCGAACGCTTCGCCAGGCAGGCGAAGGGCCACTGGGACAACAAGGGCAAAATATGAAAAAGAAAAGCTACAAGATCACCTTCAGTTTGCAGGAAGGTTACGCGCCCGACGCAAAAATTCACCGCATCAGCACTGCCGAACGCATCATTAAAGATTGGCTCGCTGAACGCCTGAGGAAAGAGGAGTCCATCGTGACAGGCCTTTTACAACAAGGTACCTTGTTTTTTCCGGCGAACGATGCCGTCAGCGCATCGCCCACCGCCATCTTTACCGGTGAGCTTTCTAAACCAAAAGACATGAAGCGCAGCAACAGAGAGGTGAAAAATACACTGCGGTCGCTGGCAGCTTTGTTGAAGGACCGGTTGAAATAAGAATCGGTTTTTATCGTTTACCGTGAAAAGAACTGGTGTGTATGATCAACCCAACAGAAACGCAGGAATTACGGATCGGTGACGATGGGGTGGTTCCCGGAAACACGTTGCCGGCGCTGTTGTATAAACGCGCTTTGGACATCCCGTTCTAATTTCCGGCCACGCATGTCAGCAAGCTGTTTGCGGCAAACGGATGGAGCAATAGCTGGGATGCGGGCATTTTTACCTGCGTAAGCGAAATGTATCAGAAATTATATTTTAAGTAAATCATAATCTTCCCAAACATCTTCATAATTAGGAGCAACTAAGAATCTCCATCCAGGAGCTAAGCCTAAGTATTTCATAACTATTGGACACCATTCGGCGAGATGCTCGACATGCAATGGACAAAAAATTCTGGATCCATAGAAAATTCTTCTCCCGCCCAAATATACCATCCTGTTGTATTATTAGTTAATGGATGTCGAAGACCATTAATTGGCCAAATCTGATTTTTTATATTTAATGAAATTCCAACCTTAAAAAATGAAGGTGATTCATATAAAGGTGAAGCATATTGTTCACTTATTATTTTTTGTTGATCAATTAAATCCATGTAGCTTTTTTTGTTGTTTTGCATATTTACTCATTTCAGCACCTTGCTTAGCTGCACATGTCGTACATTGTGAACAACGTCTATTACGAAGGGGAAATGGCTGTGTAATTCCGTAAAAAAGATTTACCAATTTGAAGCAGGTATATTCTTACCGCATTAATAATTGGTTAGATTTCATTTGATTCTGAATATTAGCCGTATTATCTACCTGAAAATCAGCAACTAAATGATTCTATAAGCGAAAACAGCCATCATTTAATCTTAAAAGCTGTAAAAAGCCGGCTTTTGTTGTGGCGGTATTATAATGGCTGTACTAAGGTTGGTTAACACCTTTCTTATTGTCGTCACGTCCTTATTGGAGGTATCTACAAACCGCCAATTTTTTCCGCCATCTTTTGATATTGCGATTAGTGTAGAAGTAGCAATAACGCTGCCCTTACTCAATTTGATAGTTGTGTGTTGCTGCAGCGTACACTGCAATTCATTACCACTTTTAACCATTTTTGTAGGATTATCAAATACAATTTTATCAAAAGTCATTCCCTGAGCCCTCATCTTGCTGGTAGTATTTAAAAGTGTAGTTTCCAAACGACTTTGTCCTCCCGTTGCACTAACAATAGCGGGATAGACATAACTGGTAAAGATTTTATAATCACCTTTTAAAAATGCCTGCCCCATCAAATCAGCTTCCCTTTGAAGTAAACGTGTGCGGTCATTGCTTGGTCTGATTTGGCTGTAGCTAACTGATATATTAAGGATAACTAACAATGTAATTCCAGCTTTTTTAATTCTTGGTTGGCAGTTACACCAGTGACTATTTATATTAATCATATTTATCTTTTATTTCACTGGTGTCTAACCCTTTGAATCCTGCAGCCTTAATCTTTTTCAGGGTTTCTATCCCAATAATCATCAACGGGAATTTACTTTCAAAACTCCCAAAACATAAATCAGTTCGAAAAAAGCCATCGGGAATTAATTCTTGTTTTTTTAAATATACAGGATTAGCGCCTATCACTTCTTCATATCCTTTACATTCTTCACTATAATTAATAAATCTTAACCCTGGTACGTTTTGATCAAATTCAATTTCATTATGCATTTTGAACCAATATATCCCAGGAGAATTTTGTAATCCCACAAATTCCAATCCTTCATAACCTTCATTTTCACAGAATACTTTGAACTCATCCGAAACAATAGTGAAGTTATCGTATGTACTTGAAATGGGCTTATTCGTTTTAATTTTAATCGTGGGATCAACCTTGTTAATCGTATATATATCGCGGCACCTGTCACAAGCACTTAGTTTTAAGTTACGATACATACTATACTTATTACTATATGAATAAACCACATGTCCTAAAATCATATTTACCTATTTTAAATTCGGGTGCTGATTGAAAAAATCTCTGGCAGCATCACCATATTTTGCTCCTGTTTGTTTATAAAAATCCCTCATTGCATTAAGTCTTTCCTGGCGGCTGAAATTCGTTTGAATTCGTTGGGCCGAATTTCCCCTACCCGGTTTCATTGATCTAAGATTGCCATTTTTAAATTTGTCTCCGTTGCTATTTTTATAATTATCAAGATGTTTATTTAAATCTTTATGGAGCTCTTGGTGTTCACTCCGTTCCATTTTGGTTAACTCCTGATTCGATTTACCTCCCATAAATTCAGGGTCGGAATGATGCCCATCAAAAACAGCATCTTCTAAAGCCTTTTCTCCGCCTTCCTTTATTTCATCCTCTACTGCTACTTTTGCAGCATCTTCTGCTAATAGCTCTCCTCCTTTCTCTGCCAGTCTTAGAGCTTCTCCACCTTCTCCAGCTGTAGCAACATCCACAGCTAAAAATACAACGCCAATACTGGCTTCTTTCCAATCACCATGGTAAATACCCATGCCAATCTGTTTCACACTTCCGGCAAATGGTATAAAATCAACCGCTCCCCATAAGAAGCTGCTGATCTTTTTAGCCGCGCTTGCCTCCGGTCTAACAACCACTTCCTGCAAGTGAATTACAGTATCTTTCAGCGACATTCCTGTAGGATCAGTGAAGCGCATCGGATTATTCATAGCATAATTATACGGTGAATGCCTACGCATAAACTCTGCCATCGGATCTACACTGGTAAAACGCCCAACCACCGGGTCATAAAACCTAGCTCCGTAATCATATTGGTTCAGTTCTTCCTGTAACTCCTTTTTGTTGTAAAGGTACTTGTTTCCGGAATTTATCTGGCGCGGTACATTCATCCCGAATGGATAGTAATCATTTTCGCCAATTTTACCGCTGGTTTGATCAAAGGCTACTCTGTTATTGCCCAGGTGGTCCGTTAGTGTATATTCGTACACATAATTCGTCCCGCTCCGGTTTGCACGACCTTCATCTGTTTGAATAAACTCTATGGTTCCGTCGTTCTTATATTGTATGCCTTTGATATAGTCTGTAGATACTCCGGAACTGATCTTTCTTAATTTCTCTCCACTGGCGTCATAAAAATAAGTAATGGTTGCTCCGCCGCTTACTGTTTGAGGCAGGTTTAACATATTGTACGTGATGTTGTTATTATTACGCCCATCATGGAGTACGTTACCGTTATTGTCATAAGTGTAGGTGCTGCCGGTGAGTCCACTTACTGTTTGTAACTGATTACCTGCATAAGTATAGGCATAAGGCGTATTAGTTCCTCTGGTTAGTGATTTGATATTACCCAACTCATCATAACTAATATTGCTTTCACTAAAGCCTGCACTACTAATACCATTTGTTAAGCGGTTCAACGCATCGTAGCTATATTTAACAAATCTGTTCCCGCTTATCCCTGCATTATATACCTGTTCAGATATGTTGCCGTTATATTGTGCCAGGGCTCCATTTGCTGGCAAATTATAGTTTAACTGCTCGGCAAAAAGCCTGGTAGGCGAGGTAGCGATGGCTGGGTCATTGATTTTCGACAACCAGCCTCTTTCATTATATTGGTAACTAATATCCTGCAGAAATGGCGAGCCAGCTACAGAATGAAGGTGCTTGGCTTGTAGCTGACCAGCCTCATTATAGTCGTTCTGCGATAATAGTACATTACTTCCGCCATTGATCTGTTCCAATGTTTGGGTTTTACGTCCCATATGATCATACACATAAGTATTGGCCACCGTAACTCCCAGGACAGCAGCTGTATTCCCGGCGTTTTTTGTAAAATGCTGACGGGTGCTTGCTGTTAATTCACTGGTAAAGTCATAGGTATTTGTAACCAGATCATAGTTATATGGGCTAGATACACCTCCCAAATAATGCTGAGCATATGATTGAGTTATTCTACCAAAATCGTCATAGTACTGAACTGTCCATAATACATCCGGAGCTGCGCCGCCAAGCGTGTTAAGCACCACGTTCTTTATACCTGTAAGCAAGCCACGGGTCATTATACTGGCGCCTGCGGGCATTGTAAACGTTGTCGGTTTACCCGGAAAGGCATAATCGTCATAGTAGTAAACCGTTAAAGTAGTTACGTTAGTTCCTATCGGATCACTGACATTATTGTAACCGGTTACAGTCGAATTATCTCTGGTTTCCCACTTGGTATGGGCAGGGTCATTAAAAAGGGCGATCTCCGCATTAAATAAAGTGCGGTTGGGTGAAGCGATGTTGGCATCAGCTGCGGTATTGGTAGCCGCTATGCCGGTCATTACTACCCGTCCCATAGCGTCATATTTCGTGAAACTCCACTCCTGAAGTGCTTTATTACGCTGATTGGCATCCTGGCTCATAACCAATTGATCAAGGGTATTATACACCCTGAATTCCCAGCCTTTTCCGGGTATCTTTTTTTCTATCAGCCGGTTCCGCCGATCATAATGATAGCTATATGCATAGTTTAAAAACACTGCGTCGGTTGCGCTTTCAGTCATCGTGGTGGGATAGGCCGTTCCCGCGGGCAAAGGAGGTATCACATAGGAAAGATTGTTCAGATAATTATATATATAATAAGTTGCAAGGTAAGTAGTAGGACCTGATTGAACTTTTTTACATACGATGTGTCCCTCTTTATCTTTGTATTCTATTGTATTGTTACCATTCTCATCTGTAGTGATTGTTGAATTCAGTTGGTTTGCGGGATAATAAGTATTGCCTCCGGTAACGCCGTTACCAGAGGCGTTCACCGTCCATTGTATCACGTCATTTGCCCCGTTCATCCCATAATCTGCCTTTACTGTATGGCCGCTCCCACTTATTCCACTGGTAGATAACTGCCAGGGTATACCCGGCGCACCCTGTTCGATAACCCGGCTCAACGGTGAGGCTTCAAAAGCGGTACTTGCCGAAGGATAAGCAACGGGGCTTACCCCTGCGGGCGGACTTGAATAGAATAAATTTTGACCAGCCCCGGCCGTGAACGCATCCGGCTTATAACTGCCATCACTCATACCTGTGGCCGGCGCATATGGCAGATATTTAGTAGCCTCCCGGCCGAGTTGATCATATGCGAATGGCTGTACTACATCCCGGTTCAGTGTCGATCCTTTCACCTGCACGGTTTGCACCCCCCGCCCTAAACCATCAAAATATTGTACCCTTTGCATCAGATCGCAACTTGTTGCTCCTGAAGTGGGGATCGTTTTAAACGGCGATCTTGGGATCGTAGTTGCAGCAAAATTCAGATTCTGGCTAAAGTTATTAGTTAACAGCAGGCAGTCGGGCATACTAATTGAATATTTATAAGAATTAGCGCTTGTGGCTGTCGCCGTAAAACCGGGTTGTAGTGTAATACGGGTTTCATTAAAGTAATTACCCGGTGTAGTTGCAGCTGTGCTCAATTGCGCCGGACTGGGAATATATTGGGCTTTGACGCTTAAACTTAACGATATCAGTAAGCATGTCCATGCCACCCCAAATAACGGGAGAATGGTTTGAATTCCTTTTGTTTTCATTAGTGATAAGGTTATTATTGTCCCTGGTAATGATAGTTCATATGCCTGACGATATTTCGATCCTTGTCCTTAACATCCATTAATCGCTGGAAACTATCGTATTCATAATAAATTGTTTCACCTTTTGGGTCCGTTGAACTGGTTACACCTACCAGCGGATCATAAGTATACGTGGTCATCTCCGCGTCCACCGGATATATTCTGATATCATCGTAGGCACCAGCTGACTGCATGATAAAGGATGGCCCCTGATAATTTTGTTCTCCCGAATATTTCCACACCCCTCCCGAGAGATACCAGTAACTGATTTTATAAGTCCGCCCAGTAGCTGGAATGGGCCATGATACGGTATTATTTGTACCGTATTTCCTGCCGGTATGTGCCTGCCCCGAGACACCGGCAAGGCTCTCTTCAAAACCTTCGTAATAAAATTCCTTTGTTCCTACGGTCGTGGTATTGGTAGGATACAGTATACTCAAATCTGCAATATAACTGGTATTAGCAATTGTATAAAAACCTGCCGAAGATGTGAGGCTGTATGTGCCGGCAACTAACCCGGTAATTGTTATAGCAGCCGATGGGTTTACATCTGTTACCGAAAGTGCGATATTTTTGGAATATCCGCCTGGCCCAGTAAGCGTACCCGTGATATCTATATGCCCTCCGTTCAAGCTGATAAAGTTACCGTTACCCGCGGTAATAGTTACAGAGCCGTTGTCCACACCTGTGGTAAATAATGTAACCTGGGGATCGGTATTAACCACAAAGACGCCATCTCCCTTTTCATTGGAGTAACCTATTAATGCCGTTTGTTGAGCCAAGGGACCCTGGGTTATGTTGTTTATCGCATTTTTTATTTGAACTACGGGATAATTGTTATTATAACCCCACTCATATGACATTACTACACCATTTTCCTGCGATGTGCTTTTTATGTTACCGTTAGCATCGTACATAAGGAATTCCATTCTTCTATCGATGTTGTTACCGGCAACCTTACTATCCATACTTTGGGGCAAAAAATTAAAATCATCCCATTGTTTATAATTGAACTGTTTAAATTCGACTGGAGCACTTCCTCTTGATATTTGCTGGCTTACCATCGGAGCTAAAATATTCCTTTGTACCATCGCCTGATAAACCGCTCCTGAACTGCTAAATGGGTAAGTGTAAGTATAGTTTAAGCTGTTGTTACCGCTTGTACTAACCGTTTTGGAATTAACTTTCCGGTACTGGCTATCATAAACTGAACTGGTTATTTGCTCCACATAATTACCATCCGGCTTATACAAGCGTTCTGTTAATTGGGTAGGTACATAATTATAGAGATATTTCCGGTTGGCGCTAGCAATAAAAAGCCAGTGAGTACCGCATATCTGTTCTGGGATTCCTGTAACCGACCGAATATAGTTGATGGAACTTGGTATGGTCTGGAAGTTGCTATACGTTTTACTGGCTACAATTTTACCCAAGCTGTTAAAGTTTTGAACAGACAGTAATTTACCTCGTAATTCACTATTGTCATTTAGCGGCAAAAACGGATACTGGGTGCCATTCAGAACAGCCGAGGCGTTCGCATCACGAAATGCAGTGCCCGAACTGTAATTGGTAAAATTGCTGATGGTATAGCTTCCGTCAGACCGCTGTTCAACAACGTTTGAATAGCCTATATAGGAGCCTGCGCTATTTTGGCTCGCTGGTATGACAGGCTGAGTATTAAAAACACTATAAGTATAACTGTGACCATCGTCTGCTATGCCGTTCAGGTTGCTATAGGTATATATTGGGATTCCGGACAGCTCTCCACTAGATGGTAAAGTAGCCGGATCTGTAAGGCTGGTATAACCCTTTACATAATAATAGTTGGATGTCATTATATGGCCGAAACCATCATCGTTTATTATTTTCTTTATCCTTACACCTCCGGCAAACCCGCTGCTGGATGTGGGCGCGGCCGATGGATTATTAACATCTATTAATGAGCTATATTGGTGCAGTTCCGGAACAAACTGAGACGATCCTCCGGTAGGATAGGTGATTTTATCAAGTATTTCAGCAAAAGAATTGTTACTTGGATTTTTTTGAGTCGTGTATGTATTATAACTACTTGGTTGATGAACATTATTGTAATATCCCCAATGATCTGTTTGGTCTACCAGATATTCTGGCAGTGCAAGCGGATTATAGTCAAAGTGATAATGGTTAACCAGGCTACCGCTATTGTCAAGGTTTTGAAAATCTTTCAATTTCAGCCGGCTGGTTTCATCGTAATTTAAATGATATTTATAAATAGTTGAATTATTAAACTTACTGGTAACCGTGATATCAGAAAGTTTGAGCCAGACGAACCTCCGGGCATAATAGGTCATGGGGTCATCATTGGGTCCAAGATTTGCTTTCAGAACAGCGCTGTTCTGAGCATAATAAGGTATGCCGAAATCCTGATACTGCTCATTTAGTCTTAGCAACAAAGTAAAAATATAGTTATTGTCACTTAGATATTGCGAGGGAAATATAGGCGCGCCTTGTGTAATCGACCTTATTGCCAGATTGTATTGACTAAGTGTATAGTATTTTGCATTGCTGGCCGTTGTTTTGAAATTAATTATACTGCTGGAGGTTTCAATAGAACTCAGATAAATGGGAGATAATAACTTGGCGCTATATACCCATTTACCGTTAAACGCTGCGTCAAAAGCGTCCTGCCCACAGGGTACATCAAGACTAAAATAAGAACTTATCCCAGTTGATCCGGAACTGTATTTTTGCGCGTAGGTATAATACAGGTCCAGCTGAGGAATAAACGGCCCTCTGTCATATTTAAAAGTTATCGTTTTTCCGTTCGGTAAAATTATGCTGGTCAAATACCAGCTTGTCGCCGTAAAAGAAGTGTTCAATATTTGATCTATCCAGTTTTCTGAATATTCTATAGCTTCGTTTTCTCCGAAAACATACTGCGTGCCGTCTTCGTCTGTCAGGGTAAAACTTTGAAATGTTTTGGTAACAGGGTTGCTCTGATTAAAAGCCGGTACAAAATTGGGGTTATAAATAAAGGGAAATACAAAGCTTCCATTAAAAGTTACTTTAATATCCCTTTCTGATCTCACCTTCCATTTTCCGGTTTCATCCAAATAAAATGAACCGCTGATACCCAAAAAATTGAAGTTAAATTCATCGGGAGCCAATTCATGATTAGCAATAGGGGCATTTAGGAGGCCAGCGCTACCGTGAAAATAATTATTTAGCGAAGTTGTTGTTTCCCAGTTTGGGTCTTGCAGATAATTCGTGTTGTAATAAAATCCCTGTTTAGGATTAGGTGAATTAGGGTCATTGGTTGCGAGTTCATCAGGAGCCGTCTTAACCACTCTTGTAATAGCACCGCCAGCCATCAGGCTCCAGCCATTACCTACCCATCCGGGGGGGATATCCGGGTGCAAGCCTGAATAATGATATGATAGGCTAAGGGGAATAGTAAAGTTCCCTTCCTTGATCTGATAAACAGGCACATTAATATTGGGCGTTCCTGTAAATAAAGAAACCGGAACTTCACCATACAGCCCTAAGGAGCCAGCATTTGGCGTTGGGATATTGATTTGAGTTATTGGCAGCTTTTGGCCAAATGAACCGGTAAAGTTCAATACCAACAGACATATGCCAACAATCCTGCAAAATGTTTTCATTGTATTATCTCTTTTTTAGTTTTTTTAGCTCTTTTTTAATTTCTGCATTTTCGCTTTTTATCTCGATCAAGTACAAAGTCAATTCTTCCACTTTCTTCATCAATAGCTTGTTCATCTCGCCAAGGTTCAAGCCCTCTTTGGCAATCTGTTGTTCTGAAGGTATTTCGGGTAGACGTTGGTTTTGATCGATATATGCTTTAACTTCTTGAAGGGAGGGTAGCCTGTAGTCCTTTTTGAAAACATAATCTGGCCAGTTAGCCAATTCAACTTTTACTTGTTTAGACCGGATATTACCATTTACTGATAAGGTTTCTTTTGGAGTTAGGGTTCCTATGCCTACGTTTCCACCATTTACCGCCAATGGGTAAAACCCCTGCACTGTTGCGCCCGTTGGCAAAGTGCCCCCCCAATTGGCATTATATGCCCCTGTACCATTAAAATAGGCCGTTACTAAAGTTCCGCCGTTCCTGTTGGCAACATCAAATACCAGATAAACAGTGGACATATCAGCATTAAAGAGCGTTCGAAAATTGGACATGATTGTATTGGCCCCGTATGAAGTATTACTCAAAACCGAAACCGAGGTAGCTCCGTCATATTGATTCGCGCTTATATGTAACTCTACTGTTTGTACCCTATTGGCCGCTTCAAACGTAAGTGTATAAGTTCCTTTTATTCGTGAACCACTCGCTATAACATAGGTGCCGTCTGTTGAAACACCGATCAGTGAGTAATCATTTACATTAATCCCTTTAATTGAAATAGCGCCATTGACATCTAGTTTACTAACCGGGCCGGTTGTTCCAATGCCAATGGAATTATTGGTTGAAGTAACAGTTCCATTGGTGGTCCATTGGGCATGTACTAAAGATGAAAGACTTAAAAACAGGGACAGGAAAAGGAAAAGGTTCTTCATAATAAGATAGGTAAATGACTATTTAATTTTATTGACGAGCAGTTCGAGCTTCTTATTTAATTGAGTAATTTGCTCCTGTAGCCTGTTACTGATCGCTTTTTGTTCGTTTATTTCTGTATCTTTTTCTATCAGGTATAAAGTCAGCTCTTCGATTTTCTTCATCTGTAGCTTACTCATCTCACTCACATCCAAGCCCTTCTTGATCATTTCTTGTTGAGATGGAATTTCCGGCAAATGCTGATTTTGATCAATGTAGGCCTTTACTTCGGATAGCGGTCTGAGTTGATAATTCCTTTTGAATACATAATCGGGCCAATTGGCCTGTAATTTAACCGTTACGGACTCGGCGATAATCCCTCCGCCAACTGCTAATTTATTATTGCCTGTATTACCTGTACTCAGCCCAATCATAAGTCTCCCGTCTCCGGTAAGCCACATCAACTGATTTTCAATTCCGGTATTAGAATGATTATAAAATGCAAATCCCCCTGTTCCGCCGGCACCCTGATTTGAGATGAAATCCGTTTCACCGGCACCACCTGTCCTGTTCCATCCAATCGCCATTTTACCTGTATTTTCCAAGAAACTAAGCGGGACTGTTCCGTTTCGATTATCAAGGTTTGAATTGTTGCCTGCGACAACAAAACTCCCGGCCACCTCGAGATTAGCGTTCGGAGCTGTTGTTCGAATACCCACGTTGCCATTTTGATCGATTCGCATTCGCTCAATCGTATTTGTCCAAAAGCCCAAAGGGGCATTGCTTCTTTGAACAATCCTGAAACCTGCATTGTTATAGGCGTTTAGTTGAACATATTGAGCTGAGTTTGTTTGATTCATTGATAAAAAATCAGCTCCTGAGCCATTTAAATGCAGTAAGCCCAGGGTTGGGCTTGTTGTGCCTATACCTACATTTCCGCTTGGTGGAAATGTGTTCTGAGCATGACTACTGCAGACTGTAAAAAAGATTGCAAAAAAGATTAAATACGAGGTTTTCATCAACATAATGGAATTCTAAAATCAAGTCGGGTTGTAATTTAAAAGGCACAAAGAATAAACAGCCATTCCACAAGGGAAGCCAGTTTTTTTGGATATCGATATAGTTATCGGAACAGTCCCTGTTTGGACTTGTGGGGTACGAGTTTGATCATTGTGATAGGTTTTATTTTTATTAATTGTAAGGCGGTTCAAAAATAATCATTTATCATTTATAAAAATGACGTTTATTAATATTAATAATAATTTCATATAATATTAACATTCCTCACAATAAGCGCTCTTTTCTAATAATAATGGGCGCCCGATAAACCACAATATATTGCCGGCCGGCCGCTACAATCCTAAAACCTTAAGATCAATGACATCAACATCCGTCATATTTAATTATCGCTATAACAAACAATAATACCCTAATAAAAAAATGAAAAGACTAACCTTTCTTAAAGGAGTGGAAAAATCGAACAGGGCTGGATCTCTTCCATGGAGAAAATGCAGCCCCTTCCGGAGCGGTCCTCGTAAACTTCGGCCAATCGCAGCCTGCCTTCAAACCTTAATTGCCGTCCATCTGCATAGCCATAGCTACGCGTCGGAACATGCCTTACGTACTAAATATGGATCGGCGGTCCATAAATTACGTCAGCTCAGCAAAAAAAAGCCGGACATGTTTTAAAGGACATGAAAAACGGGTTTGTCCGGCCAATCATCACCAAATTGCTCCCTTTCCGAGCCTTCAGGCTAAACAAAGAAAACTACCTGGATTACTACTGCAAAGATCCTGCAAAGCCTTTTGCGTAAACATTGCCAACCCTAAGTTGAAAATAATTGGGGGAAAATTTAATGAACACATCTCATCCGAAAGGCAAGTCGCGTTTCGCCTTGCTTTAATAAAATAGCTAACTTAGCGGGGATGTTCATAATTGCTTTTTGAAATGGCTGCACTTATAAGGCTATAAGGTACATCTATTTGATAAAATGCCTTATTCCCTTCTGCGATAGCAACTATCCAATGACCAAATTCATGCCGAAGTAAATCAAGATCATTCCTAGCATTAGGATTAATAAAATACCTATACCTGGCAACGTTAATGCAGCTCCATTTTTCGTTCCCCCATTGTACTAAAAAAACTGGTGCGCGTTGAATATACATCCCTGGCTTCATAGATCTAGCTAAACCTGGACCCTGTTTTTAAGCGTTTCATATTCGTTCTTAGCTTATTAAGTTCTTTATAATATTCAGCCAAACCGGGGTCTCCGCGAGGACCTCCAACTTCCACATACTGATCCATGGTTAAGCCATCGACGCCAACCGACGGCTCATCACCTTGCTTTAATGCCGCTCTAATCTCTGCTTCCTGCTTTTACCGCTCTTTGTCATTATCACGTGCAGTTGATCAAGGATCTATTCCATCGAGATCAATAAACCTTATGGGATTATTGACGCCATAATTATAAGGAGATAGCCTACGATACTTCTCCGCTATCGGGTCAATCACATTCCATCTGGCGATCATCAGGTCATAAAACCTTGCGCCATAAGCGATCGGTTCTGTTTATCGCTGGTAAGTTAAATCGGAGTAGGGAGCGCAGGTGCGTTAAAATTACAATTTTCACAAGCTTATTACTTTTGATCAGCACCACGCATCGCTCTTCTGTCCCGGCACTTCTGCGTCTCACAAAACCTGGGCGCTACGGGCTCTTTGCCCCATATTTTATTACCCGCACGTTTCGGGTGGCTTTTAAAATACTCATTTCGTTCCATAAAATGCCTGTCAATGGCGGCCTTGCAATCTTCAAGGCCGTCATAGTTGCTGTTGTGTATAACAGCCCTTGCGAGGCCGCCAAAAACAGATTCGATCACGTTCAGGAACTGCGCACTGGAGGGTAAGGGCATCGGCACTACCAGCGGACGACTTCCGTTATTATGTTCTTTGATAAAGCCGAGCAGGATATTTGACCGGTGCCAGCTTACGTTATCCCAACAAAGAAAAATACGCCTTTGATCCGAATATTTAGATATCAGCATCTCGACAAGCTTCATGGTTTCGAAGGTATTTTTCCTGGTGGAATAAAAATGGGTTACCTGATTGGTAGATAACTCGAGTGCGGCGGTGCATATCACCACGCCCTTGTGCTTCTGCTTATCCGGTATTTGATAGTCCTCGTTCTTTTTCTTTAGCATTCGTCCACCTTTGATTTTAACGCCAACAGGGCCATATTCATCGATAGAGAAGAATTTTTCATCTTTCTTCAAACGCCTTAGAGCGTTTTGCAATTTGTTGATTTTTTCGCGGAACTTAGGGTCTTGACTAGTGAGCATGTCCCGCGACTTTTTAAAACGGTACCCGTTTTGTTTGAGCGTATAAGATGTTTGCCCCCAAGAGATTTTCTCAGCGTATACCTTTTCGTAAGTCTCTGCCAAAGCAGTTATAGTCCAGCTGGCACGGTTCAGCCCGTGCATTTTCGGAGATTCATGAAGCAATTTGATGACTTTGCCGGCACGCGAGTTCATCCGCTTGATTACGGTAGGGAAAATTTTGTGCTTAGGCAACGCAAATGCGCTTAAGCCTTTCTCTTCGTAGGTACTGATCCAGCTTTTTATCGTTTGAAAGGTTGCCTCTGTTTTATCAGTGATATCCTTGTAACAGGAAGTTTCCAGCGCCATGAGCAGTGTAGTAGCGATTTGCCAATTCCTTCGAATTGCCGAATGCTTCCATTTTTTCAAAACCTTCAGGTCTTTCTCCGGTAAAGATTGAATTATCTTAGGTTTTCCCGGCACATGGTTTTCTTTAATCCATATGTAAAATAATTCAGTGAACGGTAAATAGGCGTAGCCTGCAGGGTATAACTTTCGGTATTTCCGCCAAACGGGTTTCGCTTTCACTCCAGGTACCTCGTCCGCTAACAGACGTGGTAAAACTCTGAGGAATTTGACATACAATGGAGTCATTCTATGCTGTTTAGGCTCTTCAGGCATAAAAAACTTCATATTGTTTAGTTTTTCCGGGTAAGCTGCTTTGATACGCTTAAACTCAGTCATGTATCTCCAGGAAGTGACCGTCGAAATGCCCAGTTTTTTTGCGATCCGGTAGCCTGTCTCATCGCCTCGTATGAACTGCCGCCGCATAATGTCAATTTGCTTTTGAGGAATCTGGTGCCGTCTCATGGCCGTTAGGCGTTGATTATATTAATTTGAACCAAACGGCTAAACAATTGTTTCACCAAAGGTGGCTCAGCCAGCATTATAACCATCAATCGCCGATTCATCTGCTGATTTTATAATGGTTGTTTTAATTAAGAAGATCATATCCGAAGTCAGCGAAATTTATTCAAAACGCCGAAACGTTTCACTCGCTCATCTGTAATAAACATATAAATTAACATGGCAGAAAACACAACCCTAATTGTCAGCGCATTCTCAGGTCTTGCAGGCGCTTTAATAACACAAGCTTTAACTGGCTTATTTGCTTACGTTGGCGATAAAAGAAAGGCTGATATTGAAAACAAGAAAGATTACAGGGCAAAAAAGGTTGAGATAGCGGAGCATTATTATTATGTGACTGGCGAAACGATGTCTATCCTAAAAAAAAGCGTTCAATTATGGAAGGGTAGAAATATACAACGAAGCGAGGCAAGTTATAAATCGATGACAGAAAGTTTAGAAGAAGCTGATGCCCGGCTAAAACAAATGAATGTCGCTAACTGGAGGCATAACCTTATCGGGCTTTACTTCGATGTCACTTTATCCTATGATGAACTGATTGCTGCCAATAATAAATCACATGAGTTGTATTTGAAGATATTGGATATCGGGAGTAAATTACGGGCCGCAGATAGCGAAGAAGACAGCGAGAGGTATCTTGGTCAATATAGCATAGGCATATTTGATTTGTGCAATCAGTATGATAAAATATACGATATCCTGGCAAGCGATATGGACAAAGTAAAAACAGCGTTGCATCAAAGCTTTCAGGTATAAGTAAAGGAGGTATCTTTCAAATGCCCGCGTTAACGGTGACAGCGTCGAACGTCTTAAATATAATAGCGATTAGATGCATGATAATGGAAGCTTAATTGGAGGTAATATTGAAAGTAAACCTAACAATATTGCGATGGAAACTGGGTTTATGATCAGGGTAGAAAAGTAAGCCAGCCCTTACTTCCGGATAAAGTATCTATGTTTATTTATATCGTGCCTATAATCCTCATTGCGTCCATATAACCATGCCTTGTTTTAATCCATCTTTTAAAGTATCGCTTATAACAAGCTAAATGCTCAGGTTAGCATTGTTGCGGTAACATGCGTACTTTCCCCAAACAAATGGTTTAGATCTTTAGAAACTTCAATGTATTATTTGTTCCAGCTATGGTTATCCCTGGCGTGATGCTCAACCAAAGTAACGATTCGCGCATATAAGGCGGGGGGGATCTCATGTCCCATACCCTCAATCAAAACAAATTTGCCCCCTTCAATTGTACGCGCGATATCTTTACCACATTCAGGTGAAAAGATCGGATCTTCGTCGCCATGTATTACTAAGGTAGGAGCTTTAATTTTTTCTAAACGTTCTCTATTATAGCCGGTTCCCGTAATCGCTAACAACTGCCTCCATAATCCGCCGCTTTGATTGTTTGAACGAACCATCTCCTCTTCAATAATCGCAACATGTTCGCTTTCGTTCATACAGTACTTACTACCAGTAATTCGGCTCGCAAATGCTAAGCTTTTCTCTATAAAAGCTGCCTTTTCAATAGTATAACTTGGTTTGGGTGGCACCATCATATCCATAACATCAGATTGAATCGGTGGCAACATTGGATTTAGGGACGTTGACATGATACATGTTAGACTTAACACCCGTTCAGGGTGAGCACTTGCAATTAATTGTGCAATAATTCCACCCATTGATCTTCCCGCAAAATGGGCTTTTGATATGGATAAAAAGTCCATCAGTTTCACCACATCACTCACCATGTCGAAGAGGGTATACGGCACCGGGATCGATTTTCCAGTTTGCAAAATGGCAGGTAACTCCTTCAAATCAGGAGTATTTTCATTTGAAAAAAAGGTAGAGGCACCGGCATCTCTGTTGTCAAACCGGATCACTCTAAAACCTTTCTTCACCAACATTTCGCAAAACGGAACGGTCCAGCGAATCATTTGCGTCCCTAATCCTGATATTAAAATAACGTTTATGTCATTATTTTCGCCTAAAATATCGTAGCATATATCGATGTTGTTTATTTTCGCTATTCCCATAAAACCTGAATCAAAAAACTATCAGCCTGTTAGAATTCTTATTTACCAGTCTATCCATTATACATATCAATCCCGGACCGTTTTAACTCATCTAAGATTTGTTCTTTTAATTTTGTTACATCCTTTCGGTAATCCGATGTGTTATCTTGTTCATTTTTAATTTCCCGGATAACCTCAAACAAAAAGCCCTTTTCGCCGATCACATTCCAGTCATACTGAAGTACTTTGTTGTGAAACTGCCCTCCATTCAAGGTAAATCTTATTCTGTTTATTAAAGCGCCTGCATTAGTAGAGCCCTCTAAATAAACCTTACTACTAATCAGGTTCTTTATGGAAACTATGCCAACAACTGTTTTCAAATCCTTCATTTCTTCCTTGAGTTGCTTCCTTATTGACTTTTCCATTTTAACTTACTAAACTTCTCATTGCTTGATCAATTGATATGTATTAAAGATTTCCACCCATAATGTAGAGGGCTTCTGATAAAACTTTTAAGTCTTTACTTTTAAGTGGCGGTAAAAGCTCACAAGCTATCAACTCTGCGGTATGAACAGCTTCTTCATAGATGTTTCTACCAACATCGGTAAGTACTACGTAACTTACACGTCCATCTCGCTGGTTCGATTCTCTCTTAACATAACCAGTCTTTTCCATTGGTAAAAGAAGTCGTGTAACGCCTGAAGCGGTGAGCCCTATTTTCTCCGCTAGGTCTACGCGTCGCATTTTTTTTGCCGGAGCATTATCTAACAAATTAAGGATTACGAAATCACTAAAACCAAGCCCATGAACACTGAGACGGTCAAAGCGGCGCGCTATAACCGATTGAACTTTCATGATGCTAATTAATATCCTTAAAGAACTACTTATTGTTGACATATACTTGAGTTATCAATTACTATACAAATATATTATAAATTCAATAACACAAGAAGTAAAGTACTAATTGTCGTCGAGCTAACGTTTAGAATTGCACAAAGCCGGATAAGAAAATATGCCCGGACTTTCTTTCGCTTAACTTGTTTATGAATAAAAGTGTGTATCTTGAATACTTTAAATCCCCGAAGGGAAACTGTATTATAATTTCTAAGCCAACCGCCTTGCACATTATTAATAACCGTAACGAAACCAATCACTTAAACCGGCTGATTTTATGTTTTAAAGAAGCCGACGAGATCATTATTGTCAGCCCTTTTATTACAGCCGATTTTAGCTTTTTCCCTTATCATCAATTTAAGCATCTAAAAAAGATCAACATTATTACGCGATTAAAGCCTTACACTGCCGAGCAATATGACAAGGTAGCTTACCTGGATCAGCTTTGGGGGTATGCTAACGCTAATGATATTGATTTGAACATTTTAATAGATAACTCGCTGCATGGCAAAATTTATATTGCCAAAAAGAACGGGCGCTATACTGAGGGTTTAATTACTTCGGCCAATTTCAATATGTATGGGCTGAAGATCAATAATGAATGGGGGGTTGTGGTTGAGGATGAAAATGAATTGAACCTATTGGCCAAAAATTTATTTGATCATATCGTGTTAGAGCCGCTAACGGCTGAACACCTGAGCGACTTCAAAAAGACCTTAGTAAAGCACCCGCTTATAACGGGTAAAAACACGGTAAAGGTCAACTTGGCAAAAGCACTTGCTATAAAGCGTAACCCACTGAATGTTATTTCAAATGCTGATTTCTGGCTCAAACCAATTGGCGTTACAGGCGATATAATCCCCTGGGGTGAACCTAAAACTGATATACAGGAACAACTGCATTTCGCCGTTTACCCGCGTGGCGTAAAACCCGGCCACATTATTTTGACGTATGCCGTTGGGCACGCTTATTTCCTGTCAGTTTACCGGGTAATATCGGAAGTTAAAAGCACCACTAGCGCATCTGACCGTTGGCACTATTATGTGATTGGCGAAAACCTGACACCATTTTACGGCAGTGAATGGCAGAAGCATCATTTAACGATCACTAACGAAAAAAATGAGATGTTATCCAAAAAACTCGGCAACGTGACGCCCAGCGGTAAAAACAGCTTTGGGAGTTTAATGCGCGGTGGTGATAAACTAAGGCTAACTGCTAGTTTTGCGAATTACGTGATTGATAAAATAACCGCTATAAACAATTCAATTGCGACCCGGATAGATTAGCAGATATGATGAAGAACGTAATTATTGATTTCTTAGATGAAGAAGGACATTTGGACGGCGGCTTTTTAAAGGCTCAGGAGTGCCTGGCTGCTTATCCTGTATTTAATTGTGCGACAACGCTATAGGTGTATTTAAAGTTAGCGGAATTAAACACGAATAGAGAACCGCTGATCATTACCTTCTTAGGACATGGAAATATTATCCAGTTGGGCAAGTTTATTTGAGCTACGCACTATAAGTTAATGTTCAGCAAATTGCTGCCGGCCCTTAATAAATGCCGCACCAAATTTCCGCTGTACGTGAACATGATCGCGAACTGCGATAGTTACGGCGTTGCTAAAAATCTAAATTATGCACCTTAGATTGACGAATTTTGGGTCACGCTGGATAAGACCCCTTCCATTTCAAAAGCCTGCGTCGCCATTAAGGACGAAGGTAATTCTGACATTTTTTTGGAAAATAATGAATCAGAAACAGGGCGGCAATACGCTAAATATATTCAAGGGGTTTTAGTTAAAGAAGAAGATCAATAACTGTTGTTGCTATTCATCTTCATTCTGCAAATCTTCAGCATTTACTTTAAAGCTATATTCCTGATAGGTTAATAAGCGCCATTCTTTTTTACCGTCAATATCCATCTCAATATAACGTAGCAGATAGCTATGCCGCGCAAAGCTTGCTGGAATATCCAGCGTGTGTTCAGCTGGAATAAACTTGATATTAGCCGGATCGACCAGAAGCGCAGATATAAGTTCCGATGTATTTAAGTTCGAACAATTTTCTGCGCGTCTTACGTTTAACTAAAAGTTTTGATGTTTAACTTGATCCGTTATCAGTTTCTATTACGGTTTATGTATAATTTCCATTATAAACAAATCTTTATTTGAAAATGATGGATTTGGTGGTGATACTTGCGGCAGTTACAGCTGCACTATCAATAGTTCGTAAAGTATCTTTACCTATAATTTTAGTAACTCTTAAATAATAGAGTGCAGCGTCAACATTTGTTAGCATCACTTTGCCTGCGGTATTGCTACTTGCAGTGAATAATCCATATACACCAGTACTATCTAGTAAAAACGTGATCTTACTGCGATAGCCCGTAACCAACGCGTTTTGTACAGGAGTGGCATAATGGTCTAAAATCGTTAGATCAAGCCCATTAGTGATGGTTGAATAGGCGGCAAGCCTTATGGGCATATTCACTATCCCATTACCCTTTAAAACCACTTGACCAGTACCTTGCAATGCCATATTTCCAACCATAGTCTTTACACGAAAATAGTAATTACCGGGCGCTAAGTCCTTTTTATTGGCAACTCCCAAATTACTGGTTGTCAGGTCAAATAGTTTACCGTCCGCAGTGCCTGTATTAAAAAATGTAGGGCTATTATAAACCCAAGCAGTAACGCCAGGCATTTTTGCACCATCAGGACCATGAAGAACAAGGTGTACTACATTATTTGAATCGGTAGGGTAAAGCACTAACTGATCTGATTGATTGTCTGTAAGCGAACCGGCGCTATATATTTTTTGCACTCCCAACTTAAACTGTCCGGTATCACTTGATGCAAATATTTTGTAGGCGGTAGTGTCAGACAGCCCGTGAAAGGAAAATACCCCTTCGGTATTGGTGGTGGTTTTATACAAATAAGCCCCGGCTTTATCTGTACTGCGGGCCAGGTAAATGATCCCATTTCTAAAAGGAACGTGTGTATAATTACCGGTTAATGTATCAGACAAGGACACGGTACCGCTTAACGTCAGCTTCCCGCCAAGATCATTAAAGGTGCTTTTATTACAGGCCAAAAATAACAGCCACGTCATGCCTAAAGTCCATAATTTATATCTATGATTGTTCATCTGCTTATTATTTGAAAAAGAGTTTAACAAATTGGATGAAGAGTGTTGGGTTAACTAGAACTGCATAATAGATGCCGGAGTTAGCGTAACTACGTGAAGTTTTTGTAATCACATTATTCTGAATGCTATACCGGGTTTGCTGAGTGAAATTTTTACCGGCAGATACTGCCAACCCCGGCACAACATCATAAGCCAAGCCAGCGTAAAAATTATTTAGCGGTTTGAGTATTTCGGCCCCGCCAAACAAACTGAATCTTCGCAGAAAGAAACGGGGAATTGGATAATGGTCGCGGTTGTAGTTCCCGAAGGGATAAAGTTTAAAACCAAATATAAAGCGCGACCTTGTTTCGGCGGAGCTTACCCGGAAGCCATTACCTGCGGTATCGATATGGCTTTCGTTCACGGCATCCCGATTTACCGCAATACCGGCAGAAATTATCACATAACGAGGCTTGCCCACGGCAACAAATGTTTTCCGCACGTTCTCTAATTTGGTAGAGTCGACACCGATGTATCGTTTTATAGTAATGCTGTCTTTGTAGGCATCGCTCGATTCAATGCCCGAGCTAAATATTTTGCTGCGGAATTCAGGAGCGGTTTCGTTCAGTTGGTCAAACAATCCAAGTTTAGCTGGGAACGCTACTTCCTGATCCAATTCATCCTGCAACGGTTTAAAAAAGGCAGTATAATCCTGCAACGTACTACAATCTGCAACCAGAGACGCCCCTTTATTACCAGGTTCCTGCACTTTAAGTATTTCATTGAAAAAGCTAGTGGCGCCTGTTATCTGACTTGCCGATAAAGAGGTAAAATCTACCTTTGATAATTGTTCGCTTACCAGCTTGGTAAACAATTCATCGTCGGCAAAAGCTAAATTATTTTCAGAAATTCTGATGTTGGTGCCATAAGGTATATTGTGAACAATGATGTGCAATTTTTCTGAATTGGGAACCTCGTTCACCTTCCATTTGTCTGCCCGCTTATAAGGTATTTGGCGATAACTGTTTGCGGCATCAAACTGTTTTTGCACATTAGCCTCGCCAAAAAGGCTAGAAAATTTCAGATAACCATCGTAAAACACTTTCTTTTCTTTTACGCTGGTAAGTAAGGCTGCCACTGTTATTGTTTTTTGGAGGCTTTCATTCTCCTTTGTCAATTTCACGATTGCTTCATTTATTTCAGCCAATTTTGTTTGGGCTTTTTCAAAATCGTCAAAATTCTTAAGCTCTTCGTTCACTTTCAGGCGCGCGCTATCCACGAACAAAATCTTTTCTTTTAATTGTTTTATTTTAAGTTCATTAGCAGTAATTTTCTCCTTTTGCACGTTGACAAACTTTTCACCTTTTTGTGAGAATGGATCAAGCTGAAGCTTACCCCCATTAAACCAAAACCAGTTTACTAACCATCTTTTTAAATTTAGAAGATTATCCAATGATGTAGACTTATCACCGGTCGTCGATGTAGAAAGGCTGTTAATTTCTTTTTTTATATTTTGAAGAGCATTAGGGTCGCCGGTTAATATTTTAGTGAAGGCCGAAGTCCGGCCGTTATACCAATTTTGAACGGTATTTTTCCAGGGATCATTATAAATAAGTTTATAGTGAAAATCATAATCCTTGGAAATTTCGCATGAACTGCATAGTGATTTTCTGGCCTTTTCCGTCAGCGCAGCTGAAAAATAAATACATGTATCTGTATTGAACATTGCCGGAATTCCACTAAGCTTGACACTTCCAACAAAATCGTCCGCTTTATAAATTTCAACGGTATACTGTTCGGCTTGCTTTTTCAAAAAATCACCTAACGGAATATACGTTAAGTCATCGGCTTCATTTAAAAGTTGCTCAACTCGCGTTTTAATTTCTGCTTTACTTGCAAGGAACTTTATACCAATAAGTGTTCCTTTTTTAAAAACTATATCATTTTGAAGACTCTGCCCTGTTAAAATGACAAAATCATCCCTCAATACATCCCCTTTTTTTAGAATGAAATCTTTCGTCAGCGGAAAGTTATTCTTTTTCGCAGTACCTTTTTTTATAGTCAAATCGGCCTCCATAACCGAGCCTTTTGAAAGGAGTACATCCTCAGTCAAGAGTTTGTTTTTATCAAATGTCTTATCAGCATCTCTTAGCTTGTATTTGCTATTTAACAAGCCGGTAAGTATATTAATTGCTGCTGAAGCATCGTTCAAATAAAGATCCCTGTAATTGCTGTTATCATCTATCTTGAAAATACAGGTGTAATAATTATTTACCTTAGAATCGTTTAGATAGGTGATTGTTTTTTCAAGACTGGTTTTGAAATCGATCAATTGCTGATCTAAAACAGAGCGAGGTACCAATGTTTGAAATTTCAAAGTTGCAACCTGTGGGACAAATACCCGCGGAAAGCTTATCATTTGTCCTTTTGAATTAAAAGTAATTATCTCATCGTCACTTATGCTTTTCAGCAATGATTGCTGAGCAGTAGCGGTTATACTCAAGAGCCAAGCGCACGTGAATGTGAAAAGGAAAGGTTTTAACATAGTGTTAAGCGTTAGGTAAAATTAGATGGGTGATTTCACTTTTTAAAGCGCTATAGGTCAATGGCGGATTTGTTGGTGTAGTTCCACCGTTAGGCCAAAAGTTTTGAGCGTAGAGTATCCAAGTTTCGTCATTATAAGTCTCGTAGAATCTGTTACTCATTGTAGTTACAGTTCCTGCGGATATTACAGTAAATGAATTATCGGTATAACCTACGGCGGCAACAGCATGGCCGCCCCAACTTCCGGCAACGCTATCGCTACTATGAACAGTATTGATTTCCCAATTCGTTTGTCTTTGTGCCGATTTTGGCATTTGTAACCCTACGATACATCCCCCCGTAATGTAGATCAGGTTTTTAAGCAATTCGCTGTCTTTTATTCTAACGGATTTTGCATTGTCAAGTGGGTAGCTCCATAGCTGCCGATTTTTCCACTTACTGAGAAAGGCTGCAATATTGCAGCCGGGATCATTGACAGTGCTATCGTTTGTGTTTCCAGAAACGATTTGATAAACTTTTTTAACATCATTAGCATCTGGCTTGATCATTAAGGAACTAGCATTAGCAGTCCAAACGCTTATAATGTATGCTGCTGCTGCTGGCACACAGGTTTTAAGTTGGTTATTGAAGTAACTATCAAAAAATCTTCCGCTTTTTTGGGTATAGTCGCAGGTCGCCACTCTGGTAAACTCGATACTGTCGTTTATCGTAGCAGATAACTTCTGAAGTGCGATATTCTTTGAAAAATCTGCCTTTTCAAGATTTAGTTCTTCCTCAACACTTTCCAAATCAATTTCTCTATCATCGGCTGGTTGCTTACCTAGTTTAGGAAGGTCATCCACATCTCGTTGTCGGTCGGCTTTTGACATCGGTAACAAGTTAACCTCTCGCCTTACCTTTTCAATTGCATCACTTAGTTGCGTGTGTTGTTGGTCTTGGCGAGCCAAGGCGGTTTGAGCCTGCGCATCCAATAAGTTTTTAAAAGATGTTTCCAGCTCTGCTGCCCGGTTGTTATGCAAGATTTTAAACTGCAGCAATTGCGCGGGAATGGACACCAGAGCTTTTAAAATATTAATAGGAATATTAATAAAGCCTTCGATTTCACTTGGTTTTGCAACAGAGTTTTCAATGAGCAGGCCATCAGTAAAACGAGGCATAAGGGTACTTTTTACAAACCAAAACCGGGTCAAGGGAATATTAATTACTTTTCCTACATCCGGCACTCGGGCTATAATTTTCAGTTCAGACAATTTAACATTGGCATCGACCGGCATCGCTGTCCATGCTACCTGTTTCAAGGGGCGGGTCAGCAAACCATTGTAGGACACTCCGGCTTCAAATTGGTGCAGGACGTAGCCTTCTGTTTTTAAACTGAAGCTGGCGATTACGTCTTTAATAAAAATACCTGCATTAACTGGAATATTCCAGGCGCAAGCAGCCTGGTTACCGATCAGATCAAGCGCTGAAACATAAAACTCTTTTGAAAAATAAATAAGTTCAGTAATAGTTTGAATCGGCATCGCCGCTTCCGGACTTTCCTCAATAAGGTTAACCTCCGCAAGCTTTTTCTGATTTACGATCTCATCTGGCACATTCGCGATCTGCTCCACCACCTTGGCAATTCGATCTTCCGTACTGGTATCAACGGTTTTAAGTAATCCATTTTGCCCAGTAACTATTTTAATATCATCGCTGGAAAAAAAATCGGACCGATAATCCAACATAATGAGTTGACTGGTATCAGGCTCTAGGGCACTTGTGGCTTGAAGCTCCAAATTTTGAAGCGAGGCATTGATTACGTTACCATCTAATGTTTTTATTAGGGCAACCGTAGCGTTAGCTTTTATTGTTAAACTGGCAGCCGGAAGGTAATATGACTGTATACCGGTGCTAACTCCCCTCGCAGGAACAGGTTTACTTTTCAAGGCAGATGTTATGCAAATTCTTACGATAATATAGGCAATCAGTACTAATCCGGTGACAATAGCAAGCGTTATCAAAGCCTGCTCGAAAACCTCTTTCATAACTATTAGGATTTAAAATAAAATGGAGAGAAAATTACCGGCAACAAAAACAAACTACGTTTTAGAAGAAAGAGGAATTGTGATCTCATGATAATAATTTAAGGTGCATGAAGTTAAATAATATTTATCGCTATAACAAAAAGATTTATAATGATTTATAGTCCAAATGAGAGGGTGTATCCGAGAAAAAAAGAATGCTGAGTCGCGGATAGTTTTGGACAAGTATACTTCTCAAATATTTTCACCCTTGACCCAGTCACCAGCAAGCAATCACTTTCGAGGAATTGCAATATCGAACCGCTTCTACGAGCGAATTTTACTCTTGTATCTACTTGATTATCAGAGAAATAATTCGTAAAAAAAGGACAAGCAACTGGATTCCGTGCTTGCCCGCTATGGCTCCCCACAGGAACAAAATTCGATAAATTCGCTGATAATGTGAGAGTTATATCTAAATTATCAAAAAATGTTAATTTTGCGCCTCGCCTAAAGATGCCTTTTTCAAGGCTACTACCTAATTATTAGAATTCTTCGATAATGTTCAGTTATCTTTTGTTAATATGCAAGCTTAAATATACACCGTCAAAAACTATCATTTTACAAAATTGACCTGCTACAATTTAACACATTTATAGAACATGCAATGAAGAAAAAATAGCTACCCTGTTTCAGGCTATTTAACATTAATAAGATAAGTTGATACCTTGTCAGAAAAGCAAACAACTTGAGAAGATAAATTACCAGGCAAAGTAGCCGGAACAAAGGGAGCAGCTTCTTTCACATATGCGATACGGACGACCTAGTCCATTATCCGGTATTTTCTATTCGTGGCTGTAAAGAACGGTCTGGCGGCAAGGACAAAATGCGCAGTACGATTGGCGTGGAAGGCTGTCTGTTTTCGGACAGGATGAACCATCGCTGGACCCAGTCGACTGCCAGACATTATATCCTGATCGCTGTTCCTCAATATAAAGTCGACAGGGCAGCACTTACCAATCTTTAGCAAGTAATTTACTTTTTACATAAAACAGCTTAAAAGCATCGTACCTTTCTACCGAACGCTTTAAAAACTTCTCCTGGAAAAGCACCCGCAGCAGGACCTATAAAATGGAGACCGGCGATAAAGCCGTCGTCATCGGGACTCAGGAAGCCCTCATCAGTAAGATCAGGGAATATTAAACTCCGACACCGGCCATCACCATTCATACAGCCTCCTTTTGCGGAGGCGTTTTTTTATTTGGGCCTTCCTTCCAAACCTTCATTTTTCTCTCACCAGCGCACACGTTCCGAATAAAAAGGAGCCGCAAAGATCAATGTTGATCAACAAATTTTCATTTATATCACATTTTAATACGCTCATTTCCAATAGGCTTCTAAACCTGCAATAAAGCTGCAATGACAAGTTGAAGTTTATGCGCTTTGCCTATTCCGGCAACTTTGTCTCAACAAATCAGAATCATAAAACGCAAAGTAATGAACCATTTACTCCATCCAATTACCTGGCATCAATATCTGACCGCAGCATTAATTGCAGCCATTGTTTATTACGCGCTCGTCATCCTGCGCAGTTACCGGCCCGAACTCCAACAACTCAAAGACCGATTCAGCGGTAAGGCCAAAGAGGACGGCCTGCAAGTCCTGCGCGATTACAACGCCGAAGCGGATGGCGATACTGTTATACCAGCTCCTGTCAAAAATGACTTAGACGCTCGTCAGCAGTATCCGGAACTACCGGACGAACGCGGGGCACAACAGCTACCCACACCGCTCGATATCATCAGCCTGAAACTCAAAGCCGTCATCGAACGCGCCGCCGACCAGCCTTTTGCCCCGGCCCTATTGATACCCCAGCTCCAACAGCTACTACAAGAACCACAGACATTCAGCGCCGCTGAAAAAGCGGCCATCAGCCACCTCATCGTCGCCGAATGCGAAAATACCGGCACCGCCCTGCTGACCGAAGAAGAAGTGGATCAGTGGTGGAAAAGTTAGCAGGCCTGCCGCTTCCGTCCCGCGCCCCTTAACCGGGGCCGGGTAACGGAAGAAATTACCAACAAAGTATTTGCTGACCGCACGTCCCGGCGTAAGCGCCCGCGGGGATGATCCGAAAAAGGAGAAACGGCGGCAGCACCTTTTCCAGCCTCTCCCGGTAACGTCGGGAGCGGGAATGGGAAAGCCATGCCTGAAAAGCTGAAAGCACAAGGCAAAAAGCGAAAAGACATTTAAAACAAACGATAAGTGAAGATGAAAACGTGCAGCAAGAACATCGTTAAGGCAGGGGCCACTGCGTCCCTGCTTATTATCCAATTCCTACAGGCCAGCGCCCAGGACGGCAACGCCGGCATCCAGCAGGCCAACACCCAGGTCAGGAGCTATTTTGAAAGCGGCACTAACCTGATGTACGCCATCGGGGCCATCGTCGGCCTGATCGGTGCCGTCAAAGTTTACCAGAAATGGAACTCCGGTGACCAGGATACCTCCAAAGTCGCCGCCGCCTGGTTCGGCTCCTGCATCTTCCTCGTCGTGGTGGCCACCATTATCAAATCATTCTTCGGTATTTAAACGCGTCAGCCATGAAAACTCAATTGATCAAACAGCTGCATAACTACCTGCTGCATAACCATACCGATCTGCTCATCGCCCTGCAGGAAGAGCACCGGCTGGAACATTACCTGAAACAAAAGGTGGAGTCTGTCAGCGACCTGCTGGCGCAGCTACTGGAAGAAAAGCGCCCGGCCTACGTCATCGAAGCGCTCTGCCTCGAAGAACTCACCCGCAACCTGCGGCCCTCGCGCTTCAACTATATGCGCGAACTGCTGGAGGCCGAATTTGAAATGGACTATAAACGGATGCTCAACAGCGGCATCCTGACCTATGAATTGATCAACCTGATCGGTGCCTGCGAACCCATTTTCGAGGTCTTCGCCTTTGGCGAGGAAAACGAAGACAGCGCTGAGCTGAAACACGCCGTCATGGGCATGATAGCGGAGTACCTGGACCGGTAAGCAGGTGAAAGGAAAAAGGTAAGAGCAGGAAGAAAAGATCAAAAAACACCCACATGGCATTTAACGCGTTACAGCAACTCCGCACCAATATCGAAGCGATCCGCATCGCCCTCGCTTTTCGTCCCGGTGACCAACTGGACGAAAAGCAGGCGGATACCCTGCGCACCTACGCCGGATTCGGCGGCCTGAAAGCCGTGTTGTTCCCGGAAGCACCGGTGGAGGAATGGAAAAAACAGAACGCTTCCAAAAACGACCTGCGGCTGTACCCGTCCATGATGGAATTGCATGGCCTGCTCCGGGAAACCCTGGGTGAGGCAGATCGCCAGGCAGCCATCGATTCCATCCGCAACAGCGTCAACACCGCCTTCTATACACCGGCGTTCGTACCGCAAACGCTGTACCGCGTGCTGGATGCCCATGGCATCCGCCCGCAGCGTATCTACGAACCCAGCAGCGGCGCAGGCATCTTTATCAGTGAAGCCGTGAAAGCTTTCCCGGATATCCTGCAGGTTACCGCGGTAGAAAAAGATATCCTCACGGGCAAGGTGCTGACCGCACTCGCCTCCACATTCGCCTTGCCCGTTGAGGTGCAGATCAAAGCGCTGGAAAAAACCGGCAACAGTGAGAACGGTAAATACGACCTGATCACCAGTAATGTACCTTTTGGCAATATTGCCGTCTTTGACCCGGCCTACCCGGAGAAAAGCCTGAACAGCAAGATCCACAGTTATTTTTTTGCCAAAGGGCTGGACAAACTGGCCGAGGGCGGCATCCTGGCATTTATGACCAGCGACGCTTTTTTGAACGCGCCGGCGAATAAAGCCGCACGCAAGCATCTGTTCAACCGGGCAGATCTGATCAGCCTGACCGTCCTGCCGGACAACCTGATGCTGGATAATGCCAATACCTATGCGCCCATCCACCTGCTCGTCGTGCAAAAGCATACCGGCAAAACGGAACTGACCGTGGATGAGCAGCTGCTGTTAAACACGGCTTTGCAGCGCAACGAATTTGGCGAGTATCATATCAACGAATACCTGCAAACAGTAAAGGGCTATGCCATTGCCGCCGATACCATTCGTCCCGGCAAAGACCAGTACGGTCAGGCACATGAAGCGCACTGGCAAACTGCAGAGCTCAGCGGCATTGCCGGAAAGATCGAAGAAACGATCAGCGACGGGCTGAGTAACCGGTTTAACCGCGAGGCTTTTGACCGGGCGCAAAAACAGCTGCAGCAACTATCCATCGGCGAGCGCATCGGGGCTGAGGAAAAGCCAAGGCTGACCTATCTCCCGATGCCGGAAAGCAAAGCCATAAGCGTTTCCGTGCAACTGGGCCTGTTCGACAGCCAGCCTGCCGAAACGGTCAACCGGGCGATGGATTACCTGACCGATATCGACCGTGCGGCGGTCATCGCGGAAACCGTTCGCCTGATCGGCGTGATCAAAACGCGGGATAACGATCAGCAGGAATGCGTCCTGCTGGTCACCGCGAAATTGCAGCAAGGCAGGCAATACGCTTATAAGCTGTTTTCTACCGTGCAGGAGATCCAGCCGCAGCTGGCCTGGCTAAGCGGAAACCAGTTCAGCCGCGAGGTGGCTGCCCTCCGTGAGCACCTGGCTAACTATGGCCATAATTTCTTTTTCGAGGGCGACCAAAGCCTGAAAGGGCTGTTCCAATTTGAAAAGCAGGAGATCACGTGGTTCCGGGGCCTGCTGCCGCACCACCAGGAAGGCAGCCTGGTCATCGAAGGTCTGAAAGCCGGCACCATCAAAAACCTGGAACCCGGCCGTAACCGCGCGGTCTTTGAGCCGCTCGCCAGGCAAAAAGATGCGTTGTTTTACCGCCCCTACCTGCGCCTGCGCGACGGCTACTATGAACTGTACACCAAAGAAGCGGAAGCATTACGGGAGTTTCCTGCGTTGCGGGAACAACTGAACCGCGCCTATGCCGATTTCAAACAGCAATACGGGGAACTGAACCGCCCGGCCAACCGCCGCCTGATCCTGGCCGATGAAAATGACGGCTTTAAAATGCTGGCCTCGCTGGAAACCCGCGAGGGTACCGGTGACCGCGCCGCCGATATTTTAGACGGGCCTGTCTTTCAAAAAGCAGCAATATTCAAAACCGATGACCCGGTCTCCGCGCTGGCCCGCTGCCTGAACGACCGCGGGAAAGTTGATATCGGGTTTATCAGTGAAGCAACCGGCCTTAGCGCGGAAGAAACCGTTATCAGCCTGCACAGTCATATTTTTTTGAACCCGGCCAACCGGAAATGGGAAACCCGCGATGCTTACCTGAGCGGCAACGTGGTGGAGAAATTGGACACCGCGCGCCGAATAGCCGCTGCCCGGCCCGATGATCCGGAGATCAATCGCAGTTTCAGCGCCATTGAAAAAGCACAGCCGGAGCCGATCCCCTTCGAACTATTGGACTTTAACCTGGGCGAACGCTGGTTCCCGAACCGTTATTACGAGCGGTTCGCCAGCAGCTTTTTCGACCTGCCGGTAACCATTACTTACCTACCCTCCAGTGACCAGTTCAAAGTGGCTGTTGAGGGCAGCAACCTGAAGATCACCAAGGAGTTTGCGATCCGGCCTGCTGAGGGCACGCGCACCACCTACGGCTACACGCTGTTGGAGCATGCGCTGGAAAATACCACGCCTTACTTCAGCTATGAGGTCAAAATGGGCGACAGCACCAAACGCTGCCCGGATAACGAAGCCATCCAACTGGCACATGAGAAGATCGGGCAGATCCGTAACGGCTTCACCAACTGGCTGCATGAATTGCCTGACCAGGAGAAAAAAGCCATCGCCGACCTGTATAACCGCACATTTAACTGTTACGTGCTGCGGGAGTTCAGCGGTGACCACCTGCGCTTTCCCGGCCTGAATAAAAAAGCGCTGGGCATTGATGACCTCTATAGTTCGCAGAAAAATGCGGTCTGGCGCATCCTGCAAAACCGGGGCGGGCTGATCGATCACGAAGTAGGTTTGGGTAAAACCCTGACCATGATCGTGGCCGGTCATGAAATGAAGCGCCTGGGTATCGTACAGAAACCCATGATCCTGGCGCTGAAAGCGAATGTCAACCAGATCGCGGAAACTTACCGAAAAGCCTACCCGGACGCACGCATCCTCTTTCCGGGCCAAAACGATTTCACACCGGATAAACGCCTGCGCATTTTCCACGAGATCAAAAACAATAACTGGGACTGTATCATCCTGACACATGACCAGTTCGGGCGCATCCCGCAATCGCCGGAAGTGCAGGCACAGATCTTCGCCCGCGAGCTGGCTGATGTCACCGAAAACCTGAATACCCTGATCGCGGAAGGCGGCGAAGTGACCCGGCGCGTGCTCAAAGGACTGGAATTGCGCAAAACCAACCTGGAAGTGAAACTGCAAACCCTGCAGCAGGAGATCAATGAGAAAAAGGACAGCGGCATTACCTTTAAGGAAATGGGGGTCGATCACCTGTTCCTCGATGAATCGCATAAATTCAAGAACCTCACCTTTTCCACCCGGCATGACCGCGTGGCCGGTTTGGGCAACACATCAGGCAGCCAAAAGGCGCTGAATATGTCCTTCGCCATCCGCACCCTGCAGGAGCGTTTCGGCAGTGACCTCTGCGCGACTTTCCTGAGCGGTACGCCCATCTCCAATTCGCTGACCGAGATGTTCCTGATTTTTAAATACCTGCGCCCGAAGGAAATGGAGCGGCAGTCCATTGCCAATTTCGACGGCTGGGCAGCGGTATTCGCCAAAAAGACCACGGATTTCGAATTTTCCGTGACCAACCAGATCATCAGTAAAGAGCGCTTCCGTCATTTTATCAAGGTGCCGGAACTGGCGCTGTTCTATAACGAGATCACGGACTATAAAACGGCCAAACATATCGCCCTGGACAAACCGGAACCGGAGGAACGGCTGATCCATATCAAACCCAGCGAGCAGCAAAGCGATTTCATCAGACGCCTCATGCGCTTCGCCGAAACCGGAGATGCCACGCTGATCGGCCGCCCGCCGCTCTCTGAGGAAGAAGATAAAGGACGCATGCTGATCGCCACCAACTACGCCAAAAAAATGGCGGCGGATATGCGCCTGATCGACCCGGCTTACGGCGACCACCCGGACAATAAAGTGAATACCTGTGCGCGCCAGTTGGCCAGGCTTTACCATGAAAGCACCCCTCACCGGGGTACACAGATCGTCTTTTGCGATATCGGCACGCCCAAACCCGGCGAGTTTAACCTCTATGATGCCCTTAAGGATAAGCTGGTCAACGAACTTCAGGTTAAAGCCGCTGAGATCACGTTTATCCATCACTGGACCGATAAACAAAAGCCTGACCTGTTCAAAAAGATGAACCGGGGCGAAATCCGTGTACTCATCGGCAGCACCGAAAAGGCAGGTACCGGCCTGAATGTGCAGCAGCGCGTCATCGCCATGCACCACCTGGATATCCCCTGGAAACCGTCTGAACTGGAACAGCGCAACGGCCGGGGCGCACGGCAAGGCAATACCCTGGCCAAACAACATTACGGCAACAAAGTGCTGAACTTTATCTATGCGGTAGAGCAGTCGCTGGACAATTACAAATTCAACCTGCTGAAAAACAAGCAAACCTTCATCAGCCAGATGAAGAACTGCGAGCTTAACGTGCGGAGTATTGACGAGGGTTCGGTGGATGAAAACAGCGGGATGAATTTTTCTGAATATATCGCTATCCTTTCCGGCGATACCAGCCTGCTGGAAAAATCAAAGCTGGAAAAAAAGATCGCGGCGCTGGAAAGCTTAAAGACGGCCCACCACCGGGAAAGCAGCCGTTCGCGCTATCTCCTGGAAGACAAACGCAAAGAACAAAGCCAATGCGGCCGTGAGCTGGAGATCCTGCAGGCTGACCTTAAGGTCTACCGGGCGAACCTGAAAATGGAAAAGGACGGCAGTAAGGCCAACCCCATCCGTCTGGACAAACTCAACAGCGCCGATCCGGTGGCTATCGGCAAATTCCTGGTTTCCAAATACCGCAACTGGCTCCCGGAAAAAGGACTGACCGGAACCGCTAAACTCGGGACGCTTTACGGCTTTGACCTGATGATCGAGCGTCATGCGGGCAGTTTTGATTTTGCTCAACCTGCCAGCTACTATAACGTGCTTTATGCGACGCGGCCCGAAACCGGCGGCAAATACCTATACAGTTCCGGTGTGCCCAATGCCGATAATCCCAAAACGGCCGCCCGCTATTATCTCAATGCCCTGGATAAGGCGGAGAGCCAGGAAGAAAGACTGAAAACCAATTTGACCGAGCTGAACGGGCAGATCCCGCAACTGGAAGCGCTGGCTGGAAAACCCTTTGAGCGGGATGCCGAATTGCGGGAGCTGAAAGCCGAACTCACCAGGCTGGAGCGGGAAATCGCGCTACAGATCAAAGCCAAACAACAGGCACAAAGTGGTGGCGATGAAGGGGAAACCATAACATCCGCAGGTGAGGAAAAAAACAGGATCTCGGCGCCTGAAGCCAAAGTGGTGGAAATGCCTGCCGCAGCCAGTCAAACGCCCCTGGAACAATGGTCAAAAGACATTGTAGCTCGCGGCCAGGAATTGAGTGAGCGGGTCGACCAAACGCTCCGAAAAACAAAGGGGGTGCGGTTATGAACACGCTGCATTTCGATCATATCCGCTGCCCGCTGCACCGTTATACCTTTTCGGTAAACGCCATCAGGGAGTGGACAGAACGCAACTGCGAAGGCCGGGTGCTGAACCTCTTTGCCGGTGAAACGAAACTCGCACTGGACGAAATTCGCAACGACCTTAACCCGGCCATGCCCGCCGGCTACCACCAGGATGCGCTGGCCTTCCTGCGCGACTGGAAACGCGAAAAATTCGATACCATCCTGCTGGATCCGCCTTATGCCTACCGCAAATCGATGGAACTCTACCAGGGGATGGTGTGCAGCCCTTTCCGGCAATTGAAAGACGCCATACCTCATTGTCTCACACCGGGAGGACTGGTCATTACGTTCGGCTACCATTCCATCGTCATGGGCCGCAAGCGCGGCTTCTGCCTGGAGCGCCTGGCTTTGTTCAGCCACGGCGGCGCGATCCATGATACCATCGCCAGCGCGGAGCGGTTCACACCGCCCTAAACTGGCGCCTTTTTTTCCTCACCAGTCATTTTAAATATCAAAAGCCATGAACAACAGCATCTATATCATCAATAAAGGCATTAACAAAAGCATCGAGTTTCGCGGCCTGCGGGCGCAATACATCTGGTATTTCGCCGCGCTGGTCATGGGCCTGCTGATTGTTTTTGCCACGCTTTACATCCTTGGTGCCGGAACGACCATCTGCCTGGCGGTTACTGGCAGCGCTGCTGTTTACGGCAGTATTAAAATATTTAGCCTGAGCCGCCAATACGGCGAACACGGTTTAATGAAAGCGGCCGCAAAAAAGCGCCTGCCCAGGGTATTGAAATCCTACAGCCGCCGCTTCTTCCAGCAATTCACCTTTAACAATCAACGCCATGAAAAATAACCCGGAGCCAAAGATCATCCATTTTGAGCAGATCAGCTTTGTGATCGATATCGATCAGCAGGTGCTGCGGCAAACCAATAAACCCGAACATGAGATCTCTTTTATCCGGGACATGACGGATATGGGCGACCATTATTTGCTGGCCTGGGACAAGGAAAAACAAACGGTCAGCTCGGATCCGGAAAGATCGGAGCCGCTCATACTCGATCAGCTCGTCCGGCTTGACCCGGAAGGCATGTCGGGGAAATACGGCGTCCCAATTGAGAAGCTGCAAACCATGGGCGATTTTGAGGTCATGGTGGACCAGGAGGCTTTAAAGCAGCGCCGGGAGGGCATCCTGCCGCAGATCGACCTGGCCGGTGAAAAGTTTATGGTCGACCTGCAGCTTCACGAGTTGAGGCACGCCAGATACTTCTTTCCGGTCATCAGCCTGAAAAGTTTTGAGCTAACCAACGACGGCCGGAACTACGAAGCCTATTACCATCCCGTCATGAAACAGGTGATCGATCTTGATCCCAAGCTGCTGGAATTCCCCGAGGGCGTGATCAAAATCAAGATCCCCAATGAGCTGGGTTTGGACCCGGTGGCCACCGCCCGTATCTATGGCATGGATGAACGGGAAGTTTTGCGCCGTTACCCGATCCGGAAGGAACTGAAAGCCGAAATCGTCCCGCTCAGCGAAACCCATATCCCGGCCCTGATCCGGCGAAACAAAGAAGCCCTCCGGCAGGCGCACCAGGAAAACGCGCAAAAGGTAAAACCGCGGCACCGGCCAAGGTTTTAAGCGCCTTATTTTCCAACAAGATCAACGTGAAAGAGAAAAGTGCAAATGGAAAAAGAATTAAAAAACATATTGCCCATCATGGACATCGAGCATGACTGTATTTTGTCCAAACAGGGCGAATATACGGTGGCCTACCGGGTACAGCTCCCCGAGATATTTACGCTGTCCGACGAGGATTATGAAAATATGCACCAGGCCTGGGTGAAAGCCATCCGGGTCTTGCCTAAGGACAGCGTACTGCATAAACAGGACTGGTTTACGCAAAGAACCGTGGTAGCTGGCGAGGAAAAAAAACAAAACTTTTTGTCGGCGGCTGCGCAAAGTCATTTTGAAGGGCGGGCCTATCTGAACCACGATTGTCTGCTGTACCTGACCAAAAAACCGGCTGGCCGCTCAAAAAGCAGTTCGCTGTTTTCGACCTTACTGCGGCCAACCTTAGTGCCGAAAGAAACCCTGCAGGCCCAGGCCCGCCAGGAGTTTTTGGATACCTGTACCCAATTCAAGCGGCTGCTGGAAGATACGCGTTTGATGATCTTGACCCGGTTAACGTCCGCCGGCCTGCAAAGCCAGCTGAAAAAGGCCGGGCTGATCGAACGCTATTGTTTCCTTTCTGAAGATGACCGCCAATTGCTCATCAAGGATATCAGCCTGTCCGATAAGATCCATATTGGCAGCCAGCAAATGGCGGTTTATACTTTGGGTGACGCGGAACAATTGCCTTCCCAATGCGGTTCCCGGCTGACCTATGATACTTATTCCACGGATCAAACCCGCTTTCCCGTAAGTTTCGCAGCAGGCTTAGGCTTATTGCTGGATTGCAGCCATATTTATAACCAGTATGTGCTCATCGGCGATGCGCAGGCTACCCTGCGCCAGCTGGAGAAAAAGCGGCTGCGCCTGCAATCGCTGTCGGCCTATTCACGCGAGAATGCCATCTCGCTGGAGGCGACCAATGATTTCCTGAACGAAGCCATCAGCCAGCAGCGCTTGCCCGTCAAAGCCCACTGCAATTTGATGATCTGGTCGGCGGATGAAAACAGACTCAAAGAAAATGGCAATAAGGTGGTATCGGCCCTGGCCGCCATGGATGCCGCCGGCAAAACGGAAACCGATGGGGCAGCGCAGATCTGGTGGGCAGGCATCCCCGGCAACGGCGGCGATTTTCCGCTCAATGATACCTTTGATACGTTCGCCGAACAGGCGGCCTGCTTCTTCAACCTCGAAAGCAATTACCGCAGCGACCCGCCGGCCGGGGGCATCCGTTTTTGTGACCGGCTGCATGCGAGACCCGTTTATGCGGACCTCTATGATGCACCGCGCCACAAGGGGATCACCAGCAATATGGGCACGCTCGTTTGCGGTACTTCCGGCGGCGGCAAGTCCATGACCGTCAACCATATCCTGCGCTCGCTTTACGACCAGGGCGCGCATTGCGTGACCGTAGATATCGGCGGCAGTTACAAGGGCCTTTGCGAATTGGTGGGTGGCTATTACTTTACCTATGAAGAGCATAACCCGATCAGATTCAACCCTTTTTATTTAGGTAAAGGTGATGTGCCGGATACCGAGAAAAAGGAAAGTTTAAAAGCCCTGCTGGTGTCCTTATGGAAAGGCGAAAATGAAACCTTTAACCGGGCTGAATATGTCGCCTTATCCAATGCCCTCCAGGGTTATTATGAGCACCTGGCAAAAAATGGTCATTTATTCCCCGGCTTCAATTCTTTCTACGACTACCTTGAAACGGACTACCGCAAAGTGCTGCAAGACCAACGCGTCAAGGAGCGTGATTTTGATATGGATAATTTTCTGTATGTACTGCGGCCTTACTATAAGGGCGGCGAATTTGATTTCCTGTTGAACGCCACGGAAAACCTGGAGCTACTGAGTCAGCCTTTCGTCGTATTTGAACTGGATCAGATCAAAGACCATCCGATCCTCTTCCCGGTCTGTACGCTGATCATCACCGAGTTATTTATTTCCAAAATGCGCAAGTTGCCGGGCTTGCGTAAAGTGCTGACCATTGACGAAGCCTGGAAAGCCATTGCCAAATCCGGGATGGCCGAATTCCTGCGCTATGCTTTTAAGACCATCCGCAAGTTTAACGGCATCCCTATCGTGAGCACGCAGGAACTGGATGACCTTATTAATTCCCCGGTGATCAAGGACGCCATTATCAACAATGCCGATATCAAGATCCTGATGGACATGCGCAAGTTCCAGGGCAAGTTCGGCAAGCTGCAGGATGCGCTGGGGCTTTCCGATAAAGGCAAGACCATCCTGCTGTCGGTCAACAGGGACAACCGGGAGATCTTTATCGACATCGGCGGACAGGTCATGAAAGTCTATAAAAACGAACTCTGTCCTGAAGAATATTACGCTTTTACGACGGAAGGCCGCGAACGGGTGAAGGTGTTGGAATATGCCGAAAAACACGGCAGCATCGAAGCAGGCATCAAAGCCCTGGTCGCAGAAAAGCAAAACACAGAAGCTGCTTAACTATGGAAAGAAAAACAAAAATACTCGCCATCATCACGGCTGCCCTTATTTCTTCCCTCACCGGAACAACCGTGAAAGCGCAGATCCCCGGCGTTAGCCTCGTCACCGGCGTGATCAAAAAAGTGATTGTGGCCATCGACCTGAAGGTGCAGCAATTGCAGAACCAGACGCTCGCCCTGCAAAACGCCGAACAGCAACTGGAGAATTCTTTGCACCTGAGCAGCCTGAACAATATCTCCGGCTGGCTGGGTAAGGAAAAAGACCTGTATGCCGGCTATTACCAGGAACTCAATCAAGTGCGCGGCCTGATCGCCGATTACGATGCGGTCAAAAGTGTGATCAGTAAGCAAAAGCAGCTGGTGAGCGAATACCAGCAGGCCAGCGCCCTGTTCAAACGGGACGCGTATTTCTCGGCGGCTGAACTCGGCTACATGGGTACGATCTATAACGGCATTTTACAGGAAAGCCTGCAAAACCTCGATCAGCTGCTGATGGTCGTCAGCGACCTCGGTACGCAAATGGATGATGCTGAACGCCTGCAAAAGATCGGGCAGGCAGCCGGGGCCATGCAAACCAATCTTGACCACCTCCGCCAGTTTAACCGGCAGAACGCCGGCCTAAGCCTGCTGCGCGCTAAAAATGCGCAGGACCGGCAGCAGGTCAAACGGCTTTATGGCCTCCAGTAAGCAGAAAGGTAAAAGGCGAAAGCTAAAAGGTACACAACAAAAACAATAGCCTTATGAAAACATCAATCCGGGTTACCCTCTTATTTTTTTCCCTCGCCAGCCTATGTTTTAGCGGGGCACAAGCACAATTCCCGGGCGGCTTTTTCAGCCAGCAAAGCCGGCAGCGCAAGCTTATGGCTGAACAGATCGTCCAATATGAGCGCTATTTAAACGCGCTCAAAACCGGTTACCACGTTGCTGAGACCGGGTTGAACACCGCACACGAGTTAAAAAACGGCACTTTTAACCTGCACGGTGCTTATTTCAATTTACTGGCACAAGTGAACCCGCTGATCCAAAATAATCCCAAAGGCAAAGCGATCGCTGATCTGAACAGGCAAACGTTAAAGCTCTTTTCGGATGAATGGACCTGGCAGCAGCAACAGCTGCAGTTGAGCACCGCCGAACTCTCTTATTTCCAAAAAGTGCAGGCCAATATCGCTGCCAAATGCAAGCTGGATATGGATGAGTTAACGGAGGTGCTGACACCCGGCAAACTGCAATTGACCGATGCGCAGCGGCTGGACCGGCTGGATAAGGTCTACGCGCGCATGAAGGACAAGTTTGCTTTTGCGTGTTCATTTACCGGTAAATGCCATAAGCTGGCGGCAAGGCGGCAGCAAAACAAACAGGATCATACGCAGCTCAAAAAGCTGTACGGCATCCGGTAATTCTTAAAAAATGTGAAGGAGATCAGTGATGAAGAAAGTAGCAATAACCCTTTTATTAAGCCTCGGGCTGGCGGCGGCTACGCCGCTCAGCAGCCGGGCGCAGTCCGTTGCGGACGTGATCCGGCAACTGGTGCTGGATTATCAAAAGCTGGCCAGTCTCAAAAGCATCCTCGGCCGGATGTACACCGGCTACACCGTGCTGAGCAAAGGTTACGGGGCGGTCAAAAATGTGGCGGAGAGCAACTTCAGCCTGCATGAAGTTTTCCTCGATGGCTTGTATCTCGTCAGCCCGGCCGTGCGCAAATACCCGCGCGTTACCGATATCATCGATGACCAGTCGCAGTTGGTCGGCGAGTATAAAACCGCCTCGGGAAGTTTTAACAGCAGCGGGAAATTTGACCCTGACGAACTGGCCTGCATGATGACGGTCTATCACAACCTCGTCAGCCAAAGCCTGAAAAATTTGGATGATCTGTCGTTAATCGTCACGGACAGCAAACTGCGCATGAGCGATGCGGAGCGGCTAGCGGCCATCGACGGTATATATCTCGAAAGCCATAACCAGCTCAGTTACCTGCGGAAATTTAACGATCAGGCTTCGCGCATCAGCTGGCAGCGTTCGCAGGGTGCTGCAGACAAGCAAAGCGTCAAATCTGTATACGGTATAAATCAATAACCCATGAAAAGTAAAATCTTAAAGATGGCTTTAGCCGCTATCCTGGCGATACTTATGCCTTTATTTTCCCACGCGGAAGGCATAGCCGATGACCTGCACGGCTTGCAGGGGGTACTCGCCCGGCTGTATGATCAAATGATGCCTTTGTGCCAGGGCATGATCGGCGTCTCCCGCGGCATTGCCGGTTTCGCGGCGCTTTGGTATATCGGTGCCCGGATCTGGAAACACCTGGCAGCGGCTGAACCGATCGATGTTTATCCCTTGTTGCGGCCTTTCGCCATTGGTTTTTGTATCGCTGCTTTCCCGCTGGTGCTATCCCTCATCAATGGCGTGCTGCAACCGGTGGTTACCGCTACCGAAGGCATGGTGACCAATACCAACCAGGCCATCGCCCGCCTGCTGGCGGATGGTAAACCTGATGCCGCCGATGTTTCGCCGAACGATGCCAATTCAGATCCTGACAAATGGTATCAATACAGTCACCCGGACGGTACGGCTACCGATGCCGGCAGCAGCAATCCGATCTCCGATGCCTTTTCCGGCTGGAGCATCAAGAACTGGGCCAGAAAGTTTATCGCCGAAGTCCTGAACGTGCTCTTTCAGGCAGCGGCGCTTTGTTTGGACACCATCCGCACCTTCAAGCTGATCGTACTGGCGATCCTCGGCCCGCTCTGTTTCGGCCTGAGCATATTTGAAGGTTTCCAGCATAGCCTGAAGCAATGGCTGGCGCGCTATGTCAATGTATTCATGTGGCTGCCCGTCGCCAACATCTTCGGGGCGGTCATTGCCAAGATCCAGGAAAACATGATCATCGGTATCCAAAACGGTGCGCCGGATCCCGGTGACCAAAACACGGCTTACCTGATCTTTTTACTGATCGGCATTGTCGGCTACTTCACCGTACCGAGCGTAGCCAACTATATCATGAACGTCGGCGGGCATGCCCTTTTCAACAAAACCAGCGCGCTGGCTTCGATGGCGGTCAGCTACTTCAGCGGCCCGGTCATGCAAAGTTTTAGCCGTGGCAGCAACGCGCAGCACAATCAGCAAACCAACCATAACCAATCGGGCCATACGCAGAGTTATCATAAAAGTAAGCTCAGCGGCAGCCCGCCCAAAAAATAGCGAACCATGTTTAAGAAAATGAAAAATTTAGAAACGGCCTTTCAGCATGTGCGCGGTTTTACCATCGCCATAGTGATCGGTTCATTCCTGACCATCGGCTTTATGGCCTGGCAGGAAAAACAAAGATCCATCGCCCTGCAAAGCAAGGTTTACATCATCTCAGGCAACACCGCCTGGTCTGCTGTTGCGGTCGATAAAAGCGCTTACCTGCCGATGGAGATCCGCGGCCATGTACGCGCCTTCCATGAAGCTTTTTTTTCGCTGGACCCGGATGAAAAGGTGATCAGGCAAAACCTGGCCAAAGCGCTTTACCTCGCCGATGGCTCCGCTAAAAAGGTGTATGACAGCTTATCCGTCAGCGGCTATTATTCCGGCATCATCGCCGGAAATATCAGCCAGCGCATCAACGTGGACAGCGTGCAGGTCGATACCCGCGCCACGCCCTATCATTTCCGCTGCTATGCCACGCTGCACCTGATCCGCTCCACCAGCAATGTCCGCCAAAGCCTGATCACCGAAGGAGACCTGCGGGAAGTGAGCCGCAGCGACAACAACCTGCTCGGTTTCCTGATCGAGCATTGGAACACCATCGAAAACAAAGTATTAACCGTGAGCAATCACTAACCAGGAATTCATATGAAGACAAACAACATCAGTTTACAAGACCAGCGCAAAAGGAAGATCCTGCTGGCCATGCCGCCCATCGTTTTTTGCTTTACCACGATCTTATTCATGGCTTTTGGCGGCGGCCAGGGCGAACAGGCCAAAGCCGCACCTAATAAAGGGCTGAGCATGAAACTGCCATCGGCCATTATCGCGGAAGATCGAACCGGCGACAAAATGAACTTTTACGATCAGGCCCATGCGGACTCCTTAAAAAAGCAGCAACTCCGCAGGGCCGACCCTTTCGCGCAAAGCAAAACCGACAGCATGAACCGCCTTCCCGGGGCTTACACCGGCGGTGTTTTTTCCCCTCATCAGCCCGCCCTTGTCGGGAACGATTATGGCAGCAGCAATAGCAATAGTGATCCGGCTGCTAACGAAGCGAAGATCAGCCAAAGGTTAAGCCAATTACAGGCCGTGATCAATAAGCCGCAGCCATCACCCCTTACACGACCAGTCAAAAAGCCGGTGAACGCTATCCCGGACTCCTTGCTGAAACCAACCGCAGCTGCGGAAGATCCTGAACTGAAGCAGATGAACGGGCTGCTGGAAAAGATACTGGAAATCCAGCACCCGGAACGGTTAAAGGCTTCGGAGGAGAAAACGGGTGCTGTACCGGCAGTTAAAAAGTTCCGGGCGATACCGGCGGTGGTGGACGGTACACAAAAGATCGTCCAGGGGACAGTGGTCTGTCTAAAGTTAACGGATACGGTGACGCTCGGCGGACAGTTGTATGCCAAGGGCCAGCGCATCTATGGTAGTGGTAACCTTTCCAACCAGCGCTATACGCTCATTATCAAAAGCATCCATGTGGGCTATAACTTCTACCCCGTTGACCTGACGGTATTTGACCAGACAGACGGCCAGGAAGG
>Ga0157372_10000462_pt1 | contig 44685 bp, 35 predicted proteins | sample C55metaG_FD_115307 | JGI IMG/M metagenome (GOLD analysis project Ga0157372, IMG submission 115307) | Corn rhizosphere microbial communities from Kellogg Biological Station, Michigan, USA - C5-5 metaG | ecosystem: Host-associated > Plants > Roots > Rhizosphere > Soil | place: USA: Michigan...
CGTGCTCGAACGCGAAGGCGGTCGCGGCCGAGCGGCTCGCGAGGCCGAGCTTCGCGAGGATGTTGCTCACATGCCGCGCGACCGTCCGCACGCTCAGGGCGAGCAGCGGCCGCCGGCGCCATCGCAGCCGCGCAGGAAGAAAAATGGGAGAAGGCGGAAAAAGAGATCCTTGTGGCTAAATCGATGGGACTGTCGGAAAATGCCGTACAAACCTTCCTCGATTCCGGAGTACACAGCAAGGTTTCTTCAGCGAATTACACGAAGCTGTTTTTGTGGGTCCTCCTTTTCTGGGCGATCGGATTTGTAGTGCTTTACCTCCTGGGGATCCTGCTTTCCACGCATACGCTCAAGCTCCTGGAGCGCCAGTTCCGCAGCAACTCCACCACTGAGCTGGCACCTGCACTCAGGAGCATCTACCGCTTCCTCATTAATACTGCGGGTATTTACTATTACATTTCACTTCCCATCATCCTTGTGCTGGTGATCGGGCTAGTGATCGGCATTTTCTATTTGTTCCTGATGATCGGCCGCATCCCTATCCAGCTGATGCTGATCCTGCTTGTAGGAGCCTGCATCACCATTTACGGAATGATCCGATCGCTGCTCGTGAAAGGAAAGTTCAAGGATCCCGGCAGGGAACTGAAGGAATCGGATGCGCCGGGCCTGTTCGCCTTAACCCGTGAAGTGGCCAATACGATGGGCACCCGCCCGGTGGACGAGATAAGGATCACACCGGAAACCGACCTCGCCGTGTACGAAACAGGATCGTGGAGAGAGAAATTCCGTGACAACGGCAAACGCATCCTGATCCTTGGAACAGGTGTTCTGAAAGATTTTAAGCAAAATGATTTCCGCGCTGTGCTGGCGCATGAGTACGGACATTTCGCCAACCGCGATACTGCCGGAGGAGCTGTTGCGCTAAGGGTGCGGAAGGACATGCACAATTACCTCGTGGCGCTTTATTACGCAGGGCAAACCGTTTGGTGGAACATGGCTTTCCAGTTCCTTCGCCTGTACGATTTTATCTTCCGCAGGATCAGCAACGGGGCCACGCGGCTGCAGGAGATCCTTGCCGACCGCGTTGCGGCACAAACATACGGCGACGAGGCTTTCCGCAATGGCCTCACGTACGTGGTGAAAAGGAACATCGAGTTTGTAAAGCTGGCGAACCTTGAGATCGAGGACGCGAAAAAGGTGAACCGCCCTTTTAATAATTTATATGATCTTTCGGCCACGGAAAACCAGACCTTTGAGGAAGAAGTAACAAAGGCGCTGAACAGGAAAACAAGTGAAGATGATACGCATCCGAGCCCTGTTGACAGGTTCCGGTTCATTGAAGGAATAGGCCCAAGGGAAACCACCGGCCACAATCCCTATGTAAGGGAGCTGTTTGCCGACTGGAATGCGATCACAGCCGAAATGACAAAAAATATTGAAGACAGCTGGAAGCAGCACGGATAATGTTTTTTGCTTAAATGCCCGGGGCAACGGGAGGCGCTAAGATTTTTCATTACCCGAATAATTTTCCTACTTTCGCATAGCATAATTAAGAAATCACGATAATCTTATAATTTCAAAAAAATGACTTACGATCTAATAGTAGTAGGAAGCGGGCCGGGCGGATATGTTGCGGCCATCAGGGCATCACAGCTGGGACTTAAAACGGCGATCATCGAGCGCGAAAGCCTTGGCGGGATCTGCCTCAACTGGGGATGCATCCCTACAAAAGCATTGCTGAAAAGCGCACAGGTATTCGAATACCTCAACCATGCCTCCGATTACGGCATTACGGTAAAAGGCGGGGAAGCTGATTTCGGCGCTGTGGTAAAACGCAGCCGCGATGTGGCGGAAGGAATGAGCAAAGGCGTTCAGTTCCTCATGAAAAAGAACAAGATCGACGTGATCAGCGGAACCGGCAAGATCAAGCCGGGCAAAAAAGTGGAAGTGACTGCCGATGGTAAATCAACTACCTACGAGGCAAAGCATATCATCATCGCTACCGGAGCACGCTCACGCGCATTGCCAAACCTGCCGCAGGAAGGCAAAAAGATCATCGGCTATCGCGAAGCGCTGACCCTGCCGAAAATGCCGAAATCGATGCTCGTTGTGGGCTCGGGCGCTATCGGAAGTGAGTTCGCTTATTTCTACGCGACCATGGGAACAAAAGTAACGCTGGTGGAATTCATGCCAAGCATTGTGCCTGTTGAAGATGCGGAAGTTTCCAAACAGCTGGAGCGCTCCTTCAAAAAGATCGGCATCGATGTAATGGTGGAATCAAGCGTGGAAAGCGTTGACACAAAAGGCAGCGAATGCAAAGTGAAGATCAAGACAAAAACAGGTGAGAAAACGGTGGAGGCGGAGATCGTATTATCCGCTGTAGGCATCCAGGCAAACATCGAGAATTTAGGTTTGGAAGAAACAGGCATCGCTACCGACAAAGGCAAGATCCTCACTAACCCATACTACCAGACAAATATCCCGGGATATTATGCGATCGGCGATTGCGTAGGCGGACAAGCGCTTGCACACGTTGCTTCCGCAGAAGGGATCATCTGCGTGGAGAAAATCGCAGGTCACAACCCTGAACCGCTCGATTATAACAACATACCGGGATGTACTTACTGCCAGCCGGAGATCGCATCTGTCGGCATGACGGAAGCAAAAGCAAAAGAAGCAGGCAGGGAGATCAAGATCGGAAAATTCCCGTTCTCCGCAAGCGGTAAAGCAAGCGCTGCAGGTGCGAAAGACGGCTTCGTAAAGCTGATCTTCGATGCCAAATACGGCGAGTTGCTGGGCGCTCACATGATCGGTGCAAACGTTACGGAAATGATCGCCGAGATCGTTGCCATCCGTAAGCTGGAAACTACAGGACATGAGCTGATCAAAACCGTTCACCCTCACCCGACCATGAGCGAAGCTATCATGGAAGCTGCTGCCGCTGCTTATGGGGAAGTGATCCACATGTAGGTAACTAAGAATTACGAATATTTACGAATAAGCCCGGTAGAAATGCCGGGCTTATTTTTTGGAATAAGATCCCTCGGGCAGGCTCGGGATGACAACCATCTTTAATGCGCATCGAAATAAAAGCGCGAATTATCCTTTGAATGGATCTTGTTCTCCACCAGCTTTATGGCCCGCTGAAGCAACTCATCCGGCAGCAGCACAGCAGGCAGGTCCTGCATCAATTGCAGCATCTGCGGAAGCACATTCTTATCCTGCAGGTAGCCCTCGCTTTCAAACGCAATGAAGCTTCTGTCCGCAGCGCGGTACACGATCACATAAAAGCTTCCTTCATGCTCCAGCTCCTTCACATGATCGATGCTGTAATCGCCGGGCAGTGCGTCGGCCTGCTCAAGCAAAGCGTAAATAACCTGGTTGTTGTTGATGACCCTGTTCATTGTTCACAAATTTAAGCTGCTACGCGGGATAGTGATGAATATTCTTTTATTTTTGTTAGGACATGAAGCTCTTCAGGAAATTCCAGTACATGGTGATCGGCAGGCTGCTTTCGCACACCGACGATGTTTTTGAAAAAGCAAGGATCCACGTGCTTTTTAATTTCGTGCTCCTGTTCATCCTGCTCAATGTCCCTTACACGCTGCAGGCGCTCAGCAACGGAAGCCCTTTGCATCTCTTTCTTGCCAGTCTCACAACCACCGCCCTTCTGTCGAGCCTCATCATCCTGAAAAAAACAAGCAATGTCAAATGGGCGGTTTACTTTTATGTGCTAAACCACACCATTCAAACCGTATCGCACTTCCTGATCAACAATGGCCGGATGGAAATGCAGGGCACTTCCTTCCTGATCCTGTATGTTCTTTTCGGTTATGTAATGCTCGGCAGGGATTGGGGACGCATCCTTACGCTGTTTGCGGTGCTGATGATCTTCACCGGGATTTACAACATGAACACCAGCTTCAGCCTCTTCCGCTTCCCGGATGCGTATGCCGATACCACCAGCCCCGGGCTCCGCTACCTGGTGATCGTTCCGGTGCTGCTGAACATTTACCTCATCAGTGAATTTGTGAAGGCCAGGCACAAGGCGGAAAGACAGATCGACGAGCAGAAGCTGCGGCTGGAAGAGAACAACAAGGAGCTGGAGTCGAAAAACGAGGACATCCTTTCCAGCATTAATTATGCGAAGCGCATTCAGCAGGCGATCCTTCCCACCGACGATACCATTCAGCGCGGCATCCCGCTCTCCTTCATCCTCTACAAGCCGCGCGATATCGTAAGCGGCGATTTCTACTGGTTCAGCAACCTTGATGACAACTCGTATATTATTGTCGCTGCCGACTGTACCGGCCACGGCGTTCCGGGCGCATTCATGACCGTGATCGGAAGCAACCTCCTGACGCAGATCGTTTCAGAGAACAATGTAACGGCGCCGTCGGTGATCATGTCGGAGCTCGATAATCATATCACCGCCACGCTGAAGCAGGAAAAGCAGCATTACCAGATCATCCAGGACGGCATGGACCTTTCGCTGCTGAAGGTGAATAAGGAACAGAACGAGTTTATCTACACAAGCGCAAAGCGTCCGGCGATCTTTATCCGCGACAAGCAGATCAGGGAATTCAAAGGCAGCAAAAGCTCGCTGGGCGGACTGCGCAGCGAAGACAAGCAGTTCGACGAGATCAGGATGAAGTACGAGGAAGGCGATATGATCTACCTGTTCACCGATGGCTACATCGACCAGTTCGGCGGAAACGACAATAAAAAATTCATGATCAAACGGCTGCGCGAGCTGCTGCTGCAAATTCATTTACTTCCTGTTGCCGAGCAAAAGCAAAAGCTGGATGCCGCCATCACCTCCTGGATCGGAACAAATGAACAGACGGATGATATACTGATCATGGGGATCAGGTTTTAGCGGTACCTCAGCTTCGCCATATAAAACCCGTCATACCCTTCACTCGGCATGATGTTGCGCTCCTCCATAAATTCGAAGCTTTTATTGTTCTCAAGAAATAATTTCACCTGCTCATTGTTCTCACCCGGCAGGATGCTGCAGGTGGCATACACCATGATCCCGCCCGGCCTGAGCATTTGCGAATAATTGCTGATGATCTCCTGTTGTGTTCTTTTTATCTCCTCAATAAATCCGGCGCTCAGCTTCCATTTGGCATCCGGGTTCCTGCGGAGCACACCCAGGCCCGAGCAGGGAACATCCAGCAAAAGCCTGTCGGCAGAGCTTTTCAGCTGCGATACAACCTGCGGGTTCACTTTCTTCGTTTTAATGATCTTCGCTCCTGCCCTGTCGGCGCGCCTTTGCAGCTCCGTTAATTTCCGTTCCTCCACATCCATGGAAATGATAGTGCCTTTGTTCTTCATCATCGCTGCAATGTGCAGCGACTTGCCACCGGCACCTGCACAGGCATCGATCACCTGCATGCCCTGCAGCAGCTCCATGTACGGCGCGATCAGCTGCGAGGAAGCATCCTGCACCTCGAACAGGCCTTTTTCATATTCCTTCAGCGATTGAATGTGCTGCCGCTTCAGCAGGATGAGCGCATCGGGATAGGCCGCATCTTTTCTTGTTTCGACGCCGCTCTTTCTCAGCTGCGCCTGTAATTCGCCGGCTGTTGTTTTCAATGTATTGGCGCGAAGAACAACCTCGGCCTCCCTGTTCAGCTCATGCAATTCCTTTCCCCAGCGCTCTCCCAGCTCCCTGCTTCCCATCTCATCCAGCCAGTCGGGAATAGATTCGCCGATCTTCCGCACCGCCTTTAATTCATTTATTTTTTCGGATACGGCATCTGCATTAATGAATGAAAATTCCTCCCAATCGGGAAGCGCTTCACCTTTGATGAGCAGCCAGGTGCCGAAAAGATTAAAATAATCCGCACGATGCTTCTGCTCCGTAGCTTCGTTGACGAGCCGCCACCAGCGGACCATCCCGTATACGTTCTCCGCGATAAAGCGCCGGTCGCGGGAGCCGAAACGGCTGTTTTGCTTCAGCGCCTGCTCCACCGCTTTATCGGCATACACACCTCCCGAAAAGATATTCTTCAGTGTTTCCGTTACGGCAACTACCAATGTTTTGTGAAGCTTGATCGGTTTGCTTTCCATACCTGCAAAAGTATTGTTTTTTAAGACAGCATCACAGCCCGCTGATGCCCTAAAATCGGGGATTCATCTAAATCCTTTTTCTATTGCCCTGCCCTTTAATTACCTTTGTATCCGCATGAACAAGCTTTTTTATTCCCGCCCTTTTTTACGCTTCAGCGCTGTGCTGATGGCCTGTCTCCTCCTGTTCACGCAAACGGAATTAAGCCAGCTCCTGAAAGTGCCGGTTTTTCTCAAGCATTATTCGGAACATCAGCGGAAAGATCCCGGCCTTTCCGTTCTTCAATTCATCGCCATGCATTATTACGGCAGCGATATGGACGATACCGACAATGCCACCGATGCGAAGCTTCCTTTCAAATCACATACTGCACCCGCTTCTTTTTATTGCGTGCGGCAACCCGGTATTTCCGGGGTCTTCATTCATGAGGTGAGGGGCGCGCAGCCTGCTGACGCCTATTCCTTCTTCAAGCCGCAGCAAACGGCTTTCGACATCTGGCAACCGCCGAAGATCTGATTTTTCCGTATTTCTTATTTATCATGCCGCATGGACCATACGTTCATGCGCTGTCCTGTATTTACAACATTCATTAAAAAATCTTATTATGAAAAAGATCATTTTTCAATTTCTTATCCTGTCATTCACTGCGCTTTCGCTGAATGCACAGCACTGGACTGGCAGCGTTAGCTCCGACTGGAACAACTCCGCAAACTGGTCGTCATGGCCGCTTAACGGCGACAACATTACTATTGATCCGCTTACATATTCAGGAGCCGCTGTATCTCCCGTGATTTCCGCTGCATCGGTTTTCAGCCCGGACAAGATCACCATACAGAACGGCGCCGTGCTCAGCATCCAGCATAATCTGAGCACCGGCGACGACATCAATATTCTCGGGGCAGGCACGCAGGTGAACATCAGCTCAGGAACTATCAACGTAGCACCCGGTAACAACGGGCGTTTCATTATCTCCGATGGCGCAACCGTGAGCATAAGCAACGGAACGCTCAATGCCGATCAGCGCCTGCTGGTGGAGCTGGGCGGACTTTTCACGCTCAATGGCGGACAGGTGAACGTGGGCGAAGTGCTTGCCTTGTCGGACGGAAACGCAGACGGAAGCAGCCTTTTAAACATGAACGGAGGATCGATAAGCATCGGCCAGGAGCTTGCGTTTGAGAACGAGCTGGGAGCTTACTTTCCTGCTTTTAATATGTCGGCAGGCACAGTCACCGTTAATGGCGATGTGGTTTGGCTGGGAACGGCACCGGGCTCCGGCGCTGCACGCCTGATCAGCACAGGAGGCACTATCGCGATCAGCGGGAACGTGCTCAACATGCCTGCAAGCACCATGAATCTATACATCCATGCAGGAGGCACTTCCGCCATCAGCATCGGCGGAACACTCATCGATATGGATCAGGCAGCCGATACGCTGCTGCAATCGGGCAGCTCATCCATCACGCTGAATGGCACCGGCAGCTGGAACAATAACGGGATCGTGCTTTCGGAAGCGAATACTTTTTTTAACGGCAACAGCACGCTTACAGGAACAGGCAGCTATGTATTTCACAACATCGCCATCGCAGCGCTGAAGTCGCTGACGCATACTTCCCCGGCGACCATTACCGTCACCGGGAACTTCACCAACAATGGCACGTTCACGGCAAACACGAACGGAGTTATTCTTGCGGGAAACGTTCCGCAAACCATCGGCGGCAGCGTATCCACAGCGTTTTATAATCTTGCTGTGAATCATTCATCAACGGGCATTACGTTCGCAGCGCCTCAAAGCGTAAGCGGAACACTCGATCTCAGCAACGGCGTTCTTTATACCGGCGCAACAAACCTGCTGACGATTGCCGATAACGCAACATCCACCGGCGGATCCGACAGCAGCTTTGTGAACGGCCCGGTGAAAAAAACAGGAAATGATGCGTTTATTTTCCCTGTCGGCAAGAACGGTAAATGGCGCAGGCTCGCAATGGCTGCACCGTTGAACACCTCAGCGGAATGCACCGTGGAGTATTTCGACAATGCTCATTCAGCTGCAGGTCCGTTAACTGCACCGCTCACCGGTGTGAGCACACTGGAATACTGGAGCGTTGAACAGTCGGTTACCGGCGACCCTTATCATGTTGAGCTCTACTGGGAAGATGCTTCCATGAGCGGCATTTCCTGCACCGACCTCACCATGGCGCAGTGGAACGGTTCCGCGTGGGTAAACGTTCCCGCAACAGCTTCGGGCACCTGCAGCGGTACCGGCAGCGGGCTGCTTTCCGCAGATACGCTTACAACCGGCAACGGCGCTTTCACATTCGGATCAACCGCCATTACTACCGGTATCAGCAGCGTTGAGGCAGCAGCACAGGACATGAAGGTTTTCCCTAACCCAGCTTCCGCGGGTGCAGCGATCAGCATCATCGTTCCCTTTGCAATTGAGCAGATCACAATTACCGGCCTTGACGGAAGGATCGTATTGCAGCGCGATGATCTTCGCTCCGGCACGCTGCAGCTTAACCACCCGGTAAGCCCCGGAATGTATTACGTCATTGCAAGAGGCAAAACGGAACAGAGTGTTCAAAAGCTGATCATTCGCTAAGAACAACACCATTTTATGCAGGCCCGCGTTTAAAAGCGCGGGCTTGTTTTTTGCGGCTCCCTTCATTCCGAATAAGAAATAATTTTCGTATTTTTGAGCTTATGAATTTCTCCTCCAAACTTATAGAAGACGCTGTGAACGAGTTCAGCAAGCTGCCGGGCGTTGGCAAGCGTACGGCGCTCCGCTTTGTGCTGCACCTGATGAAACAGAGCCCGGATGAGGTAAACCAATTCAGCACCGCCTTTACACGGCTGCGCCAGGAGCTTCGCTACTGCGCGAAATGCCATAATGTATCCGATAAGCCTTTATGCGATGTATGCCTGAACCCGCACCGCGACCACAGCACCGTATGCGTGGTGGAGGACATCCGCGATGTGATGGCGATCGAGAACACACAACAATACAGGGGCGTTTACCATGTCCTCAACGGGATCATTTCCCCGATGGATGGCATCGGCCCTTCCGACCTTACCATTGAATCACTGGTGCAGAAGGTTGCCGCAGGCGAGATCAAAGAGATTATCATGGCATTGAGCACTACCATGGAAGGCGATACTACCAATTTCTACATCTACAAGCGACTGAAAGAATACAGCCTTACCGTAAGCACCATCGCCCGCGGCATTGCGATCGGCGATGAGCTGGAATACGCAGATGAGGTAACGCTCGGGCGCTCCATCATCAACCGCACTCCCTACGAAAACTCATTGGTGATTAAATGAAGCTTTCCGTAATCATTGTCAATTACAACGTTCAGCATTTCCTGGAGCAGTGCCTGCATTCGGTACGCAAGGCCTCGAAGAATGTAAGCACGGAAATATTTGTAGTGGATAATAATTCGGTGGACGGATCGGTGCAGATGGTGAAAGAAAAATTTCCCGAAGCATTCCTCATTGAAAATAAAAAGAACACCGGCTTTTCCTACGCCAACAACCAGGCGATCCGCATTTCAAAAGGCGAATATGTGCTGCTGCTGAACCCTGATACGGTTGTGGAGGAAGATACCTTTGAAAAGGTTGTTTTCTTTATGGATGCACATCCCGATGCCGGCGGGCTCGGCGTGAAGATGCTGGACGGGAAAGGAAATTTTCTGCCCGAATCAAAGCGCGGCCTCCCTACTCCTTCCGTCGCCTTTTACAAGATCTTCGGATTCTCAAAGCTGTTTCCGAAATCTAAAACGTTCGGAAAATATCATCTCGGATTTTTAGACAAGGATAAAACACACGAAGTGGAGATCCTTTCCGGTGCATTCATGCTGATGCGCAAATCGGCGCTGGACAAGGTAGGACTGCTGGATGAAACATTTTTTATGTACGGCGAAGACATCGATCTTTCTTACCGCATCCTGCTCGGAGGTTACAAGAACTATTATTTTCCCGAAACCCGCATCATTCATTACAAGGGAGAAAGCACGAAGAAGAGCAGCGTGAATTACGTTTTCGTTTTTTACCGCGCCATGGTGATCTTTGCAGAGAAGCATTTTTCGCAGAACAATGCGAAGCTCTTTTCTTTCCTGATCAACATCGCCATTTACCTGCGTGCAGGACTTGCCATTGCCGTGCGCTTTATCAAGTCGATCGCGCTGCCGGCGGTTGATTTCGGACTGGTGATGGCCGGCCTGTATTTCATCAAGGAATATTATGAAAAGCATTTCCGCTTCCTTGAAGGCGGCTCGTATTCGCAGGCGATCATCGCTATTGCATTCCCGGCGTACATCTTTATCTGGATGTTCACCGTGTACCTGAGCGGCGGTTACGACAAGCCTATCCGGCTCTTCCGCATCATCCGCGGCGTGATCGTAGGAACGGGCATTATCCTGATCGGCTATGCGCTGCTCCCGGAAACATACCGCTTTTCGAGGGCGATCATCCTGCTCGGCGCGGGCTGGGCGATGGCAGCTTATCTTGTATCGCGCCTGCTGCTTCATTTTGCGGGTGTTAAATCGTTCAGCCTCAACCCCGATAAAAGCAAACGTATCGCGATCATCGGCACTCCCAACGAGTTTGAGCGCGTTGCAGGATTGCTCAAGCAAACCAGCATCAGCACCAGCCTGCTTGGTTTTGTGAGCACCGACAATTCTACTTCGCCGCACAAGGATCATCTCGGGAACATTTCACAGATCGCGGAAGTGATCGGGATCTACAAGATCAACGAAGTGATCTTCTGCTCCCGCGATATTTCCTCGCAGGACATCATCGGCTACATGCACACACTTATCTCTGCCGATGTGGATTTTAAGATCGCACCGCCTGAAAGCCTTTCCATCATCGGCAGCAACTCGATCGACACGGCAGGCGACCTGTACATCATCGATGTGAATTCCATCAGCAAGCCGAAGAACCGGCGCAACAAGCGACTGGTAGACATACTTTTGTGCATCGCGCTGCTGATCCTCTCGCCGTACATGCTTTTAATACTCGAAAACAGAACAGGTTTTTTCCGCAACATTTTCCAGGTGCTTGCCGGAAAAAAATCCTGGGTGGGTTATGGCAGCGAGCGCAATGAGCATCTTCCAAAGATCCGTTCGTCAGTGGTATGTCCGGCCGATGCGATCAAAAACATCAGCATCAATGCAGATACGCGGAACAGGCTCAACCTGGCGTATTCCAAGGATTACAAAGTGGAGAACGATCTCAGCATTGTGTGGAGGAGCTTAAGGAAGCTGGGGAATTAGAAAGCCTTCCCACAGAGTAAGATCCCTCGGGCAAGCTCGGGATGACATGCTGAATTAATCATACTTCAGCTTCAGAAGCTCTCCGCTTCTCTTTCTTATCTCATGACAAAGCGCAGGATCAGTATCAAGCGACAAGCCGTACGACGGGATCATCTCCTTTAATTTCCGCTGCCATTCTTCGCTCATCGCTTTTTCCTTAAAGCAACGCCTGATCACTTCCAGCATCACCGCAACAGAAACGGAAGCGCCGGGAGATGCGCCCAGCAACGCGGCAATCGAGCCATCGGCAGCGCTTACGATCTCGGTGCCGAATTCCAGCACGCCGCCTTCCTCTTTATCTTTTTTGATCACCTGCACACGCTGCCCTGCAACAGCAAGGTCCCAATCCTCCAGCCTGGCATCGGGCACGTAATGCTTCAGCGCTTCCAGCCTGTCTTCCGGAGATTGCTTTACCTGGTCGATCAGGTATTTGGTGAGCGGAATATTGTGAATGCCGGCAGAAAGCATCGGGCGGATGTTATTCAGCTTTATCGACCGCGGAAGGTCCATCAGCGAGCCGTGCTTGAGAAAGCGCGTGGAGAAGCCCGCATAGGGGCCGAACAGCAGCGCTTTCTTCCCGCCGATCATGCGCGCATCGAGGTGCGGGACCGACATCGGCGGCGCGCCTACTTCGGCAAGACCGTACACTTTCGCGGAATGCTGCGCCACCAGGTCGGGATTGTTACAGATCAGCCACTGTCCGCTCACCGGGAAGCCGCCATAGCCCTTGCCCTCCTCGATGCCCGATTTCTCAAGCAATGCAAGCGCAGCACCACCGGCGCCGATGAAAACGAAAGGCGATTCATACATTTTTTCAATACCGCTTTCAGGGTTCTTAAAAGTAACCTTCCAGTTATTGTTTTTTGCCTTATCGAGGTGCGTGACCTCGTAGCCCATGTACATGCTCACACCGGGAAGCGTAAACAGGTGGCCGAACATGAGGCGCGTGATGGCGCCGAAATTCACATCCGTGCCGAGATCCATTTTTGTGGCCGCTACTTTCTCATCCGGATCCCTGTGCCGCATGATCAGGGGGATCCATTCCTCCAGCTGCCTGCGGTTGTCGGAAAAAAGCATGCTCCTGAACAATGGATGGCTTTTCAGTGCTTCATGACGCCTGCGGAGATACTCCACATTGCTTTCTCCCCACACAAAGCTCATGTGCGGAATATTGACGATGAATTTTTCGGGAGAGGCCACAGCACCTTTTTCAACGAGGTAAGCCCAGAATTCTTTCGACACTTCAAACGATTCGGCGATCTTCACTGCCTTTGAAATTTCGATGGAGCCATCCGGCATCAGGGGAGTGTAATTGAGCTCGCAAAAAGCGGAATGGCCTGTGCCCGCATTGTTCCAGGCATCGGTGCTTTCACCGGCCACCTCGTCCAGGCGTTCAATTATCTTTATCGTAAGATCGGGCTGCAGCTCTTTCAGTATGATCCCGAGGGTTGCACTCATAATGCCGGCGCCGATGAGGATCACATCGGTTCCTGTGTGTTCAGAATTCTCCATGCATTTAAAAATACAATTTTTATACCGGGAGAAAGAACGCTACAGCTTTAAGATCGTGATCTCCACGCGCCTGTTGGCACGCTTGCCTTCTTCAGTGTATTCGGGAGCGATCGGCTTGTCGAAGCTGTATCCTTTGTAGGTCATACGTTTTGGGCTGATACCGTAGCCTTTCAGATAGTTGTACACCTTTTTCGCACGCAGGATGGAAAGCTCCATATCAGGCCCACAGCAAACATGCCCGCCGATCTCGATCTCGATGGTCGGATGATCCTGCATAAACTTCAGCAGTTCCTTCAGCGCGGGCTCCGATTCAACAAGCAGCACTGCTGTACCGCCTTCAAAATTGAGGTTCTTCAGGATCATTTTTTTGCCAACGGCAAGATCTTCGGTCAGGCCCAGTGAAGGTGAAGTTTCTTTTTTTTCAGGGGGTGCATCTGCAATCACTTCTTTAACAGGAGCAGCCTGCACAACAGCCGGAAGCTTATACGTGACCGAGATGGTTGCGCGGCGGTTCTTTGATTTGCCTTCGGGCGTTGCATTATCAGCAACCGGATCGTTCTCGCCGAATGAATTGAAGGCGATGAACTTTTCATCGAGCTTGTTTGCAGTAAAAATGTTTTTCACCGCTTTTGCACGCTCCTGCGCCAGCAGATCGTTACTCTCCGGAGAACCGTCGCCGTCGCAATAAGCGGCAAGCTTTACCGAATAGCTTTCAGCAGCATTGAGAACGGTGCATACGGAATCGATCCATTTTTTATCGGCAGGCTTCAATTCGCTTCTGCCCGATTCGAAATAAACGGTGCGGCTGGCTACCTGCGATTGCACGCTAATGGCAACAGCAAGGAACAGGAATGTTAGAATGGCTCTCATAAGAAATGTTTATGAAATAACGCAGAATGCCATAAAAGATACAGGTTCTTTTATTTGATCAGCTCGGCGATGATCGCATCCATGCTTACGCTTTCGGCTTCCGCTTTAAAGTTGCGGACAATACGGTGACGAAGGATCGCAGCGGCAACGGCTTTCACGTCTTCAATATCCGGCGAGTATTTTCCCTTGATCATGGCATTGCATTTTGCGCCGATCACGAGGTACTGCGATGCGCGCGGGCCTGCGCCCCATGAAAGGTATTTGTTCGCCACTTCGGCAGCATGCTCGGTGTTGGGGCGGGTTTTCGAGGCCAGCTTCACCGCATATTCCAATACATTATCGGCTACGGGAATGCGGCGCACGAGTTCCTGGAAATACAGGATCTCCTCTGCGCTTACCACCTTCTGGAGCTGTACTTTATGATTGGAAGTCGTATTTTTCACAACAGTAAGCTCATCCTGGAACTTCGGATAATCCAGCCATACGTTGAACATAAAACGGTCGAGCTGCGCTTCCGGCAAGGGATAAGTTCCTTCCTGCTCGATCGGGTTCTGCGTGGCAAGCACAAAGAACGGACTGCCAAGCTCGTATCGTTTTCCGGCTGCGGTCACTGTTCTTTCCTGCATCGCTTCGAGCAATGCGGCCTGTGTTTTCGGCGGTGTACGGTTGATCTCATCGGCAAGGATAATGTTCGCGAACAGAGGGCCTTTGATGAATTTGAAATTGCGGTCGTCGCCCAAGATCTCGGAACCGATAATATCGGAAGGCATAAGATCGGGAGTGAACTGGATGCGGTTATAGCTTAAGCCGAGCACATCGGCAATTGTATTTACCAATAATGTTTTTGCGAGCCCGGGAACACCCACCAGCAGGCAATGCCCCTTGCTGAAAATAGAGATCAGCACGTCCTTTACTACCTCATCCTGCCCAATGATCACCTTGCCTATTTCGGCGCTTAATGTTCTGTACTTTACAACAAAAGCATCTACGGCTTCTACATCTGATTTATACATAATCTGCGAATTTTTTCTGCTAAATACGAATCTATACGAATATACTAATTACGAATTGGTTCTGATGTCATTCGATAACGTCATTGCGAGGAGGTACGACGAAGCAATCTCACTCTGCGAAGAAGATTCCTCCGCTACGGTCGGAATGACAAGCTGCTAATTGATCCACTTATTATTAAAGGTACAGCTTTTATAATCATCGGCAATGCGCACGAAATTATCCGCCAGCTTCTTTTTGATCCATGCCTGGATAGCTTCTTCCTGCTTCTTGTTGAGCGCTGCCCCCTGGATCTTCTGATAATCGTCGGTTAGATTGGCGATGTGCGGCTCGGTACGTTTCTTCAAATACAGGATGCGGTAGGCCTGCTTGCCTTCCGGCGTCATGTAAGGCGTTGGCTTGGTGAATTCACCTATTTTAATCTTATCGATCGCGAAGGCCACATTCTGGTCGTACTGCCCGATCTCATCCATTGCAAAAAGCGTTGAGCCGTTGAACGGATTTACGATAAGCCCGCCGTTGTGCTTTGTTTCATCGTCGTCGGAATAACGCGCTGCCGCTTCTGCAAATGTTACCGTATCGGCGCTAAGTTTTGTATACACGGTATCGAGCGCTAATTTGGCTGCAAGCAGGTCGGTTGGGTCGATATCGGCAAAATACAGAAGACTGCGCGCTTCCACCTCTTCACCCCTGCGCTCCACGAGCTGGATGATGAAATAACCGTACACGGTCTCAAACACTTCGCTCACTTCGCCCGGTTTCAGGCGGAATGCCCAGGCATCCCACTCCGGTACAAACTCGCCCCTGCGCACGCGCGGATACAAGCCGCCCCTGCTGGCAGAGCCCGGATCTTTTGAATAGAGCGCGGCAAGCGTTGCAAAGCTTTCGCCTTTCAGCACGCGCTGGCGAAGGCGCTCGATGAACTCCTTTGATTCTTTTTTCGCCTCCGGCTTGATGCCCGGCTTCTTCACGATCTGTCCCACTTCCACCTCTGCGCTGATCAGGGGAATTGAATCTTTCGGGATGCTGTTGTAATAAGCCCTGATCTCGCTTGGCGTCACCGAAATATCATTCGTGATCTTTCCCTGCATCTGCTGTGCAAGCAGGAGGTCACGCACATTGTCCTTCAGCTCCGCTTTATAATCTTCGCTCGACTTGCCATAAAAATCATGGAATTTTTCTTCGGAACCGAATTGCCCGAGGTAATAGCGCATCCTCCTGTCGAGCTCCTGCTCCACCTGCGCCTCGGTTACTTCAAGGCTGTCCTTCTGCGCCTGCGCAAGCAGCAGCTTCTGGAACAGCAGGTCTTCCAGCAATTTACAGCGGGTATGCTCATCCACCGGCTCCTGCTGTGCAAGCATTTGCTGGTACTGTGCTTCCAGCTCCGATTTCAGGATGGGATTGGTGCCCACCACCGCAACGATCTTATCGATCACTTTTTCCTGTGCAGTGATGATCCCGGAGAACAGCAGAAAAGCTGCAAAAATTAGTTTGATACGCTTCATTTAATATAGATTTCTATTTTTTTATCGTTGGCTGCATCATTGTACACATCCTGCTTCATTTTTGTAATGAGCTCGAGCTTGCGCTTGTTCAAAATGATGTTCTTAATATTTTCTTTCTCAAAGCTCAGCGGCGAAATGCTGTTCTTTATCTTAAAGCCTTTAATGTTCAAAAAATAATTGTTCGTTGAATCAGCCACTTCCACAAACCTGTTATTCTGCAAAAATAGCTCTTTATTATAGGTTTGGATCGGTATTTCTTTTAACAAATCGTCAAACAGGAGCCATGAATTATCATCGAGGTAAAAATTTGCCGCGAACTGGTGGCAATAGCCTGCAAGCTGCTCGCGGTCCTTCATGTTGTCGGACTTGTACCATTTCCTCAGCTTGTCGATGCCCGGCGCTTTTTTATCCACCTTCACATAGATCACTTTTATGATGTTATCCTTTAACTCGAAATCCGACTGGTTATTATTGTAATACTCCTCTATCTCCGAAGGCGAGATCACGGTATCCAGCTTTTGCCTTACGAGCTCTTTCTCGTAGCTGTAGGTGATGAGCGACCTGCGGTAATCCTCCAGCTGCTTCTCCACGTTCTTCTGCTCGTCGGATAAGTTGCTCTCCGCTTTCTGGATCACAAGCGACTCCCTCACCCAGTTGTCGATGTACTTTTTCAGCTGCTCGAGGCTGTCCTTTGCGGGAGTGCCCGCAGGGACAAGATTCGTGAGCTGATCGGCATACAGGTATTCATTGTTCGCCTTTGCCACAGGAACCCTTCCTTCTTCCTCTTCCGGGGTTCCCGAACAGGAGGCGATGAGGGCCAGTAACATGTATGACAGGATTCTTTTCAAAAGGTTGTTTTAAAAACTAAAAAAGTTTATGGCGCTGATGCACCATAAACTTTATTATCATGAATAGTGTTCTTATTTAACGGTCGACAGCACTGCCTTATCGATGGTTACAGGATATTTCTTCTTCAGCGACTCCAGCCATTCCTTTTCGAGGAAGTTCTGGTAATCGGCTGTTACCATTCCTTTTGAATCCTGGTAGGATTTAGGCTCCGGCTTCATCAGCTTGTTCACCACCACGATCACCGTTTTGCCATCCTTATCCTTGATGTCGGCAGAAGTTCCCGGGTTCCAATTCTTGTCTACATACTCGTTCTCGCCTTTGCTGAACACTCTCGATTCCACCTGCAGGTTCAGCTGGGAATTCTTGTTCACCTCCGCGAGGATCTCCTTCTCGGATTTTTTCTTTTTCATCAGCGCACGCACCTGCTTCGCGATCTTTTCATCAGCGCAGGTATATACAGATGCCTCAGCGCGCTCATCCCACATGTAGTTCATTTTGTTCTTTTCATAGAATGCTTTGGAGCCTGCGGTATCCTTCACCGCTTTTGACCATACTTTTTCGTCGGTGAGCTCAAACAGCAGGATGCCGTCGCGGTATTCCTGCATCAGGGCCTTGAACTCAGGGTATTTCTGATCGAGGCGCGCCTCTTCGTAAGCTACAGCCATCTCGTCCACAAACTGCCTGTAGAACTGGTTCACCACCATCGGAATGTCGGTTTTCGGACGCTTGCTCTGATGCGATTTGATATAGTTTGTAAAATCTGTTTGTGTGTAAACTTTATCGTTGAAGTTGAACATTGGCTTGTTCATTTTCGCAGCCTTCACACCGTCCCAGCGTCCTTCGAACACTGTTGTGTCAAGCACTTTGTAAAACTCGTCGCGCATTTTCAGGTTTTCCTTGAACTTGTATTCGCTTTTCACTTTCGCGATGAGTGAAGACCTTCCTACCTGTGAGCGGGAATCCTTGCTTACTTTTCCTTTCAGCTCGTTCTTCATGTCATCGAAAGAAGCCAGTCCGCGCTTATCCACCAGCCTGATCACATGCCAGCCGTATTTTGTCTTGAAGGGTGCAGAGTAATCGCCTTTGTTTGCAAGGGCGAACGATGCCTTTTCAAATTCAGCAGGCATTTTTCCGGTACCGAACCATGGCAGCTCGCCGCCTTTTTTTGCCGAAGCCTTATCGTCGGAGAACTGCTGTGCAAGCTCCTCGAACTTAGCGCCTGCTTTTAATTTGTTATAGATCTCGGTGATCTTGGTATACGCGTTCAGTGAATCCTCATTGGTCATGTTCGGCGTGGTTTTCACCATGATGTGCGCCACCAGCACTTCACCCTGCGCTTTTCTCCTGTCGATCACCTTGATGATGTGATAGCCGTAACGGGTACGCACCGGCATGGAAACATCGCCGACCTTTGTATTGAATGCGGTAGATTCGAAAGGATAAACCATTTGCAATGCGGTGAAATAGCCAAGGTCGCCGCCGTTCTCCTTTGCGGACGGATCGCCGTTTGCAGCGCTTTCGCGGGCAACGGCAGCGAAATCCTCACCTTTCAGGATGCGTTTGCGGTATTCCATGATCTTGTTATAGGCTATCAGCGTGTCTTTCGGAAGGGCATTCTCACCCACTTTTACAAGGATGTGGGCTGCGTGCACATCTTCCTTCATGCGGTTGTATGTTTCCTGTAATAATTTCTCATTTACATCCTTATCGGTAAGGTAAGGCTGGGCAAGCTGCTTGCGGTACCCCATCAACTCCTCCTTGAACGATTTTGCAGTATCGAGGCCCATTTCCTCGGCCTCTTTCACCTTGAGCTTAAAATTCACGAACAGGTCCACATAATCGTTCAGCGATTTGGCATCGCCGGTGGCTTCCTTGCTGTTGTTCTTATGATAAACATTTTCAAATTCCCCGACAGTGACCTTTGTGTTGCCGACGGTCATCAGCACCGCATCCTTATTGGCTGTTTGTGCAAAGCCGGAGCTGATCGCAAGACATACAAATGACAAGGCAACTGATCGTGTTAAAATGCTTCTGGACATAGTGATTGTATTTTTATTTTGGGTAACAAATGTAGGTATTTAAACGATGTATCAAAATAAAAGCGCCGCTAATCTTTCCGGGGGCTTTTGTTAATTTTTGTTAAGCAATAAGGGTCCGGACAGCCATGTTAAAGAAAACGATCAGACCTCTCCCGTTATCATCAATTTACTATATTTGAATACTTTTAATCAAACAACTTAAAAACATGAGAAAAAATTATTTCCTATCAATTTTCCTCGGAGCGGCTTTTTCAGTGAGTGCGCAGGTTACAGCATCCTGGTCAGCTTTAACCAGCGGCACAACAAACAGCCTGCTTGCGGTATCCATTGTTAATTCTACCACCGCGTATGTGGGAGGAGATCTGGGAACGATCCTGAAAACAACGGATGGCGGCACTACGTGGATTCCTCAAACTACCGGTGTAACACAGTCTATTTATTGCATCCAGTTCCTCGATGCAAATACGGGCTACGCGATAGGCAATGTCGCAACTGCTTTAAAAACCACCAACGGGGGAGCCACTTGGACTCCAATGACGCTGCCGGCCAGTGTAAGCTCAATGAGCCTGCGGTTTATTGAGTTCATCGACAGCAACACCGGCTTTATTGCCACGGGCTCTTCGAGCAGCAGTCCGGCTGTAATTTTAAAAACAACCAACGGCGGTGCAAGCTGGGCTACCACTACCGTTACCGGTAGTACTTCTTCCGCATACTCCACTTTTTTCACATCTGCCACCGATGGCTATGCAACTGAATATTCGGGCAAAATACTTAAAACAACCAATGGAGGCTCGAACTGGTCAGTTGTTCCGAGCGGGGTTACGGTAAGTATGCAGAATGTTTTCTTTACAAGCGTGAACAATGGACTGGCCATTGGCGCCAGCGGCACGATCAGGAAGACATCGGATGCGGGAGCTACCTGGACAGGAGTCGCCGTAAGCGGAATCTCGAACGATTTTCTTCCCGGGATCGATTTTACTGACGCGAGCAACGGGGTGATCGCGGGAGGGGATCCAACTGCAAATACAGGCACGATCCTTACAACCACAAACGGTGGAAGCAGCTGGTCGGTGTACAACCCTCCCGCATGCCCGCGATTATACAGGGTGGACCTCTATAACCAAAACCTTGGCTTTGCAGTAGGCATTGGCGGAACCATCCTTAAATACCAATCCAATGTTGGAATTGCCGAAAATAGCGAGTCGCTGACTTTCAACAATTACCCCAATCCTTTCAGCAGCACAACGACCATCGACCTGGGAAGCTACCAGCTGTCGAACAATGCTACACTCGAGCTGTACGACGTTACAGGTAAGCTGGTAAAAACCATTTCCGCGCAAAGGGAAAGTAAAATACTGCTGGAAAAAGGCGGACTTGCTGCAGGGACCTACATCTACAAGGTACTGGATGGAAGTAATTACATCGGATCGGGTAAGCTGGTTATTCAATAAAATAAATAAACGATAAAAAAAGAGAGGGCTGAAAAATCAGCCCTCTCTTTTTTTATCGCTATCTCTTATATTACCTGCTATAGTTAGGCGCTTCACGCGTGATCGCAACTCCGTGCGGGTGGCTTTCACGGATCCCTGCATTGGTGATGCGAATGAATTTCGCTTTCTGAAGTGTTTCTACATCCTTCGCACCGCAGTATCCCATTCCGGCGCGCAAACCTCCAACAAACTGGTACAGTACTTCCGCAAGGCTTCCTTTAAAAGGAACACGGCCGGAGATGCCCTCCGGCACCAACTTCTTGATATCGTCTTCCGCATCCTGGAAATAACGGTCTTTCGAACCTTTCTGCATGGCTTCGATAGAGCCCATTCCGCGGTATGATTTAAACTTACGTCCTTCGAAAATGATGGTTTCGCCCGGCGACTCTTCCACACCTGCAAACATGGATCCCATCATTACAGAGCTTGCACCTGCTGCCAGGGCTTTTACAATATCTCCCGTGAAGCGGATCCCGCCGTCGGCGATCACCGGAACACCTTTGCCCTTGAGCGCCTGCGCCACTTCCATCACGGCAGTAAGCTGGGGCACACCAACGCCGGCGATCACGCGGGTGGTGCAAATAGAACCGGGTCCGATGCCCACCTTCACCGCGTCGGCACCTGCTTTTGCAAGCGCCAAAGCAGCTTCCGCCGTAGCAATATTCCCGACCACCACCTGGAGATCAGGGTATCCTTTCTTTACTTTTTTCAGCGCATCGATCACTCCTTTGGAATGTCCGTGTGCCGTATCAATGATCACTGCATCCACCCCTGCCCTTGCAAGCGCATCCACGCGTTCCATCACATCGGCAGTTACGCCGACCGCAGCCGCAACACGCAGCCTTCCCAATGAATCCTTGTTGGCATTAGGATGTACTTTCACTTTAATAATATCGCGGTAGGTGATGAGTCCGACCAGCTTATTATTGCGGTCTACCACCGGTAATTTCTCGATCTTATGGTTCTGGAGGATCTGCTCCGCCTTCTTAAGGTCGGTGCCCACTTTGGCAACCACCACATTCTTGCTGGTCATCACTTCCTTTACCGGGCGCTTCACGTTCTTCTCAAAACGAAGGTCCCGGTTGGTAACGATCCCGATCAGCTCGCGGCTGGCGTTCACAACAGGGATCCCGCCGATCTTGTTTTCCTTCATGAGGTTGAGCGCATCCGACACCAGCGCATTTTCCAGCAATGTTACGGGGTCCATGATCATTCCGCTTTCGGAGCGCTTCACGCGGCGCACATGCTCTGCCTGGTCGGCAATGCTCATGTTCTTGTGAAGCACGCCGATGCCGCCTTCCTGCGCAATGGCAATGGCCAGCTGGTACTCGGTAACCGTATCCATGGCTGCGGAAACCACAGGCATGTTCAGCTTTATTTTTTTCGTAAAAAAGGAAGAGGTATCTACTTCGCGCGGAAGCACTTCGGAATAAGCAGGTACTAAAAGTACATCATCGTAGGTTAATCCTTCACCTACAAATTTGCTTGAATCTAACATAGAGAACAGGGTTTGAACTTTAATTATTGGTTAAAATTCCCGCAAAGATACATTTTTTTTGATTGTCATGGTAAAGTTTATACACAGCCTGCGGATTGCGCGGGCAATATTCCAGCTCCGCTGAGCTCAGCAGCATTTTTATTTTACATTTGTACCTGATGAAAGCGAAATATATATATAACGAGGTGGTTTCATTCACGGCCAACTGCATCAACAGCTGTATTTCGCTTCTGAAAGTGCTTGTCAGATCCTCATTCGCTCTAAAGTTACCTCCAACAGGCCCTTCTTCTGACTGTATTGTTCTTGGCAACGGGCCGTCACTGGCCCTTTCATTTCAAAAGCACCCTGAATTTTTCAGGAAACATCCGCTTATCTGTGTAAACAGCTTTTCACTTACTGCGGAATACACAGAATTAAAACCCCAATATTATGTATTGCTCGACCCTAATTTCTGGCTTGCAAAAAGTGAATCGGTAAAGCAAACGATAAAAGCAATGAAAGAAAGAACGAGCTGGAACATATACCTGCTTGTTCCCCCGACGGCAAAGAATGCGGTGTATCTCCAACAGCTGATCAGGGAAAACCCGTATATCAAACCCTGCTATTTTAACTATACTGTCTTTAATGGCTTTGATTCCCTGGGATACCGGCTTTACAGGCAGAACCTTGCAATGCCCCAGTGCCAGAATGTGCTGGTCGCCTCCCTTTTTCTCTCGGTAAACCTTGGCTTTAAAAACATTTACCTTTTCGGCGCCGACCATACCTGGCACCAGGAACTTCATGTAACCGATGAAAATGTACTTTGCTTTAAAAACATCCATTTTTACGAGAATGCGGAACAGGTGCGCTATGTCCCTTTCTACAAAGGTGAACATACAAAAGAAACATTCAGAATGGATGAGATCTTTGTAACCCTCGGAAAATCATTTTATGGCTACATTGCAGTGAACAAATATGCGGATCACCGTAAAGCAACTATTTACAATGCAAGTGAAATATCTTTCATCGATGCATTTAAACGGATCAAATTATAAGCACCATGCTAACGATCTTCAATAATCCTTCCACGCACTGGTTTCGCTGGCTGTTCCGGAAATTGCAGCTTGAATGGAAATACAGAAAGCAGCATCTCCACCTGGAGTACATGGTTGAAATCAAGAACTGCAGCTTCGGGAATTACAACACGATATACAAGTACGCCCGTGTACGTGATACCGAGCTGGGAGACTTCAGCTACATCGCACGCAACTGCCAGGTGTATAATACAAAAATCGGCAAGTTCACATGTATCGGCCCGAACGTAAACACAGGCATGGGTGCACATCCTTCGCAGGAATTTGTATCGAGCCACCCCCTGTTCTATTCAACGCTTGGCCAGTCTGGCGGCCTTGTAATTGTTGAAAAGAACCTGTTCGACGAATTTCCGCAAACGGTGATCGGGAATGATGTATGGATCGGGAATAACGTAACCATCAAATACGGTGTACGCATCGGTGATGGCGCTATTATTGGCTCGGGGGCGGTGGTTACGAAGGATGTTGAACCGTACAGTGTTGTAGGCGGAGTTCCTGCAAAGATCATCAAGTACAGGTTCAGCCCCGAAGAGATCGATTTCCTTGATAAATTCAGGTGGTGGGATAAAGATCTTGACTGGATCAGGACCAATAAGGAACTATTTATTGACATCAGGTCATTTATGGCAAAACATAAGGCCGGCTGACCTCCGGATTATTTAAGTACATTTGTTTAAATTAATTTATTATGAAAAAAATTATTATGGTTTTAGTGGCCCTTATTGGGGCTCAGAATATCATGAACGCTCAAATCTCCCTTGGAACAGGCGTAGCATTAAGCTATCCCTTTACCGGAAACGCTAATGATGCAAGCGGAAACGGACATCACGGAGTTGTGACGGGTGCTACGCTGACAACCGACCGTTTCGGAAACGCTAACCAAGCATACCACTTTAACGGAAGCACTGATTTTATCAACTGCGGAAATATACTTAACAGTGTATTTGCCGGTGTTGGAAATAAATTTTCCATCTCGGTATGGGTTAAGCCCGACGTATATATGACCAATAACATGATCCTGGCAAAAATAGCAGATGGCGCCTGCAGCGAAGACCAACGCCAGTTCTACTTCCGCTTGTGGAATGGAAAGGTGATGTTCGGGTATTCCAGCACATTGTATACAGGCAACTACAGGTATCCGACGGGCTCCACGTCTTTCACAAACACAAACAAGTGGTACCATATCGTTGTAATGTATGATGGAACAGTTAACACCGGCGACGGGATCGACAGGGTAAAGATCTATGTGGATGGCGCACAGGAAACGATATCGGTGGGTGCTGCATCAACAGGCACGGTTGGCAGTATCCAGGCCGGCGCTGCCCCGTTGGGAGTCGGCGATTACCTGAACACTTCCGGCACCCAATGCAATGCAACCGCTTTTAATGGTAAAATTGATGATATCCGGATCTATGACCGCTTATTAAATCCTGCTGAAATCAACGCTCTTTTTGTAGGATCTACCGACGTTGGCATCGCTGAGAATACCGATGTGTCTGCCTGTGAGGTATATCCTAACCCTGCCAGCAACGGTATTGTTAATTATTCCATAACCACAACCTCTGCCTTGCTCAGCCTGAAAGTATACACTGTTGTAGGTACCATTGTTTATCAGCAACAGCTTAAAGATGCGCAGAACCTCAAAGGCAGCCTCGACCTTTCTGCGCAGGCTCCGGGGGTTTACTTCCTGCAGGTGGAAACTGCAAAAGGAACGCTGACCAAAAAAATTGTGATCACCGACTAATCAGTAATTCACTGGCATCTGATTTTTAGACGCTTTAAGCCGGCTTAAAGCGTCTAAAAAACAAATTGGTAGTTCGGTAAACTCTGTGTATTTTTGTTTTTTACAAAAAAGCACAGAAAATGTTGGATCTAAACGGAAAATCAATTTTAATTACCGGGGGTACCGGCTCACTTGGCAAGCACCTTACTAAGAATATTTTATCGAGATTCCCAAACGTAAAACGCCTCGTTATTTTTTCCCGCGATGAGCAGAAGCAATTCGAGATGGCACAGGAATTCCCGCATTCAAAATATCCCGGGATCCGTTACTTTATAGGAGATGTACGTGATGCCGACCGGCTGAAAAAAGCCTTTAAGGATATTGAGATCGTGATCCACGCCGCTGCAATGAAACATGTTCCAATTGCCGAATATAACCCAATGGAATGTGTGAAAACGAATGTGCTTGGCGCTGAAAATGTGATCAATGCCGCAATGGAGGCCGATGTAAAAAAGGTTGTTGCACTGTCGACCGACAAGGCGGCAGCGCCTATTAATCTTTACGGCGCTACGAAGCTTTGTTCCGACAAACTGTTCGTGGCGGCCAATAATATCCGCGGAAGGCTCGATATAAAATTTTCGGTAGTACGTTATGGAAATGTGATGGGCTCGAACGGCTCTGTGATTCCCTTCTTCCTGAAAAAAAGGAAAGAGGGCGTGCTTCCTATCACCGACCCGAACATGACCCGCTTCAATATTTCCCTTCAGGGAGGTGTTGACATGGTGCTTCACGCTATCGAAAGCGCATGGGGCGGAGAGATCTTCGTACCTAAAATCCCGTCCTACAGGATCACTGATGTTGCCGAAGCCATTGGCCCGGAATGCAGAAAAGAGGTAATCGGGATCCGCCCAGGGGAAAAGGTACATGAAGAAATGATCACTTCATCCGATTCATTTACCACCTACGATCTCGGAAAATATTATGTGATCCTTCCCCAGGTTACATCCTTTAATCTCAGCGACTATATCAGGACCTTCAATGCAAAGCTTGTTGAACAGGGCTTCCAGTATAATTCCGGCGAGAATAAAGAATGGGTTGGCGTTGAAGAGCTTCGCTCACTGGTAAAGGAGCATGTTGATCCCGATTTTTCAATTTAATCCACTATGCCGAACCCGGTTATGAATAAAATAATTCCCTATGGACGACAGGCAATAACGGATGCCGACGTTGAAGCTGTGGTGACCATACTCCGTTCCGATTTTTTAACCCAAGGTCCTGCGATTGCGGAATTTGAAAAAAAGTTTGCGGAATATGCAGGTGCGGAATATGCTGTTGCCGTTTCGAACGGAACGGCAGCGCTTCATCTTTGTGCTATGGCGCTGAATGTACAACCCGGCAGCCGTGTTATAACAAGCCCGGTCACATTTGCCGCTTCGGCCAACTGCGTAAGATATTGCGGTGGCGAAGTGCATTTTGCAGACATAGACCCGGAAACATTTCTGCTTGACATTGAAAAGGTAAAAGCCCTGATCGCAAAACATCCAAAAGGATATTTCCAGGGGATCATACCCGTGGATTTTGCCGGGAACGCTGTAAACCTCGAAGCCTTCCGCCGTGTTGCAGACGAGCACGGACTATGGATCATTGAAGATGCCTGTCATGCACCCGGAGGATATTTTTCGGACAGCACGAACACTGTTCAAAAATGCGGAAACGGCCGGTTTGCTGATCTTGCCATTTTCTCATTCCATCCTGTAAAACATATTGCCACCGGTGAAGGAGGAATGATCACCACCAATAACAAGGCATTGTATGAAAAGCTGCTTCTGCTTCGTACGCATGGCATCACGAAAGACGCTTCCCGCTTTGAAAATTCTACGGAAGACGTTGCACAGGGGCCATGGTATTATGAAATGCAGGAGCTTGGCTACAATTATCGCCTGACCGATTTCCAGGCAGCACTGGGAATTTCACAGCTGACGCGCGCAAATGAAAATCTCGCCCGCAGAAAGCAGATCGCTAAAAAATACGACGAGGCGTTTACAAATACACCGCTTTTAAAACCACTTGCGTCGCCGGGACATGCTTATCATTTATATGTTATCCAATCCGGTAACCGGGCTGCCTTGTATGAGCATCTGCGGACAAACAATATTTTCGCCCAGGTTCATTATGTTCCTGTTCATTTAATGCCGTACTATAAGCAGTTCGGATTTAAAAAAGGAGATTTCCCCGTTGCGGAATCGTATTATGATAAATGTCTGAGCATTCCTATGTACCATTCCCTGGATGTAAATGACCAGCAGTTTGTAATAGAAACGATTCTTGAATTTATACGCTAAGCACAACTGAAAAAAAGTATGAAACCAACAACAATCAATGAATACCTGAATGCGGACAATCAATGGGCAAGGCGCCTGCTGGGGCTCTCCGACTTTCAGAAAAAGCGTGATGTTCAGCAGATCGAGAATGAATATAATCTCGACAAGTACGCAAAATTACTTGCGGTCGAGCTTTCTTCAATGGAGGAATATAAGTCGAAGGAATTTGAGCAGGCAGGTCTTCATCCTGTAACCGGTGAAATGACGATCTCTTTTGGTGACAGTCTTTTTAAAGCTTCGGTGGCTGAAGCAAGGAATGTATACTACGGCCTGATCAGGACAACGCTGGGAAAATATCCTTCTCAAAATATATGTGAGCTTGGATGCGGGTATGGATATAACCTCTCGCTCTTCGATAAAAATGTATACGGAGGGGAATATTCAAAAAATGCAGTGGCACTGGGGCAAAAGCTGGGCTACGATGTTGTGGAATTCAACTATTATAAGCGGGAAGACTATGACATGCTTCGCCCTGACACAACAGTATTTACCACCCACAGCATTGAGCAGATCCCGGATGCAGCAGTGATCATTGACAACCTTGAAAAGCATAAAAGCAAGATCAATTACGTGGTTCATTTCGAGCCGACGGTGATCAGCGAACGGACAACACTGCTCGGCATTATGAGAAACAAATACATGGAACTAAACGATTACAACCGAAACCTGGTCGACCTGCTCAAAAGCCGGAAAGATATCGAGATCCTCGAATTACAAACCGACGTATTCGGCCTTGTACCATTGAACACCACGAATTTAATTGCTTGGAAATTCAAAAAATAATTGCAGCACCCTACTCCACATATCGGTATTATTACGCAGGCAAGAATGACAAGCAGCCGCCTGCCGGGAAAGATCTTTAAGAAAGCGGCCGGAAAAAGCCTCCTGAGCTTTCATACCGACAGGCTGAAGCAAACGGGGTTCGACGTTATTATTGCAACGACTGTAAATACCACCGACGATTGCATTTGCGACTTTGCTCAGGAGCAGGGGCTTGCATTTTACAGGGGCGATGAGCAGAATGTGCTCAGCCGCTTTTACGGCGCCGCCATGGAGCAGAAACTTGATATTATTGTGCGTGTCACCTCCGATTGTCCGCTGATAGATCAGCACCTGATTAGAAACAATGTGGAAAGATATATGAAGCTGAACAATCCGAATCTTTATATGAGCAATAGTCTCGAGCGCACTTTTGCAAGGGGATTTGATTTTGAAATATTTTCTTTCGGCCTGCTGAAAGACGCTTTTACAAACGCGACGGAAGAAAGCGACCTTGAGCATGTAACACCATATATCTGGAAGAACCGCTCAAAAAAAACCGAGCTATTCCATGTAAAGCAGCCGGTAAACAACAGCGACCTACGGATCACCGTTGATACTGCCGATGATTTTGAACTGGTCAGGCAGCTGATAGAAAATTACCAGGCAGCGGGCCTTGCCTACAATGAAATTGAGGCGATCCTCAGATCACATCCGGAGCTGGTCTCGATCAATTCTCATATTGAACAAAAAAAAGTATAGATGAGCACACTGTTAATCGACAAAAAAAAATTTGATGAGGAAGGATACCTTCTTGTACGGAATGTGTTCAGTGCCTCAGAAATTGAGCAGTTCAGGAAGCTCGCCTATGAGCAGTACGAGATTGACAAAAGCAAACAGCTCGATTTCCAGCTTAAGAACCTCAACTCAAAGGCCAAATACAATAAAGGCGACCTGCTGAGCAAAGAAAAGCTATACCCGGTGCTGCTTGATGACCGCATCCTGCAGATAGCGCGCACCATCCTTGGAAGCGACGATATTATTTATTTCGGTGACAGCTCCTACCAGATAGGCACCGGATTAAGAGGATTTCACCGCGACAACATCGACCGGACCGATCTTAGCGGTCCTGACTGGCAGGGAGAATACACGCTTATCAGGATAGGGATCTACCTCCAGGACCACAAGGATTACAGCGGCGGATTGAAGATCAAGGTGGGCTCTCACAGGAATGCGAACGGCAAAGCGGTATTTGTAGGAAATGAAGTGGGAGATGTTGCCGTGTGGAGCCTTAAAACTCTTCACAGCGGAAATGCAGTCCGCCTGAAATTTTTTCCTGAATTTTCCATTAATAAAGCGGGTCGTGAAGGCATGGTGCCTGCGTTCCTGAAAAAAGACCAGGAGCATGAACGCATCTCTTTCTTTATGACATTCGCCTTGCGCTCCGCTCATCTCGACCGTTATATCCGTGAATATTCATTGAAGCGCGAAGACACGCGGGAAAACCTGAAAGCCTCTGTTTTTAACACGAAAGCGATGGAAATAGCAAAAGAAAAGAAAGTACAGATCATGAAACTTCTTCCCGAACAGGGTTAATAAATTGAAAAGAAAAATTATCATACGTGCGGATGGCGGCACTTCAATGGGCATGGGACATGTTGTACGCGGCCTTGCGCTTGCAGATATGTTGAAGGAGGACTTCTCCATCATGTTTGCGATCATGGAACCGGATGAACATGTTAAGCAAATTATCAATTCCGTAACCACTGCAGTAATTCCTCTTCCTTACACAAATGACTATAATGCGGACGCGGTAACTTTCTGCGAATATCTGAATGCCGGAGATACTGTAGTGCTGGACGGCTATAACTTCCAGACCTCTTACCAGAAGGCAATAAAGGACAGAGGCTGCAAGTTGATCGCAATAGATGACCTGCATGCCTGGCATCATGTTGCTGATGCAGTGATCAACCATGCCGAAGTGGAGCCTTCATTATATTCAAAAGAAGAGTATACCAAATTATATTCAGGCCTGGATTATGTATTGCTGCGAAAGGAATTTCTGAACCCGGATAAAAAGGCCCGCGCCATCACATCGGTAAAAAAGATATTCATCAGCATGGGCGCCGCCGATATAAATAACCTCACGATGAAATTCACGAGCGCCCTGCAGGAAATAAACGGGATCAAAGAGATCCACCTGATGCTTGGAGCCGTTAATCCGAATTTAGAAAGTCTGGAAGCCATCATCAATAATTCTGCAAGCCCAAAGGTATATGGGTATTTTAACATCACGGCAGATCGTCTCGCTGAGCTCCTGTGGCAATGCGATCTGAGCATTTGCCCGGCAAGCAGTATATCCCTGGAAAGCTGCGCGATCGGGATTGGCCTTATTACAGGGACTACGGCAGAAAACCAGCGGGGAATTCTCGATAGCCTTGTGAGGCATGAAAGCGGGATCAGCTTGGGTGATTTAAATATTCTAACAAAAGAAAAGATCAAAGAAAAGATTGAAGAGTTATGTGCTTCCCCTGAAATAGCTAATCGCTTAAGGAAAAATCAGTCGAAGATGATCGATGGAAGATCGCCGGAGCGGATCCTTGCGTTGATTGAGCAATGTAACCGTTCCGAAGGACTTTCTTTCAGGATGGCAGAAGAACAGGATACTGACCTGTACTATAGCTGGACGAATGATCCGCTGGTGAGAACAAATTCTTACAGGCAGGAAAAGATCGCATATGAAGATCATGTAAAATGGTTCCACTCGAAGCTGAAAACTCCTGGATATTTTTTTTACCTGTTCATGAGCAAGGATAATATTCCCGCCGGGCAGGTACGGATCGTACAGGGCGATGAAACGGTGATAGGGATCTCTATCGACCAGGCATTCAGGGGAAAATCGCTTGGGTGGCAAATGCTGATAATGGCATGTGATGACTTTTTCACCACTCATCCATCGGAAAAGATAACAGCTTATATTAAACAAGAAAATGCATCTTCGTATGCGACATTCAAAAAGGCAGGTTTCTCCGGCGAAGAAACAGTAATGGAACAAGGTTGCCTGAGCTATAAATTATATAAAAAAAAGAGCTGAAATAAAATGGATGACATTCAACTGGGTAAGTATACCATTGGCAAAAATCATAAGCCATTTATCATTGCCGAAATGAGCGGCAATCATAACCAGTCCCTCGACCGGGCATTGGAATTGGTTGATGCTGCTGCGGCGGCGGGGGCTCACGCCTTGAAACTCCAGACGTACACGGCAGACACGATCACGATGAAGGGTGCATATACCATAGATGATAAAAATTCATTGTGGAATGGCAAGGAGCTGCATGAACTTTACAGGCAGGCGTATACACCCTGGGAATGGCACGAGGCAATATTTGACCGCGCCAGGGAAAAAGGCATGGAAGCGTTCAGCTCCCCATTTGACGAAAGCGCTGTTGATTTCCTTGAATCGCTGAATGTGCCGGCGTATAAAATTGCATCTTTTGAGAACACGCACCATCCGCTCTTAAAGAAAGTAGCCGCTACAGGTAAGCCCGTTATTATTTCCACAGGCGTTAGCACACTTGAAGATATCATAGAAAGTGTTGATGTGTTAAGAAAGGCCGGCTGTAAAAATATAATTGTATTAAAATGCACAAGCACCTATCCTGCCACTCCTGAAAACACAAACCTGCTGACTATTCCCGACATGGCAGAAAAGTATAGATGCATCATAGGCTTATCTGACCACACCATGGGAACAGGGGTTTCCGTTGCGGCGGTAGCGCTCGGTGCCCGCGTTATCGAGAAGCATTTCACTTTGCGCAGGGCCGACGGTGGCGTTGACAGCGCTTTTTCGCTGGAGCCTGCTGAGCTGCAATCACTGGTAACTGAAACCGAACGTGCATTTCTCGCTCTAGGAGAAGTTTTCTATGGCATTCAGCCTGCTGAAGAGAAAAGCGTTTTCTTTAAGCGCTCGATCTATGTATCCAAAGATATTAAGGCGGGAGAAAAGCTAAGCACCGACAACTTACGGATCATTCGCCCTGCGAGCGGGTTAGCGCCAAAGCATTGGGACAATGTGCTGGGAAAATCTGCAAAAGCTGACCTGAAAGCTGGAACACCTTTAAGCTGGGATCATATTTGATGGGGATCATTGAGAAGCAGGCCACAAAGAATGCCATCTATTCCTACCTCGGGGCAGGTTTAGGTTTTATTACCGTTATGTGGCTTTCGCACTTGCTCAGTCCGGCCGAAAATGGAGTGATCCGCATCCTGGTCTCCTATGCCGCATTGTTTGCGCAATTTGCGAATCTCGGATTTACATCCGTTACTATCCGCTTCTTTCCGTATTTCAGGAATAAGGACAAAGGACATCATGGCTTTCTCTTTTATGCTTTGCTCGTTACAATCATCGGCTTTTTCTTATGCTGGATCATTTTTCTTTTTTTACAGCCGGGGCTTGTGGAAAGCAATCAGGCAAAATCGCCGCTGTTTATCACCTACCTTTTTTACCTGATGCCGCTAACACTGTTCACGGTATTTTTCAATATTCTTGACAGTTATTTAAGGGCCGGCTTTAACTCGGTGATCGGATCATTCAGTAAGGAATTTCTGCAACGGATCCTGATCATGACAGTTCTTGTGGTGTATTTTATGGGGCTTATCAGCTTCAATATATTCATGTTCCTATATATTGCTGCGACCTGCTTCCCAACACTTCTGCTTGTGTATTATATTGTAAGACAAAAGGAATGGCACGTGAGGCCTGTAAAAGGTTTTATGACCACAGGGCTCAAAAGGGAAATGCTTAACCTGGGCTTTTATTCCATTCTTGCCGGAGGAGCCGGCGCTATTATTCTGAATATTGATGCGATTATGGTGAACCAGCTGCTTGGCGAAGAGCAAACCGGGATTTATGGGATCGCCTTTTATTTCGGCACTATCCTACTGATCCCGGCAAGATCTATCTACCGTATCACATCCAGCATTGTCGCGGAAAATTTTAAGGCCGGAAGAATGGAAGAGATCAGCAAACTTTACGCTCAAACGTGCAATAGCCAGCTTACCATAGGAATTTTATTGTTCATTGGAATTTTTGCAAACATTGATAACATCATGCAGCTCTTACCGCCTGCTTTCGCTGCAGGCAGAAATGTGATTTTGATCGTCAGCGCAGGATATCTTGTTGAAATGGCAACAGGCATCAACCAGGTGATAATAGTTAATTCCAAATACTACAGGTACGATGCTTATTTCGTTTTTGCCATGGTAGGAATAACCATCGCTGCGAATTTTATTTTTATTCCGTTGTATGGCATATCCGGGTCAGCACTGGCAACGGCAATTACAGTAGCTGCTAATAACGCGCTGCGATTTGCCTTCTTAAAAAGAAAATACAGCATGCAGCCCTATAACATGAATACGCTGAAAATAGTATTTATTGGAATTGTCGCGCTCCTGCCCGGCCTTTTCATCCCCTGGCTTCACAACCTTTACCTCGACATAGCCGTGCGAAGCAGCATCGTGGGCGGAATATTCATCCTGCTCATCTTAAAGCTGGAAGCGGCGCCTGAGCTGAACCAGAAGATCAGGAAAAACTTAAAGCGCTTTTCTATCGAAATTTAAGGATTGCCCGGGCGATCTATTTTACAACGGTCACTCTGCCGATGCGCTGCTGTTTGCCCAGCTTTCGCGTGGTGAAATCTGCTTTCCACACGTACACATCCTGCTCCACAAAACGTCCCTTGTAAGTACCGTCCCAGCCTTTGAGGATGTCGTTTGATTCAAAGATCTTTTCGCCCCAGCGGTCGTAAATGCTGAGCTTAAAGTCATTCAGCCCCACACCTTTGATCATGAATACGTCATTGTTTCCGCTGCCGTTCGGCGTAAATGCATTGGGCGCAAAAAAGGTGGTTTCGAACATCACGCTGACCGTTGTTTGAGCCGTATCGCTGCAGCCGTTGGCAGACGTAACGATCTGCGTGATCGTATACGTTCCTTCATTTTCATACACATGGCTGATGTCTGTCCAGCCGCAGCCTGCATCCGAAGCGCCGTCTCCATAATACAACACGCAGTTGCTGCCACCCTGCGAGCCGTTAAACACGGTAAGCACCGGGTGATCGCTGTCTACGTTACCGGTAGTTGTGATCGCAGCCACGGGCGATGGATATACAGCTACATAAGCATCTGCAAGCAAGGTATCGGAACATCCTGCGGCGTTGGTGGTGATAAGCGTTACGTTATACGAGCCTGAATCGGTGTACACATGCGCCGGGTCCTCCAGCGTTGAAGTGCTGCCATCGCCAAAATCCCAGAGGTAGGTGTCTGCATTTGTCGACTCGTTGAGGAAGCTGACATTGAGCGGGCCGCAGCCGGAAACATTCCCCGAAAGGATCGCCGAAGGAAGCGGAACCGACACCACAATGAGGGATGCAGTATCCGTGCAGCCGTTCACATCGGTAAGCAATACGCCCACTGTTGTGTTTACCGCCGAAGGACTGATGCTGACAGAGGGAGTGCTCTCGCCGCCGAGCCATAAATAATTATAAGGCAAAGTTCCGCCGGATGCATTTGCCGAATAAACCGCCGTGCTTCCTGCACAAATAAGCGCCGAGCCTGTAAGGGTAACAGCCGGCGCCGGGTTCACCTGTACCGTATACGCAATGGCTGTGCTGCAGGCGCCATTGCTGCCCGTTATACTGTAGGTTGTTGTGGCGGAAGGCGACACCGTTACCGAGGACGCGGAGGATGTAACCGCACCGCTCCATGCGTAGGAGGATGCACCGGATGCAGTGAGTGTGCTGCTTTGACCGGCACACAGCGTATTTATGCCGGATACGGAAAGCACCGGAAGTGTGTCCACTTGAACAGTTACCGAATCAACAGCGAAGCAGGAGCCATTGTAGCCTGTTACAATATATTCCGTAGTTACCACAGGAGAAACGGTGATTACGCCGGTTGCAGCGCTGCTTCCGCCCGACCACTGGTAAGTGGCTGCGCCGCCGGCAGTGAGCGTTGTCGATTGGCCTTCGCATAGTGAATCGGTTCCTGCAATGCTTAGTACAGGCGTTGTTTGTACAATGACCGTAAGCGTATCCGTATCTGAGCCGCAGGCATTTACAGAGCCTGTAACGTAATAGGTGGTGCTGGCAGCGGGTGATACCGTAAGCGCAGCGGCTGTGGAAGAGCTGCCGCCCGACCACTGATAGGTGCTGCTTCCGGATGCGGATAAATTTACAGTTTCACCGGAGCAGATGCTGTCGTCCGAGGCGCTCACACTTACATTCACCGACGAGTCTACCTGCACGGTGATCGTATCCCTGCCTGTGCCGCACATAACAAGGCCGCTTACATAATATGTAGTGGCAGTTAAAGGCGATACGGTGATAGACGCGGCAGTATCCGTGCTGCCGCCGCTCCAGCTGTATCCGGTGCCGCCGCTCGCGGTGAGGGTTACCGACTGTCCGGCGCAAATGGTAGTTGCGGTGCTCGCAATAGAGATACTGCCGGTACTTGCCGAAGCTATATTTTCCCCGTCGATCTGTTCAGGCAACGTAAAGCTGATTGCATTGCCGGGTCCGAATGAGGAAGCCATGGTAGTGGCAACGATATTGGTTGCAGCATTGGCGTTGGGATTGGAAATATAGTACAGCTGTGTATTATAACTGGATGTCGCAAAATAAAGATATCCATCGTATGCCACTTCCAGCGTATGACCTACAGAAATGGGCACCGTTAGCTTATCGGCAGCGGTTATGTTATAATTAACGCCGGCTGCAGGCACCTGGATATTTAAAAGCTCTGCCGTGATAGCTGAAGTTCCGCCGCGGAACGCGTACAAGCGCTGCCCATCGGGGGAGAACTCCACTTCTATCATATAATTATTCGGGTTGTTGATCCAGCGCTCATTCGAAAGCGCACCGGTGGTAAGGTCGAAATCGAAGATCACGATGTCCTTGTTGACGCTGCCCGAGGTGTAATTTACAAATGCGATGCGGTCCGACAACGGCGAGATCTCGATATCACCCTGGCCAAGCGAAGAATTACCGGGAATGGAGATCGTGTAGATCATAGCAGGCGCCGAGATGCCGGTCGAACTGACAGAAGCCCTGTAAACCTGCAGGTTTCCCGAAGCGTACTTTACAAAAAAGCACCAGCGGTTATTCAGCGAGCAGTTTTTGACCGATACGGCCATTCCTTCGTTCAGGCTTCCGCTTAACAGGGTGGTGGGAGCGCTTACAGTACGGGTATTCATATCTACCGTAAGGTACCGGATCTCGTCAACCGCATACGTATTGATGCAGGAAGTTTTATAGATCACATAGTATTGGTTGACAGCGCCATCCTTTTTAACGATATTCAGATCCTTGGAGCTGGAAGCTCCCGTGCCTGCGGGCGGCACCACAGCAAATACCTCATCGGCGCCGGTAGCCGGATCGGAGGCTATAAAATACATATTATCACTTGTAGAGCCCGAATAAGCAGAAGTACAATTTGCGAAAACGTAGAATGAGATATTTCCCGCAGAATCGGTGGCGCTGTTCAGGGTTTCATTTATCCCGGCAGAGGAAATGGCATTTACGCTTGCCCCTAAAGTTCTTGATGAGAACACCGGGCTTCCCCCGCCAAAGCCCGCCTCATAAAATCTCAGGGAGCCAGCCGTTGAAGGGTGTATAGCCCCCGAAGAGCTCACCATCGGGCTTCCCAATATCCATTTCTTATTTTGCGCCTGCAATGCAGCCGTCAGTATGCAGAAACAGAATACAAGCCATGCTTTTCCTTTACTCATTCACCGTTTTTTTATGCCGGTTCTGAGCCTCTCTCCATGCCATGAACAGGGAGATCGCAACAAAGGCAAACAGCAGGAGGCTTGATACCAGGGAGATCTTTTCACCTGTATAATATTTCTGAGGCTCGAACTTAAATTCGATGGTATGCTTGCCGGCAGGAACACGCATCGCGCGCAACACCCAGTTAGCAGGGAAATATGGCTTCTTCTCACCATCCACATACACATTCCAGTCCTTGTAATAGATCTCGGAGAACACAGCGAGCTGCTCTGAAGCGGCATCCGATTCATATTTGAGATCGTTTACTTTATAGTCCACCAGCTTGATGGTAGCCGCAGGGTCGGGCTTCGGCGTATAGCCTTCCAGCTCTTGCTTGTAGCGCTCATCCACCACCACTGTTCTTGCAGGATCGATCTCTCCCACCATTTCCAGCTCTTCATCCGCATTCTTCGCCATCTGCACATCCTTCACGAACCAGGCATTGCCTAAAGCATAGCGGTTCTTTATCGGCGGCGCTTCCGGACTGTAGATCAGGTATCGCATGTTCAGCATGTTCAGAACGCCCTGCTGTGCAAACGTTGCACGCAATGAGGAGTCCGAAGGATTGTTGCGCAGCGTAGCGATGATGTTCTGCATGTTGGTATACAGCTGGTGCTCGATCAGCTCCTGGTAGCGGCGCAGCTTGGCGGCATGGTATCCGCCTATCGATTTATGATAATACGAAGTGCGTGCGCTGTTGAATGTTTCCTGCGGATTGCTGATATCAAACACGCGGTAATTCGGGTCGGTGTCTTTCAGGATCTCTTTATCCGCAACTGTTTCCGGGAAAGGATTCTTCGCTTCCTGCTTGCTGGTGAAATTTTTATCGTTCAGGTAATTCTTATCCACGAGGGAAAGATCAAGCAGGATGAACAGGCCAAGGCCCATCACCATCACCGTTTTGTTCAGCACCGTTTTGTTGTACAGCCACAGAACAACAGCTGCCAGTGTAATAAAGAAGAAGCTGCGGATCGCTTCCGACTTAAAGATGGCAGTGCGGGCCGCTTCAATGTTCCTCATAAAATTATCGGCAACGTCCTGCCCGTACTTCGCTGCGATCTGCTCATAGCCGTCGTTTACGGATTCGAAGCTGGTGAGCCCCGGCACCAGGTAATACAGCAGGGCAAGTCCGCCTGTGAGCGCGAAGGAAATGAAGAACGCATTCTGCACCGTGATCTCTTTCGTTGAAAACGCCAGCCTGATCTTTTGCTTGAAAAGCCCCGGTGTTTTGATCATTTTGTCCAAAGCCAGCACAGCAAGGATCGGGATGGCGAGCTCGGCCAGTACGAGGATCATGGAAACAGCACGGAACTTATTATAGCCGGGGAAGTAATCGAGGAAAAGGCTCGTAAGCCACATCATGTTCTTTCCCCAGGCCAATGCAATGGATAAGATCGTGATCACAACCAGCGCCCATTTCAGGCGCCCCTCAACAATGAAAAGTCCGAATACGAACAGGAATACGATGATGGCACCAGAATACGGCGCTGCCGTGCCCGGCTGATCGCCCCAGTATTGTGCCATTCCGCCTACGTTCTCGCGCATCTGCGAATCCACATCCTTCAATGCATTTTTATTTTCCTTCATCGGGATGCTGGAAGAAAGCCCTTTAAAACCGGGGATCATCAGGGTCATTGTTTCTGCTTTCCCCAAGCTCCAGTGTGTCGCATAATCCTTGTCCACACCGGTGGTCTGGTTCTTCTCATCGCCTTTTGCGGACGTGAGCTCCGATGGCCCGCGGATCGTATATTTTGCATAATCGTAAGTGCTCCAGAGGTTGGCAGTGTTACAGCCAACGGCAAGCACGATGGCCACTGTGAACACGCCGAGGCTGATCATAATGTCGCGGTACTGCTTTTGCTTGATGCGCGCCCACCATTCGAACGCCACGTATACCGCACAGAAAATTCCAAGATAATACGCGATCTGCGGGTGGTTGCAAACCAGCTCGAGCGCAAAGAACAAAGCCGTGAGCGCGCCGCCCACCAGGTACCTGCCCCTGCACACGAGGATCACCCCGGCAAATACAGGCGCCATGTAGCCGATGGCAAGCGCCTGCGTGTTATGTCCCGCATCTATGATCAGGAAAAAGAAGGCTGAAAAACCGAAGCCGATGGCGCCGACAATGCTCAGCCACTTATCAACCTTGAGCACCAGCAATAAAATAAAGAAGCCCAGCATATAGGAGAATACCATGTTGGCAGGCGTAGGAAAGCCCAGCATGAATGCATTTCTCACATGTGTAACGAGGTTTGACGGATAGGTGATCGCGATCTGGAAGGCCGGCATTCCGCCGAACATGCCCGCGGTCCACAGCGCTTCCTCATTGTATTTGTTCCTGTGTTCCAGCACATCTTTCGACATCCCTTTGTTCTGTACCATATCGCTCTGGCTGATCACTTTTCCCTTCAAAAGGGGAGTGAAATAGCCGAAGGTGAGCACAATGAAAATGACGATCGCCGAAACGACCGGCAAAAGGGATTTTAAATTGAGATTTTTCATACCTGGAAAATTTGTGTCCTTTGATTTGTATAGCCTGCAAATATAATCGAAAAAGGTTTTGCAGCATGATTTCTTTGCCATAGCGGTGCGGATTTTTAGCCTGCGGCAATACCGTGCATCTGCAATATTTCCTTATTTTTGCGGGCAACCTGATTCTACAATGAAAAACCTGATCAATCCCGCTTACCTTTCCGAAGAAAAAATAAAGGAGATCCGCTCAACATTTGAAAGCGCACAGCCCTGCAAGCATGTTGCCCTGCCCGATTTCCTGCTGAACGATGTGGCAACCACATTGTACGATAATTTCCCGAAGCTGGACGCGCTCAAGGTAAAGCGCAAAAGCATCAATGAGAACAAATCGGAAGAATACCATCTCGACCGCTATCATCCGCAGTTCAATGAGCTGCGCGATTTTCTCAACTCGCCCGAAATGTATGAATGGATCAGCAAGGTAACGGGCATCGACGGGCTTACCTCCACCTATGATGCGCTCGGATCGGGCGTTCACCAGGGCGGCCCCGGCAGCTTTGTCGACATACACGTGGATGTGAACATGAACCCTGCCGCCAAGCTGCACCGCAGGATCAACCTGCTTATTTACCTCAATAAGCATTGGAAAGACGAATACGGCGGGGCACTCGAGTTCTGGGACAAGGATGTGAAGAACTGCATCTCGAAGGTGATGCCGTATTTCAACCAGGCGGCGATCATGGTCACCGATGAAACATCGTACCATGGCTACGCGAAGATCAACATCCCGGAAGATGAAAGCCGCAAATCGTTTTACGTGTATTATTACACGCCTGCGGGGAAGGATTTTGTGTACCGCGATTCGCGCTTCAAAACCCGCCCGGATGAAGGCATGACAAAAACCGCGATCACCGAGATCAAGGAAACATTAAAGATCAATGCGAAAAAGCTCCTTAAATTCTTAGGCTTTAAATCGCTGGATTTCCAGGACAGGAATAAGAAGTAGGACCTCACTCGTGGAACTGAAGAATAAAATCATCTGGATCACCGGCGCATCATCAGGAATTGGTGAAGCGCTTGCATACGCGGCTGCCAGTGAAGGCGCCAAGCTCGTGATCTCCGCACGCCGCGAGAACGAGCTGAAGCGCGTTGCCGCCGCCTGCAAAACCGACCCGGCAAACGTTTATGTATTGCCGCTCGACCTCGAGGACACTTCCAACGTTTCGGAAAAGGTGGAGCAGGTGATCGCCAGGTTCGGGCGGATCGATGTGCTGGTGAACAACAGCGGCATGGGACACCGAACCAAGGCGGTGAACACTTCCACCGAGATCGACAGGAAAGTGATGGAGGTGAATTTTTTCGGAACCATCAACCTCACAAAGGCCGTTGCAAAAAAAATGCAGGCGCAGCAAAGCGGGAAGATCGTTGTGATCTCCAGCATCATGGGCAAATACGGACTGCCGCTCTACTCCACCTACTCCGCTTCCAAGTTCGCGCTGTACGGCTATTTTGAATCGCTGCGGCAGGAATTGTACAAGGACAATGTAAAAGTGCTGATCGTGAGCCCCGGCTTTATCAATACCGATGTAAGCACTAAGCTGCTGACGGAGAACGGTAAGGAATACGGCATCAAAAGCGAATCACAGAACAAGGGCATGAGCCCGGCCGACTGTGCCGGCGGCATCCTCAAAGCCATCAAGGGCAACCGCGATCACAAGTATGTGGGAGGCTACGAGATCTTCTCGGTATACGTAAAGCAATATTTTCCGAAGATCTTCTATAAGCTGATGCGGAAAATGACGAAAGAGTAAATCTAAACGTTATATTTGTACCTCTTTTAAAAGCGGGTACAGGTACCTGCCAACTGAAAAAATACTAAACTCTTATAACACTAAACCGCAAGAACAATGAGCAAAATTAAAGTAGCCAACCCGGTGGTTGAATTAGATGGCGATGAAATGACACGCATCATCTGGAAATTCATTAAAGACAAGCTGATCCTTCCTTACCTCGACCTGGATATTAAATATTACGACCTTGGTGTTGAGCACCGCGATGCAACCAACGACCAGGTTACCATCGACTCTGCAGAAGCTATTAAGAAATACAATGTAGGCATCAAATGCGCTACCATCACTCCTGATGAAGAGCGCGTAAAAGAATTCAAGCTGAAGCAAATGTGGAAGTCGCCAAACGGAACTATCCGTAACATCCTCGATGGAACCGTATTCCGCGAGCCGATCGTTTGCAAGAACGTTCCCCGCCTGGTTCCGAACTGGACCGCTCCTATCTGCATCGGCCGCCATGCTTTCGGCGACCAGTACCGCGCTACCGATTTCGTAACAAAAGGAAAAGGCAAGCTTACCGTTACCTTCCAGCCGGAGGACGGCGGCGCTGCTCAGTCGTTTGAAGTGTTCAACTTCAAAGGCGATGGCGTTGCGTTAACGATGTACAACACCGACGAGTCGATCAAAGGATTTGCATATTCCTGCTTCAACACGGCACTGCAAAAAGGATGGCCGCTGTACCTTTCCACCAAGAACACCATCCTGAAAAAATACGACGGCCGCTTCAAGGATATTTTTGAAGAGATCTACCAGAAAGAATTCAAAGCGAAATTCGAAGCAAAAGGAATTGTGTACGAGCACCGCCTCATCGACGACATGGTTGCATCCGCATTGAAATGGAACGGAAACTTTGTTTGGGCTTGTAAAAATTACGACGGCGATGTTCAATCCGACACGGTTGCACAAGGTTTCGGCTCACTCGGATTAATGACTTCGGTGCTTGTTACTCCCGACGGAAAAACAATGGAAGCGGAAGCTGCACACGGCACCGTTACACGCCACTACCGCGATCACCAGGCGGGCAAGCCTACTTCCACCAACCCTATCGCTTCCATCTTTGCATGGACAAGAGGTTTGGAGTTCCGCGGCAAGCTCGACAACAACCAGGAGCTGATCAATTTCTGTCACGCGCTGGAAGCAGTATGTGTTGAAACTGTGGAGTCCGGCAAAATGACCAAGGATCTTGCAGTATGCATCCACGGAAATAAAGTGAACCATGGTGAGCATTACCTGTACACCGAAGAGTTCCTGACAGCGCTCGATACGAACCTGAAAGCGAAGCTGGGGAAATAATCCCCGCGTCAAGCAAATGTTTAAGAAAGCAGGAACCTGAGAATATGCAAGGTTCCTGCTTTCGCATTTCTGGCACAACAATTTACTAATTTCAAAATCGGAAAAAATGGGCTTTATAAAAGAATTCAAAGAATTTGCAGTTAAAGGAAACGTGGTGGACCTCGCCGTCGGTGTGATCATCGGTGCTGCTTTCGGCAAGATCGTGTCATCCCTCGTGAACGATGTGATCATGCCTCCCATCGGCTTGCTGATGAAAGGCAAAAATTTTGCCGACATGTTCTATTCGCTCGACGGCAAAACATACGAAAGCCTTGTGAAAGCGAAGGAAGCAGGCGCGCCCATCCTTACCTACGGAAATTTCATCCAGGCCCTGCTCGATTTTATCATCATCGCATTCGTGATCTTTATCATGATCAAAATGATAAACCGCTTCCGCAAGAACGAAAAAAACAACCCCGAAGCTCCCGCTGCACCTACCGCAGAAGAGAAGCTGCTGACCGAGATAAGAGACCTGCTTAAAAAATAACTCATGAAAAAATCACTACTGATCGGCTTGCTGCTGATCGCAGCAAACGGCTTTGCGCAAACGGACACTATCCAGAAAAAAATGGACTCGGTGCAGGTAAAGATCGACAAGCTGGAAGATACGAAAGACTCACTGAAAGCTGCGGACACCGTTCGCTACTGGAAAAAAGGCGGGCTCGTGGGATTGAACTTTTCCCAGGCCAGCTTCACCAACTGGGCTGCCGGCGGGGTTAATTCCGTTTCACTTACTGCCCTCACCGACCTTTTCGCAAATTACAAGAGAGGTAAGAACAGCTGGGAGAATACCCTGGTGATGGCCTACGGCCTGATCCAGTCGGACCATGCAGCACCACGCAAGAACGAGGACAAGATCGAGCTTACCAGCACCTACGGCAGGTTTGCCGATAAGCACTGGTCGTACACGGTGATGCTGAATGCGAAAACGCAGTTCGACAACAGCTATAATTACCCCGACGACTCCACCGTGGTGTCTCATTTCCTGGCACCCGCCTATGGCTTGTTCTCGCTGGGTATGGAATACAAAACAACCGATAAATCATTTTCATTTCTTGTATCGCCCTTAACGGGAAAATTCACGATCGTGAACGACCAAAGGCTTGCCGATGCGGGGGCATTCGGCGTAGATCCTGCCACGTACGACACTTCCGGCGCCGTAATAACGCACGGTGCCATGATCCGCTATGAATTGGGAGGCTTCATTAAAATGATGTATAAAAAAGAGATCATGAAAAATGTGCTGCTCGCGACGAAGGTGGAATTGTTCAGCAATTACCTCGACCGCCCTCAGAACATCGATGTGAACTGGGAGCTGCAGCTCGACATGAAGATCAACCGTTTCCTCGTAGCGAGCATCAGCACACAAATGATCTACGACCACGACATCCCTGTTCCGGTGGAACGCACGATCAACAACGTGGTGGTTCCCGGGGTAGGACCGCGCCTGCAGTTCAAGGAAGTGCTCGGCATCGGGATCGCGTATAAATTTTAAATTCTGATCGTATAATTTTCAATACAGCGCGTCATTGCGAGGAAGCACGACGAAGCAATCTCTTTCATATAGCAGATTGAAATAATGGTCTTATATTTGTCATAGCGAACCTATGAAAAAAGCCCTTTTATTCCTGTTCAGCCTCATCAGCATTGTTGCTTCTGCGCAGGAAGACAGCATCAGCAGCCATCACGGTTCTGTGAAGGTCCAGAAAAAAGGCACGCTCCATTCCGTACTTTATGACGATGTTAATTTTCGCCTTGTAGCCCGCGATATTTACGGCAACATCAACGACACCGCCGTTGTTTCCTTCAAGCTCAATGTTACTATAAGAGGCCTCGCTTATTCGGAAGAGGTTGCAGGCTGCTTTATTTCAAAGCGGATGCAGCAGCGACTGAGCAGGCAGGATGGCGTGGTGGTGCTGATGTTCTCCAACATCACGGCGAAAGACCGGAACGGAAAAATTGTTTCCTTTCCCGATTTTAAGGCGCAGTCGGGAAAAGCGCGTGAGAACGACAGCTACTGAGCGTAAAATTCCTTGTTGAAGTTTACGAGGTAGAGCTTCTTTGAAGCCCTCGTGATCCCGGTATAAAGCCAGCGCAAATACTCCACATTC
>Ga0157372_10000464_pt1 | contig 44617 bp, 33 predicted proteins | sample C55metaG_FD_115307 | JGI IMG/M metagenome (GOLD analysis project Ga0157372, IMG submission 115307) | Corn rhizosphere microbial communities from Kellogg Biological Station, Michigan, USA - C5-5 metaG | ecosystem: Host-associated > Plants > Roots > Rhizosphere > Soil | place: USA: Michigan...
CTCCAGTCCGGTCATTTGAAGGTCTCACGCAATAAAGCCCCGAATCGGGGCTCTATTCAAGCAAAATCAGTAGCTTAGAATGCTGCCAAAACTGTATGGCGGTGGACGCAGTCTGCATCGAACTGAATGTTGGAGCCCTCAAAAACTTCTCGCTCGCGCCGGAACGTCGCGTCCGGCTCCAGTTCCACGTTGAGTTCTTCAACGTCCTCAACCACACCAACTTCAACAACCTGAACGCGACGGCGAAAAACACCAACTTCGGCCGCATCCTCAGCGCAGGACCCGCGCATCGGTCAACTCGCGCTGAAGCTCATCTGGTAAATTCCATCCTTCGAGGAGAAGGTATGGGGCCGCTCGAATACAGCCAAGGCTTTTGCTAAGCGGAATTAATACGCGATCAGGCGAGCGTCGGGGACATCTTGTCTCAACTCAGCGTCAATTGATAGAACGCTCGCGGAAGTCAACGAGCGGAATACCCAAAGCGCGCGTGACTCTTATCTCTGAACCGATGGACCGTAGCAAGACCTTGCGGATCGAAGGGAGAGCCGCAGCCGAGCTTCGGCGCGTGTTGGTTGAGTCGTGCTGAAACTGGCTACTTCTTCGTGAAGTGAGCGGTCGGTGCGATCGTCAGGTTCTCGCCGGTTTCCGCGTTCGCCGAGAAGTTTTGCAGCGTTACCAATGCATAAGCAATCGAGAAGCCGGTGTGCCCCTCGAGGTCCACATTCTTGAGCGTCATATCCAGCACCGGCGACTCCGGCGGCCTGATGGTGTAGCCATCCGATCCGCTGTTCTTCGCGGTCACGTTCTCGATGATCATGTTGTGGAACTTCGGTGTCAGCCGCGTGACCGGCACTGGCAGGGAAGCGCTTTCCATTCAGAGGTGGCGGAGTCGCCCCTGCCCATGCGGGGCAGCGAGACTGTAGCGAAGGAGCCGTTCGTAAACGCGCCTTCTCAGATCCGGTTTGCCTCTTTCGCATGTAGCGCACTAGAGTTGCTTACTCCTCGGATGTTTGAGAATGCTGAACTGTGGAACCCTCTTCAGCCACTGCTGATCCCGTGATTCCAGCCCACGTGCCACTTAGCCGTTACCCGCGTTGGCTCGCAGACTCTGGCCCGAGCGCGGACGTGTGGACGCTCGCAATCGCCGTATTGCTGTTCAACGTCGGCATGTCCATTTTCTTCTTCCTTTATAACCTCTTCATGCTGGACCTCGGCTACCGCGAGGGTCCGCTCGGCGTGCTGACAGGTGCGCTGGCTCTGGGTAGCATGGTCGGCACCATTCCAATGGGAATGGCCGCGCAGCGTGTAGGAAGTCGCAACGTACTCGTCGTCTGCCTGCTTCTTCTCGCCGTGGCGTTTGGGGCAAGAGTATTTCTGTTTTGGTATCCGGTGCAGATTGCGTTTGCTTTCCTTGACGGCGTCTTGTTGTGCGGCTGGGTGGTCTGTCTCTCGCCGGCCGTTGCTGCGGTGGTCGACGAACGCAGGCGTCCAGCGGCCTTCAGCCTCCTCTTCGCGACCGCGATCATCGCGGGCGCGCTGGGTGGACTGCTTGGCGGGAACATGCCACGGTGGTGCAGCAACTTGCTTTCGCGATCGATGGGCATCGCGGTCTCCGGGGTTAATGCCAAACGCATCACGCTGCTTGCGTCCTGTGTCTTCACTGCCCTCGCTGCGGTGCCGATTGCCCGTCTCAGCCGTATCACTGCGCCACTCCGGCGTGAACCCGTGGGGTGGCCGGCACGGGGTTCGCCATTTCTGGTGCGTTTTCTGCTGGCGAGTGCCCTCTGGGCAGCGGCGATGGGCGCGTTCAATCCATTCACGAATGTCTTTTTTGTACGGCATGTGGGGCTAACGACGGATCACCTCGGCAACTTCTTTGGCGTCGCGCAGCTGGTGCAAACTGCTGGAGTGCTGCTGATGCCGGTGCTGCTGCGCCGCGCGGGTTTCGTGCCGGCAATCTCAGCAGCGCAGATCGGGAGTGCCACAGCGCTTGTACTGCTTGCGTGGGCGCACGGCATCCTTGCGGGAGAGGCACTTTACTGCATGTTTATGTTCGCCCAGCATATGTGTGACCCAGCGTTTCAAAACTTGCTGATGGATGGCGTGGCCGAAGACCAGAGAAACCCGGCGGCGGCACTGAATTATCTTGTAACCTCACTGGGGCAGGCCGTCGCCGCCCTCTGTGCGGGAACCGCCTTCCAGGAGTTCGGATATCCTCCGGTCCTGATCACTATCGCGGTGGGGTGCCTCGGCTCGGCGTTTGCGCTCCGCACTCTTCTGAGAGGGTGGCACAAAAGCGCGGGCGTCCCTCTGACCTGACGCGTACACAACGTCGCGTCAAAACACTCCGACACCATGGAAGCGCCAGTGCTCTTCCACAAGACGTGAAAGAGCCTATTGACAACCGGTGGTCCAACCAACTATGAATGTCCGCGATCGAGTAATCTATCGATCGGTAGGTAGGCTACCGTTCGGCCGGTCAGGAAAACGGACTCCCAACTTCCCTTGAAAGCGAGAGGCCAATGCAAATCACAAATCATCGATCCCGCGCGCCGATCGGACGCAGCATCCGGCCGGCATACTCATTCTCTACCGCGTCGGGGCGCGGGTTGATATTTTCAAGCGCCCGGTACGCCGCACTCTATCTCGGACTGCTGATGCTGCTCCTGATCGGTGGAGGTCCCGTCCTAGCTCAGATCGGCGGCTCTGGCTCGGTCAACGGCATTGTCACAGACCCCTCTGGAGCCGTAGTGCCGGGCGCGAGCGTTACGGCAACCAACGTGGCAACCAATGTGAGCTTGTCGCAGACCACTTCCAGTGCGGGCACTTATGTGTTGTCCCCGCTCGCGCCGGGCGACTACACCGTGAGCATTTCAGCGCCGGGCTTCAAGGCCTTCACGCAGGAACACGTCGACGTGGTTGCGCTGCGGGCCGTCAGCCTCAAGTCGCAATTGGTCGTTGGAGCTACGAATGAGACCGTCACCGTGAGTACCGCGCCGCCGCAGTTGGACACAACCGATGCGTCGACTGGTTTCCAGATGGAGAACGAGGACTATACGCAGCTTCCGCTACAGATCAATGGTGGCGTGCGCAACCCGACGAGCTTCGTGTACCTGACGCCGGGCGTCTCGCACGGTGGCGTTGCGGTGCAGACCGGCATCTTCAACGGCACGGGCAGCATCGGCCGCGTCGATGAGGTCTACATAGAGGGCATGCCCCAGACCAGCATCTACGAGCAGGGCGACCCGCGCTACGTTTCGAACATGATTTCGGTGGAGGCAGTCGACCAGTTCCAGGTCGTCACGGGAAATCAGTCCGCGCAGTACCAGGGCATCGGCATGGAGAACTACGTCATCAAGTCGGGGGGCAACAAGGTCCACGGCTCTGTCTTTGAGTACATGCGCAATACTAACTTGGATACATGGGGATTCTTTGCTCCATGGACTATCAACCCGGCTACCGGGAAGGCAGTGAAGCCGAATGAGCACCAGAGCGAGTATGGCGTTGACCTGAGCGGTCCTATCAGGAAAAACAAGATCTTCTACTTCGGCAACTACGACGGCTTCTACTACCACAAAGACAACAATCCCACCTACGCGACGTATCCCACGACGCTGATGCAGCAGGGTAATTTCAGCGAACTGTTGCCCGCCGGCTCGACTGCGGCGAACTGCGCTGGAGGCGGGGTCGCCGGCTGCATATATGACCCAACCAGTTGTCCCCCTGGAAGTCAGGCGGCAGGCACCTGCGTGCGTAAGCCATTCAACTATGGTGGCGTCGTGAACGCTATCGACCCGTCCCGAATGGGCCCGGTGACAAAATTCATGGCATCTTTCCTAAGCAAAGTGCCACTCGCGAACAACAATCTGACCAACAATTTCCTGGGACAGATACCGAGTTTCACGTCACATTGGTCGAATACGAATCGCGCTGACTGGAAGATCAACGACAAGCAGATGTTCTCATTCATCTTCAGCGCCCAGCGTGGTGCGCCGTACGGGTATCAGAACAATGGCTCGAACCCGGGGCCTCTACCCTATACGTCCGGGCAGGGATACGAGACCAAGAACAAGCTGTTCCTGCTAGAGCACACCTTCAATCTGACGTCCAACCTCATCAATCAGCTGAAGTATGGTTACTCGAGGTTCTGGGGCCCAGTCTTCAATCCCGACTATCGCAACCCGGGCTACGGCATCGGCAAGAACGGAGGCCTCACCGGAGTCCCGGCCGGCCAAACGAGTGATTCCTTTCCGACCGTGTCGTGGTCAGGCGGCTCGAGCGCATCGGGCACGGTTGCTAACACGACGTGGAGCGGTGACCAGGACTACAACTCGATGACGAACTACTTCTCGCTGCTGGACAATGTGCAGTGGGTTCACCAAAATCATTCGCTGACCTTCGGATTTGTGAAGGAATGGCTTGAACTGAATGAGTTCCAATATTCGGCCGGCAGCCAGCCTTTGCAACTGGGATATTCGAACGCGCAGACCGCGCAGTACAGCAATTCCTCGCAGGCCACAACCACGGGAAACTCATTTGCCAGCTTCTTTATCGGGCAGGTGAACAACGCGAGTTTCACTCAATTACCGTTTGTCGATACCGGCGCGCGCATGCGAAATCTGTCCGTGTATGCCCAGGATGACTGGCGCGTGAATCCGAAGTTGAATGTGAACCTCGGCCTGCGCTGGGACTACTACCCTCCATATACCGAGGCTCAAAACCGTTCGACCTGGTTCTCGCCCGCCGTGACCAATCCTCTGACAGGCAATGCTGGGGCGCTCGTGTTCGCGGGCAGCGGGCCGGCTCCTACTTTCTGCAATTGCAGCACGCCCATGCACAGTTGGTACAAGAACTTTGGCCCTCGGTTGGGAGTGGCTTACAGCATTTTGCCGACGACGGTGCTGCGTGGCGGCCTTGCTATCACATACTCCCACGGGACCGGCGTCCGCAATGCCACTTACTTGGGCACTGGTGTTCAGGGGTTGGCCGCCTCGCCCAGCTTCACGGCCTCCTCTACCGGCGACGCGGCGTTCATCCTGGACAGTGGTGTTCCTGCATACACGCCGCCGCCGATCATCTCCGCCAGCTACGGCACCTTCAATACGTCGCTCCCCCACGGCTCGGCAGTCGGGCTGGCGTATGCTGATCCGTACCTTGGTGACCGCGCTCCTTATGCGACCAATTGGAATGTCGGAATCGAGAAGCAACTCACGCATAACATGGCGCTCATGATCAGCTACGTCGGCAGCCAAGCGCACTTCCTGCCGGTAGCTTCTGGTGGGAGCCGGGGATACCAGAGCAACGCCCTCAACCCGGTCTATTACAACCTCGGCACGCTCCTGAACAAGGTATACAGCCCAGCAGTCCTGGCACAGGTGCAGGCGATTGACCCGCAGGTGACCTTGCCTTACGCCACCTTCGCCAACGGGACCATTGCGCAGATGCTGGCTCCGTATCCGCAGTACCAGGGCGGCATCGGCGACACGTACGACAACGTCGCTAACTCCAACTACAACGCGCTACAGGTCATCGCAAAGCAGCGTATGTCTAATGGCCTGCAGTTCCAGTTCAACTACACCTTTTCGGCGGAGATCGACAACAACGGGACGTACCGCGATGGCTACCTGAATTCGCGTGTGGAGCGCAGCCGCGGCGTCATTGACGAGCCGAGCATATTCAACAGCACCGCTGTTTACCAACTCCCGTTCGGGGAAAGCCACGCATGGGGGAACCGAAACACTTTTGAACGCGAAGTTGCGGGCGGCTGGCAGCTGTCCGGCATCTACACATACAACTCGGGCATTCCACTCGCCATCACCGGCACTGGATGCGTTACTCCCGGCGGCGGTACCTGCATGCCTAACTACAATCCTTCGTTTACCGGACCGGTGCGTGTCAATGGCAAGTATGGACGGGGCCAGACGGCAACTCACCTGCTGAATTACCTCAACCCGGACGCGTTTATCAATGCAACGAACACTGCGCTCTATCCCAACTACACGTTCGGCAATGTGGCACGCACGAAGCCTTATGGCCTGCGGGGACCGAGGGCCTATGATCTCGACCTCAGCCTCAAGAAAAACATCAAGATCACAGAGCGCTGGAATGCGGTGTTCGATGCCACTGCGATCAACGTAACCAACGTAGTCATCTGGGGCCCACCGCAAAGTAATGTGGGCTCGCCTTCGACGTTCGGACAGGTCACGAGCGTCGCCAACAACTCGCGCGACATCCAACTCTCGCTGAGGATCAACTACTGATCTTCTCGAACGATTCTCTCAGACCGGCGTTCCGCCTCCGAGGACGCCGGGCTTTTTTTTGTTTTGAAGTGCCAGCGGGTTTTGCGATCAGTGATAGTAGAGGACGGACACGAGGTAAAAAGGAAGTTCTCGATGGGGCAGAAAATGCCGTAAGATTACCGCAGTTCATTGCGAGGGCGTACACGTCTAATATGTAAGCTTTATGGGTAAACGAGACGTCATCAGCAAGCTCGACAAGCGAATGAAATCGCCAGGGCGCCGACCGAACTCTGGGGAGATCACCCGCAAGCGGCTGCAACAGGCTGCGCTCGACCTTTTCTGGGAGAAGGGGTACCAGTCCACCACGACGCGAGACGTTGCAGCGAGCCTCGGGGTGCAGCAGGCCTCGCTTTACTATCATATGAAAAACAAGGAGGATCTCCTCCACGGAATCTGCTACTCCTCGCTGCTGCGCGTGATTGAGGAGGTGGAGACTGCAGCGCGACGGGCCTCTAACGCGCGCGACGCAATCCGCCAAATGACGCGCGCTCACCTGGCAACGACGCTGGAGTATCAGAAGGAGTTCTCCGTCGCCTTGATGGAATGTCGGGAACTTGGCGCGGACTACCGGGCCGAAATTGAGGCATTGTGGTCGCGGTACTTTATGTTCGCCTACGAGGTACTGGATATCGCGAAAACGCGTGGTCTTGTTCGCAACGATATCGCTAATAAGTACATCTATACGCCGCTGCTCTCGACCCTGAACTGGGCCTCGCTTTGGTATCGCCCGAGCAGCGGGCTGACAGTGCCAGAACTGGATGCGCTGTTCAACACCGTGTTTTTCGAAGGGGCGGCCGCGTTCGACTGTCGCCGCAGCCGCAACATTCACGCTGCATGCGGCGGGCTAGAGTTGCTGGCGGACCCCATCGGATGTGTCGGGTCCAACGAGACGTATGCGCGCATGCTGGATACTGCGTGCGCCCTGTTTGCGCGGAAGGGCTACTTCGCAACCTCGATCCGCGAGATCGCCGATGCGATGAGTATCCAGAAGGCATCGCTCTACTATTACATCTCCAGCAAGGAAGACCTGATCTACGAGATCTCGAAGTCCGCGATGGAGCATTTGAGCGCAAACGTTCAGGCAGCCCTGTCACAGGTCTCCAGTCCCGAGGAACGGCTTTACGCGTTCATCCTCTCCCACGTGGTCAGTCTTCTGCAGCACCAGAATTGGCACGCTGCCGCGAACGAAGAGATAACACATTCCTTCTCGCCAGCGCGCAGGCGCGAGATCGTCGCCATGCGCGACGCCTACGAGGTGTTGGCACGTGGCATCCTGGCCGAAGCGCAGCAAGCGGGCATTCTGCGCTCCGACATCTCCCCCAAATTTCTCGGACTAATACTACTTGGCATGATTACCAACATTTACCCTTGGTACCAGCCGGGCGTTGACATACCTGCTGCCGACCTGGCGCTTACACTTGCAGACGTTTATGTGTCAGGCATCGTTCCGCGCAGTTTACTCGAGTAAGCTTTGGGCCCGCTCAACTCTAGGCAGTCGTTCTTTGATTGTTTTAGTTTGAATTGACAAAACGGAGCGGCGCAAAAGAAACTATCAGTCGTTCGGTAGATGTCAGGCGATCGGCGCCGGTTAGAGGAATAGCGCAAAATGTTCTCGATGCTGTCACGTAGGGTGGGCCAGCTGCTCGTCTTTTTATCGACCGTCCTTTCCCTGACCCAACTCCATGCACAACAATCAGATAATGCCATTTCGATTGATTTCTCTTATGCCGGGTACGAAGGCGGCGGGCATGCCATCCCTTCGGTACCGGCTGTCCTGCTTGTCAAGCCTTCAGGCCGCGATGATACGGCGCTGATTCAGGGAGCACTCGATCGATTGGCCGAGAGGCCGGTCGGCGCAGATGGGTTTCGCGGCGCTCTTCTGCTCGCCCCCGGTCGCTTCCGGGTCAGCGGTCAACTCAGTTTGCGCACCGGCGGCGTCGTTGTTCGCGGCTCCGGTACGGATCGGACGACGATCATTGGCGAGGGTGTCGGGCGCCGCACGCTGATCGAAGTCGGCGCCGAACATGACCCAAGCATCGACGCCGCGATTGCCGTCAAGGACGATGCTCCGGCGGGCTCGCGGACGCTGCAGCTCGCATCGGTAGAAGGCTTGCATATCGGCGATCGCATCGTCGTCCGACGCCCCTCGACCGATGACTGGATTAGCGCCATCGGCATGTCCGGATTACCCGGTACTTTCGCCAATCAGCGCCTGGACTGGAAACCCGGCTCGCACGACCTCGTCTGGGACCGCACGATCACGGCAACCGAGACGGCAGCTTCGCGCATTGAGATAGACGCGCCGATTACGACCGCGCTCGAGCAGAAGTACGGCGGCGGCACCGTAGCACGTGTCACGGGTGATCCCGAGCCTGCACATATCGGTATCGAGGATCTCACGCTCGAAAGCGCCTACGATACGTCCCGCCCAAAGGATGAAAACCACTCCTGGATTGGCGTCCTGCTCGATCACGTCGAGAACGCCTGGGTACGCAATGTCACCGCGCGGCACTTCGTCTCTTCGGCGGTGCGTGTGAATCTCCGTGGCCGCCGCATCACCATTGAGAACTGCCACAGCGAGGCGCCGATCTCCGAAGAAGGAGGCTACCGACGCCAATCCTTCCTGCTTTACGGACAGCAAGTGCTCGTGTACCGCTGCACCAGCGAACTCGGCATGAACGACTTTGCGACAGGCATGCTGGCCGGCGGTCCAAATGTGTTCCTCGATTGCGACGCGACCCACTCGCTTAAAGCCAGCGGCCCCTTCGAGGGCTGGGCATCAGGCGTGCTGTATGAGAGCGTCCATGTGGCCAACGCGCCCCTGCAGATGCTCTATGACTTTTCGCGAGCGCAAGGCGGCGGCTGGACGGCGGCCAACTCGCTCATCTGGAACTCGACCGCGCTGAGCGTCGATGCAGTGGGCCCCCCGGGCGCTCGCAACTTGGTCGTCAATTCCCCGAAGCCGCTGTATGAGACGGAACTGCGCGCCCGTACCGGCGGGCAGTTGCCCGACGACTTATCAGCTTCCGTCACCGCCGCATCCATTGTCGAGTTCCGGCCCTCCGATGCCAAGGAAGCCGCTGAACCGAAATCTGACTACCATCCGGTGCAGATTGTGAACGGCCATTTCGTGCGCGATGGTGAGATCGTCTGGGGCGCATCTCAAACTGAAGCATGGTGGCGCGGAGACACGTCGCTTTACACCGCCGCGTTTTCGACTGGATCCAGCGTCACGCGTTTCATGCCTGGCGTCACCGCGGCTGGCGAGACTGAAGACCTGAAGGACATGGTTGCTCGCCTGAAGGCCCGCGGTATCGTCTCCATTCAGGTGAACCCGGGTCTCTGGTATGAGCATCGCCGCGATGCCCACAATATCGAACGCCGCGCCGACGGTGATGTCTGGGCGCCATTCTATGAGATGCCGTGGGCGCGCAGCGGAGAGGGCACTGCGTGGGACGGCCTGAGCAAGTTTGATGTCTCGAAGTACAACCCCTGGTACTTCGAGCGCCAGCGTGAATTTGCGAAACACGCGAGCGAGGCTGGCATTATCGTTTTCTACGATCTCTACAATACGCACAACGTTCTTGAAATCGGCCCACACTGGATCGACTTCCCGTGGCGTCCTGCGAACAACATCAATGACACCGGCCTGCCTGAACCGCCGCCTTTCAAACCGCATGGCCGTAATGATGTCGGCAACGAATTCTTCTCGACCGAATACGCGCCGCTACGCAAGCTGCACCACGACTACATGATCCACAGCTTCGACGAGATGGCGGACTTTCCCAACGTCATCTTCGGCATTGCTTACCAGTATGCCGGCCCGCTCGCCTTCGAACAGTTCTTTCAGGACACTGCACGCGAGTGGGAGACCGCACATCCCGGCAAGCATATCCGTATCGCGCTGACCACCGGGAAGCAGACTAGCGATGCAATTCTGGCCGATCCAATCCGCTCGAAGCAGGTTGCTATGGTCGACATGCGGTACTGGGAGTACGAGCCTGACGGCACGCTCTTCGCGCCGAAGGCCGGTGAGAACCATGCCTTCCGCGAACTGATCTCCCAGGCTTTTCCGGGCTACACGGACACCCCGCCGCCCACCACGCCGGAGATGGTGTACAAACAGGTACGCGAATACCGCGACAAGTATCCGAATATCGCCCTAATGCCTATGGAAAACGGCGCCGGGCCGATCCCAATCCTGATGGGCGGCGCAGCGTCCCAGTCCGCGCTAGTGGGCGGACGCCCACCCATACCAGCAAATCCGCAGCAAAGGGCATCGGCGATGTATCCGCCGCGCTCCGCGACAGCTGGCGGCCGCGGCGGCGACAATCAGGACCGCATCATCGACACGTTCGTGCACACCTACCTCGGCCGCGATCTGATGAAGATGTCGCCCAAGGATGGATCGGTCGCTGCGCCTGAGCGCACCTGGGTGCTCGCGGGCGGCGCCGCAGACCCGGTAGTCATCTATTCGCTCTCCGGCCCGAATATAACTCTGGCCACTGCACTTCCGTCCGATACTTACAAGGCCACGTGGTTCGATCCACGCACCGGAAAAGCGCAAGACGCGCAGCTTCCATCGGCAGCTGCGCATACTCCCATGACTAAGCCGGACGAAAAAGACTGGCTGCTGTTGCTCACCCCACAACAGAAGTAATCAGAGGCAACCGTGATCTCCCATCGTCTCCGCATTTTCGCCGCCGCACTCGTCGCCTGCGGGGTGACCTCTTTCGGCCAGCTGCCAACTCCTGTTCCTCCTGGGTACGCCACCGTACCGGACGTTCACCTGTCCGATACGCAGCAGCTGCCCGAGCATTTTAACCCTGCACTGCACAGCATCTTCATCGTCGGCGACTCCACGGCTGCATACCACATTGATCGCATGAACGAGGGGTATGCTGAGGCTCAAGGCTGGGGCGTCTTCTTCTACTCGTTTTTCGATCCCGACAAGGTCAACGTAGTCAATTTATCGAGGGGCGGCCGTTCTACGCGTACGTATCTCACCGAGGGGCTGTGGGACAAGGCTGTAGCGCAATTCAAGCCCGGCGATGTGGTTCTGCTGCAGCTTGGGCAGAACGATGTGTTTCCGCTCAATGACCGGATCGCGCGCGGCACAATCCCGGGCATCGGTGATGAGTCTCAGGAGATCGACAACATCGTAACGCACAGGCATGAGACCGTGCACACTTTCGGCTGGTACCTTCGCAAGTTTGTACGTGATACCAAAGCCGCTGGTGCGCAACCAATCGTACTTTCGCTCACGACGCGCAACGTGTGGAAGGACGGTCACGTGGAGGTCGGCGTCGGCAACTATCGTGAGTCCTCGTACCGCATCGCGGAGCAGGAACACGTCGACTTCGTCGATGCCAGCGAGCTGATAGCGGAGCAGTATGAGAAGCTCGGACAAGAAAAGACCTTCGGGATGTTCCACACGAGGGAGCCAGTGCATCTCGACATTCCTGGTGCATTTATGAATGCACGTTGCATTGTCTCCGGCCTGAAGGCACTGCCGGACGCGCCCGTTTCAAAATATCTCTCCTACAGTGGCCTTATGGTCGAGGCCGAGGCGCCTCCTCCAATGCAGTCCGAGTGGTCACGACCCGCAGTGAGCGTTGCGCCTCCTGTGCCGGTTTCGAATTGATCCACTACACGCGAACCATCCCAGGAGCATTCATGCAACGTCGCGCCTTCTCCTCTTCTGTGTTTCACTAATTGTTCCGCCCTCCATCATAAGCGCGCAGGACACACGCAATGTCACCGAACCTGTCATCCCGCCCGTCTGCACTAAACTCGCCGCCCAGATCACCGCGAACAACAACGCCATAGCGCCCGCAGATGAATCGAAGCTCGATACCGATCGCATCCAGCGTGCTCTCGACTCCTGCGGCAAAGGCCGCGCCGTCGAACTCGCGTCCACAGGTACTTCGAACGCATTCCTCAGCGGCCCCCTTCAACTGCGCGACGGCGTAACGCTCCTCATCGACAAAGGCGTTACGCTGTATGAATTCGTCGACCCGAAAGTCCTCAAGACGCGGTCTCGTCAGCAACACGCCCGGTCGCGGCTGCAAGCCGCTCATCAGCGTCGATCACGATTCCGGCGCCGGCATCATGGGCGATGGCATAATCGACGGTCGCGGTGGGGTCAAGAAGCCCGTCCCGGCGGCGGCCAGAAGGTCAGCCGCCTTCTCGTCGCGGACCATGCCGACAACTTCACCCTCTACCGCATCACGCTGAAGAACTCCCCCAACTCACCCCGCAACGGCTCGCACGCAACACCGACGGCATCGACCCCGGCGCAGGCGCGCGCAATTCCACGTCGTCTACAACGGCGGCAACGGCTTCACCGTCTGGGGCGTGAAGATCGACCCGGCCGGGTCACAACTCCGAACCATGATCTGTGGCTCGCCTGATCGAACGCAACCCGGCGTCCAAGGCTCTCCTCCTGCCGAGGCACTCGGCAACCGCTATTTGGCCGGTCGGGATGGGAAGCCAATCGAGGCAGTCGATTTCGCGATTGCGGCAGGAGTTGTCTTCGAGTCCTCGTACGCGACATCAAGCTGCTTATTCTCATAGTGAACGGTGACCCGAGTTACGCCCGGCTGTTTCAACAAGTACTTCTTGATAGTCACCGGACAGGTCGGGCAGGTCATTCCAGGCACATCCAAGGTCACGGTCTTTGGTGCGGCCCAGGCAGCGGAACTCAGCATCAGGACGAAACAAGCAGCGATAGCGTAAATGCGTTTCATAGAGATGGAACCTTTGGGCAATTTGTGAGTTCAATAGAGCAAGTAGGCGAAGTAAGGGAAAAAGACCGCGATGAGAGCTAACCCTGCGACCACGGAGAAGAAAATCTTTTGGGTAAAGCGTGTTCGCGGCGACGAGCAGCCTCCATCCCCGACACAAGCTCGTGCCGGTCGAAAGATACGAAATCCACCGAAAATAAGTGCCACTATCGTTAACCCCAAAAATAAGGGCCGGTAGGGTTCCAGAGCGGCAAGATTCCCGATCCAAGCACCGCTGGCTCCCAGCAGCACAAAGACTAGAGGTCCAAGGCAGCAGCTTGAGGCAAGGACTGCAGCGATCCCCCCGGCTGCAAGAATTCCAGAACTCTTACGATCGGACTTCATGTGTCTCCATGAGGGCCTGACGGATAAGTTCAACTGAAGGAAGCCCCGAGCGATGTCCCCCAGTAGAGTAGGTACGGCAGCCAAAGCCAAATATCCTGAGTCCTCGCGCTTCGGGCTCAACATCCAACCCGTCGATGCGAATGCTCGGCGAGCCGAGAAAAGAGAGCTCCTGAGCCATCGCTGAGTCCTGGACCTCCACTTCTTGTACTGGCGCAGTGACGCCTGCAGTGCGCAACGCAAGCTGGACCTGCTCGACCGCAGGCTCATGATTCGGACATCCTCGGACGTACAGAACCTCTATCCTCACGATCAACCCCGAGTTCCCGGTCCCAATGCGTTGAGCACCGGGCATTTGGCGTCGCAATTCCCAACAAGCGCGGCATTGCATTGCTTCTGAGCTTTTTGCAGATGCAGCTCGATCCGCTTCAGTTCCGCTATTCTCTCTTTCACTTGAACGACCTTTGCCGCCACCAGGTCTCGCACATGGGAGCAACCGTCTCCATGGTTAGCCGCAACCGCCAAGAGTCCCAGACTTCCTGAAGGGAGAAGCCGAGATTTTGAGCGCGACTGATGAACCGAAGGCGTTCTACGTCCTGTTCATCATAGACCCGATACCGGGCGGGGGTACGCTGTGGCTGCGGAACAAGCGCCTGCTTCTCGTAGAAGCGGCTCCTGTCAATGCTCAACCCCGTACTCTGCGCAACTTGGCCAATTAGCATCTCACTCAGCATAAAGTCTGGAGTGCACTCCAGAGTCAAGCATCATAAAAGATAAGCGGAAAACACGCGCGTACGACTAAAGCTACAGGCAAGCTTCTCTGGCAAGAGCGCATCCATTTTCCGCGATCGCCACTTCTGCCACCTACTACGTCAGAGGGCGCCAGTTTCGCGTGATTGCAGCCGGCGGTCAACGAGATCCATCGACCCAAGTGCGAAAGGGGGCTGTATCTCCCGCTTGCACCGCCGAAGCAGAAGCGCTGAAAAGTCCCTAGATCCGGGTAACAATTGGTATTCGTGTGACGATCCAGTAACCGAGACGCGACGAACTAACCCTCCGGGTACGACTCATCACGCTAGAATGCATGCAACTCCTGTATGCCCATCCGCCTCCGAGACATCGCGCAGGATCTCAATCTGTCCACGATGACGATTTCCAAGGTGCTTCGGGGACAAACCGACGTAAGCGCAGAGACCAAGGCGCGCGTGATGAAGCGGGTGCGGGAACTCAATTACAGACCTAATATTGCGGCGCGCGGCTTACGGACCGGCCAAACTAGCTCAATTGGAATTGTGGTGCCGCGGCTTGGGGGTGCGTTCATTCCTGTGCTGGTCGAAGCGCTCACTGAAGTGTTTCGGAGAGATGGTTATAGCTTGATAGTCGGCTGCGCGGATGGAGACGCGGAGAACGAAGAACGCGAAAGTGAACTTCATCTGAGCCGCCAGGTCGAGGCGCTGCTCTTTTGCGTCCGAGAAGACGCCGCCGATATTCCTCAGCCGCTAAAAAACTCTTCGGTTCCTGTTGTGCTGATAGGTCATAGGCCAGCGCGAATCAATTTGCTCTCGGTGGGGTTGCGCGAGGAGGAGGTCGGCAGTCTCGCCGCCACCCACTTGCTTGCGTGCCGAAGTCGACGCATTGCCTACATGCGAGGGCGGCGGACCGCCGTTGCCGATCAACGCGTCACGGGCTTTCGTGAGGCACTGCGCGATCGGAATATTCCTCTTCGAGAGGAGTGGCTGGTTGAACTCGACTCGGAGGAGAGTGAGTTTGCAGCGGCATATATTGGGGTCCGGAAGATGATGCAATCCGCGCCTCGGCCGGATGGAATAGTATGCTCCAGTGATCTCGCAGCGGCCGGATGTTGTTCAGCCTTACAAAAGGCGGGTTTCACTGTGCCGGAGCAGGTGCAGATCATCGGCGCCGGAAACTCCCCTGAGATATGTGAACCTTTTGGGCTTACGAGCATTGATCTTTCCGCTGCGGAGTTGGGCCGCCGGGCGGCCCGGATGACATTACGTCTCATTCGAGAGGCCGATGATGCTTCCCTCCGCAGCATGACCCTGTCGCCCTCCTTAGTCGTTCGCACTTCAACTCGCGCACCAAGTTAGGGGATCCGATGGCAACAAAGAAGTTGCGGCGCCGTACGTTTGACCTAGTCATCTTCGGAGAGTTCTTCTCCGACATGATCTTCTATAACCTACGGGCACAGCCCCGCTTCGGCGAAGAGGTGAAGACCGACTCATTCCTGATCGCGCCGGGAGGCGGACTGGCGACGGCGGCCATTGCAGCGAGCCGCCTAGGCAGTGCGACTGGCATCCTCACTCGCATCGGTGCCGATGCCCCGATGCTGCCAACTTGGAAGCAGATTCTCGAGGAAGGCCTAGATACTTCCGCATGCGCTGTGCTGCGCGATCAGCCGACTGCGTTAACCGTATCAGTCGCGTACGGGGCCAATCGCATGATGGTGACACACGAACCTATCAATCATCAGCTTGAGGAAATGCTCAGCCATAAGCCTGTACTCGACAAGTTGACACGAGCCCGCCATGTGCACTTTGCGTGCGCTTTGCGTCGGCCGCGTCGTTGGGCCCCCGTGATGAAGATGCTAAGAGAACAGGGCATCACGGTCTCAGCTGATTTCGGTTGGAATCCGGATCTTTCACCGACTCAACTTCATTCGATCGTGCAGGACTGTCAGTTCATTTTTCCGAATGAGCATGAGGCCAAAGCCATCACTGGCGCGTCAGACGCTTTTCGAGCGATCGAGAAGCTACAGGGGTGGGTGCGTGTTCCGGTGGTAAAGCTCGGCAAGCGTGGCGCGATGCTGATGGCCGGCGGTAAGCTCTATCGCCAACCCACCCTACCGCTTCCCGTCGTAGAAGCAACCGGCGCGGGCGATGCCTTCGACGGCGGATTCCTTCACGCATTCCTGCACGGAGCCGACTGGGACACTTGCCTCCGTGCAGGAAATATTTGTGGAAGTCTGTCAGCCGGATATCCAGGTGGTTCCCAAGGCCTTCCTGGGCCGAAGGAGTTCCGCCGTCATATGACTGCTCTCCAGGCGCACAGCGCTCGTCTGCAACCACGCGTGTGACGGCACCTTCAAAATTGTGTTGACAAGCGGTAAAACGTGAAGTTACCCTTTGCGCTAATTTTACGTTATCGATAAAGTTTCGGGAAAACTCCGGTAACCGGTCTGCTGGAAGTTCTGATTGACTGCCGATCTTGAATCGCGGCCCACTCTTTTCTATTGGAGTCGACGTAGTTGGAAGGGAGATTTGAACGATGACCCCAGGATCGTACAGGCACAACGTAACAAGTGTTCCGTCCCTGCTTCGCTTCGTTGTTCTTCTGTTGCTGCTTCCGGCGATCTGCGCTCAAGCGCAGTTCAACAACGGCGCTATCGCTGGAACCTTACGCGATTCCACGGGTGCCGTAATCCCCAACGCAACCGTCACGATACGCAATGTGAACACTGGAGTCACAACCACGCTGAAGACGAATCAAGACGGCGCATACGAGGCGCTCGCGCTTATCCCCGGAACCTATTCCGTTGAGGCGACCGCTCCTGGTTTCAACATCGCAAAGAACAACAGCGTTGACATTCACGTACAGACGCGGGCCGAAGTAGACTTGACGCTCGCAGTGGGTGCGAAGAACGAAGTGGTTGAGGTAAATGCTGCCGCTGTAACGCTACAGACGCAGTCGGCCGATGTCGGCAACGTGGTTGAGAAACAGCAGATCAATGACCTGCCACTGAATGGACGTCGCTACTCCGACCTTGCGCTGCTCGAGCCTGGTATCTTCAGGGATCCCGGCGCGGCCAACCCTGCGGCCGATCGCTTCAGCTCTAACGGGAATCTCGAGCTGCAGAACTACTTCGCGCTGGATGGCATCGACAACAACTCTGGCTCGGAGAACCTACAGGAGAGTTCGGTTCAGAACGTCCAGCCTCCGCCCGATGCGCTGCAGGAATTCCGCTTGCAGACGCGCACGTACTCCACTGAGTTCGGCAACTCAGCCGGCGCGGTCGTGAACGCAACCACCAAGAGTGGTACGAACCAGTTTCATGGCGATGCCTGGGAATTCGCTCGCAACAGCGCCCTTGATGCAAATAGCTGGCTGAACAAACACGGTGCGACCATTCTTCCCAAAGGGCAGTTCAGTCAGAACCAGTTCGGTGGCACCTTTGGTGGACCTATCAAGCGCAACCGTATGTTTTTCTTTGGAGACTATCAAGGATTGCGTAGCACGACAGCGAAGACAGTGCTGTCCGTAATTCCCACTGCGGCGATGCGGTCCGGCGATCTGACCGAGCTCGCTAGCCACTTCCCGAACAATCATTTCGCGACGGTCCTGCCCAGTCAGGCGGGTTGCATTACCAACAACGTGATTTCGCCCAGCTGCATCGATCCCGTGGCGAAAGCCCTAATGGCGCTGATGCCGAACCCCAACAATATCCAATCGTCGGACGGAAAGTTCGACGGCTCGAATAACTACGTGAACGTCTACCAGTCTCCGGAGAATGACAACTCTGCCGACGGACGCGTTGACGAAAAAGTCAATGACAAGAATACGTTCTTCGGTCGTTACAGCCTCCTGCGTCAACATCGTCAGGATCCGCCGTGGACTAACAACTTCGCCATTGGTAACGGCGGCTTTGCAACCGACTACAACATCCACAACTACAGCCTCGCCCTCGGACTCACAACGGTTCCGACCTCGAGTATCGTGAACCAGGCGCGCTTCGGTTGGACTCGTGACAATGCGCACAGCAGCCCGATCGGCGTCGCACTTGGACAGTCGGGGGCTTCGACAATTGGTCTCACGGGCATTCCATCTAGTCCTTACACCGGGGGCTTGCCACCCTTCAATATCTCCGGAGGCTTCAGACGCATCGGTGTGGACCTCTTCCGCCCTCAGTTCCAGGCGGCTCAGGTGTGGCAGGCGATCGACACCCTCAACATGCTCAGGGGCAATCACAGTCTGATGTTTGGCTACGAGTATCGGCGCTATACGCTTAACTTCTTCGATCTGCAGGCGCCGCAGGGCTATATGGCATTCACGGGCCTATTCTCCAGTACGAATGGCTTCGGTATGGCCGACTTCCTGCTCGGCAATGTTGCCCAGACCATCTATGACAGCCAGCTCGTCGTGCACGATTACATGATTGGCAACTCGTTTTACGCCCAAGACACGTGGCGCATGGGCCGGCGTTTCACATTGAACTACGGCCTGCGGTATGAGCTGTACAGCCCATGGCTGAACCAGGACAACAAGCTTGCCAATTTCTCAACAGCCAATGGCGGCTCCATCTATACAGCGACGGCCGGCAACTGGTTCCAGCGCAGCACACTCCATCCTGACAAGAACAATTTCGCTCCGCGCGTGGGCTACAGCTACCAGGTCATGCCCCGCATTGTGATTCGTGGTGGCTACGGCGTCTTCTATCAGTTCGTGAATCGCATCGGTTCGGAGTCGCAGCTCGGTCAGAACCAGCCGTTCCTCACTTTCGTGAACGACAGCCGAACGACCACAGCGTCGAACCCTGTCTTCGAGCTGCGAAACGGCTTCCCCGGAGCGACGTATGCAAACTCTGTGGCTCCCCTCTACATCCAGAAGAGCAATTGGCAGGACCCGAACCAGCGGGACAGCTATGTTCAGCAATTTAGCATTGGTCCGCAGATCCAGTTCACCAAGACCACGGTTCTGGAAATGGATTACGTAGGCAACTTTGGGCGAGACATGAATCGTCTGCGCAATGCCAATCAGGGGCAAATCACCGGTTTCAACGGAACGACGCCAACCGTAGTATTCCCCTACGCCAACCTCAACAATGGTGGCACCCACGCCTTTCTTGAAAAATCAACCAATGATGGCATCACCAACTACAACGCTTTGGAGTTAAGCCTGAAGCGCCAGATGTCGAGTGGCTGGTCTTACCAGGTTAGCTACTCCTGGGCCCACAACTTCTCTGATTTCGCCGACAACCTCACTGCGGTTTCCACGCCACAGAACACCTATGACTACGAGCACGAGTACTCGCAAGCGCCGATCGATCAACGGCAGCGTTTTGTCGCGAGTTCCCTTTATCACTTGCCCATAGGCAAAGATGGGCTTGTGTTAAACAATGGCTCTAAGCTGGCAACTGCCGTTGGGGGATGGCAGATCAATGGAATCGTTACACTGCAGAGCGGCCTGCCCTTTAATGTAACCGCGGTGGACAGCAGCCAAACCGGCGGCAATCACCAGGCTTATGCCAACTGTCTGACAGATGCGTATGCCAGTGCAACAAGGGATCGCGCAACCATCTCAAGACAGTCTGCACAAGGCGCATATATCAATATCGCTGCATTCAGCCAACCCGGGACCGGGCAATTTGGTACCTGCAGACCACGCCCCTACGCCGGACCGGGCTCCGCAAACGTAGATGGCAGTTTGTTCAAGCAATTCGACTTCAGCGAAAACCGCAAGCTGGAACTACGCTTTGAGTTCTTCAATCTTTTCAACCACGCCAACTTCGCGAATCCAGGTTCCGCTATCAGCTCACCGGCGACCTTCGGCAAGGTAAGCAATGTGACTAGCACCGCGCGTCAGATTCAGATGGCTGGGAAGTTCTACTTCTAGGCGAGCCATCCGTGGGTAACTTCGTGCACTAAGAGTGTGCGCCTGATCGCACGAGAGGTTTTTGTATGAAGGTGTTTGGTTTGCTGAGCCCTCTGTTTGTTCGAGCCGCGTTATCTGGATTGTCCCTTGCAGCGGCATACGGGGTGGCATCACCGGCACGTCTGGCCGCGCAGGACAGTGCCGCCCAAGTAGATGCGCTTCCAATCCCACCTGACCAGGGGACGGCCGGGGCGTGGCAGTCGCTGATAAAACTGCACACGCGTGCTAGCGTTCTGATGATTGTCGCGCACCCTGATGATGAAGATGGCGGCACTCTTTCTTATGAGAGCCGCGGCCTCGGTGCTCGTGTCGATTTGCTCACACTGGATCGCGGCGAAGGCGGTGCCAACGTGATGAGCTCGGACTACTGGGATGCGCTCGGTCTGGTGCGCACTGAGGAATTGCTTCAGGCAGGGCGTTACTATGGCCTCGATGCACAGTACTTCACCACAATGGCAGACTATGGCTTTTCGAAATCACTCGAAGAGGCTCTTGGTCAATGGGGGCACGATCGAGTACTCGAGCAGGTAGTACGCGTCGTCCGCACCGTGCGTCCGCTTGTAATCTGCTCAGTGTTTGTAGGTGGGCCGACGGACGGCCATGGTCAGCACGCGACAGCCGGGTTGACGGCGCAAGAGGCCTTCGATGCAGCTGGCGACCCCACTAAGTTTCCTGAGCAGATCACGAAAGAAGGCCTGAGACCCTGGAAGCCGCTCAAGGTATACGCCCGTGTTCCAGTTTTCCGGGTCAGTGAGAAGGGAATGTATGACTATGCAACGCATACGTGGGGACCTGTCGGTGTAACCAACCATGTGACGGGTAAGTGGGAGCAGGGGCGTCCTTCTGTCACGGTGAACATTCCGGTTGGCGCATTCAACTCAATGACAGGTGAGACCTATGTTGCGACCTCTCGAACAGGTCTTGGGTTCCAGAAGTCCCAAAATGGGGGTCCGAACGTTCCGCTCGCGGGGCCACAGGAAAGTGCATATCATCGCTTCGGGTCATACATCGACGCAAAGCCTACCGAGGAGAGCTTCTTTGATGGAATCGACACGTCGCTTGAGAGCATCGCAGATCTTGCGCCCAATGCACCGGCCTCCTTGCGTGATCAACTCAAGGAGATCGATCACCACATTGAGGCAGCCATGTCGCAATTCTCCCCTCAGAATCCGGCCGCGATTGCGCCACACCTCGCGGAGGGAAAGATCATACTCGATCGACTCATCGCGTCTGTCGAAAACGGCAGCCTGAATGATCAAGCCAAGTACGATGTCCTCAGTGAACTGAAGGTCAAGGGCCGCCAGTTCAACCAAGCACTTGCGATGACCCTGCAGGTTTCGATGGAGGCGGAGGTCACTCAACAGAGTGGGGGAGGCGATCCTATGCTGACCATGATGCGTGGATCCCGCGAGACCTTCCAGATGGCCACACGAGATTTGAAGTTTCCGGTGAAGGTACATCTCTATCAGCCCAAGGCGCTGGGTCTTGCTATCGACAGTGTTGGTTTGGTGAGCCCCCATGGGAGAGATTGGCATGTTACAGCGGATCACGCTCCCACTCAACTTTTGGCGCATAAAGCGGTTGATCTGACATATCAGGTCATAGTTCCTGCTGATGAGCCGTATACGAAACCGTTCTTCACGCGCGAAAATCTGGGAGAGCCGTACTATCGCGTCGCCGCCGATGCTCCGAAGAATGTGCCCTTTCTGCCATATCCGTTGCAGGCCAAGGCTGTCTTCCGGTATGAAGGTGCAACTTTCACGACCAGTAGTACCGTGCAGGTGATCGACCGCATAACAGGATCTGGTACGTTGCGTTACCCGATGCCCGTTGGTCCAGAGCTGTCGGTTTCACTCACGCCGGCCGCCGGCATCGTGCCACTCAACATGCGGCACAGCACTGTGGCCGTGCGAGTGCGGAGTAATGTCCAGGGCCCAGCCGATCCGACCATTACTCTCGCCTTGCCAAGCGGCTGGACATCAAAGCCCGATTCAAGCGAATTACATTTCAGCAAGGCTGGAGAGGAACAGTCAGTCCGCTTCGATGTAACTCCAAAAGTGAGAGAAGGTGAACGGTACACAATCACCGCTGTCGCCTCGCTTCACGGACAGAAATTCGAGCAGGGGTACACTCAAATCGGCTACACCGGCCTGCGGCCGTATTTCCTCTATTCCCCGGCAAAATACGAGACTACGGGCACCGATGTGAAAGTCGCACCGGGGATTGCGGTGGCCTATGTCGAAGGCAGCGGCGACGATGTTCCCGCTGCGCTCGAGCAAATGGGCGTTCATGTCTCTTATCTGTCGGCGCAAGATCTCTCTGGCGGAGATCTTAGTAAGTATTCGACCATCGTGCTCGGTGTCCGCGCTTACGCTGTCCGTCCGGACCTCATCGCTAACAATGCCCGCTTGCTAAATTATGTAAAGGATGGCGGGGTTGTCATCGTGCAATACAACACGCCGGAATTCGACCACAATTTCGGCCCGTACCCGTATGTAATGACCAGCGATCCGGAAGAAGTGACCGATGAGAAATCCGTGGTCATGATTCTCGACCCATCGAACCCCGTCTTCAGCTGGCCGAACAAAATTGACTCCAAGGACTTCGATGGCTGGATCGAAGAGCGTGGGTCGAAGTTCCTGCAAAGTTGGGACTCGCACTACGAGCCGCTACTTGAAACCCACGACAAAGGCCAACCCGAGCAGAAGGGCGGACTGGTTTATGCGCGTTACGGCAAGGGAATCTATATCTACAACGCGTATGCGTTCTATCGTCAGCTTCCCCTTGGAGTGCCCGGAGCGTTCCGCTTGTTCGCCAATATGCTGAGTTTGCCGAAGAATCCTGACGTTCATTAGGGGCTACGCCGGCTTTTCATGTCGCAACCCAATATCAGCGCTGCGCAACTCGAGCGAGGCATGGGCCTATGGGGTGCCATCGCAGCCAATGTGCTGAACATGGTTGGCGTTGGGCCGTTCCTCACTATTCCACTTGCGCTGGCAGCAATGGGCGGCCCGCAAGCAATGCTCGGTTGGATACTCGGCGCACTGCTCGCCTTGTGTGATGGCCTGGTATGGGCAGAGCTAGGTTCGCGATTCCCAGACTCCGGTGGTCCATACTACTTTCTGCTGCATGCGTTCGGCGAACATGGTCCAGGCCGGCTGCTGGCATTTCTCTTTCTCTGGCAGTCGCTGCTCGCCGGTCCAATATCCATCGCGTCAGGTGCAGTGGGATTCGCACAATATGCGACGGTCTTCCATACATTGACGCACACACAACTCGGTACGATTGGAATGCTGCTTTGCCTTGCAAACATTGCCTTACTTTATCGCAACATCCGCTCCATCGGTGCAATCTCTGTAGTGGTCACGATCGTCGTGATTTTCACATGTCTCTGGATATGCTTCGCCGGATTGACGCATTTCCATCGTACCCTCGCGTTTGACTTCCCACCGGGAGCGTTCCATCTGACGCGCAGCTTTTGGCTGGGCCTGGGTTCAGCGACCCTCATCGCTGCCTACGACTACGGCGGTTACGGCAACGTGTGCCTGCTTGGAGGAGAGATTCGCAATCCACGTCACACGATCCCGCGCGCGCTCATCGCATCCATCTTTATTGTGGCAGTCTTGTATCTCGTGATGAATCTGTCAATCATCGGTGTGCTTCCATGGCGCTCTGAGCTCCGCTCCGGCGCGGTCGTCGCCGATCTGATGATTGCTGTGTACGGCCCATGGGCACAGAAGGTGGTGAGCGCACTTATCCTAGTTGCGAGCTGGGGTTCTGCATATGCCATCCTCCTCGGCTACTCACGCATTCCCTACGCAGCCGCTGTCGATGGGGCCTTCCCGGCGGTGTTTGCCCGCCTGAGCCGGCATGGTTCTGTGCCAGTCGTCTCCCTTGTGGTGATCGGCATCGCCTCCGCAGTGCTCTGCTTTGTCTCACTGGATGCGCTGATCGCATCATTGATAATCGTGCAGACGCTCCTTCAGTTCATTGCGCAGTGCGTGGCAGTCATCGTGCTGCGTCTGCGGGATTCTTCGAGTAGGCCTGAACTCTTCCGCATGCCCTTGTTTCCGCTACCGGCGCTTATTGCGCTGCTCGGCTGGGTCTATATATCCGCCACCAGCAATCTGCGATACCTTGCAAGCGCCGCGCTGCTTGCGATTGCTGGTGTCGTTGTCTATCTGCTTCAAGCCAATCGGAAACGGGAGTGGCCATTCCGGCACGCATGATTTACGACGTTACAGTTATCGGAGAGATTTATCAGGACCATGTCTTCAGTGGTTTTGCCGGTTCGCCCCAACCTGGGACTGAGATATTTACGGACCAGTATCAGTCTGAACTGGGCGGCGGTGCCGTCAATACTGCGTGCGCACTGGCGCGGCTTGGACGGTCCGTGCGTCTTATTGGTGTCATAGGCAGGGAGCAGTTTGCGTCCATCAGCCAGCGGTTGGCTCACTTCAACGTTTCAGCCGGCGATCTCATCCAGAGCGACAAAAGCACAGGCGTTACGGTCAGCATCTCCGTTGCCGAGGAGCGCACCTTATTCAGTTATCGCGGTGCAAATGAAGATCTGGTTGGGCTGCTTGAATCCACTCCCGAACTGCTTCAGAGTGCTGCCGGTTCGCGGCATATTCATCTGGCTCTTCCTCTACCGCCCTCCTCTGTGAGTCGGCTGCTAAGACCGCTGAGTGCGCTGGGGGCCACAACATCACTCGACGTGGGTCATCATGCGGAGTGGCTTCAGGCAAGCTCAACAATAGGGGTAATTCGCGCTATAGATTATCTATTGCCGAACGCTCGCGAAGCGGAAGTAATGCAGGGAAGCGTGACCAAATATCTGCAGTTTTGTCGTGAGCTTGGCGTACCCGGAATTGTAAAGCTCGGTGCAGAAGGCGCGGTCATGGTAGAGAATGGGCAAGAGATGCGCATTTCTCCACCGAGTGTTCGCGTTGTCGACACGACGGGAGCAGGCGACGCATTTGATGGCGGCTTCATTCACGGGCTCCTTGCGGGTGTCGATCCGCACGCGTGTCTCGAGCTAGGCTGCATATGTGGGTCCCTTTCAACGCGCAATCCAGGGTCGTTGGAAGCGCTTCCTTCACCCGAGGAGATCGCTCTCGTGAAGGAAACGTATGCCACGTAAGATCGGCTTCATCGGTGGTGGCGGCGTGCGCACGCCCTTGGTCATCTTCGGTATTAATGAGGCTGCCCGTGACCTGGATGCTGACCAGCTCGTGCTCTATGATCTGGATAACGAGCGCGCGGCTCGCATCGCGCAACTTGGCCGTGAGATTGTTCGCCGCGAAGGCGGGGCGTTGCGCATTGAAATTGCGAAGACGCCCGAAGGCGCTGTTGATGGTGCGAGCTTTGTCTTGAACAGCGTACGCATTGGCGGTATCGCTACCCGCGCAAGCGACGAACGCGGGGCCATCAAATGCGGCTTCCCCGGACAAGAAACGACGGGCCCTGCGGGCATCGCAATGGGGCAGCGAACAATTCCAGTCGCGATCGAGCAGGCGAAGATGGTCGCGAAGCTCGCACCTGAAGCATGGTTGATCAACTTTACGAATCCTGCGGGGCTTATCACACAGGCAATCTTGCAGCACTCATCCGCAAAGGTGGTCGGGATCTGCGATACGCCGACCGAAATGCTTCACCGCATTCGGGCTGCTCTCAATGCGACTGCCTTTGAGGTGCAATGCGACTACGTCGGTTTGAACCATCTTGGATGGATTAGACGGATCACCCTTCGAGGTGAAGATGTTACGGACGCAGTTCTTGGCGACGACGAGATACTTGCTCGGCTCTATCCTGCGCCATTGTTCGATCATGAGTTAATCCGCGCTCTGCGCCTGCTTCCCACCGAATATTTATTCTTCTACTACTCCCGCACGCGCGCACTTGAGAACCAGCGCAAGCAAGGAAGTACTCGGGGCGAGCAGATTACTCAGATGAACGAGGGCCTCATGGCCCGCCTAATGGTGTTGCTAACGGACCACCAGGATGGCGCGGCGCTCCAAACTTATGCCGACTACCTGAACCTTCGCTCGGGATCGTACATGAAGCTCGAAGGGGAAGGGCGGTCGGCATTCGAGGGGGATACGCCAAAGGGGGACCCTTTTCGGTCGGCGACGGGATACCATCGCATCGCATTGGACGTCATGTGTGCTTTATCTTTGGCCGAAGAGCGTCGGATAATCGTAAACGTCCGTAATGGGCAGACTCTCGCAGAGATCGATCCACACGACGTCATTGAGACAACCTGCGCGATCGGGAGTGGCCTCATCCGCCCGCTTGAGGCAGAGCCGATTCCCGAGACGGTTCGGGGCCTGATACTCGCGGTAAAAGCGTACGAACGCGCTGCGATTCGCGCTGCCGTGACCGGGAACACACGTGATCTCCGCGCAGCGATGCTGCTGTACCCAGCTATAGGCGAATGGGAGCCAAGTGCGGAGATCCTAACAACGCTGAGGCTGCGATAGATGTACTCAGACAACGATTGACGGTGCGATGGCGTGTCCGTGCAGGACCATCTGCTGACTATCGTTGTCCACGTTTCAGTCAATTGTGCACTGAGTCGCGAATGCCGGCAGGGCAAGGAGCCGGGTCGGTGTTATCAATATATCGTTTGTCGTAGAACAAGAGACCTTATGCGCAGTTCAGTTGCTCGTTTTGCTCAGCTCCTCGTATTTCTTCTTCTTGCGGAGGCCAATACAAGTGCAGCGATTGTTTTATCGGGGCACAGCATTTCAGTCACCGAGGGCACAAATATCCAGGTGACGGTCTCGCCTGACGGTAGAACGCTACTCACAAATATTCAGGGCATCATCTATTCCATGCCCTCGTCCGGTGGAATCGCGAGACAACTAACGCAACCCCTCCAAGAGGCCTCACATCCGGACTGGTCTGCGAAGGGAGGTCTTGTTGCGCTCCAGTGCTACAAGGGTGGCACTTTTCACATCTGGACGATGAAGCCCGATGGCACGGGGCTGAAGCAACTGACTTTCGGCCATGGAGACGACCGTGAGCCCCGCATCTCTGCAGATGGCAAGACCATCGCCTTTGCTTCCGACCGCGCCTTTGAGGGCTCTTATGACATCTGGACAGTCGATGTCTCGAGCGGAAGTCTGAAACGTATTACTTCAGGACCGGAAGACGAGTTCGGCCCCAATTGGTCGCCTGACGGCAGGTCGCTGGTGTTCATAAGTGGCACTGGCACAGCCGGCAAGGAGATCAAGCTCGTAAACCTGGTGAACGGCAAGCGGTCTAGTCTTGTGACTGCTTCGCCGAAGACACAGTTGGAGGCGCCGAGCCTCTCTCCTGACGGACGTAAGCTGGCTTACGTCCGCTTCGAGACCAGCGACCCGCCGGTAGGTAGGCCAACGCCGCTCGACGATGCGCGCCTGGTTATCGTTCCGGTGGCCGGTGGCGCATCACTTTATGAGGGTAAAGCCGTTGACGCCTTTCCGTTTCCCGCTGTGTGGCGCACGAACGCAGAACTCTACTACACAGGTGATGGAAGGATCATCAAAATAAATATGCTCGAGGGAGTCGAGGCTCCGATCTCGTTCAGAGCGCCAATACCTCTAGCAAGACCTATTTATGCCCCAAAGCGACATGACTTCGATTCAGCGGTCGAGCATCCGGTCAAAGGTATCTATGCTCCGGCTCTTTCGCCCGATGCCAGGAGCGTCGCATTCGTGGCCCTGAACCAGCTTTACGTGATGCCGATCGGAGGGAACCCGGTGGCGATCACGCATGACTCGTTCTACAAACAAGGCCCGGCCTGGTCGCCGGATGGCAGGTGGCTTGCCTATGTGAGCGACCGCGATGGTGTCGAAAACATTTACTTGCACAGCATAAACGCTGGGAATGATATGGCCGATAGGCGTCTGTTTCCGAGCGACTCAGCGCAAATCATGCCGGCATGGTCGCCTGACGGCAAGCTCATCGCGTTTCAGACCGAGACGATGGCAACGATGGTGGGTGATGTGGCGACACGGGAGATCCGTACCTTAACAGGCCCGACCTTTTTCCCGGGTAGAGCCTCCTTTGCACCCAATGGCAAGACCGTCGCGATCGCAACGCTTTGGCCATATACGAAACGCTTTCGTGAAGGCACAAGTTTGATCGTGACGGTGGATCTGACATCAGGGAAGCAAAGGAAGTTTGAGCCGGCGCCCTTTGAATCCATCACGACACGGACGGAAGATGGCCCTGTTTACTCGCCGGACGGCAGGTCGATCGCGTTTGTGATGGGCGACTTGCTCTACGCGATGGCCGTCGATACTGATGGCAATCCAACTGGAAAAGCTTACGCGCTGAATAATGAAACCAGCGATACAGTGACATGGAGCGGCGACTCGTCAAAACTTCTCTACCTGCACAACGGTACGCTGCGAGTGCTCGACCGTGTGACGAAGACGACCGAAACAATTCCCGTCAACTTGAGTTTCGCGCAAGCAAGACCTGCGGGAAAGCTGCTGATCCATGCGGGCCACTTCTGGAAGGGCCGCGGTGCGCAGGAGCAGACGGATGTCGACGTCCTCGTCACCGACAATCGCTTGACCAGTGTGACACCGCACAGCGTGGTGCGACCTGCCGGTGTGACTCGGGTGATCGATGCGAGCCAGGACACCGTGCTCCCGGGTCTGTGGGAAAACCACGCCCATCCAGACTCGGACAACAGCATCTACTACGGCGCCCGCATGGGACGCCTGTGGCTTGCGTACGGTGTTACGGAGTTGAAAGGGCTGGCAGACAACGCATACCGGGGAGTCGAACATCGTGAAACCTATGAGGCGAACGTTGCTCCCGGTCCGCGGCTCTTCAACACCGGCGAAGCCATCGATGGAGAACGTGTCTACTACCCGATGATGATTCCAACGACTTCAGAGGTGCAACTCCACCGCGAACTTGAACGTTTGAAGGCATTGGATTTCGACTTCGTGAAACTCTACGTGCGGTTGCCGTATCAGTGGGCTCAAGAGGGGGCGACCTTTGGGCATGAACAGATGGGCGTGCAGTCGGGGGGACATTATCTGCTACCGGAAATAACCCTTGGCGAAGATGGAATGAGCCACATTAGCGCGACCTCGCGCTGGGGCTGGGCGTACTCGCGCTCACTCACGGGACGCAGCTATGAGGACGTCCACAAACTGCTCACTGATTCGGGAATGTGGACGATCAGCACGACGTTCTCACAGGCGCTATACAAGGACGATCCCGGGATGGCCACGGATGCCCGTCAAGCCATAGCGCCGCCATGGGAGAACAGGCGGCTACGGACGATGGTGGCCGCAGCCCAGACCCGCGACCAAACGGCTGCATTGCAGCACCTCAAGGATGAGGAGGCAACAGTGGTCGACGACTATCTCGGGGGCGGAGTCATCCTCGCAGGCACGGATTCACCTCTGGACGTTCCAGCAACGAGCCTCCATCTCAATCTGCGAGCGCAGGTGCGGTTCGGGCTGAAACCATGGCAGGCATTAGAGACGGTGACATGGCTCCCGGCGAAAGCCTATGGCCTGACGAAGGACCTAGGCACACTCGAACCGGGCAAGCTCGCAGACTTAATCATTGTTTCTGGAGACCCTCTCAAGAACATTGATGATGTCGCCAGAGTGCAGTGCGTGATGAAGAACGGCTTCTTATGGAGCGTCTCCGCGCTTGCGGCTCCTTTCGCGAGAATTCCAGACGGTGCAGACATGTGCCCAGCACAATAGCCATCATCATCGGCGTCTTGTCCGCCGATTGTGCGCATACTCCATCGGGCGATTCCTCTAATGGTTGGGCGCGGTGGGAGAGTTGCACAACTGAAAGCTGGACTGGACGGCATTTCAACGATTCGCGACTATTACATTCCACGGCGTGGAGGCCGCAGGCCGCTCAATGCGAATCTCTGAAAAACCAACTCGGTCGAGTACGCCGGCGACTTCCTCAGGATCGCGCATGGTGAAAATATCCGGAGCCATGCGCATCCGCTCCATATGCTGCTTAGGAAGAAAGCCGATTGCAGTGCGGCCGCCGGGTGCCAGAACGCGATAAATTTCAGCGAATCCCGCCGGGAGTGAGTGCCAGAAATAGATCGTGTTGACGGTGCACACCTTGTCGAATGACAGGGCTGCAAATGGAATGTTTTCCACTGTTCCTTCCCGGAAATCAGCGGAGCCAGTAGAAATTGCGTCTCGAAAGCGAGACTCGGCGCGCCGGACCATAGCCGACGATCGATCTACACCTCCCACGAACGCCGCCCCCGCGATCAGATGGGGAAGATTGAGGCCACCGCCGAAGCCGATCTCGAGAACGCGGTCGTCAGCCTCAAGGCCCAGTTGTTCCAACGCGAAACGATTCATCTTCGCGTTATGCCGGTTCATCAGCAGAGCCATAATGGGCGCGAAGAGCCCACTCGGAGAGGAGAGTTGTTTGCAGATAAATCGTGGAGGCATAGTCAACCAACACCAGAGTGATACGCCGTGGGCGAGTCCGGGCGTCCGCGTCTTTCGCGTGGGCTCTAGCCCTAAACAGAGCCCGCCGGCGTCAGGCCGAGTTGATCGAGCAGCGCCAGCCGGTCAAACGACAGATTGAAAGAGGCGTGCTTCGCCTCGCGAAATCGGATCACCTGAATGTAGTCGATCGCAACAGACTTACCGGTTGCCGGGATATCTCCTAACGAGCTTGTAAGGACACCCTTGTGCGTGCCGGTAAAGGTGCCCTCCTCGATGGCCATGTCTCCACAAACTTCAACTCTCTTTACATCGACGTGGCCATCCGGAAATGCGACAAGCCAACTCTTGTAGAAGGCCCTGCAAGCCGCTTTTCCACTGCCGCTCACTCCAGGTGCCTTGAAGTCGACGTTGTCGGCCATCAGCAATGCGAACTCATCGATATCGTGAGCATTGAACGCGATTGTTCCTTTCTCGAACACTTCACGCACAGTCATCTCGAGACCTCCGGGACAAATTGCAGTATCGCTGGGTAAGATGTGTACCGCGCAACAAGATGGGAATTATGCCACAAGATCCACCACTGGACAATCCGCCAACGAGGCTAACCTGGGACGGCTCGCATCCCGGATGCGTTATCGATATGAAAATGCATGCAACATCAGGTTAGCGTGGGCTCTTCTTTGGTCTTCTTGGTATATGAAGGCGCTGTGGCCAGAACCGCCCCGTCTTTCTCTTGACCCAAATGAGAAAAGAATGTATCCATTTATGCTCCGGTGCCAGTAAGACAAGGCCTGCTACCAAAAGTGGAATTCCGGGGATGATCGGCAAGATGGTCCCACCAATGCCGATTACGACGCAGCTCCAGCCAATCGCCTTTCGCCACAAAGAACCGCTTTGAATTGTCGGCATATCCATAGCAGTTTTTGAGGGATTGTGGCCCTTGCAACAGGCCGGCTATGGGCGATTATGAAGAGATTGAAAAATATGAGGGCAGTGTTAGATAACACTGCCCTCAACACGGGTGGAGTCATGCTTCTCAGATCGGCACCCCGTCATGCAACTACCGAGCGACTACGATATGGTTCGTGACTCCAAAGACGCCAGGGACTGAATTTGCTTGCGTGAAGGCGATTTGTTTGTCCATTTCGTTCGATGCAACGCCGTACAAGTCCACCTTGCCGTTCTCCACGACGATTCGAATTGGCGCTTGCGGATCCAACGCGTATCGCTGCAGGCTCGTATGCCCATAAATCGCGCGCGCCAGGCTTATCCGGAGCTGATCGTCGAACGGGGAAACCGGTGCAACATTGATGTCATCAACGACATCGCGCACTCCTGGAGTGGTTTCCACGATCGCAATAGCTGAATCCCGGTCCGAGAAATCGCGCACATTTCCACTGACGAGAGCTTTCCCGTCAGTGACGGAGACCGCCAGGTTGTTGAACACAATGCCGTACCCAACCCGGTCGTAGCGCAGCTTGTTCGCCAACGTGTCCTGCAACTCCGCGTCACTCACGTGCTTAGCTTCTACGACAATCTCGTTGCGTACGCCTTTGACTCCGTCGGCCTTCGCGGCTTTTCGCTCTGCATCAACCTTGTCGATGTAAAGATCAACCTTACCCGAAAGCGAGACGATTCGGTCATCTGCGTCAACGCTGATTCGATGGAAACGGTCCTGATGGGCGAGTTTCTCGGCAACCGTCTTGGCTACGATTTGATCCTTGGTCAACACGGTATTTGTCTGGGCCAGAGCCACGAGGGTGAAGCTCATAAGCACAGCTGAGGTGATGATTTTTATTGTCCTTTTCATTGTCATTCTCCTTCTCGTTCTTCAAAGCAGTTTGAGGGCGCCGATGTTTCTAGCGGCGGACCCGCTATATTGCAGATCCGCCGGTGTGGGCGCTGTGATCACCTGTGGCTCGGCACTTTCAACCCAGCCTCGAGCGCCTGGTCGAGCGCGTTGGCATAGTCGCCTGCGACGTCAGCCGTGCTAACCAAGTTCTCTGCATGTTGATCCATCGTGTCGAGAAACGCCCGGAACTCGGTGTTCATGTGGATCGGTTTGGCACCGTTGTCCTTGAGCGACAGAAACGCAGAGTTGGAGTCATTGGACAGGCTGCGTGCCGACTCCAAAATTCGGTCGACGGCGTGCTGTTGCCATTCTGGCAGCCCAGGCTTAATCTCGTTCAGGCGATTCAGCGCTGGGTTGAGACCGTTGTTGATCAGCTCTGCTATTTCTGACAGATGATGCTGGTGGCTGTAACGAGACAGATTCCTGCTCGCATGCATCCGCAGAGCATCGGTATTGTTGTGAACAGACCGTGCCACATCCTCGATCTGATCGATCAGTTCGACGCTCTCCTTTTCTACGGCGACCTGCTGAACAGCAACTTTGTCTTGGGCCGGCAGCGCTCCGGGAAGGGTTGTCAGGATTGCGGCGAGTGAAATACGGGCGAGTGTGTTGAGCTTCATGTGATTCTCCTTGAGTGAATCGTTGAGGATTGGCAGCCGTGCTTTGTCGGGAATCCATGCAATCTCGTCCCGTTGCTTTACCTCTCTGAAGTGACAATACGGCCGGAGAGAAATAAGCAAACCTCGGGAATTTACGAGCTTCACGGAGAGCGATTACGAGGTTTCGCCTCGTAAAATCACAGGTGCCGGGGCAGGGCTCACCTGTCAAACGACCAGCTGCGGACCGGGGTGGTTTCGAATATGATGGCAACTTTCAGAATGCCAATGACTTATCGCAGCCGAGTTCTCCGGAGTTTTGCGCGCGCACTCATCTCTGCTGCGCTGGTCGGAGCCCTTCTTGCGGCTTTGTTGAGATTCCCGTACTTCGATCACGCGACAAGTGCATTGTTGTTGTTGGGCGCTGTGGTTGGGATTGGAGTGTTTTGGGGCACCTTTGATGCTGTAGTCGCTGCGCTCATCAGTGGCTTCGGTTTCGACTACTACTACCTGCCTCCGAAAGGGTTGGGTATCGACAAGCCAGAACATTGGATAGCGCTGGCGATCTTTCTCATCGTAGCCGCATCGACTGGACATTTGGCGTCACGGCTCAAGCAGCTTTTGGACAGAAGGACAAGTCTTACCCAACTTTCTCTGGAGCCCCTGTGCATCACGGATCTGGATGGGAAGATCGAAAGTGCAAACGGCGCACTTGCTAGCCTCCTTGGATGGCCGGAGCAACAACTTAGATCGCGCTCGTTTGGTGATTTTGTCCACATCGAAGACTGGCAGCGCACCAAGGAGGCCATTTACTTGGCAGCCAGCCGGGGCGTTGCGATTGAGATCGAGAACCGGTTCCAAAACAAGGAAGGGGAGTGGCGGTGGCTGCGCTGGCACATAGCCAAGCCCGGGGAAGCCTGGCTTAGTGCTGCCGCGCGCGATATTACGGAAGAGAGGAGGGTCCACGAGAAGCTGCGTGCGCTCGCTGATCAGCTCATCAACGCGCAGGAGGACGAGCGGCGGCGAATCGCGAGAGAATTACACGATGACTGCACCCAGCGGTTGGCCGCGGTGAGCATTGAACTCGGATTGCTCAAGCAAAGTGGGGAGGCCCGAGGTGATGATCTTCTCAACGCGGATTTAACTCGCCTTCAAAGTGAAATCCTCAGTTTGTCAGAAGATATTCGGCAGCTTTCCCACTCGCTCCACCCCAGTGTTCTGGAGCATGCCACTCTAGCCGCTGCTCTTGAAGCATATTGCCGGGAGTTCTCCCGGCAGAGTGGCATCCCTACGGCGTTTGTCGGCCGCAATGTTCCGAGTGAGATCCCTCGGTCAGTAGCAGTCTCTCTTTATCGAATTGCTCAAGAAGCGTTGCGTAACATTTCCCTTCACTCAGCAGCTACAACCGCCAGTGTCGTGCTCTCAGGTCCGAGTCTCACTTTGAAGGTGATCGATAACGGTCGCGGATTCGACATTGCTCAAGCCAAAAAGAGCCCAGGGCTCGGACTAGTGAGCATCGAAGAGCGAGGTCGACTTGCGGGCGCAGTTGTTACCATCTCATCTATTCTCGGTGAAGGAACTATGGTCTCTGTCGAGACCCACCCAACGGATCAGGTACTGGAATGAAATACAGAATAGTCCTCGCCGACGATCACCCAATCCTCCTCGATGGATTGCGTCGTATTCTTGAGCCCGACTTTACTGTCGTGGGCACCGCTACAGACGGGCGACAATTAGTTCGCGTAATCGAGGAAATGAAGCCGGAATTGGCGATTGCCGACATCTCCATGCCCCTGTTGAATGGCCTTGATGCACTACGTCAATGCAAGGCCGCGCGTTTGCGAACTCGATTTATCTTTTTGACAGCGAATCCCGATGTTGGTCTTGCAACTGAGGCCTTTCGACTCGGAGCAGCCGGCTACGTGCTGAAGTTGGCGGCAGGAGAGGAGTTGGCAAGTGCAATTAAAGAGGTTTTGGCCGGACGGACTTATGTGACTCCGCGTATCGCTGGCGAAGTAATGCAAAGCCTCATGAGCCCTGAGGCATCAAGCCAGGTGCAGCTCACGATTCGAGAGCGCGAAGTTCTTCAGCTTCTTGCCGAAGGAAAGACCCTTAAAGAGATCGGCGCAATCCTCGACATGTCGCCTCGAACCGCCGAGTTTCACAAGAACAACATAGTTGCTAAAACGGGACTGCGGACGACTGCGGAACTCGCCAGGTATGCAGCGCGACACGGGTTGGTGTCATCTCCGGAGTGAACTGGCAGACCCTCGTGCTTTACCGAGGTGCTTCACACCCTCAAATGCCGTACTGTCGGATGTGGAGGTTGCCATGGGAACCGGGGCACAACGTCCGACTGTGATCATCGCCGACGATAATGCGGCTATTCACCCTCTGATCTCCCGTATTCTCGGACGCGAATTGGATATTGTTAAGAATGTCTTCGACGGGCAAGCGTTGGTCGAAGCGACAAACCAGGTGCGGCCGGACTTAGTCGTGGTCGACGTCTACATGCCAGTTCTAGACGGTATTGAGGCAGTAAAACGAATTCATGCTCACTTTCCGAATCTTCCTGCAGTCTTGATTAGCACGGATGCCGCCGAGGAAAACATACAACGAGCTAGGCTCGCGGGCCTGCACGGTATCGTTAATAAAGCGTTTGCCGCCGAAGATTTGCTGCCTGCGGTGCGCGAAGCGCTAAATGGAAGACGATCAGAGACAAATGGCTTCTGACTAATTCGTCGATCCAGTCAGACGGAGATCGCGGCTAGCATTGAACATCTGAAGGTGTGCGGCGGAAATCACGAGCGGCGAAAAGCGTGGAAAGCCACACCGCCCCGGACACATCTCTTCCGAGATGCCGGGCCCTTAGCTAGTTTTCAGATGGCACTCGAGGCAAAACCTGCAATGGGCAGCTTCTCTCGGTGCATCGAAATTCACGCATTCCTAGTTATCCCTTTGCAGAATGTCCTATTCTCAAGGCGTTCGACATGAACGCGGGCGAGGAGAGTGATTGCTGGGTTTACCTACTACGGCGCGGACAGGGCGGACTTAGACTCCGCCCTTCTGTTTTATCCACAGGTACGACCTACGCTGAGCCGCGTCGATATAGGAGGAAGCATCTTAGTTGAGCTGGCACGCTTATGATGAGACTCCCTCCACCGCAACCGCCATTCGTCAGAGCGTACCAACACGTCCGTACCAGAAATAACGAATGGCATTCCATATGTCTTCATTGCCATTTGATGGCAGCGTGTGCCCCGAAGAGTGGAGATTTGGATTCTCAAGAGCAGGAGCACGTCTGCGACAAAGCTGGTGGCGCTTTTCAGTGCCGCCATATCGACGAGTGAGGTCCGGCGCATCTACAGCACAGAGGGCGACGAGCGGCAGCCTCGCTCATGCTCCCACCTGCTACGCGCATCTTGCAGATTGACTCGGTGTTCAGATCACGCAGGAGTTGGAGCTTCGTAGCGTGCTTGTGGCATCAGGTCGAAAGAGAGCTAGACGCCAGGCGAGACAGCGTTCTAAGGTCAGTTTCGCGAAAGCAAAGTGGAAGCGTGCTAGTCAGCATCGACGATCAGTGCGTAGCAAGACAGGAGCCAACTTCGGAGACTAGCAACCGGCTTTCTTCCACTCTTCGACACAGAACGAAGGAAGTGTCCCAAGGCCAAAGCTCGCTCCTCTATCTGACAGGCTTGTGTTTGACAGAGGGCGGGAGGTTTCGTCCGAATCAGACAGGCCAGGTTGGCGATCGTTTCCGCGAAGTCCATCGCCTCGTGAGACACGCGGGAGTACACCATGCGGCCACCTCGTCAGGGGCTCTTCTGAGGACTCGCTGTTGTGCGGCGAATTGCTTCCGAGCGCAATGTTCCTCCATCCAAGGCGGGCTGTGATCGTGCCGCGATCCTGTTCGTCCAACAGGTCTAATTGCTGGATCCGGCCTCAAGATTTCCAGGGCCAAGGATTTGGGCTATATTCGGAGGATGATGGGAGAATCAGCGCGGTCGGCCAATCGATCTGTCCATGGATCATGGTTGAGGTCGTTTGTCGCTGTGCTTTGCATCTCGGTGGTGCTACTGGGTGGCATGGTATCTGTCACCCACTCGCATAGAGCCTTGGGCAAATCTCACCCGGACTGCGGGCTTTGCCTGGTCGCCCACACTGCGATTCAGGCTGGGACGCCGGCGCCTCAAATCTTTGTCGTCCGGGTATTCACTCGTGTCGAGGCATCTCCGCAAGCGCCGGACCTGCCGTCGATCGCGTTGGACCCGCTCTTCTCACGCCCCCCGCCGGCTGACCTGACCCGCGCGTAAGTTCGCGTTTTTCCTTCAGGCCAGTTTTCTAATTCAGGGAGGCAGTGCATGCACACGCTTGTTCGGCGAGCGTATCTCGCTACGTTTTTCCTATGCTTTCTGTGCGCGACTTCGATCGTCTTCGCGCAGTCGGCCGGCAACTCCGGAACTATTTCAGGCACCATTCAGGACCCCACGGGAGCCGTGCTTCCGGGCGCCAAAGTCGTCATCGAGAATCCAGTGAGTGGATTCACACGACAGACAATCACAGACGGCGCTGGGCACTTCCAGTTCACCAACGTACCTTTGAACCCATATCACCTGACCGCTTCCGCAGGCGGGTTCGCTGCCGTTGCGCGGGATGTCGATGTCCGGTCGCTGGTACCGGTGAATGTGACGGCCCAACTGGTGCCTACGGCGGCGGCTACCACCGTTACGGTGGAAGCGAGCGATCTGATTGAGGACGACCCGACGATGCACACTGACATCGATCGCGGACTCTTCGACAAATTGCCGCTGGAGAGCCAGTCCTCATCGCTAGTTCGCTGGTCACGCTTGCTTCGCCGGGTATAACAGCTGATTCCAGCGGTCTGTTCCATGGCCTAGGCGACCACGCGTCCAATTCGTTCTCCATTGACGGCCAGCCGATCACGGACCAGCAGAGCAAGGTGTTCTCAAACCAGTTGCCCTCGAACTCCGTGCAGTCGCTGGAGGTCATCTCGGGTGCGCCGCCGGCCGAATATGGCGGCAAGACCAGTGTGGTCATCAATGTAACCACACGGTCCGGCCAGGGCGTTACGACTCCTACCGGTTCGATCGCGAGTTCGTATGGAAGCTTCGGATCCTCGACCGGCTCAGTTGACCTGAGCTATGGCCAGAAGAACTGGGGGAACTTCATCGAAGTCGATGGGCTGAACACCGGCCGGTTCTTCGTGCAAGACAACATGCCACCGGCGGCTGCAGGGGACAAGATCGACGGGATGCTGCCCACAGCTTTGTTCCGCACGGTCTACATCAACAATCACGAGCATTTCGCGATACTTCGGGGCGCTGCCCCATCCCCGTAGTCTCATTGAGGGTTCCCAATCCATCGATCCGTTGCCGAACTTATAGGCGTACTCATAGTTCGCAACGCGTACTAAGCTGTGGCGAGACGTCTCCGCAAGGACATAGAAGCCAGAATATGTTTCAAATTCCTCCTGCCGTCCGGCAGCTCCGATAGGCGTCGGGCCGCGATCGTCCTATTCAGGCGATGTACTTCAATTATTTTTGATCTCGAAGCAACTTCGCCTTGAAGCTAGCCATCGCAACCCAATATGGTTCCTGATTTGGAGCCCGGGTATTGAGAAATTTCTATTGAAATAGTTTTATATACGTTCTTAGAAGTACATCTCTTTGCACGGGCCTTGATCAAGCCAGGGAATGAATTTACACACATTTAGTTCGTGATGCAAACTAAACCGAGGGCGCTAGCGCTGAGTTCTCTCTCCCGGAAAAACCAAGATGCCTTCAACCAAGGCCTAAACAGGAGGCAGGACAAACATGAGAACGCTTCGCACAGTACTCGAAGTAGGGCTCCTTGCACTCGCGACTTCCTTAACCGGGTCCGCGCAACTCCCTCTGGTCTATAACGTTGAGAATACTGGTGCCAACTACCCCGCTCCGGTGATGCCGGATTTTTCCGTGCTCCCGATTATTCGGCAACTGCCTGACCCCTATGTGTTCTTCGATGGAACGCGGGACACCAGCGCGGCGGCACTCGAGAAGCACCGCAACGAGTGGAAGCATGCCATGGAGAAATACGAGATCGGAACCAGGCCTGATTGCTCCGACTGCGTCATCACCGCCGCCTGGGCGCCGACCGCAAATTCAACGGCCGGGACATCGGGCACATTGACCGTGACGGTGACGAGGACGACAAATAACGTGTCTCTGGTATTGACTTCGGGCGTTACCCTTCCCAGCGGCAACGGTCCGTTCCCGTTTGTCATTGGAATTTCGCTGGCCCCTGGCAACGGCCCGTTCACGGGTAGCCTTCCAGCCAGCATGTTCCCGAGTGACAAGATCGCGACGGTGGAATACCTCCATGACCAAGTGGCTCAGTACTCCGCAGGTCAGAAGATTGCTCACAACGAGGATCCCTTCTACCTGATGTACCCCGAGTTGTGTGCGGGCACCTGCCCGGCGATGAACAGCAACTCTGGTGAGTACGCCGCATGGACTTGGGGGGTGAGCCGGCTGCTCGATGGCATAAACATTGCCTCGCATCAGGCTGCGAGCCCGCTTCCGCTGGACGTTTCGCACTCCGCCATCACCGGCTGCTCCTATGCGGGCAAGATGGCCATGTGGTCTGGAGCGATGGACGAGCGCATTGCGCTCACCATAGCTCAGGAAAATGGCGGCGGCGGCGCACCATCTTGGCGTGTCTCGCACGAGCTCGAAACCCAGGGCAGCGTGGAAGACATCGACGACACCGATTATGACTGGTTCGGTTCGCAGATGCTCCAGTTCGCCGGCGCCAACGTCTACAAAATGCCCACTGACCATCACGAGCTGATGGCGATGGTCGCACCGCGAGCCTTGTTGGTCACCGGAGACAGTCTTTACTACTGGCTCGGCGACCGATCCGACACAATCGACTCGGCAGCTACGGAGAAAATTTATGCCAACTATGGCATCGGTGACCGTTTCGGCTACTACATAGACAGCAACCACAGCCATTGCGTCGTGCCCGCGTACCAGCAGGCTGCCATCCAGCCGTATGTTGACCGCTTTCTGCTCGGAAAGAATGTGGACACGCACCTCGCCGTCTCCTGGCAGGAAGCTGATGCCACCCAGAGTGGAAGCCAACAGCCGACGATCGATCCCAGTGCGTGGACTGCGTGGTGGGGAACGGGCAATCCTGCGTTCCCGGCGAACTTCGCCTGGAACAATGGTGGCGACGTGATGTTGCCGCTAAATCAGAACCTCACCATCAACTCCGGCGACACGGTTGCTGCGAGTTTCGCCGTGCAGATGCCAACTAGTCACCCGGACGCGACCATCACTTTTCCGTATGGCTTTTTTGAGACCGATGTTGCGTGTCCGGACAGCACGTCATATACGCTCACCGTCCCCATTGCAGGCCAATCCATTTCTATCCCGGCCAACAACACGGCTCAGTTTGCTTCCGCTCCGGGAACCGTGACCGCGACGCGCTGCACGGGTGGCAAGACCACAGGAGCGTACTTCTTCGCTCTCGGCAAACAGGCTCCTGGCGCTGGCAACCCTGGCGGTGCTGGCTTCACGACCACGGACGGCTCGGCCGGAAGCGCACAGACCGATCCGATCAACGTGGCTTTCACCATTAGCGCCAATGGCAGCGGCGGAGCCTGGTCGCCAGCAACGAGGTTGAACTTCCAAAATCCGTATTCCTGCACACCTCCGGGATGCGCACTCACGCCCATCATCAGCTGGACGCCAGCCACTATTACCTATCCGGCGCCACTGGGTTCGTCACAACTGAATGCAACGGCGTCAGCCCTGCAGATTGCAGGTATGCAGATCAGCGGAACGAGCGGTCTGGAAACAAGTGTCGCGGTTCCGGGAAGCTTTGCGTACTCGCAGCCGGCCGGTACGGTGCTAAAGCCTGGCAGCTACACCCTGTCCACCACGTTTACGCCGACCGCTGTTGGATCTGGGTATGGAGCCTACACGGTGGCCACCGCGACTGTGCCGCTGACCGTCAACAAGGCGCAACCAGTCATTACCTGGAACCCTCCAAAAAGCATCAGCTGCCCGACGGCCCTGAGCTCGACGCAGCTGGATGCCACGGCGTCCGTGCCCGGAACCTTTGTCTACAATCCATCAGCGGGTACGGTGCTGAAGCCCGGCAGCTACACCCTGTCGACGACCTTCAGCCCGTCCGATAGTACTGACTACGCGACTGCAACAGCGACGGTTCCACTCACCGTAACCGTCCAAAACCCGAAAAACCCGCCGCCGGCCTGCCGGTAGGTCGTTGGCAAACCTGAACGCGCCGTAACGGAGGGGCGAGCTCAGCCTGCCTCTCCCAAAACGTCCTTACGATGAACGTGGCTCTACCAGGGACAGATTCTGATGAAACGTAGCGTTCGACATTTCATGGTTCCACTCTCGATTGTGGTTGTCCTCGCCTGTCTCGCTGTGGGTTCGAGAGACGCGGCGAAGGCGGCCACGGCCTCTCAGGATGCCGGCAGCGGAGCCGCCTCCGCACCGCAGGCGGCTAACGCAGACCATGCTCGATCACCCGCCGAATTGCACCGGCAATACGATCCCAGCTTCTCCTGGCTCGCGTGGCAGCTTTTTCTGCGGATCATGACACCCACGAACGGGTCTTTGACCTTCGAGACCTGGACCGAGCAGTGTCAATTGAACCCGAGTGCTGTCGGTTGTCCAAGCGCGGCCGTTGTAGCTGCTGCCCAGGGAGGCGCCTCCAGGCATGTTCGTCTGCTTCACCGCGGGTTGCGAACGAAAAAGGACACCGGCAGCGACTGCAGCTCGATGATCAACATGCCCGTGGGCGGCTATCCGCCTCCCTCAAACCTGACATCCAAGGCGATCTTCTGCGAAGAGGTGTACGTCAGCCCGGCCGAAGCAGAGTTCATCAAGTCGGGCCTCACGACCTTGGCGGACCAGAAGACCTACGGTGATGCGCACAGTGGCGCCATCAATTTCCCCGGAACCGAGGTCAACCTGATTCGGCTCGATACGGACTCCGTCGAGGTTAAGGTCGACTGGGTTCCCGCATCCTCCTTTCACCCAACGTTTGCATGCCCTGATACCACCGAAAGGCTTTACACGGAGACCATCAACGGTACCTGCTACGCGCTCGTAGCGATTCACATTGCGTCAAAGTCGATGCCGAACTGGCTGTGGGCAACGTTCGAACCTGAAAGCAGGATTACTAATCCGAACCGCTGCGATCCCGCCCTCTACGGAGCTTGTCTCGATCCGTGGGGAACCAGTTCACGGCAGGAGTATGGAAAGGGAATCAAACCCCAGCAAAGCGCACAATTAAAGCTCGCGATGGGGTCAGCTCGCCTCGACCCCGCATTCCGGAACTACTTCCTCACCGGCGTCCAGACTGAGTTTGTGGAGAGTGATGGGCACCCTGTGCAGCTTGGCAACTCGTTTGTGGAGTTCAACCAGGCTGTTGCTCCGGGGAACTCGTCCTGTATGACCTGCCACAGGTATGCGGCCTTCGACGGCAAGCAGACCGCACGCGGCGCACCGGAAAACAACTTCGGCCATCCGCCGCGTGGCTGGCCGAGCGTCGGATACGCCTGCAATGCGCACCAGAATGCGAACTGCATACCCGCAGCCAAGTCCACAACACAGGATTTCTCGTGGCTGCTTGGCCTAATGCCGTACAGCAGCACGGCGCTTCGTTCACCGATCGACAGCACTCAATACCCGACAGGAACCAGCGCGTCGGGCAGGAAATCTTCCGCAGGTCACTAATTCGGCGCACAGACTACGCCTCTTTGACGCAAGGAGGCCGTGGAGGCCGAGGGAGCTTAGTAACACGGAGGTGGCGCAATGGATTCCATGACCCCAACCTTTAGACAGGTGCGGAGGAGACCGGCCGCGACGCAACGTTTGTCGTGGGAATGTCACCTCAGCTCGCTGATATTCAGGATGTTTCGAACTGTGTGGCGAGCTCAGGTCCGATTCGCTGTGCTCGTCTCTTTGGGTGTACTGACTATCTCTGGCAGGACTGTTGGCGCGCAGACGTCAGCATCTCAAGACGCAAGCTCCGTGCGAGCACCCGGCCCAGCTCAGGTGACTTGGAACCAGGACGGCCTTCTCATCCGCGCGAAGGATTCCAGTCTCAACGACATTCTGCGCCAGATAGCCGTGAACACCGGCGCACGGGTTGAAGGCGTTGGGCAGGATCAGCGGGTATTCGGAGTCTACGGGCCCGGTCCCCGCAGCGAGGTATTGTGGAAACTTCTGGAAGGGTCTGGCTACAACCTGCTGCTGACGGGCGGCCGTGCGGCGGACAGGCCGCTGCGCATCGTTCTCAGTGTCAGGCCGCCGGTCATCACACAAACGCTCTCCGAGGTGGCGGGCAGCAGCCATCCGCAGCAGCCGGCCGAGGCTGTGAAGTTCAAGCCGCTCATTGAAGATTCCACCACCGTCTCCGCTCCCGTTCCGAACGCCAATCCCTACAGCAACGGTGCACCGGTCCAAGACCCCCGGCAGTTGATGCAGGAAATCGTCCAGCGCCAACGGAAGATAGACCACTCTGCCCTTGCCGCGCCCGGGAAATAACGGCGCGGAACCTCGCGGGCCATGCACTCGAGCGTAAAGTCGCCGGAGATGATTTATCTCTGCGGTGATCGCCGGGCTGTGCTGGTCACCTGGCCGTTACTGTAAGCGGACGACCCTGCAATCAACTCCACAACACAACTAGTTGCCGCTAAGTGGCAAAGAGAAAAGGTCCTTCGACTGACACTCGATCACTATCCTATTTTCGCTCAATTCTCTCAGCTAAGTTCTCTGTTAGTGGCGCACTGTATGGCTACTTCTGGCAAATCCGCAAGGTCGGAATTGTTGGTGCAGATAGACGAACTCTAGTTGCTCTAGCTGGTTGCATTGGGGCTTACACCGAGGAGATCGCGTCCGTGCAGCCTTCGCAAGCAGGAGCATGCTCCCGGCCTATTAACTGGCGCGCAGACGGTAGGCTCTTATCGTATACACAGTAACTGTTGCGACCTGTATTTTTCACGGCATACATGGCAGCATCGGCGTGACGCAGGAGTTCTTCGGGGCTGTGGCCCCCGTCGGGATAGATAGACACCCCCACGCTGAGAGTCAGGCTGATCTGTTCGCCGGTTATAGGTATAGGCTGCGACGCGTTGCGAATGATTTGCTGACCGCAGCGTTCGACGTCGTATTTGGTGCGGAAGTCGGGCATCACGATGACGAACTCGTCTCCACCGATCCGCGCTACTGTGTCGGACTCGCGCACCGAGGAGAGCAGGCGCTGTCCCACAGTAGCGAGGAGCACGTCACCTTCCGCGTGGCCGAGAGAGTCGTTGAGCTGCTTGAAGTAATCGATATCAATGAGGAAGACGGCAACCTTCTGGCCACAGTCCTGAGCGCGAAGAACGGCCTCGTGTAGGCGCTCGTGGAGCAACGTACGGTTGGCCAGGCCTGTCAGGTGGTCGTGGTGCGCGAGGTAGTTCACACGATCGGACCGACGGCGATGTTCGGTAACGTCACGGCTGATGATTGTGATGCCTCCGCCGAGCCTGACGACCTGGACGTTGAGCCAAGTACCCTTAATCATGTCGTCGTCGATGAAGACCTCA
>Ga0157372_10000467_pt1 | contig 44537 bp, 43 predicted proteins | sample C55metaG_FD_115307 | JGI IMG/M metagenome (GOLD analysis project Ga0157372, IMG submission 115307) | Corn rhizosphere microbial communities from Kellogg Biological Station, Michigan, USA - C5-5 metaG | ecosystem: Host-associated > Plants > Roots > Rhizosphere > Soil | place: USA: Michigan...
GTGACCTTGACACTGATCGTGCCGCCGGCTGGCACCGCCCGAGCCGATGTGCCGATACCGGAGCGGGTGTCGATGACCCGGCTCGGCGTGACCACAGTCAAACCTCCTGCGCCGGCTGTGCCGGTGACAGCATGAGGTCCGAATTCGGCTTCGGCTGGTCGGGACGACAGACTCGCAATCCCAACGGTCATGAGGGCAACGGCCACCACGGATGCAAGCGATCGAAGCACAGTTTCAACCTTCTCCTAGTGTTTAGATCTCCTGCCTGCTCCGACAGCACGACTGCCTGGACGAGTGTCCGCCAGCAGCGAGCTCTTCTGAAGCAACTCAACTCACGGGCAGAGCCATGTCAGGTAGCTGACGGCGCACGCCGCCGTCAGCTACTGGACACCAGAGGTTCCCCCGACAAGCACCAGCGGCGATGTGTTGACCACCGGGCTGGGTCTCGTACCGCGGAGCATAAATGATCTACATCCTCTTGCCCAGAGGCAAACGACTGGGCGGACATTCTGTCTAATACACCCGGGGAAGCGCTCGCAAAAGCCTTGATGAGGCCTCATTCGGCTGAGCCGGTCGGGCCAGCCTGGGGTTGCCCGATAGCGAGTTCGCCACCGGGCAGCGAGACCACCAGCAGGCCGTTCGGGCCGACCGGTTGGCACGTCTCGTACTGTGCTCCGGTCGGCACGCTGATCGCACTGCCGTCGGACAAGAACAGTTCCAGGTGCCGTCAGCGATGAAAGTGCATGCAGCACGCCAGCGACGGAACGGGGCGGAGTGGTCGGGTGGGTGCGAGAGTGTAACGACGCTTTTCTACTCTCGAACCGCCCCCGACCACGCAGCCCAACAACCCCGGCGCAGCCGGCCAACCGCGAACCGTCCCGACCGCGCAGCCGACCCAACCCGGCTAAAGTCGGCTCAGCTGGCGGTCAGCCGCAGTGTCCGAACCGAGAGGGAATTCAGTGGAGCCGCTGCCGACAAACATTGCCGCGATCACGCTGTTCGTCGAGGACCTTGTCGCCGCGCGGCGGTTCTATGCAGAGGTGTTCGAACTGCCGGTGGTGTTCGAGGACCCGCAGTCGGCGGTGTTCCGGTTCGGCGGCACGCTCGTCAACCTGCTGGACGCTTCGGCCGCGGTCGAACTGGTGTCGCCGGCACCGGTCGGCGATCCGCAGGCCGGCCCGCGGATGCAATTCACCCTTGCGGTCGAGGACGTGGACGCGATGTGTGCGCAGCTGACCGGGCGTGGCGTCCGGCTGCTGAACGGGCCGATGGAGCGACCGTGGGGAATTCGCACCGCGAGCTTCCAGGATCCGGCCGGCCACATCTGGGAGATCGCGCGCTAGCGCCGGCTGAATCAGCCGGACATGCATGCGGCATGCCGGTTATCACCCGCACTACGCATGCGCATGCGCATGCGGCTGCGCCGACGCCGACGCCGACGCCGACGACCGACGCGCCGACGACCGATGCGCCGACGCTGAGGACCGACGCTAGACGTTGCGTCGGTACTGGCCACCCACCTCGAAGAACATCTCGGTGATCTGCTCCAGCGAGCACACCCGGGCGGCGTCCATCAATACCGCGAACAGGTTCTCGCCGGCGTGCGCGGCGTCCCGTAGCCGGCGCAGCGCGGCAGCCGCCTCGCTGCGGTGCTCGTCGTGGAAGGCCGTCAGCCGCTTCAGCTGGGACTGCTTCTCCTCCTCGGTGCCGCGGGCCAACTCCAGCTTGACCGGCGCGACATCCTCCGAAACGGGTGACCGGAACGTGTTCACGCCGATGATGGGCAGGCTGCCGTCGTGCTTGCGGTGCTCGTAGAGCAGCGACTCGTCCTGGATCCGGCCACGCTGGTAACCGGTCTCCATCGCGCCGAGCACGCCGCCGCGTTCGGTGAGCCGATCGAACTCCGTCAGCACCGCCTGCTCCACCAGGTCGGTCAGTTCGTCGACGATGAACGAGCCCTGCAGCGGGTTCTCGTTCATGGCCAGGCCCCACTCCCGGTTGATGATCAGCTGGATGGCCAGCGCGCGCCGTACCGACTCCGCCGACGGTGTCGTCACCGCCTCGTCGTAGGCATTGGTGTGCAGGCTGTTGGCGTTGTCGTAGATCGCGCATAGCGCCTGCAGGGTGGTCCGGATGTCGTTGAAGGCCATCTCCTGGGCATGCAGCGAGCGCCCGGAGGTCTGCACGTGGTACTTCAGCTTCTGCGAGCGCTCGTTGGCGCCGTACCGATCGCGCATCGCGACCGCCCAGATCCGGCGGGCCACCCGGCCGAGCACGGTGTACTCCGGATCCATCCCGTTGGAGAAGAAGAACGACAGGTTGGGCGCGAAGTCGTCGATCCGCATGCCGCGGGCCAGGTAGGACTCGACGTAGGTGAAGCCGTTGGCCAGGGTGAAGGCGAGTTGGCTGATCGGGTTCGCCCCGGCCTCGGCGATGTGGTAGCCGGAGATGGAAACGGAGTAGAAGTTGCGCACCCGGTTCTCGACGAAGTACTCGGCGATGTCGGCCATCATCCGCAGCGAGAAGTCGGTGGAGAAGATGCAGGTGTTCTGACCCTGGTCCTCCTTGAGGATGTCGGCCTGCACGGTGCCTCGCACGGTCGACAGCGTGGTCGCCCGGATCGAGGCGTACTCGTCGGCGGACGGCTCGCGGCCCTGCTCGGCGCGGAACCGCTCGACCTGCTGGTCGATGGCGGTGTTCAGGAAGAAGGCCAGGATGGTCGGCGCCGGACCGTTGATGGTCATCGACACCGAGGTGTTCGGCGCGCACAGGTCGAAGCCGGAGTAGAGCACCTTCATGTCATCGAGCGTCGCGATCGACACACCGGAGGTGCCGACCTTGCCGTAGATGTCCGGGCGCTCACCCGGATCCCGGCCGTACAGGGTCACCGAGTCGAACGCGGTGGACAGCCGGGTCGCCGGCTGACCCTCCGAAAGCAAATGGAAGCGACGGTTGGTGCGGAACGCGTCACCCTCGCCGGCGAACATCCGAGCCGGATCCTCGTTGTCCCGCTTGAACGGGAACACCCCTGCGGTGTAGGGGAAACGTCCGGGCAGGTTCTCCTTGCGCAGGAAGCGCAGCAGCTCACCGGCATCGGTGTAGCGGGGCAGCGCCACCCGGGGGATGGTGTTGCCGGACAGGGTCGAGCGGCGAAGCTGGGTGTGCAGCTCGCGGTCGCGCACCTTCACCACCAGCTCGTCGCCGGTGTAGTCGGCCACCGTCTGCGGCCATGCCTCGAGCTCGGCGGTCACCGCCAGGTCCACCGACTCGGCCACCGAGGCATAGGCGGAATCCAGCGCAGCTACCTCACCGACCAGCTCTCGGGCGGTCCGCAGCGCCTCCCGCTGCCGCACCAGCTCGACCTGCTGCTCGGTGGCGCGGTGGTAGTTCCGTACGGTGTCGGCGATCTCGGCCAGGTAGCGCACCCGACTGGCCGGCACCGGAATGCTCAGCCCGGTGGATGCCTTACCCGCGACCGGCGGCAGGATGCCCTCCACCGCCGACAGCCCCTTGCCGACCAGCTCGTCCCGCAGATGTTGGTACAGCGCGGTCACACCGTCGTCGTTGAAGCTGGCCGCCGACGTGCCGAACACCGGCATGTCCTGCCAGCTCTTGCCGAACGCCTCCCGGTTGCGCAGCAGCTGCCGTGCGACGTCGCGGCGGGCATCCTCCGAACCGCGCCGCTCGTACTTGTTGATCGCGACCACGTCGGCGAAGTCGAGCATGTCGATCTTCTCCAGCTGGGACGCCGCCCCGAACTCGGCGGTCATCACATACAGCGAGCAGTCGACCAGGTTGACGATCGCGGAGTCGCCCTGGCCGATGCCAGGCGTCTCGACGATCACCAGGTCGTAACCGGCCGCCTGGCAGGCGTTGATCGCGTAGGGCAGCGCGGGTGGCAGTTCCGAGACGCTGCCGCGGGTGGCCATCGAGCGGAAGTAGGCCTGGTCGGCACCCAGGCTGTTCATCCGGATTCGGTCGCCGAGCAGCGCACCGCCGGCCTTGCGACGGGTCGGATCGACGGCGAGCACCGCGATCCGCACCTTGTCCTGCTGGTCGATCCGGAACCGGCGGATCAGCTCGTCGGTCAGCGAGGACTTGCCCGAGCCACCGGTGCCGGTGATGCCGAGCACCACGCCGGCCTTGCGCTGGGTGGTCAGCTCGGCCAGCTGATCGGCGCTGAGCTGGCCCAGTTCCAGCAGTGAAATGGCCCGCGCCAGCGCCGCCGTCTCACCGGACCGCAGCCGCTGCAGCAGATCCGCCGGCGGCGCCGGCAGTGGAGAATCGCCGGCCGCGATGATGGTGTTCACCATCGGAGCCAGGCCGAGTCGCTGGCCGTCCTCTGGGGAGAAGATCCGAGCCACGCCGGCCGCGTGCAACTGCTCGATCTCCTCGGCCACGATGGTGCCGCCGCCACCACCGAACACCTTGATGTGGCCGGCACCGCGCTCGTTCAGCAACTGGACGAGGTAGCTGAAGAACTCGACGTGACCGCCCTGGTAGGAGCTGATCGCGACCGCCTGCACGTCTTCCTGGATGGCCGCGGTGACCACCTCGTCGACCGATCGGTTGTGCCCCAGGTGGATCACCTCGGCGCCCTGGGCCTGCAGGATCCGGCGCATGATGTTGATCGCCGCGTCGTGGCCGTCGAACAGGGCAGCCGCGGTGAGCACCCGGACCGGGTGGCTGGGCACGTGCAGGTCGGCCATGGGGCGCTCCAGAAGTTCGGGCGGTGAGGCGTGCTGGCAAGCAATCTGTGGACGGCCGAGCATTTACTAGGACGTCCTAGTAAATGAGGGTACTAGGCCGGCGAGCGGATGAGAACGAGATCCTGGTTACCGTCCGAGTACCGCTTCCAACTCGGCCCGCGCGGTGGCCAGCGACGGTCCGTACCAGTTCAGCAGCCGGCCGCTGACCAGCTCCGTGCGCAGGCCTTCGAAGGCCTCCGGGCCGTCGGTGGCGCTGAACACGTACGGCTCGTCCGGCAGCAGCACCACATCGGGACGGGCGGCCCGGATCTCGGCAAGCGGAACCTGCGGGTAGCGATCGGCGGCCTCGCCGAAGGCGTTGCGGACGCCGAGCCGCCGCAGCAGATCACCGGTGAACGTGCGGGCGCCGACCACCATCCACGGGTCCCGCCAGATCGGGACGGCGGCCAGCAGCGCTGGCAGCCGTGGTGGGAACGCCCAGCTGTCCTCGGCGGCGACCAGCCAGTCCGGCCGGTCGCCGCCGAGGACCTCGACGAACAGCCGGCCGAGCGATCCGAATGCCTCGTCCAGCGTCTCGATCCGGGTGACCCAGACGGCGATGCCGGCCTCGCGCAGCCGCCGCACGTCGAGCTCCCGGTTCTCCTCCTGGTTGCAGATCACCAGGTCGGGTGCGAGTTCGGCGATCCGTCCTCGATCCGGGTTCTTGGTGCCGCGTACCCGCGGCACCGCGAGATCGGCCGGGTGGCTGCACCAGTCGGTGGCGCCGACCAGCAACTCCGGACGACTGACGGCGATCGCGTCGGTCAGCGACGGCACCAGCGAGACCACCGAGGTCACCGGTCGCGCCAGCCGGACCGGCGTGCCGAGATCATCGGTAACGGTATGCATGCTGTCATCGTCGCACTGGCGATTACTTGCGGTAATTGTCGGCAAGATCTGGCACAGTCGAAAGATCGCGAATACCGCTACCCCGCCGTTTCCTACTCGTTTCCCTACTCATCTCCCTTCATCGCCGCTGCCGCACGCTGTCTGTGAAAGAAGCTCGCCATGGTGCCCGCTCGCCCGCCTCGCCGCCTGGACTTCCTGGCGGTGCGCGAGACCGAGCGCGGCCGCCGGCTGGATCTGGCCGACCTGCGCTGGCTGGATCCGCTGCACCTGGTCGGGGTGGCGACGCATGCCCTGCTGGCCCAGCGAGCCGGCAGCCGGCTGCTGCTGACCGGACTGCCCGAGCACCAGGCCTACTACGCGGCCCGGATGCATCTGGGCCGGATCATCGAGCTGTTCGGCGGTGAGCACGACCTGCCGAAGGTCAACGAGCGGGACCTGCACGACAGCCTGCTGGAGATCCGGCCGTTGCGAACCCCGCAGGACGTCGAGCGGCTGACCGAGCTGGTCTACCTGCGGGTGGCCGAGCACAACGAGCCGGCCGCCCGGGCGCTGCACCTGGCCATCGGCGAAGTGGGCAGCAACGTCTGCGAGCACGCCCGCAGCGTCGGCTTCATGGCGGCCCAGACGATCGCCGAGCACGGCGTGCTGCGGTTCGCGGTGGCCGACGCCGGGGTCGGCCTGCGCGCCACCCTGGCGCCGATCGGCGCCGCCGACGACCGGCAGGCCGTGGAACTGGCGTTGTCCGGCGAGCGCAGCCGGCGCTCGCCGGGGCACGGCTACGGCCTGCCCAACACCGTCCGGATCATCACCGAGCTGGACGGTGAGCTGCTGCTCGCCAGCGGCCTGGCCGCCGCCCGGGTGAACACCGATGGCAGCATGGAGCGACGGCTGGACGTGGCCTTCCAGGGCACCATCTTCGAGGGATCGGTGCCGGCTCGGGCGCCGATCCGGCCGACGGCCCGACGCCGGCCACCGGCGGTGCACCGGCCCGAAGCCGGTGGCGGAAAGCCGCGCCGAACGCTGTACCGAGGGCCGGAGAGGTGAAACAATGAGACTTGCACAGCTGTTATTCGCCGCAACGCTCCGTCGGTCGGAAGGTCGGCTGGCGGGTGGCCCCGGGGGAGGGGATTCATGAGCGCCCGAACGCTGCAGCTGCCACGGCTGGTCGCCGGCCGGGACTACGCCGACGACCTGGTGGACTCGCTCGGCCTGGAACCGGGCGCCGAGGTGGTGGTGGACGCGGGCGAACTGCTGTCCGGCACCCCGTCCTTCGCGGCAGAACTCGTGCAACGGGTGCTGGTGGCCGGCCGGGCCGGGCTGATGATGCTGCTCGACGCACCGGCTGACTTCGCCGGCTATATCGAGCGCGCCGCCGGCGACCTGGGGGTCAGCGGCAGGCTGGTGGTTCGCCGAGCGCCGGCGCACACCGCCGGCTAGTTCCACCAGCTGCCAGGTGACACACGAATAGCCATCAGCGTTCGCGCAGCGCGGCGCCGATCGCATCGTTCAGTGCGGCCCAGGCATGATGTTCGTCCGGCAGCGACGCCTCGTCCTGCACGCTGATGAAGCTGACCTGGGCGATCCGCCGCCAGGCGTTGACCCGATCCCGTACCTCGTCGTTCTCCACCCGGCTCAGCATCACCTCCAGCACTCCGGAGGTGTAGTCGAATTCCCTTTCCGCAGCGAGCAGTTCCGGTGAGCGGACACCACGTGCGGCGCGCGCCCGCTCGCCGTAGTCGGCCAGCGCCTGGCGCAGCGCCAGTGCCGCCTCCTGCACCTCCAGCAGCTCCGTACGGTGTCGCTGGTACCGCCGTTCCCGCAGGTCGCGCCGGGCCGAACTGAACTGGGTGAAGATGGCGACCAGCACTGCGACCGCAGCACCGATCAGCGCCGACTGCAGCGCGGTCGCGGTATCCGACTGTGCCTGCCGGATCAGCCCTTCCGCGATCAAGCCGATCCCTTTCCGCACCCGACGTCGACACCCGCATTAGATCATCGAGCGGCGACAGTTCCCGGCAACGCCAGGCCTGACCAGGTGGGCCGGCTCAGCCGACGAACTCGGCTGCCGCGCGTAGATCGTCGATCAAGCCGGCCAGGGCGGCATCCCGGTCCGGTGCGCGCAGCACCGCCGAGGGATGGATGGTGGCCAGCACCGAGAACTTCAGGCCGTCCAGGTCGGCCTCCAGCACGCTGCCCCGATTCTGGGTCAGCCGGAAGCTGGTGCCGAGCAGCGCCTGCGCGGCGGTGGCACCGAGCGCCACCACCAGGCTCGGCTGCACCGCACGCAGTTCGGCGGCCAACCACGGCCGGCACGCGCGGATATTGCCGGCCGACGGTTTCTGGTGGATCCGGCGCTTGCTGCGCTCGTCCGGCTTCCAGCGGAAATGCTTGACGGCATTGGTCAGGTACGTGGCCCCCACCTCGATGCCGGCCTCCTGCAAAGCCCGGTCGAGCAGCTTGCCGGCCGGTCCGACGAACGGTTCGCCCCGCTGGTCCTCCACGTCACCCGGCTGCTCGCCGACGAGCATCATCGAGGCGCTGGCCGGCCCGCGGCCGAAGACGGTCTGCGTGGCGTTCTGATACAGCTCGCAGCCGCGGCAGTCAGCGGCGGCCCGGGCCAGTTCCGGCAGTTGCTCGGTATCCGGCAGGTACGGCTCGGCGGTGCTGGTCGTGGCCATCACGTCCTCCGACGAGAATCGATGCTCCGACGGGAATGCGCTCGCCGAGGAGAACCCGGTCCGCGGTGAGATCGGTCGCACGGGCTCGGCGGCCTCGTACTCACGACCTTACCGGGAAGTCCAATATCGGCAGGGGAGTTGCAATATCGGCAGGGGAGTTGCGCTTCGGCCGGGTGGCGAATAGCTTCAATTTGGGCATGCCTGCATCCAGGCGGCTCGTCGAGCTGAATCGACAGCCGACCTGTGGACGCAACCGATGACCGTCCGCACAGATCCTGGTCATCGCGTCCAGAAGGAGCATCCGTGCAGCCCGACTATCCGACGTGGGCCGATCCGGCCGAAGAGGTCCTGTTCCGCCTACAACCGTCCTTCATCCAGCTCGCCGCGGTGCCGGTGATCGAGGATCCGGTCGTACCGCACCAGGATTCGTTCCTGCCCGACGAGTGAGCCCAGACCGGATGAGTGAGCCCTGACCGACGCGTGAGCCCTGACCGAATGAGTGAGCCTGATGAGTGAGCGGCTGCTCAAGCAGGTCCGCGGCGTGCTGTTCGACGTGGACGGCACCCTGATCGACACCACCTTCCTGCACGCCGTGTGCTGGTGGCAGGCCTTTCGTCAGCACGACATCGACGCTCAGATGGCCGTCATCCACCGGTCGGTCGGGATGGGCTCGGACAAGCTGGTCGGCAACGTACTCGGCGATACGAGCGATGTCGACGTCGATGCCCTGTCGGCCAGCCATGCTGCGCTGTACTCGGCCTACTGGCCGCAGCTTCGGCCGCTGCCCGGTGCTCGCGAACTGCTGCTGCGCTGCCACGAGGCCGGCCTGGTGACGGTGTTGGCGTCCTCGGCCAAGGAGCGTGAGCTCGGCGTGCTGCGCCGGGTGTTGGACTGCGACGAGGCGATCGACGTCGCCACCAGTTCGGCGGACGCCGAGGCCAGCAAGCCGGCGCCGGACATCCTCGAGGTGGCGTTGCACAAGGCGAAGCTGTCGGCGGAAGAGGCGCTGTTCGTGGGCGACGCGGTGTGGGACGTGCACGCCAGCAGCAAGCTCGGCATCGCCTGCATCGGTCTGGAGTGCGGTGGCACCAGCGCGGCCGAGTCGCTCGAGGCGGGCGCGTTCGCCACCTACTCGGATCCGCAGGACTTGCTGGTGCACAGCACCGAGCATCCCTGGCTGGGAGGCCAGCCGTGACCCGCTTCGGCTACACCCTGATGACCGAGCAGAGCGGTCCGTAGCAACTCGTCTCCTACGCGGTGGGTGCGGAGCAGGCCGGCTTCGACTTCGCGGTGTCCAGCGACCACTACTTTCCCTGGCTGCCGGAGATGGGCCACTCGCCATACGCCTGGGCGGTGCTGGGCGCGGTCGCGCACGCCACCGAGCGGATGGAGCTGATGACCTACGTGACCTGTCCGACCATGCGCTATCACCCGGTGGTGGTGGCCCAGAAGGCGGCCACGCTGGCCCTGCTGTCGGACAATCGCTTCCTCCTCGGGCTGGGATCGGGGGAGAACCTGAACGAACATGTGGTCGGCCGCGGCTGGCCGATCGCCTCGGTGCGGCAGGACATGTTGGCCGAGGCCATCGAGCTGATCCGCCGACTGCATGAGGGCGAGCAGACCACCTGGGTCGGCGAGCATTTCCGCGCCGACTCGGCGAAGGTCTGGGACCTGCCGGACCGCCCGGTGCCACTTGCCGCGGCGGTGTCCGGCGACGGATCGGTGGCCCGGTTCGCCCCGGTCGCCGACCACCTGATCGCCGTGGAGCCCGACCCGGAGCTGGTCAGCAGCTGGGACGCGGCCCGCTCGAGCCTGCCGGAAGCTCGAGGGATCGAGTCTCGCAAGATCGGCCAGATCCCGATCTGCTGGGGCACCGACAAGGATGCGGCGGTACGGCAGGCGCACCAGCTGTTCCGCTGGTTCGGCGGCGGCTGGAAGGTGAATGCCGACCTGCCGACGCCGGTCGCCTTCGACAGCGCGAGCCAGTTCGTCCGGCTGGACGACGTCGCGGAGTCGATCGCGTGCGGCCCGGATCTGGACGAGCTGGCCGAGTCGGTCAAGCCGTTCTTGCAGGCCGGGTTCACCGATGTGGCGTTGGTCCAGATCGGCGACGAGAGCCAGCGGCAGTTCCTGGCCGAGGTCGCGCAACCGCTGCTGGAACAGCTGCGCCAGCTCTAGCTCCGACGGTGGTGAGCCGCGCTAGATTGACGTCCATGGCCGCATGGGTGGGCATCTCCGGCTGGAACTACCCGCCGTGGCGGGGCACCTTCTATCCGCCGGGCCTGCCGCACCACACCGAGCTGCGCTACGCGGCAAGCCGGCTGAATTCCATCGAGATCAACAGCTCGTTCTACCGGTTGCAACGCCCCACCAGCTACCACCGGTGGATGGCCGAGACGCCGGAGGACTTCTGCTTCGCGGTGAAGGGCGCGCGGTTCATCACTCACCTGAAGCGACTCACCGACTTCGAGCAGACGGTGCCGAACTTTCTTGCCAGCGGCGTGCTTGCCCTCGGCGACAAGCTCGGACCGCTGCTCTGGCAGCTGCCGCCGAGTTTCCGCTTCGATGCCGAACGGCTAACCGCGTTCCTGCTCGCGCTGCCCCGCTCCACCGGTGAGGCCGCCTACCTGGCTCGCCGGCACGACGAACGGCTGACGGGCCGAGCCTGGACCGGTGCCGGCCAGGACCGGCCGCTGCGGCATGCCGTGGAGGTACGGCACGACAGCTTCAAGGCCCAGGCGTTCCTGGACCTGTTGGCCGAGCATCGGGTGGCCGCGGTGATCGCCGACACCGCCGGCAAGTGGCCCCAGTTCGACGCGGTGACCGCCGACTTCGCCTACCTCCGGCTGCACGGCGCGCAGGAGTTGTACGTCAGCGGCTACACCGATGCCGAGCTGGCCAACTGGGCCGGCAAGATCCGGGGCTGGCTGGATCGTGGCCTGGACGTCTACACCTATTTCGACAACGACGTGAAGGTGCGCGCCCCCTACGACGCGATGGCCTTGGCCCGGCTGCTGAACGGCCAGGACGGCTTGCCCGGGGACGCTGGAGGGCCTGCGTCCGAGGGCAGGGTTCCGGCCGCCGTGGTTGGTGAGGAGCCCCGGCTGAGCTGGCCGAGCCTGTAGGGCTCGACGGCTGCGACGGGTCTCGACGGCCTTCGACGGGCTGGGCGGGTCTCGGCGGCTTCGGCGGGTTAGCTTTCGATGCGCTTGGGCGGCAGATCCGGCAGGGTGCCGGTCTCCATCACCTCGCTGGCCACGTCGCGCAGCTTGCGGTGCAGGTTCTGGCTCGCCGACCGCAGCAGGTCGAAGGCGTCCTCATGGGTCACCTTGCGGTGCGCCATCAGGATGCCCAGCGCTATGCCGATCTCCCGGCTGCTCTGCAACGCGGTCTCCAGGTTCGCTGAATGGTCCTCAGCAGCCAGCAGCGCGACCAGGGTGGCGGCCTGCGCCGCGAAAATGGTTGCGGTATGCAGGGCATCCTCGGAGAAGCCGGTGGCGTCCCGGCCGTAGATCGTCAGTACCGACGGGTGGGCCCCGGCCAGCCGGAACGTCAGCACGCTCCGCACGTCGGTGGCCCGGATCGCCAGCTCGGCGAACCGGCGCCAGCGGGGCTCAGAAGCGAGGTCGCCGATGACGATGTCCTCGTTCTGCCGGGCGGCGGCCAGGGTGGGACCCTCGTCGAGCTCGTTCTGCAGCTGCTCCAACCGCGCGCCGACCTGGTCGGAGGCGGCCAGCAGGGAACTCTGCTTGCCGCGCAGCACCGAAACGGTGGCATAGCGGGAACCCTCGATGGTCTTGACGGCCAGCTCGACCATCTGCTGCAGGGTCGCGGCATTATCTCCGGGCCCTGATATCTGTTCGGCGAGGCCGGCAAACTCCCGAGAGAGTTGAAGCATGTCGGTTCGATCCATCATGGCCCTTACAGTCTGGCCCAGGTTGTACCTCACGCCCGGCTCTGCTGCTGAACCGTGCGCTATCAATTTTTATCAGACGACGGCCGCCCTGATCTTGCAGACGGCGCATAAGCCGCTGTTCGGTGACCAGATGGTGCGATCCCGGGCCCGGCTTGGAGGCCGGACCCGGGATCGCGGGTGGTCAGTCGGGCTTACCAGCCGAGGCGGCCCGGGCTGACCTGGGCCAGCTCAGGCACGAACTTGGCGGCGTCGAAGGTGCCGACACCGGTGGACAGGTCGTAGCCCGTGGTGGCCGGGTAGCCGGTCACGCCGGCGAAGCTGTTGTCACCGAGGGTCACGTCAACGATGCCGGCGGCGTGCGACGCGTTCAGGTGGTACAGCTGCGGGTTGATCTGGCCGAGCCGGTGGCCGGCCAGCTGCGCGGTCAGCGCGACGACGCCGGAGAAGATCGGCGCGGCCTCGCTGGTGCCGCCGACCAGGTGCCAGCCGAGCCGGGCCGGGTCGAAGGAGTAGTAGACGATCGCAGCGCCGTCCACCGCGGCCGAGGCCGAGATGTCCGGGGTGCCGCGACTGTCGCCCACCACCGACTTGACCGTGGCCTGGTAGGACGGCCGGCCGAACACCTGGCTCAGCCCGCCGCCGGTGGCGCCGTAGCCGTCGTTCCAGGCCCGGTCCGGCGCGATCCGGTTGCCATCGGCGTCCAGGTGCAACTGGGTGCCGCCGATGCTGGTGACCAGCGGGTCGGCCGACGGCCAGGAGTTGACCGGGAACGGGTAGACGTCGCTGCCGTCCAGGATGTAGTTGGTGGCGCCGGTGTCGCCGGAGGAGGCGAGCACGGTGACGTTGTGGGCTGCCGCGTTCTCGAACGCCGAGCGCAGCGCGAGCAGGCTCTGCCGGTCCGGGAAGGTGTTCTCGGTGGCGCCGAAGCTCTGGCTGATCACGTCGGCGAGGCCGTGGTCGATCACGTAGTTCTCGGCGGCCACGATCTCCGGGAAGCCGGTGACGCCCTCGGTCTCGGCGACCGGCGTCTCGACCAGCAGGATGTTGGCCTCGGGCGCCACGGCGTGGGCGTACTCGACGTCCAGCGTGGTCTCGGTCGCCCAGCTACGCATGGTGCCGTCGGCCGGGTTGAACGGCGGAACCGCGCCGACCGGCTGGATGACCTGCAGCGACGGCGGAGCCTGGATGCCGTAGTTCTGGTCGAAGACCGCGAGGTCGTTGGCGATGGTGGGTGAGCCGAAGGCGTCCACGATGGCGATGGTGCGGCCGCGGCCGGTGTCGCCGGCCGCGTAGAGCGGGTTGAGGTCGTAGGCCGTGCGGTACTGGATCGGCGAGTAGCAGGAGATGCCGATGTTGGCCTGGCAGTAGGCGGTGTCCGGCGGGAACGCGAGGCTCTCGGCCAGCACGTGACCGCTCACCGCCGGGATCGGCTTGACCACGTGGCCGGCCGGCGCGGCCGAAACGCTGGCGGCGGTGGTTGCCGTCGCGGCCAGCGAAGTTCCCAGCGCGGCGGCGGCGATGGCCGCCACCGCAAGCCGGGAAACATTGGATCTCAAAGCACGCATCGTTGGCGAGCTCCTTCTGTCTGCGATGCCGGGCGGGACGCCGGCCCCAGTATCCTGAAACCTGCGGGCCAATCGCACAAGTGCGCGATACCTGGGTTTTGCCTGAGGAACGAGGGAACTCATGCCTAAACGGCAGGCATCGCAGGTGGGCACCATCGGTCGCATTTCCCCGTGAAAACGAACGAACCGGTGCTGGTCACCGGCGCCTCCGGCTTCGTCGGATCCCGGCTGGTGACCGCACTGGCGACGGCAGGGTATCCGGTGCGGGCGATGACCCGGCGCCCTGCCGATTACACCGGCGCGGGCGACCCGGTCGCCGGTGACGTGCACGAACCGGACAGCCTGGCCGGCCCGCTCGACGGCGTGCATACCGCCTACTACCTGGTGCACTCGCTGGACTCCGCGGACTTCGAGAAACTGGACGCGAAGGCGGCCCAGGCCTTCGGCGAGCGGGCGGCCGCCGCCGGCGTGCGGCGCATCGTGTATCTCGGCGGCCTGGGCGACGAGCGGGCCGGGCTGTCGCCGCATCTGCGCTCCCGACGCGCCGTCGAGTCGCTGCTCGGCGCCGCAGGAGTGCCGGTGACCGTGCTACGCGCCGCCGTGGTGATCGGTCACGGCGGCATCTCCTGGGAGATCACCCGCCAGCTGGTCGATCATCTGCCGCTGATGGTGACGCCGAGATGGGTGACCACCCGGACCCAGCCGATCGCGCTGGCCGATGTCATCCGCTACCTGGTCGGGGTGCTGGACCACCCGGCGCCGGGCGTGTACGAGATCGGCGGCCCGGAGGTGCTGCGCTACGTGGACATGCTGCGCCGGGCCGCGCGCATCCGGCACCGGCGGACGCTGCCGGTCGTCGGCGTGCCGCTGCTCACCCCGCGGCTGTCCTCGGCCTGGCTGGCGTTCGTCACCGACGTGGATCTGGCCACCGCGCGCAACCTGGTGGACTCGATGACGACCGAGGTGGTGGTGCGCGACCATTCGATCACCTCGGTGGTGCCGGGCACCCCGATGGGTTATGACGATGCGGTGCGCGCGGCGCTCGCCGAGCGGGCCGCCGCGCTGGCCGGCGGATGAGTCCCACAGGAGACCGGCTCGGCAATGCCGTCGGCTGGCCGTCCGGACCTGACGGACGGCTGCGGCTGGCCCGGCTGCGGCTGGCCCGGCTGATCCCGCGGCAGCTGAGGTTGGCCCTGATCGACAAGGTGCCGCGGGACCACCACCAGCCGGACCGGGCGTTTCGGCGGCGGCGCTGGGTGGTTGCGGTAACGCTGGTGGTCGGCACGGTGCTGCTCGGGCTCTCGCTGTCGGTACGGCCGGGCCACGCCTCGTTCTACCCGCTGACCGCGGCACTGGCGGCGACCTGGCTGCTCGGCGGCTTGGCCTCCGGACCGTTGCACCTGGGCCGGATCGCGGTCCGCGGCGCGCTGCGCCGGCCGGTGCTCACCCCGATCGCGATCGGGCTGGCCTTCGTCGCCGTCTTCCTACTCGGCGCGTTGGTGGTGCGCGAGATCGGACCGCTGGCCGACTACACCCAGCGGGTGCTGGCGCTCGCCCGGCGCGGCTCGCTGCCGCTGCTGGTGCTGCTCACGGTGGCCAACGGCATCACCGAGGAGGTGTTCTTCCGGGGGGCGCTGTACGCCGCGCTCGGCGCCCGGCACCCGGTGCTGATCTCGACGGCCGTCTATGCGGTCGCCACCATCGCTACCGGCAACCCGATGCTGGTCTTCGCCGCGCTCACCCTCGGCGTGGTGCTCGGCCTGCAACGGCGGGCCCCCGGTGGCCTGCTGGCCCCGATGCTGACCCACGTCACCTGGTCGGTGAGCATGCTGCTGGCGCTGCCGCCGCTGTTCGCCGGTCGCTGAACCGGTCAGCCGGGTTGGTCGCTGAACGGGTTGGCCGGGTCAGCCGGGTTGACCGTAGCCGCGGAACGCCTCCACCGCGGCGGCCAACTGCTCGGCATCCAGCGTCCGTCGATTGCCGAGCAGCCGGGCCCGCCAGCCGAGCTCGGCCACGTACTCGATCGACTCGGCCACCGCCATCGCGTCGGCCAGCCCGGTGCCCACCGCGACCACCCCGTGATGGGCAAGCAGTACCGCCTGCCCGCCGGCCAGCACTCGCACGCAGGCCTCGGCCAGTTCGGCGGTGCCGTACCGGGCGTAGGGCACCAGCGGCACCTCGCCACCGGCCCGGGCCAGCTGGTAGTGCACCGCGGGGATCGGCTCGCCGAGCACCGCGAACACGGTGGCGAACATCGAATGGGTGTGCACGATCGCCGCGACGTCCGGCCGGGCCCGGTAGATGCCCAGATGCAGCGCGAGCTCGGAGGTGGGTTGCAGCGCGCCGTCGAGCTGGCGCCCGTCCAGGCCGAGGACCGGCACCGCGGCCGGCGTCAGTTCCGGGTACGGCACGCCGGACGGGGATACCGCCACCTCCTCCTCGCGCCGGACCGAGACGTTGCCGGACGTGCCGCGCACCAGCCCGGTGGCGAGCAGCTGCCGGCAGGCCTGGACCACCGCCGTGCGCTCCTCGACGAGCAACATGGCTGTGGAGCCTAACCACTAGGCTCGGCATATGCGGACGATCGACTGGATAGACGGCCGGATCCGGATCATCGACCAAACCCGACTGCCCGCCGAACTGCGCACGGTGGACATCACCGAGCTGGACGAGCTGGTGCGGCACATCTCCTCGCTGGCGGTGCGCGGCGCGATGGCGCTCGGCGTCGCCGGCGCGCTCGGGATGGCGCTCGCAGCGGCCCGGGCCAGCGAGTCCGGCGAGGACCTCGACCCGGCGCTGGCCGCAGCCGCGGATCTGTTGATCGGCGCCCGGCCGACCGCGGTCAACCTGGGCTGGGGGGTTCGCGAGCTGCTGCTGGCCCGGGCCGCCGGAGCCGATGCCGACCAGCTGCTGACCAAGGCGCTGGCCATCCGGGACGCCGACATCGCGGTCAGCCGCGCGCTCTGCGAGCGGGGCGCACGACTGCTCGCCGGCTCCCGCACGGTGCTCACCCACTGCAATGCCGGCGCCCTGGCCGGGGTCGAATCCGGCTCCGCGCTCGGCGTCATCGAGCGGCTGCATGCCAGCGGACCGCTGGAGTTGGTGTACGTGTGCGAGACCCGGCCGCTGCTGCAGGGCAGCCGGCTGACCGCCTGGGAGTTGGGCCGGCTCGGCATCCCGTACCGGGTGATCGTGGACTCGGCGGCCGCGGGGCTGGTGATCGGCGGCGGGGTGGACGCGGTGGTCGTCGGTGCGGACCGGATCGCCGCGAACGGCGACGTGGCCAACAAGGTCGGCACCCTGTCGCATGCCCTGGCGGCCCGCTACGCCGGCGTGCCGTTCGTGGTGGCCGCGCCGGAGTCGACGATCGACGGCGAGACCGAGTCCGGCCGCGACATTCCGATCGAGTTCCGCGACGAGGCCGAGGTGCTCAGCTGCGCCGGCCAGCGCGTCGCGGCGCCCGGCAGCACCGGCTGGAATCCGGCCTTCGACGTGACGCCGGTGCAGCTGGTCACCGCGATCGTCACCGAGGCCCGGACCATCCGCGGCCGCGCCGACCGGGCGCTGCCGATACCGGCGGACTTGTCGGAGCTCACCCCGGCCGGCCCCACGGCTACTCACCGCTGACCGGTCGGGGTTGAATGTCCTCCCGTGGCCACCGAACTGCATCCGCTGGACGAACACTTCCTGACCGAAGCCGCTGAGCTTTCGGCTGCCGAGCCGCGCGGCGCGGACGAGCCGGTGCAGCCGGGCAGCGCGCTCACCGTCCGGCGGGCGCTGGAGCTCTTCGAGTGCCAGTGCGAGTCGCGGCATGCCGACCTGGCCGCGATCTGGATGCAGTCCCAGGGCCGCGGCTACTACACCATCGGCTCGTCCGGGCATGAGGGCAACGCGGCGGTAGCGGCGGCCCTGCGGCCGGACGACCCGGCCCTGCTGCACTACCGGTCCGGCGGCTTCTACTGCTCGCGGTCGGCTCAGGTGGCTGGCCCCGGCAGCTCCGACGCGGTGCGCGACATCCTGTACGGGGTGGCTGCGGCGACCAGCGAGCCGATCGCCGGCGGCCGGCACAAGGTGTTCGGCAACGCCGCGCTGTCGGTCATTCCGCAGACCTCCACGATCGCCTCGCACCTGCCGCGGGCGATGGGGCTGGCCTACGCGCTGGAGCGGGCCAAGCGGATCGGGGTCCAGACGCCATGGCCGAGTGACGCGGTGGTGGTGACCAGCTTCGGCGACGCCTCGGTCAACCACTCCACCCTGGTCGGGGCGTTCAACAGCTCGTCCAACACGGTGTACCAGGGGCTGCCGATGCCGCTGCTGATGGTGTGCGAGGACAACGGCATCGGGATCAGCACCCGCACGCCGGCCGGCTGGATCGCCCAGCGGTTCGCCGCCCGGCCGGGCTTGCGCTACCTAGCGGTGGACGGCTGCTCGCTGGCCGACGTCTACGACGCGGCCCGGCAGGCGGTGGAGTTCGTCCGGACCGCACGCAAGCCGGCCTTCCTGCACCTGAAGACGGTTCGGTTCCTGGGCCATGCCGGTTCCGATGCCGAGGTCGCCTACCGGACGAAGGCCGAGATCGTGGCCGACTACGGCAAGGATCCGCTGCTCGCCTCGGCCCGGTTGCTGGCCGCGGCCGGCGTGCTGGACGGCAAGCAGATCGTCGAGCTGTACGAGCAGGTCCGCGACCGGGTGCACGCCGTCGCGGTGGCGGCAATGGCCGAGCCGCAGTTGTCCACCGCCGCCGAGGTGATCGCGCCACTGGCGCCCCGTAGTCCCGATCAGGTCGCCGCCGCGGTGGCGGCCACGGCGGAGCAGGTGCAGCCGGCCGAGCGGGAGCGGGTGTTCGGCGGCAAACTGCCCGAGGACGAACCGCCGCTGACCCTGGCCCAGTCGATCAACCGGACGCTGCACGACGAACTCGCCCGGCGGCCGGAGGCGATGGTGTTCGGCGAGGACGTCTCGGTGAAGGGCGGGGTGTACGGGCTGACCCGAGGCCTGCGCAAGGCGTTCGGCGCCGGGCGGGTGTTCGACACCATCCTGGACGAGCAGGCCATTCTCGGCGTCGGCCTGGGCGCGGCGCTGGCCGGCATGCTGCCGATCCCGGAGATCCAGTACCTGGCCTACCTGCACAACGCCGAGGACCAGCTGCGCGGCGAGGCCGCCACCCTGCAGTTCTTCTCCCAGGGCCAGTACCGCAATCCGATGGTGGTACGGATCGCCGGGCTGGGCTACCAGCGCGGATTCGGCGGCCACTTCCACAACGACAACTCGGTGGCGGTGCTGCGCGACATCCCGGGCCTGGTGCTCGCGGTGCCGGCGCACCCGTCGGACGCCCCGGCGATGCTCCGCACGCTGCTCGCGGCGGCGCGGGTGGACGGCACGGTCGGGGTCTTCCTGGAGCCGATCGCGCTGTATCACCAGCGGGATCTGGCCGCCGACGGGGATGGCGGCTGGTTGGCTCGATACGCCGGGCCGGAGTCCTGGGCCGAGCAGCACGCCCCGATCGGCTCGGCGCGTACCTGGCCGGTAGGGGCCGGTGAGCCCGAGCTGACCTTCGTGACCTTCGGCAACGGGCTGCCGATGAGCCTGCGGGTGGCTGGTGAACTGGCCACCGCCGGCGTTTCCAGCCGGGTGCTGGATCTGCGCTGGTTGTCGCCGCTACCGGTGCGCGACATCCTGCGCGAGGCGGCGATCACCGGCCGGGTGCTGGTGGTGGACGAGACCCGGCGGACCGGGGGAGTGTCGGAGGCGGTGCTGGCCGCGCTGGTGGACGGTGGGTTCCGGGGCGCGATCCGCCGGGTCACCAGCGCCGACAGCTTCATTCCGCTGGGTGCCGCTGCCCGCACGGTACTGCTGGACGAGCAGACCGTGACGCAGGCCGCGCGCGACCTGATCGGCGGCTAGCGCGAGTTCTCGCCCCACACGGCGTTGCTGCGCCGGAGCGGGTCAGACCGTCCGGGCGAACGCGGCCAGTCGTGGTGAGGCGTTACCCAGTCGGATGTTGATCGCGTAGACGCAGATCACGTGCCGGCCGGCCGGCAGGGTCAGCGTGACGTTGAAGCCGAGGTCCGGCCCGGCGTGGTAACGGGCGGCCACGTCCGGGCGGGCGGTGTTGGTCCGGAAGTACCCGGCGTACTTGCCGTCGTAATAGACGGCGGTGACCGGGGCGACGCTCTTGTAGTCGGGGTCGATCGACCAGCCGGTCAGCCGCACCTGGTGGCCCGGCAGCACGGTGACGCTGTCCAGGTGCCCGATCGGATTGTGCAGGGCGAGCTCAGCCGGGGTCGGCGATACCACCCCGCTGACATCGGCAAAGTCCTCGGTCAGCCACAGCTTGCCGTGCGCCGCGTCGAGGTAGACGTCGATCCCGACGTAGCGCACGGCGGTGGAAAGGATGTTGCGGCGGTGACCGTCGTTCGGCGCCGTCTCGTTGTACATGGCGACCTCGAGGCCGTCGGCGCCGCTGGTCGTGCGGTTCGTGGTCCAGCCGATGTTCTCGGCCGCCGCGTGCCACTGCACGCCGGCCTGGCTGATCCGGGTGCTGAAGTAGGGCTCACCCGGCAATTGGTGGGACAACGTGTTGTATTTGGCCATCCACAGGTTGTGCCGGCGTGCCGAGCTGATCAGCGCCGTGCTCATGCCCAACGCGGGCAGGCTGTGCGCGGCTCGTTCGGTGTTCATCAGCTTCAGCACGGCATTGGCAGCACTGACCTCGGCCGTCGTGGCCGCCTCGGCGGGATTGCCGACCACCATGGCCGCGGTACCCACCGTTGCCGCCACCAGGACGGCACCCAGCAGCCGACGCGACCTTGCCGGAATAGCACCCCGACGAAACATTCACACTCCCCTAACTCGTTGCCGGCACACAAAGCAGGCACTCTAGGGGCACTATCGGCGCAAAGCTAACTCAGTTGAATCGAATCGTTACACTGAGTAGCAGGTTCTGCCGATGATTCCGGACTATTCGGGCCGATCCGGAGCGAAGTTCGTCAAGGTTTGCTGGGCGTAAGCTAGCGCCTTCGCAGGGTCGGCATCCGGCGATCCGACAGCGGGATCGAAGTTGAGATCGAGGAAGATCTCCGTCACGCCCTGCGCATGCAATTCCGCCAGGTCGGCGCGGACCTGGGCCATGGTGCCGCGCAATGGTCGGCGGTCCGGTCGCTCGTCAGGTTGCTCCGTCAGCCTGATCACCGCTCGCACGATGAACCGCAACTTCGCCGCGTCCCGGCCGGCCTGCTCCGCGGCCTCCCGGATCAGTGCGATGTCCGTGCCGATATGGCGCAGGTCATGCCGGCTGACGCTGATCCAGCCGTCGGCCAGCCGACCGGCCCGGCGCAGCGCCCGGGGCGCCCCGCCGCCCAGCAGGATGGGCGGATGCGGCCGCTGAATCGGCTTCGGATCCACCTTGGCCGGTGGCATTTGATAGAAGTCTCCGTCGAATCGGACGGGATCGTCCGCCCAGATCGCGTGCAGGCAGCCGATGAACTCCTCGAGCCGGTCGCCCCGCCGCTCCTGCGGCACGCCGACCGCACGGAATTCCTCGGCCGCCCAGCCGAGGCCCAGGCCGACGTCCAGCCGGCCGGCCGACACCTGATCCAGCGTGGTCAACTGCTTGGCAAGAACGATCGGGGAGTAGAAGGGCGCGTTCACCACTGCCACGCCGAGTCGGATTCGCTCTGTCACGGCCGCTACGTAGGCAAGGCTGATCAGCGGATCCTGCACGGCTCGGTAGCTGGCTCCCCAATCGCCGTCGACCGGATGCAGCAGTCGCTGGAAGGTCCACAGCGAGTCGTAGTGCAACTCCTCCGCTCGCCGGGCGATCTCGACAAGGTTGGCCGGAGTCGCCCAACTGCCCGAGACCGGAAGGCCGAACCCGATTCGCAGTTCGCTCACCTGCCGTCTAGCCATTGGCCGCCGAAGTACATCAGGTCGTCGGAGAGCAGCTCGAGCTGGATGCCGTCCGGATCGCGGAAGTAGAGCGACTCCTTGATGCCCTTGTCCGGCCCACGGTAGCTGATGCCGGCCCGCTTCACCCACCGCTCCACCTCGGTCAAATGGTTGAAGCGCAGCTCCATCAGCCGGCCGGCGGCCACCGGCGGCGCAATGCCCGTGACGACCTGGGTCAGTTCGCCGAGCATGAGCAGCAGGTGCGAGCCGATCCCACCCAGCCCGATCAGCGTGACCCGGCAATCACGGAGGCGAGCCTGCAGTTGGTACTTGTCCTACTGCATCGAGCATACGAGCCGAAGTAATTGATATTGCGTTCCCACCGGTTCAGTTCGTAAGCATCGAGGATGCCCTCGGCCGTGTGGCTGTTGTCGAGCAGGAAGCCGGCCTCGTCCAACTGCAGCACGGCATTGCGTACGTCCTGGATCGAGAGCGCGGAATATTCGCGGTTCAGGACGGTCCAGCTCAGTCGTGTTATGGCCAGACCGGTGTCGCTGTGTCGGACCCACCGACTCGCCAGACCGCATAGTGGTCCATCGAAGTCAATGCCTTCGGATGTAAGAGCGCCAAGATCGTAGTCCGGGCGGAGTCGAATAGCTGCCGCGGCTGTTGCGCATGATCCGGTGCAGGCAGACCGTCGGGAATGGTGCCATCACTAACACCCACAAACTCTCCTGTAGCCGCAGGATCCAAGTATGACCAGCCGGGCGAAGTGGCACGCAATCTACCCACAATTGACATCTGCCACCAGTGGTCGAGCTGGGTATTGATCTACCTGCAGGCCTGGTCCCGCACGGTAGGTGCCAGAGCGGGTCTGCGCTTGCCTCAGGGCAAGTCTGGCTGCGCCGACTGGCTGCCTAGTATGCCTTTGCGGCATTCGGACGGATCGTCTATATGTGTAGGTCACCCCGATAGGTAAGTTATGTCCTACTTTCCGGCGAAACCTTCCCAAAGCCTCATTGATAGTCAGGAAGAGGTGGCTGCATGGCGAAGGTCTTGGGCGCTTTCCCGATCATGCGATGCGACGCGTTAGCTTTCCGGCCAAGCGCACAGGGTCGTCGCCTGCCGGACACCGCCGCCGACGCCGTGAGGACTCACCGGTTGACCAGAGACACGCGCACGCCGGACCGGCCCGCCGCGCCGGGGGCCTCCCCGGCGCCGACTCCCTTGGCGCCCCGGATCCGGCTCCCGCTCCCAGCGGCCGAGCACCGCGTCACCGCGGTCGCCGGCGCCGACGGCACCCCGCTGGCCCTGCACAGCTGGCGGCCGGCCGAGCCGACCGAGGCGGCCGAGGTGACGACGCTGCTCTTCTACGTGCACGGCATCCAGAGCCACGCCGGCTGGCTGTTCGAGACCGGGCCGGAGCTGACCCAGCACGGGACGGTGACGTACGCGGCCGACCGGCGCGGATCCGGCCGCAGCGGCGGCATGCGCGGCGACCTGCCCTCGGCGGGCGTGGTGCTGGAGGACTACCGGATCGCCCTGGCCCAGGCCCGGCGGGACTGGCCGGGGCTGCCGGTGGTGGCGCTGGGCCAGAGCTTCGGCGGCAGCATCCTGGCCGCCCTGGTCACCCAGGGCCTAGAGGTCGACCGGCTCGTCTACTGCGCCCCCGCGCTGGGCCAGCAACGGGCCCGGCACGGGACCGAGCGGCTGGCCGAGCTGGCCGCGCTGACCGGCACCGAGCACTCGGCCATCGCGCTGGCCGACGAGGACTACACCGACCTCGCCCGCTACCTGGAGTTCATGGCCAACGACCGGCTCATGCTGCGCCAGGTGACCGCCCGGAGCCGGGCCACGATGGTCGAGCTGGAGCGGATCTACCTGGAGCGCCGGGCCGACACCGCGGCCCCGGTGCACCTGGTCCGGGCCGAGCACGACCCGATCATCGCGCTGGCCGAGAGCGAACGGGTCCTCACCACCCTGCACAGGAAGGTCGACGTGGCCACCTTCCGGGGCCGCCACCACTACGTCGAGTTCTCCCGGGCCCGCCGCGACTACTGGCACTGGCTGGCGGCGACCGTGGCCGGGCGGGGCCGGTGACGGCCCGGCTGGAGGTGCGGCCGGTCTGCATCCCGATGGAGCGGCCGTTCGTGCACGCCGGCCACGCCCGGTCCCAGGCCGCGTCGGTGCTGGTGGCGGTGGACCTCGACGGGGCCCGCGGCTGGGGCGAGGCCGCACCTCGGTCGTACGTGACCGGCGAGACGGTCGGCACCGCGGTCGACGCGCTGGACCGGGTCCGGCCCGAGGAGCTGCTCGACCCGGCCGACCCGGCCGGCGCCCTGGACCGGCTGGCCCGGTCCGACCTGGCCGGACTGCTCGGCCGGCTGGCCGGCGCGCTGGCCCCGATGCCGGCGGCCGCGGCCGGGCTGGAGATCGCCCTGTTCGACGCCGTCTGCCGGCGGCACGGCCTGACCGGCCTGGACGGGCTGCGCGGCGTCCCGGCCGCGGCAGCGCTGCTGCGCCCGCGGGCCACCCCGGCCGCGGTCTCGGTGGTGCTGGACCTGGCCGACGACCCGGCCCGGCGGCTGGGCGGGCTGGACCCGTCCGCGGTCCGGCATGTCAAGGTCAAGGCTGGCACGGACGTCGAGGGCTGCGTCCGGCGGGTCGCCGCCGTCCGGGACGTGCTGGGCACCGGCCCGACGCTGTCGGTGGACGTCAACGGCGCCTGGGACCAGGACCTGGCCGTCGCCGGGGCCGCCCGGCTGCGCCCGCTCGGCGTGGACTGGCTGGAGGAGCCGGTCGGCCCGCGGGACTGGGCGGCGATGCGGGCGGTCCGCGAGGCCACCGGGATGGCCGTGATGCTGGACGAGTCCTGCACCGGCCCGGCCGACCTGGACGCCGCGGCGGCCGGCGCGGCCGACTCGGTCAACGCCCGGGTCGGCAAGTGCGGCGGCCTGTTCCCGACCCTGGCCCTGGTCGCCGCGGCCCGGGAGCGCGGCCTCGGCGTCCAGCTCGGGGTGCACGTCGGCGAGGTCGGGCCGCTGTGGGCGGCCGGCCGGCTGCTGGCCTGCTCGCTGACCGGCCTGCTGGCGGTGGAGGGCGGCCGGCAGGACGAGTGGTTCCCCGAGCCGCTGACCGACCCGCCGTACGCGGTGGACCGGGTCCGCTGGCAGGTCGCCCCGCTGACCGGCCCCGGCATCGGGCTGGTGCCGAGCCGCGCCTTGCTCGACCGCTGCCCGCCCACCGTCCCGACGACAGCGAGGAGCTCCTCATGACCGCACGCACCGCCCTGCTCGTCGGCGCCGCCGGCGGCATCCTGCGGGAGGTGGCCGCCGGGCTCGCCGAGCAGGGCGCCCCGCTGGTGCTGCTGGACCGCGACGAGGCCGCGGTGTCCGCGCTCGCCGACCGGCTGGCCGACCTGACCAAGGTCGACGTGGTCGTCGGGGACGTCACCGACGTGGCCGCCGCGGAGCGGCAGCTGGCCGAGGTCGCGGACCGGCACCAGCCCGCAATCCTGGTGAACGGGGTCGGCGGCGACACCCGGGTGATCGGCTACGCCGACCTGGAGGTCGCCCACTTCGAGCAGACCTACCTGGAGAACGTGATCGGCACCTTCCTGGCCATCAAGGCCTGCGCGCCGGGGATGGCCCGGGCCGGCTACGGCCGGATCGTCAACTTCGCCTCGGCCGGCGGCCGGACGTACAGCCACTTCAACAACGCCGCCTACGTCGGGGCCAAGGCCGCGGTGATCGGCATGACCAAGCAGATGGCGTACGAGCTGGCGCCGTCCGGCGTGGTGGTGAACGTGGTGGCGCACGGGCCGATCGCCACCGAGCGGGTCGCCGGTGCGTGGGAGCGCCGGGACCCGGCGCAGAAGGAGCAGGTGCTGTCCCGGCTGCCGATGGGCCGGATGGGCACCGTGGCCGAGGCGGTGGGCAGCGTGCTGCACCTGTGCTCGGAGGGCGCCGGCTACACCACCGGCGCGGTGATCGACATCAACGGCGGGCTCTACATGTGAGGCCGCCCCGTCCGACCCCCCACTTCCAGAAAGGACGATCGTGGCAATCTACGTCGTCGAGTTCCGCTACCGCGTGGACCGGGCCGGCCGGGAGCCGTTCCACCCCTCGCACGCGGCCTACCTGCACGCGCTGACCGAGCGCGGGGTGCTGCTGCTCGGCGGGCCGCTGACCGGGGACAACGCCGGTCTACTGGTCTACCGGACCGCCGACCGGGCCGAGCTGGACCAGGTGCTGGCCGAGGAGCCGTACGTGACCGGGGGCGTGGTCGCCGACACGGTGGTCCGGGAGTGGCAGCCGGGCAAGGGGATCCTGGCCGCGGCGCCGGCGGCCGGGGGCCGGTCGTGACCGGCGGGCGGCTGCTGGACGGCCCGGCCCCGGCGCCCGACCCGGGCGCGGCGCTGTCCTTCGAACTGGGCGCGCTGCACGCGGCCATCGGCGACCCGCAGATGGACTCCATGCGCATGCTCAGCGAGACCGCGATGCGCTTCCCGGCCGCGCTGTCCTTCTCCTCCGGCGCCCCGTACGACGGCACCCACGACCCGGCCACCCTCCCGGTCTACCTCGACCGCTACCTGCGGCACCTGCGCGAGGGCGGGGTGCCGGAGCAGCGGATCCGCAAGCTGCTGTTCCAGTACGGCCCGGTCAACGGGTTCATCCGGGAGGAGGTCGCGCGCAACCTGCGCCAGGACGAGGGCATCGACGTGCCGGCCGACGCCGTGATGATCACCTCCGGCTGCCAGGAGGCGATGCTGGTCGCCCTGCGCGGCCTGATCACCGGACCGCAGGACGTGCTGCTCACCGTCTCCCCGGCGTACGTGGGGATCCTGGGCGCGGCCCGGATGCTGGACGTCCCGCTGGTCGGGGTGCCCGAGGGCCCGGACGGGCTGGAGCCAGACACGCTGGCCGCCGCGGTCGCCGACGTGCGGGCCTCGGGGCGGCGGCCGGTCGCGGTCTACCTGATCCCGGACTTCTCCAACCCGTCCGGGACGGTGGTGCCGCTGGCCGCGCGGCACCGGCTGCTGGAGCTGGCCCGGCGGGAGCGGCTGGTCGTGCTGGAGGACAACCCGTACGGGCTGTTCGCCCGGGACGGCGAGCAGCTGCCGACGATGAAGTCGCTGGACCGGCACGGCTCGGTGCTCTACCTCGGCTCGTTCGCCAAGACCGCGTTCCCGGGCGCCCGGCTCGGCTACCTGGTGGCCGACCAGCCGGTGTCCGGTCCGGGCGGGTCGGTGCGGACGCTGGCCGAGGAGTTATCCCGGGCCAAGAGCATGTTCACCGTCGGCACCTCGTCGCTGTCCCAGGCGGTGGTGGGCGGGATGCTGGTCGAGCACGACTACGACCTGCGCACCGCCACCCGCGCGACGGCCGCGGTGTACGCGGAGCGGCTGGACACCACGCTGGCCGCGCTGGCCGCGCACTTCCCGCCCGAGCGGCACGCCGAGCACGGGGTCAGCTGGAACACCCCGCGCGGCGGCTTCTTCCTTACCGTCGAGGTGCCCTTCGTCGCCGACCTGGCGGCGATGGAGCGCTGCGCCCGCGATTTCGGCGTGAGCTGGGCGCCGATGTCGATGTTCCACGTCGGCGGGGGCGGCGACCGGGCGATGCGGCTGGGGTTCAGCAACCTGGCCCCGGACGACATCCGGGAGGGGGTGGCCCGGCTGGCCCGCTTCATCTCCGACACCACCCCCGGCCGCTACGGTCACGATGTACCACGCAAGTGACCATTCCGGCCCGGTCCCGGACCGCAGCTCCCAAGAGGTGACGATGACCAGAAGCGACGCCAGGCAGGTCGCGGTGGTGGTGGACAGCTACTCCGCCGGCAACTTCCTCCCGGCCGCGTTCGCCCCGTACGACATCCGGCTGGTGCACGTGCAGAGCACCCCGGAGCTGATCCCGACGATGAGCCCGCCGAACCTGTCCGCGTACGACGAGAACATCGTCATGGACGGGGAGGCGGCGCTGGTCGAGCGGCTACGCGGCTACGACCCGGTCTGCCTGGTCCCCGGGCAGGAGTCCTCGGTCGAGCTGGCCGACCGGCTCAGCACGGCGCTGGGGCTGCCGTCCAACGGCACCGCGCTGTCCCGGGCCCGCCGGGACAAGTTCGAGATGATCGAGGCGCTGCGCCGGGCCGGCGTGCGCTGCGCGCGCCAGCTGCGGACGGCCGAACCGGCCGCCGCGGTGGCGTGGGCCGCGGGTGAGGGCGCCCGGCCGGTGGTGGTGAAGCCGATCAGCTCCGCCGCCACCGACGGGGTGTTCATCTGCACCACCCCGGAGCAGGTGCGCGCGGCGGCCGAGCACGTGCTGGGCACCAGCGACATCTTCGGGTTCCGCAACACCGAGGTGCTGGTCCAGTCCTACCTGCGCGGCACCGAGTACATCGTGGACACGGTCAGCTCCGACGGCCGGCGCTACGTCTGCGGCGTCTGGCGCTACGAGAAGACCCTGCTGCCCGACGGCCGCAACATCTACGACCGGGACATCCTCGTCGACCCCGCGTCCCCGGTGGTCGCCGAGCTGGTCCGGTACGTCGACGAGGTGCTGGACGCGCTCGGCCTGCGCTGGGGCGCGGCCCACCACGAGGTCATCGTCACCGAGGACGGCCCGGTGCTGGTGGAGGTGGGGGCCCGGCTCAACGGCAACCTCGACCCCGGCTTCCACGACGTCTGCACCGGCGGCAACCAGGCCGCGCTGAACGTGCGGGCGTACGTGCGGCCGGCCGAGTTCCAGAAGGAGTACGGCGACCGGACGTACCCGAAGCTGCGCTCGGGCGTCGTCTACAACGCCCCGACCGAGCTAGAGGGCGTCGTCACCGCGGTGGACGAGGACGTGGTGGCCCGGATCACCGCGCTGCCGACGGTCCACAAGGTGCTGGTGAAGATCAAGCCGGGCGGCCGGGTCCGGCGCACCGTCGACCTGCTGACCAGCCCGCTGCGGGTCTTCTTCGTCGCCGACGACGACGCGGCGCTGGCCGCGGACCACGCCGAGGTGCGCGCCCTGAAGGACCGCGTCTACCGATTCGACTGACCGCCGCACTTGGCGTCGGCAGCCCACCCGTCCCAGGAGGATTTATGCACAGCCGCATCGGCGTGTTCTTGTCGCCCGTCCATGAGACCGGCCAGGACCCGCATCTCGCCATCCGGCGGAACCTCGATCTCGTCGAGCTGTTGGACGATCTCAACTTCGACGAGGCGTGGTTCGGGGAGCACCACTCCCTGGGCTGGGGGCTGGTCGGTGCTCCGGAGACGATGATCGCCGCCGCGTCCCAGCGCACCCGGCAGATCAAGCTGGCCAACGGGGTGGTGCCGCTGTCCGGCCACCACCCCTTCCACGTCGCCAGCCGGGCCGTCCACCTGGACCACCTCAGCCGCGGCCGCTACATCCTCGGGGTCGGGCCGGGCGTGCCGTTCGACGCGGGCATGTTCGGCCTGGAGCCGTCGGTGCAGCGCACCCGACTGGCCGAGGCGCTGCCGACGGTGCTGGAGCTGGTCAACGGCACCGAGCGGGTCACCGACAAGACCGACTGGTACGAGCTGCACGACGCCAAGCTCCAGCTGCCCCGGTTCAGCCCGGCCGGCATCGAGGTGGCCATGGCCACCAGCGGCACCTCGACCACCAGCCCCCGGCTGGCCGGGCAGTACGGGCTGAGCATGTGCTCCTTCGCGCTGCCGTTCGCGCTGATGACCCCGGGCGCCCCGCAACACATCGACCTGGGCCGGCAGTGGGAGCACGCCGTGGCCGCGGCGCAGGAGCACGGCAACACGATGGACCGCTCGGCCTGGCGGATCGCGCTGCCGGTGCACGTGGCCGAGACCCGCGAGCAGGCGTACGCCGACGTGCGGGAGGGCTACGACCGCTGGCTGTTCGACTACTTCGGCCGGGCCGCCGGCCGGGAGGTGCTCAGCCCGGGGGTGCCCCGGGAGAGCATGCTGGAGGCGCGGGTCGAGGCGGGCGGCGCCCTGGTCGGCTCGCCCGACGACGTGGTGGCCGGGCTGCAGGCCATGCATGAGCGCACCGGCGGCTTCGGCACCCTGCTGGTCTACGTGGCCGACTGGACCAGCTGGGAGAAGACCGACCGCAGCATGCAGCTGCTGGCCCGCTACGTGGCCCCGCGCCTCACCGGGACCACGGCGCGGCCGGTGGAGGCGGTCGACTGGGCCATCACGGCCCGCGGCGGCCGTCCGTGACCGACACCGCACTCGAGCAGCGCTCCTTCCGGGACGTGCTCGGCCGGTTCCCCACCGGGGTCGTCGTGATCGCCGCGCGGACGCCGGCCGGGCCGCTGGGGATGGCGATGAACTCCTTCGCCTCCGTCTCCCTGGACCCGCCGCTGGTCGTGGTGTGCGCGGCGTACAGCTCGGTGACCTGGCCCGGCATCCGGGCGGCCGGCGGTTTCGCGGTGTCCGTCCTCGGCGCCGGGCACGAGGACCTGTGCCGGCTGTTCAGCACCCGCGGGGCGGAGCGGTTCGGCGGCCCGCACTGGACGGACACCGCGTCCGGCCACCCGGTGCTGACCGACGCGCTGTCCTGGCTGGACTGCCGGATCGCCGCGGTCCAGCCGGCCGGGGACCACGAGCTGGTGCTGGCCCGGGTCGTGTACGGGGCGGTCGGTACGGACACCGAGCCGCTGGTGTTCCACGCCGGCCGCTACACCGGGCTGGCGAGCTGACGTGCGGATGGCCAACCTGGCCGGCCGGGCCCACCTGGTGGCGGGCGACCGGTCGGTGGACGTCGCCCGGGCCAGCGGGGGCCGGTTCCCGGCCGACCCGATGGCGGTGCTCGACCGGTGGGCGGAGGTCGTGGCCTGGTCCCGGGACGTGGACGTGGCGGCGGGCGCGCCCTGGGACCCGGCCGAGCTCGGCGCGCCGTCGCCGCGGCCGCGCCAGGTCTTCGCGGTGGCCAGCAACTACCGCGACCGCCCGCTGGTGCTGCCCACACCGGCGGACCTGCCGGTCACCTTCACCAAGTTCCCGGCCTGCGTGGTCGGTCCGTACGCGGACGTCCCGCTGCCGACGGACACGGTGGACTGGGAGGTCGAGCTGGTCGTGGTGATCGGCCGGGCCGCCCAGCGGGTGCCGGCCGCGGCGGCCTGGGACGTCGTGGCCGGGGTCACCGCCGGCCAGGACTTCTCCGAGCGGACCCTGCAGCTGGGCGGACCGGCCAAGCAGTTCTCGCTGGGGAAGTCGTTCCCGGCCTTCGGCCCGACCGGGCCGGTGCTGGTCACCCCGGACGAGCTGGCCGACCGCGACGACCTGGGGCTGTCGTGCCGGGTCAACGGCGAGACCGTGCAGGACGCCCGGACCCGGCAGCTGATCTTCCCGGTGGCCGAGCTGGTGGCCCGGCTGTCCGCGGTGTGCGCGCTGTTGCCCGGCGACCTCATCTTCACCGGCACCCCGGGCGGGATGGGGATGACCATGACGCCCCCGCGCTACCTGCGGGTCGGGGACGAGGTGGTCAGCCACCTCGAGGGGATCGGCGGGCTCCGCAACCGCTGCACGGCGCCGGCCGGGATCACCGGAATCTGACATAGCATGTTTCGTTGGTATGCCGAAGAACGGCGATATGGGGATGGACCGCTCTCGTGATGACCCTGCCACGTCCGTTCTGGTTCCTCTGGCTGGGGCAGACCCTCTACCGGGTCGGCCTGCTGGCGCCCGCCTTCCTGGTGCTCTACCTCCAGGAGGACGGCCTGGCCGACGACCGGACGACCGCGGTCATCGTGGGCCTGTTCGGGGCCGGGGTGCTGGTCGGCGGCCTGCTGGGCGGTGTGGTCGCGGACCTGGTCGGGGCGCGGCGGACCATCCTGCGGTCGCAGCCGGTCGCCCTGGTCACGGCGATGCTATTCCTGGTCTCGACCGACATCCGGGTGATCGGTGTGCTGTCGCTGCTGGCCGGGGTGCTGTCCTCGGTCGACCGCCCGGCCGCGGCCGGGCTCATCGCCACGCTGGTCCCGCACGAGCAGTTCGCCAAGGCGTACAGCACCCTGCTGATCGGCTTCAACGTCGGCATGTCGCTCGGGCCGGTGCTGGCCGGCGTCCTGCTCACGGTGGCCCCGGCCGGGTTGTTCGTGCTGTGGGCGGCGTCGAGCCTGGTGTATGCGTCCCTGGTCTGGTGGCTGCCGGTGGACGAGCGGGCGGCGGCTGCCGAGCAGGAGGGCTCGACCCTGCTGCGCCGCACGGTGCTGGGCCTGGTCGAGCCGTTCCGGTCCCGGGTGCTGCTGGTGTTCCTCGGCCTGACCGCCCTGCTGGCCGCGATCTACCTGCAACTGAACTCCACCCTGCCGCTGCACATGCGGTCCGAGGGCCTGACCGCGGCCGAGATCGGGCTGATCATCGCGGTCAACGCCGTGCTGTCGGTGCTGCTGCTGCCGCTGGTGCCGCGGCTGGTCCGGGGCATGCGCGACGAGGTCCCGCTGGCCCTGGCCGCCCTGCTGGTGGCGATCGGCTTCGGGATGAACGCGTTCGCCGGCGGCATCCCGACGTTCGTCGCCGCCGTCGTGGTCTGGACGGCCGGCGAGGTGCTGTGGGCGCCGATGTCGGCGACCTTCCTGGCCAAGCGGGCCCCGGCCGGGCGTACGAGCAGCTACCAGGGGGCGTTCTTCTTCGCCTGGAATGCGGCCTTCGTGGTCGGCGGACCGGTCGGGATCACCGTCGCGAACGCCTGGGGTTACAAGCTGCTCTGGTTCTGCACGTTCGTGGTCGGGGCCGTCGCGGCCCTGGGCCTGCTGCTGATGGCCAGGATTCCGGGCTTCGCCCCGGTGGCCGCGGAGTCGAAGGTTGAGAGATGACATGACGACTGTCCGAACGTCCCCCGCCGTGTCCCCCTGGACGCACGTCAACCAGTCCTCGGTGCCCCCGGCGTTCCTCACCGGGACCCGCCGGGCGCTGGCCCGGCAGCGCGCCGTCTGCCACGACCCCCACGCCCCGAGCGCCGCGGTGTTCCGGGACATCCTCGACCAGGCCGAGGGGACCTACTTCGGCAAGCGGCACGGGCTGGCGACCGTGCGCACCCTGCGGGACTGGAAGCGCGCGGTCCCGGTGCACAGCTACTCCGACCTCCGGCCGTACGTGGACAAGCTGCTGGACGGCGACGCCAACGTGCTGACCCGCAGCGAGCCGTACGCGCTGCTGCGCACCTCCGGCTCCAGCGGGCAGCCGAAGCTGATCCCGACCACCCGGCATTGGCGCAACGCCTACCGGGGCCGGGCGCTCTACGCCCAGTGGGGGCTCTACTTCGAGTCCGTCGGCATGGGACCGGGCGCGACCGTCCTGGACCTGTCCTGGGAGCGGTCCAGCACCTCCACCAGCATCGGCGACTACCCCAGCTACGGCATCTCCCAGCGGCCGGCCGCGGTGAGCAGCGTCGACTGGCTGCCGCCCTGGTACGACGAGAGCTGGTTCCAGGGCGTCGAGGGCGAGAGCTACCGCGACGGCCTCTACCGCAAGCTGCGGCTGCTGGCCGGCGCGGACGTGCGGCTGGTCGTCGCGCTGAACGCCTCCAAGATCGTCGGGCTGGCCGAGGTGCTGGCCGAGCGGGCCGACGACCTGGTCTCCGACCTGCGCAACGGCACGCTGGAGGGGCGGCCGTGCCACGGCGGGGCCGACCCCGACCTGGCCTCCCGGCTGGCCGGCATCCGCCGGGCCAACCGGGGCATGCTGCGGCTGGCCGACCTGTGGCCCGGGCTCGCGCTGGTGGTCGCCTGGAACTCGGCCTCGGCCGCGCTCTACCGGCCCTGGCTGGACGAGGTCACCCCCGGGGTGCCCAAGCTGCCCTTCAGCGCGACCGGCACCGAGGGGATCATCACGATCCCGGTGGACGGGCACCGGTCGGCCGGGCCGCTCGCCGTCGACCTCGGCCTGTACGAGTTCGTCCCGGCCGAGGACCGCGACGAGGAGGTCCCGCTGGAGCCGGACGTGGAGACGCTCGACTTCCACGAGGTCGAGGTCGGCCGGACGTACGAGGTGGTGATGACCCAGGCCAACGGTCTCTACCGGTACGCCCTGGGCGACCTCTACACCGTGGTCGACCGGATCGGGCAGGTCCCGCGGCTGGACTTCGTCGGCCGGTCCGGCTTTGGCAGCTCCTTCACCGGCGAGAAGCTGACCGAGAAGGACGTCTACCTGGCCGTGCGGGCCGCGTTGGGCGACCAGTGGCGCAGCCTGCCGCTGTTCAGCTGCGTGCCGGTCTGGGCCACGCCCCCCGGCTACACCCTGATGATCGAGTGGGCCGACGACCTGCCGCTGTCCCCCGACCGGTTCGCCGAGGACGTCGAGACCGCCCTGCAGCAGCTCAACATCGAGTACGCGGACAAGCGGGCCGCCGACCGGCTCACCCCGCTCGCGCTGCTGCGGGTGCCGCCGGGCACGTTCGCCCGGGTGGAGGACCAGCGCCGGCGCGAGGGCGCCTCACCCGCGCAGCTCAAGCACCACTGGATCCAGCGGGACGGCTCGCTGCTCACCCACGCCGCGGCGGCCCTGGCCGAGGTCTAGAAAGGAGACCTTCCCGGCCGGGCACACCTCGGCGCTCATGTTCAGGCCCATCATCCGCAGGGCCGCGTCAGTGAGGTCGCGGTGGATGTGCGCGACAGCGTCCGGCGGCAGGCTGATCAGCGGATTCGCAGCCCGCTCACCTGCCGTCTAGCCATTGGCCGCCGAAGTACATCAGGTCGTCGGAGAGCAGCTCGATCTGGATGCCGTCCGGATCGCGGAAGTAGAGCGACTCCTTGATGCCCTTGTCCGGCCCACCGTAGCTGATGCCGGCCTCGTCGAGTGCCTGGCGCAGTTGGCGGTGCCGTTCCGGGGTGACCGAGATGGCGATGTGCTGCACGGTGCCCAACGCTTCCTGCCCGGGCTCCAGACCGAGGCCCGGGAAGTCGAAGAAGCCGAGCAGGGTGGAGTTCCCCAGATCGAAGAAGAAGTGCGACGAGCCGGGATAATCGCGATTCTCGACCAACTCGATCAGCGGAAAGCCAAGCAGTCCCTGATAGAACTCGATCGTGGTGGCTGGGTCGGAGCAGATCAGTGCGGCGTGGTGAATACCGCGGCCATTGGAGACCGGCCGCTGCTGCGGTGGTAGCAGGTACTGATCGCGCAACTGGCGACGGCGCTCAGCCAGCTCGGCCTGCTCCGTCTCGGTCGGCGGTGGCATCAGCCGAGCTTCGCATGCAGGAAGTCGATGGTGCGCCGCCAGGCCAGCTTCGCCGACTCGGGATCGTAGGTGCCGAGCAGGTCGTGGTCCGCGTGGAAGGCGTGTCCGGCCGGGTAGTAGAAGAACTCCACCTCGGCTCCGGACTCCTCCCGGATCTGCTGTTCCTGCTTGCGTGCCTCGCTGACCGGGTAGAACTTGTCCTGCTCGGCGTAGTGGCCCTGCACCGGCGCGGTGATGCCGGAGTACTGGTCGGGAACCGCTTCGCCCACGCCGTAGTACGGCACCGCTGCGCCGATCTTGTCGCCCTGTTGGGCGGCTAGCAGCAGCACGAAACCGCCACCCATGCAGTAACCCACCGCGCCGACCTTGGTCGAGGTCACCGCGGGATGGTCGAGCAGGAAGTCCACCGCGCCGCCCAGGTCGGTGGCGGCCTTGTCGACCGGCAATTCCGACATCAGCCGGCCGGCCTCGCCGGAGTCATGGGTGGTCTTGCCGCCGTAGAGGTCTGGGGCCAATGCCACGAACCCCTCCTTGGCCAGCCGGTTGGCGATGTCGACGATGTGGTCGGTCAGCCCCCACCACTCCTGGATCACGATGACGCCGGGACCACTACCGGACTCGGGAATCGCCAGGTAGCCATGCGCCTGGCCACCGTTGCTGGGAAAGGTCGTGTTCTGCGCGGGCTTCTCGACGTCGTTCTGCTCGGACACGGGTCTGCGGTCCTCTCTGGATGCGATACGCGATAACTGCTGCTGACGTTAATTGCCGATGTAGGCAGCCAGCAACAGCGGCCGGCGCATCTGTGGACAGCGCGTGGCACTGTGGATACATGACTGTGCGAGCACGCTGGAATGGCGTGGTGATCGCCGAGAGTGACGACACCGTGGTGGTGGAGAACAACCATTACTTTCCGAAGGATTCGGTGCGCGCGGAGCTCTTGCGACCGTCCGGTCGACACTCGGTGTGCCCGTGGAAGGGCATCGCGTCCTACTACTCGATCGAGGTCGACGGCGCGGTCAATCGGGACGCGGCCTGGTTCTACCCGCGGCCCAGGCGCCGGGCGGCGGCGGTGGCCGACCGGGTCGCCTTCTGGCACGGCGTCACCGTCGAGGAGAGCTGAGCCGGCTGCGACGGTTCTGTCACGGTGCGGTGGCATGCTGCCTACCACCGTGTATCCGTGGCAGAAAGGGCACCGGCATGAGCACCCGCGAATCCCCGTGGCCGGACTCGACGCCGAACTGGGTCGAGCTGTCGACCCCCGATCTCGAGATCGCCCGGCGGTTCTACCAGGAGCTGTTCGGATGGACGGTCAAGGACGAACAACGCGACTTCGCCGACTGCTACCTGGATGGCCGGCGGGTCTGCGGCCTTGCATCGAGCGCCGGGCCACCGGGTACCCGGCCGCCGTGGGCGGTCGGCCTGGCCGCCCAACAGCCGTCATCCAGCGCCTGGATCAGCTACTTCGCCACCTCGGACGCCGCTGCCGTGCTTGATCGTGCGCGCCGGGCGGGTGGCCAGGTCGCGCTCGGTCCGTCACCGGACGGCGACCGCTGTGTGCGGGCCGTCGCCACCGATCCGCTGGGCACGGTCTTCGGACTGTGGCAGGCCGGCAGCCAGATCGGCGCGGAGCTGGTCAACGAGCCCGGCGCGTTGATCTGGAACGAGCATCTGAGCTCGAACTACCAGGCGGTCCAGCCCTTCTACGCCGAGGTCCTCGGCTGGCAGTACTCCGACATCTCGGTGGGCGCTTTTCATTACGCGACCTGTCGGCCAGCCGACGAGCGGGACATCGCAGGCATCGGCGAGCCACCGTCCGAGCTGCTGCCCCTGCTGGCCGGCCGGTGGCTGGCCTACTTCGCGACCGCGGACACCGACGCCAGCCTGGATCTGCTCGGCCGGCTCGGCGGCGGAGTGATCCTGCCCGCTACCGACACGCCGCACGGCCGGCTGGCCGTGGTTCAGGACGACCAGGCCGCGGTGTTCGCGCTTCTCGGGCCGGCCCACCAAGCGCACTGAGTCGGCTCAGTCGATTCCGACGGCGGTCAGCAGCGCCTCGTGCAGCAGGCCGTTGGAGGCGGCGGCATTGCCCTGATGCACCCCGTCGATTCCGTTCAGGCCGGTGAACCGGCCACCGGCCTCGGTGACGATCGGCGCCAGCGCTGCCATGTCCCACAGCGACAACTCCGGTTCCGCCGCGAGATCGACCGCTCCCTCGGCGACGAGCATGTATGACCAGAAGTCGCCGTAGGCCCGCGACCGCCACAGGCCGCCGATCAGTTCGAGGAACTGTGGGAGCCGATCGACCGCGGACCAGCCACGCACCGAGGAATAGGACATGCTCGCATCCGCCAAGCTGCCAACCGCGGATACCCGCAGTCGGCGCGGCTCGGCGCCGGCCGCCTGGCCGAACGCGCCGTGTCCGGTGGCCGCCCACCAGCGTTGGCCGAGCGCGGGAGCGCTGACCATGCCGACCACCGGTTCGCCGTCGACGAGCAGCCCGATCAGGGTTGCCCATACCGGTACGCCCCGGACGTAGTTGTGCGTGCCGTCGATCGGATCGACCACCCACTGGCGCTCGCCGTCGCCGGCGAACTCCTCGCCGTCGCCGGCGCCGAACTCCTCGCCCAGCAGGGCATCCGCCGGCCGGCGTTCGGCCAGCCGTTCCCGGATCGCCCGTTCGACGGCGCGATCGGCATCGGTGACGAGGCTGAGATCCGGCTTGCTCTGAACCCGCAGGTCGGCGGCGCGGAAGCGATCAGTGGTGATCGTGTCGGCGAGATCGGCAAGTTCTCGGGCGACTGCCAGCTCGGCCGCGAGGTCAGTGCCGGGCGACCGGTCGTTGCCTGCTGCCTCGTCCGGCGGGTGCGTCACCTGCACAGGTTATCGTCGCGGGGTGGACACCGAAGCCGACAGCGCCGTGGGAGCGAGCGCGTTGGCCGATCCGGCCTCGTTCTGCGAGATCGAGGATCCGGCGCTACGCAAGGTGTTGCGCTCCTACCTTTCCGGCGGTCGGCTGCCGGTGATACCGCGGCCGGGCAACAAGCGCCGGCTGCTGCTTGCCTATCTGGCCACGGCCTTCGAGCCAGGGGTGCACTATTCGGAGCCGGAGGTGAACGACACGGTGCGGGTATGGCATCCGGACGTGGCAGCGCTGCGCCGGTACCTGGTGGACGAGGGACTGCTGACTCGGGAGAACGGTGTGTACTGGCGATCTGGTGGCTGGCTGTGACCACGCATTCCGAGGCGACCGGCGGCCGGCCGGGCTCGCTGGCTCAACCCGTCCGGCCCGGCTCGCTGGCTCAACCCGTCCGGCCCGGCGTGGCCGAGCGGGCCGCGGTGCCGCCGTTCTACGTCATGCAGATCTTCGAGGCGGCCGAACTGCGTCGGGCGGCGGGCCTGCCGGTCTACAACCTGGCGGTGGGCCAGCCATCCACGCCGGCCCCGCTGCCGGTCCGGCAGGCCGCTGTGCGGGCTCTTGAGCGGGACAAGCTGGGCTATACCGCGGCCACCGGGCTGCCCGAACTGCGCGCGGCGATCGCCGGGCACACCCAGGCCTGGTACGGCGTGCCGGTCAATCCGGCCAACGTGGTGGTGACGACCGGCTCGTCCGGCGGCTTCCTGGCGGCGTTCCTGGCGGCCTTCGACGCGGGTTCGCTAGTGGCCTTGGCCCGGCCGGGCTACCCGGCCTACCGCAACATCCTGACCAGCCTGGGTTGCCGGCTGGCCCAACTGGACTGTGAGGCCGAGGACGGATTCGTGCCCAGCATCGAGCTACTGGATTCGCTCGATCCGCGGCCGGACGGGCTGGTGTTGGCCTCACCCGCCAATCCCACCGGGGTGATGATTCCGGCCGAGCGGCTGGCCGCGATCACCGATTGGTGCGACCGGCACGGGGTTCGGCTGATCTCCGACGAGATCTATCACGGCATCAGCTACACCGCTCCCGCCGCGAGTGCCTGGCAGTTCAGCCGCAGTCCGGTGGTGGTGAACTCCTTCTCGAAGTACTTCTCGATGACCGGTTGGCGGCTCGGCTGGCTGCTGGTGCCGGACGAGTTGGTGGACGCGGTGGATCGGCTGGTCGGCAACTTCGCGCTGTGCCCGCCGGCGCTGTCGCAACATGCCGCGCTGGCGGCCTTCGATGCCTATCCCGAACTGGACGCCAACGTCGCGCGATACCGGGCCAACCGCGAGTTGTTGCTGCAGGCGCTGCCGGCGATCGGGCTGGATCGGTTGGCGCCGGCCGACGGGGCGTTCTACATCTACGCCGACGTCTCCGAGCACACCGATGATTCGCTCAGCTGGGTACGCCGGCTACTGGCCGACACCGGGATCGCGATGGCGCCGGGCCTGGACTTCGACACCGCGCACGGCAACCGGTTCGCCCGACTGTCCTTCGCCGGTGACTACGCCGAGATCGAGCAGGCCGTCGAGGTGCTGGGCAGATACCTGAAGGCCTAGCCGGTACCCAGATCGGTGCGGCTTGCCAGCAACCTGCGAGTTCTTTTCCCGTCGCCTCACCCAGTACCCAGATCAGTGCGGCTTGCCAGCAGGCGGCGCGTTCTTTTCCCGTCGCCTCACCCAGTACCCAGATCAGTGCGGCTTGCCAGCAACCTGCGGAAGCCGGCCAACCGGGCTGGCGAGGAATTCCCCGCCTCTACCCAGGCGTCCAACCGGCAACCCTCGGCGGCCGACAGGTGCTCGCAACCGCGCGGGCACTGCACCGCCCCGTCCTCCAGATCCGGAAATGCCCAGAGCAGATCCTGAGCGCTGACATGTGCCAGGCCGAACGAGCGGACGCCTGGCGTGTCGATCACCCAGCCGTCCAGCGGCGCCGGCAGCCGGAGTGCGAACACCGAGGTCGAGGTGTGCCGCCCCTTGCCGATCTCGCTGACCGCTCCGGTGCTGCGCTCGGCACCCGGCACCAGGGCGTTCACCAGGGTGGATTTGCCCACTCCGGAATGGCCGACGAAGACGGTCACCTTGCCGTCCAGCAGCCGCCGGACCGGCGTCAGATCAGCCCCTCGGAAGGTCACCACGGCCGGGATATCGAGGTCGGCGTAGTTGGCCAGCACGTCGTCCGGCGGTGCGAGATCCGCCTTGGTCAGCAACAGGATCGGCTCCATGCCGGCGGTCAGCGCGGCCACCACGCACCGATCGATCAGCCCGTACGCGGGCGCCGGCGAGGCGAGCGAGGCGACGATCAGCAGCTGGTCGGCGTTGGCCACGATCACCCGCTCGTACGGGTCGTTGTCGTCCGCGGTGCGGCGGAGCACCGTCTGCCGGTCGGCGATCCGGACGATCCTGGCCAGCGTGTCCGGCTGCCCGGTCAGGTCGCCGACCACCGCCACCTGGTCGCCCACCGCGATCGACTTGCGGCCCAGCTCGCGCGCCCGCATCGCGGTCAGCCGCACCTCGGGGTCGGCGAGCAGCACCGTGAAGCGACCCCGGTCGATGGTCACCACCATGCCGGTCGCGGCGTCGGTGTGCGCGGGACGCTGCTTGCTGCGGGCCCGGCTGCCGTACCGGGTGGGCCGGTTGCGGACGTCGTCCTCGTCCAGCCGGCTGGTGTCCCGGCGGGCCATCAGCCGGACTGCTCCAGCATCGCGGTCCAGAGTCCGGGAAAGTCGGCGAGGGTCTTACTGGTGCAGCCGATGTCGTCCACGGTCAGGCCGGCCACCGCCAATCCGAGCAGCGCGCCGGCCTGGGCCATCCGATGGTCGGCGTAGGCATGCCAGCAGGCCGGTCGCAGCGGGGCCGGCCGAATGACGATGCCATCGTCGGACTCGGTGACCGCGGCGCCGACCGCGCCGAGTTCGTGGCGCAGCGCAGCCAGTCGATCGGTTTCATGCCCGCGGATGTGCGCCACGCCGGTGATCCGGCATTCGCCGTCGGCCAGCGCGCACAACGCGGCGATCACCGGCGTGAGCTCGCTGGCCTCGTGCAGATCCACCTCGAGCGGGGTGATCGAGCCGGTTCCGGTGACGGTCAACCCCCGCTCGTCCATGGTTGCCGAGGCACCCATCCGGGTGAGCAACTCCGGCAGCAGCGCGCCGGGCTGGCTGGTCTCGACCGGCCAGTGCGGCACGGTCACCTCGCCGCCGGTGACCAGCGCGGCGGCCAGGAACGGCGCGGCGTTGGACAGGTCCGGCTCGATCACCTGGTCCGGCAGGTCCAGCTTGCCCGGAGCCACCAGCCACCGCCGGTCGGAGACCATCTCCACCACGCCACCGGCTGCCTGTACCGCGGCCATCGTCATCTGCACGTGCGGCAATGACGGCAGTGGACCACCGACATGCCGGATGTCGGCGCCTCGATCGAACCGGGACGCGGCCAGCAGCAGCGCCGACACGTACTGCGAGGACGCCGAGAAGTCCAGTTCCAGCAGCCCGCCGGGCAGGCCACCGGCGCCGTGCACGGTGAACGGCAGCCGGCCGGTGCCGCCGTCGGAGATCGCCGCGCCGGCCTGCCGCAGTGCCTCGAGCAGCGTCGCCATCGGCCGAACGCGGGCCGCCGGGTCGCCGTCGAAGGCGCTGTCGCCGGCGGCCAGCGCGGCCAGCGGCGGCACGAACCGCATCACCGTGCCGGCCAGCCCGCAGTCGACCTCGCCGGCGTGCAGCATCGTCGGCTGGACGATCCAGTCGGCTCCGTTCGAGTTGACCTGCACGCCCAGCGCGCGCAGCGCCGCCACCATCAGCGAAGTGTCTCGCGCGAGCAGCGGGGCGGTGATCCGAGTCGGCGTGTCGGACAGCGCGGCCAGCACCAGCGCCCGGTTGGTCAGCGATTTGGAGCCGGGCAGCGTCACCACGGCAGCCAGCCGGCCGGTCGCCGTCGGCGCCGGCCAGGGTTGATCGGCTTGGGTCACCGCAACAGTATGACGCCGGGCTCCCGGCGGTAACGTCGAAGGCATGTGTGGTCGCTACGTCTCGGTCAAGTCCACCGCCAGCCTGCTGGACGAGTTCGACGCCGTCGATGAAACCGACGATGCCAGCTCCAAGCCCCGCTACAACATCGCGCCGACCACCGGAATCCGGATCGTGGTGAACCGGGTGCCGCATGGCGAACCCAAGGATGCCGACCCGGTTCGGCAGCTTCGGCTGGCCCGCTGGGGCCTGGTGCCGTCCTGGGCCAAGGACCTCTCGGTCGGCAACCGGATGTTCAACGCGCGCGCCGAGTCTGTGTCGCAGAAGTCGGCGTTCAGCAAGGCCTTCGCGGTCCGGCGCTGCCTGGTGCCGGCCGACGGTTGGTACGAGTGGCAGAAGGTCACCGATCCGGACGGCAAGCCCGGCAAGCAGGCGTACCTGATGACCCCGACCGACGGTCATTCGCTGGCCTTCGCCGGCCTGTACGAGTTCTGGAAGCCGAAGGATGCCGAGGATGCCGACTGGCTGACCTCGGTCACCATCCTCACCGTGGCCGCGCAGGGCGAACTCGCCGAGATCCACGAGCGGATGCCGCTGGTACTCGGCCGCCGGAACTGGGCTCGCTGGATCGATCCCACCCAGGACGGTCCGACCGAGCTGCTGCGGCCCGAGGACGAGGCGGCCCGGGAGTCGTTGGAGCTGCGACCGGTCTCGTCGAAGGTGAACAGCGTGACCAACGACTCGGCCGACCTGCTCGAGCGCGTCGATCCCGAACCGAAGGCGCAGGCATTGTTCTAGCGAAACTTGCCCTGCTGGCCATTCGCTGGCCAGGCTTGCGGCCATGTTGCGGATCAGCACGCCGGTGGGCGAGGCCCACGTCGAATTGGATCGGGTGGCCGGCGCGCCGGCCCTGCTGGTGATCGGGCACGGCGCCGGTGGCAGCGTCGACTCGCCGGATCTGCTGGCCGTCCGCGCCGCCTGTCTGGCTGCCGGCATCAGCGTGGCGCGGGTAACCCAGCCGTACCGGGTGGCCGGCCGCAAGGCGCCGCCGGCCGCCGGGACTCTTGACCAGGCCTGGCAGGCGGTGATCCAGGCGCTGGGCCGGAGACGCGGGTTGGCCGGCCAGCCGCTGGTGTTCGGCGGCCGGTCCTCGGGCGCCCGGGTGGCCTGCCGCACCGCGACCGACCCCGGCGTGCGGCCGGCTCCGGTCGCGGTGGTGGCGCTGGCGTTCCCGCTGCATCCACCCGGCCGGCCGGACCGCAGCCGGTTGCCCGAGTTGACCGCGGTGCCGGTTCCGGTGCTGGTGGTGCAGGGCAGCTCGGATCCGTTCGGCATGCCGCCGGATGGTCCCGGCCGGCAGGTCGTGCGGGTGCCGGGCGACCATTCGCTCAAGGCCAGCGCCGCCCAACTCGGCCCGCTGGTGGCCGATTGGCTCCTGGAGACCGTCCGACCCGGCGTCAGCAGCCAGGCGGGTGCCGGAAACTCCGCCGACTGACTCCGTCAACCGACTTCGCCGACGGACTTCGCTGAGTGACAAATCCCGAGCGGACATGCCAGAGTCGCCAGCATGACCGAGACGACCGCGATCGCCGAATTCCTGGCCGCCCGTGACCTGCTGCTGGACTGCCGAGGTGACTATCAGCGGGCCCGCCGGGAGTTCCGTTGGCCGCGGCCGGAGCACTTCAACTGGGCGCTGGACTACTTCGACGGCGTGCTCGCCACCGAGCGCGGCGACCGGGAGGCGCTGCGACTGATCGAGGACGACGGCAGCCAGGCCGCCTACACCTTTGCCGAGCTGGCCGACCGATCGTCCCGACTGGCCGGCTGGCTGGCCGAGCATGGGGTGCGCCGCGGCGTGCGGGTGCTGCTGGTGCTGGGCAACCAGGTCGAGCTATGGGAGTCGATGCTGGCCTGCATCAAGCTGGGTGCGGTGATCATCCCGGCCACCACGCTGCTCTCGGCGGCCGACCTGGCCGATCGGCTGGAGCGCGGCAGGGTCGGCGCGGTGATCGCGCGCTCCGAACTGACCGGCAGCTTCGGCAAGCCGGGGGACTGGCTGCCGATCGCGGTCGGCGAACCGGCCGAGGACTGGCTCGACTATGCCGACTATCTCGAATACACCCACTATGCCGACCACGCCGGGTTCCAGCCGGACGGCCCCACCGCCGGCGACGATCCGCTGCTGCTCTACTTCACCTCCGGCACCACGTCCAAGCCGAAGTTGGTGGAGCACACCCACCTGAGTTATCCGGTCGGGCACCTGTCCACGATGTACTGGATCGGGCTGCGGCCGGGCGACGTGCACCTCAACGTGTCCTCACCAGGCTGGGCCAAGCACGCCTGGTCCTGCTTCTTCGCGCCCTGGAACGCCGGCGCCACCGTGGTGCTGTTCAACTACCTGCGCTTCGACGCGGCTCGAATGCTGGACGTGCTGCGCGACGCGGCGGTCACCACCTTCTGCGCTCCGCCGACCGTCTGGCGGATGCTGGTGCAACAGGATCTGACCCGCTGGCAACTGCCGCTGCGGGAACTGGTCGGCGCCGGTGAACCGCTCAATCCGGAGGTGATCGAGCAGGTGGAACGAGCCTGGGGGATCACCATCCGGGACGGCTTCGGCCAGACCGAGACCACCTGCCAGGTCGGCAATCCGCCGGAGGAGCCGGTCAAGCCTGGTTCGATGGGACGGCCGCTGCCCGGCTACACCGTGGTGCTGGCCGATCCGCTGACCGGCGAGCGGCGCACCCAACCATCGGCTGAGGGAGCATCGCAGCGAGGAACGAGCGAGGAGCGGACCGAAGTGGTGGTATCGGCTGAGGGAGCATCGCAGCGAGGAACGAGCGAGGAGCGGACCGAAGTGGTGGTATCGGCTGA
>Ga0157372_10000468_pt1 | contig 44530 bp, 41 predicted proteins | sample C55metaG_FD_115307 | JGI IMG/M metagenome (GOLD analysis project Ga0157372, IMG submission 115307) | Corn rhizosphere microbial communities from Kellogg Biological Station, Michigan, USA - C5-5 metaG | ecosystem: Host-associated > Plants > Roots > Rhizosphere > Soil | place: USA: Michigan...
CTTGAGGCGCATCTCCGGGAGATAGAAGCTGTGGATCACGTCCTCGGTCGCGATCACGAGCTTCACGCGCTGGCCGAGCGGCAGGTGCAGCTCGTCGATCTCGCGGTGACCGTTGGCGTGCTCGATCTTCCACATCCATTGCTTGCCCACCACCCAGACCGGCATCGCACCCGGATCGGGCCGGTAGAAGCCGCCGTAGACGTAAGCCGACCACGCGAAGATCACGAGGAAGATCGCCAGTGGCGTGAGCGTCCAGCCCAGCTCGAGCGGCAGCCAGTTCGCCGGCGCGTTGCTGCGGTCGACCTTCGCCGAGCGCCGGTAGCGCAGGCAGAAGACGATCATCAGCACGAAGATCGCGATGGCAACCAGGCCCGTGATCGCGAGCATCGTGAAGAAGAGTCCGTCCACCCGCGCGGCGACGTCGGACGCTGCGGCCAGGGTCCACTTCATGGCGCGCCCGCCGGACGGTTGCGGCGCACGACGCGCCAGGCGAAGGCGGCCGCCCCGACGGCGCACAAGGCGATGAGGATGCGCAACGCGTCGAGGATGCGGGCGGTGTAGCGGCCGGTCGCGGGATCGAAGTGATAGCAGAGCAGGAGCAGCCGGTCGGACAGCGAGCCCGTGCGCCCCTGCCCGGCTTGCGCGAGCGCGAGGCGCAGGTCGGCCGGATCGAAGCTCACGCCGAAGAGATAGCGCGAGATGCGCCCGTCGGGCGAGAGCAGCACGATGCCCGCGGGATGCGCGAACGCATCGTGGTCGGCCTCGTATCGATAATGGAAGCCCACGCTCGCCGCGAGCGCGCCGCTCGAGGCCGCGTTGCCGCCGACGAAGCTCCACGCGCCGCGATCGGCGGGCGGCAGGCGCTCGTAGCCCGTGGCCAGCGTTCGCGCCCCCTCGCGCGGATCGATGCTCGCGAAGACGGCGCGGTAATCGCGGCCCGGCTCGAGTCCCGCGCGGTCGAGGGCCTTCGCGGCCCCCGGCAGCGCGAGCGAGCACAGGTCCTTGCATCCCAGGTAGCCGAGCAGCAGCACCGTGGGCTTGCCGCCGATCGCCTCGCGGAGCGTTTCGCGTTTCCCTTGCGCGTCGATGAACGCGAGGTCCGTCTCCACCACCGTGCCCAGGTGCTGGTCGAACGCGATGCCCGCCTCCGGATGCGGACCCACGTGCGCGTGTGCCGCGAGGGCGGGGAGCAGCATTGCCGCGATCAGCAGAAGCCTCATCGGGTGCCCTCGTCTTGCGGCTGTGCGCCCGCCATCGCCTTCATCGCCTCTTCGATGGGGACGAAGGGCTCGCCGGTTGAGCGATCGACGCCGCGGCCGTGGAGGCGCAGGCTCTTCTCGTGGAGGAAGGCGTCGAGCTCTTCGGACGGGGCGGTCCGCTGCACGGGCCCGGCAATGGCGGGACGCTCGGCGTTGTTGGGGGCCGAGACCGGCGACGGCACGAACCTCGAGACGATCCACGCGCCGAGGACCGCGAGCACGATGCCGCCCACCATGATGCCGACGCCGGCGAGGACGGCGACGAGGTTCACCCGGGAAGGGACGTGCGGCAGGTACGGCGCGTTCTCATCCATGGATCACCCCGGAGACGAGTGACGCCTCGCGCGGCACGCGCAGCGCGCGGCGCCAGAGGACGAGCCAGATCCCGGCGACGACGACCAGCGCCACGGCATCGCTCCACGCGATCGAGAACGCGTCCGGCCGCACCGACGGGATCACCATCCAGTAGACCTGGATCATGTGCACCACGAGGAGCGCAGCGGCGAGCGCGCCCATGAAGAGCGGCGAGCGCTTCGCGGTCCGCGACAGCAGGATCAGGAACGGCAACGCGAAGTGCAGCGACACGACGATCCAGCCGAGCGAAACCCAGCCCGTTTGCAGCCGCCGCACATACCAGTGGATCTCCTTCGGGATGTTCTCCGACCAGATGATCAGGAACTGCGTGAACGCGAGGTAAGCCCAGCTCAGCACGTACATGAGCAACAGGTTGCCGAGGTCGTGGAAGTCGCGGCGCACGACCGGCGTGATCGGCGTCATTGGGGTGCGTCCCCAATTTCGACCGGCCACTGCCACGCCGAACGCCGCGCCGGAAAGCATCTGTCCCGTCCCGACCACCAACCCGAAGCCGCTCGAGAACCACGTGGGCGTGAGCGAGGCGATCCAGTCGAACGCCGCGAGCGAGACGGTGAAGGTGTAGACGATGAGCCCGGCGGCGCTCCAGCCGCGGGCACCCGGTGCGCCGCCCGCCGCCGGATCGATCGTGCGCCGATCGGCGCGCAGGTAGCCCCACGCGAGGAGGCACCAGATCGCGAGGTACGCGACGGATCGCACGGCCCAGAACGGCACATTGAGCCAGCGGCCGTGCGCGTCGCTCCAGGGGTAGATCACCTTGACGCCGAGCAGCACGGGGATGAAGAGCAATGCCACCCACGGCACCATGCGCGCCGCGGCGATCCACGCGGGCCGCACCGGTGCCACCCACCGCCCGGTCGTGAGCGACTGGACCATGAGGTTGGCGAGCGAGCCCAGCGTGATGCCGAGCACGAAGAGCCACGCGAAGAGGTACGAGTGCAGGATCGTCGCGGCGCTCACCGGCGGGCTCCCTTCGCCGACGCGCCGGTCGCGGCGCTTGCCGCGAGCTGCGCGCCCTGGCTGCGCTGCAGCGCGCGGATATAAGCCACGATCGCCCAGCGGTCCTCGGGCGTCACGCGGTCGGCGTACGAATACATGATCCCGTAGCCGTTCGTCATCACGTCGTAGAAGTGGCGATCCGGGGCCTGCCGCAGCCGCGCGATGTGATACGACGGCGGATGGGGAAAGCCGCGCCGCGGGATCATGCCGTCGCCGTCGCCCAGCGGGCTGTGGCACGGCTCGCAGTAGATGTCGAAGCGCTGCTGCCCGCGCTCGAGCAACTTGATCGTGATGGGATACGGGATGGCCTGGGCGTTTTCCGCCGCGACGCGGCGCTTTTCCTCGTCGACCCCGGCCCGTCCGCTGGACGTTCCGGCCAGCACGCCGCTCACCCGCTCGACCGCATCCGCCGGCACCGGCCGCGAGGTCGAGGGGCCCGTCGCCACCGCCGCCTCGGCTGGCACGTCGCGCAGCCGTCCCTGCATCGGCCGCTCCTTCGCGCCCTCGTACATGTTGCGCGCGACCTTCTCGCAGCCGCAGGCGAGGAGCAGCACCGCGAGCCAGGCCCAGGCCCTCACAGCGGCACCTCCACGATCTTCAGCGGCTCGAGGCGCTCGAGGAAGCGGCGCGCCTGGGCCGCGTCGAACTTCGGCGCGTCGGCGCGCAGGCAGAGGAAGAAGCGATTGCGCGTCGAATGGTCGAACTCGCGCACGTTGAACACCGGATGCCTGAGCTTCGGCAATCCGTTGGCGACGAACATGGCGACCACCGCGGTGAGCGCGGCGAAGAGCACCGTCATCTCGAACGTGATCGGGATGAACGCCGGCCAGCTGTTGGGCGGGCGCCCGCCGATGTTGATCGGGTAGTCGATCACCGCCGCGTACCACTGGAGGAAGAAACCGCCGCCGCCACCGACGATCCCGCCGATGAGCGTGGCGAGCGGCACGCGCGAGCCGGCGAAGCCCACCGCGTCGTCGAGCCCTTCGATCGGGAACGGCGAGTACGCCTCCACGCGTGGGTGCCCCGACTCGCGTGCCTCCCGCGCCGCGGCGACCAGCTTGTCCGCGCTCGCGAATTCGGCCATGAGGCCGTAGATCGGCGCGCTCACGGCTGCCTGCCCTCGAGCTCCTCGTGCTTGAGCTCCCGCATCTCGAAGATGGTGATCGCCGGAAGCACGCGGATGAAGCAGAGGAAGAGGAAGAAGAAGAACCCGATCGAGCCGATCAGCATCGTCACGTCCCAGATCGAGGGCACGAAGAGCCCCCACGAGGACGGCAGGAAATCGCGGCTCAGGCTCGTCACCACGATCATGAAGCGCTCGCTCCACATGCCGAGCTGGATCACGAGCGAGAGCGCGAAGAGGATCCACACGTTGTAGCGCGCGAAGCGAAACCACAAGAGCTGCGGGATCACGACGTTGCACGTGATGACGCCCCAGTACACGAACGCATACGGTCCGAAGAACCGGTTCATCGTCATGCCGATCTCGTACTCGTCGTTGCTGTAGAACGCGGTGAAGACCTCCATGCAGTAGCCGTAGGCGACGATGAGGCCCGTGGCGAGCATGATCTTCGCGGCGTTGTCGAGATGGCGCTTCGTGATGAAGTCCTCGAGGCCGAAGAAGTGGCGCATCGGGATCGCCAGGGTCAGCACCATCGCGAACCCCGAGTAGAGCGCGCCCGCCACGAAATACGGCGGGAAGATGGTCGAGTGATAGCCGGGCGTATTGCCCACGGCGAAATCGAGCGACACGATGCTGTGCACGGAGACCACGAGCGGTGCCGCGAGGCCGCCCAGCAGGAGATAGGCGATCTCGTATCGCGCCCAATGCCGCGCCTCGCCCCGCCAGCCGAGCGCGAAGAAGCCGTACACCATGGCCTTGGTTTTCGAGGTCGCACGGTCGCGCAACGTCGCGAGGTCGGGCACGAGGCCCACGTACCAGAAGACGAGCGAGACGATGAGGTAGGTCGAGATGGCGAAGAAGTCCCATACCAGGGGGCTTCTCCACTGCGGCCAGTAGTTCATGACATTCGGATACGGCACCAGCCAGTACGCGAACCACGGGCGGCCCACGTGCAGGATCGGCCAGATGCCCGCGATGCCGGCGGCGAAGAGCGTCATCGCCTCGGCGAAGCGGTTGATGGAGTTGCGCCACTTCTGCCTGAGCAGCAGCAGGAACGCCGAGATGAACGTCCCGGCGTGCCCGATCCCGATCCACCACACGAAGTTGCCGATGGCGAACCCCCATGCCACCGGGATGTTCACGCCCCAGATGCCGACCCCCCTCGTGAAGAGGTAGCCCATGGCGCCGAAGAAGAACACCGACATCACGAGCGTGACCAGCAGCCCCACGCCCCAGATCCAGTGCGTGGGCCGCCGCAGGACGATGTCGGCGATCTTGTCGGTGATGCTGGCGTAGCCCCAGCGTCCCCGGATGAGCGGCGTCGAGGCCATCAGCCGCCGCCCCTTTCACCGGGCGTGGTGGGGGGAACCATGTGGCCCTCGCCCTTGCCCTCTCCGGCAGGAGGAGCGGGAACGTCCGGATTCGGATTGAGCACCTTCGCGTGATAGGTCGTGCGCGGCCGCGTGTTGAGCTCGCGCAGCAGTGCGTAGTCCAAAGGCGAGCGCTTGGCCTTGCTCACGGCGCTCTCGGGATCGGACAGGTCGCCGAACGTGATGGCCGCCGTCGGGCACACGGCCTGGCACGCCGTCACCACCTCGCCGTCACGGATGCGCCGCCCTTCGCGCTCGGTCTCCAGCCGCGCGCGGGTGATGCGCTGCAGGCAGTAGTTGCACTTCTCCATGATGCCGCGCATGCGCAGGGTCACCTGCGGGTTGCGCGCGTCGAGCGGCGGCTCGCCGTCGCGCTTCGTGTAATGCAGGAAATTGAACCGGCGCACCTTGTACGGGCAGTTGTTCGAGCAGAACCGCGTGCCGACGCAGCGGTTGTAGACCTGCACGTTGATGCCCTCGCTGTCGTGCACCGTGGCGCCCACGGGACACACGAGCTCGCATGGGGCGTTCTCGCACTGCATGCACGGCACGGGCTGGAAGTGCGTGCGCGGCCGCTCCTGCGAGCCTTCGTAATAGCGATCGACGCGAATCCAGTGCATCTCCCGCCCGTGCCGCACCTCTTCCTTGCCGACCGTCGGGATGTTGTTCTCCGCCTGGCAGGCGATCGTGCACGCGTTGCACCCGATGCAGGTGGCGAGGTCCACCACCATGGCCCAGCGATAGCCGGGATAGGTCCACCCCGGATAAAGCGTCTCCGGCTCCGGCGCGTTCTCGATCGGCTTCTGGTGCAGCTCGCGCGCCTCGGGCACGTTGATCCGCCGCACCGGGTCGCGCTCCTCCATCTCCGCGTGGTTCTGGGTCGTGGCGAAGGTGTGCTCGCCCTCGATTCTGCGCACCGAGCGCGCCGGCGCCGCCCACGCCATCGGCGCGGGCCGCAGCGGATAGGCATCGAAGCCCACGCCGTTGCCGACGCGCCCGACCCGCGCGCGGCCGTAGCCCAGCGGCAGCGTGATGGTGTCGTCCGCCTGGCCGGGAAGGATCCAGACCGGGGCGACCACGCGAGCGTCGCCCGACGCGACCTCGATGCGATCGCCGCTCTTCACCCCCAGCTTCTGCGCCGACGCGGGGCTCACATACGCCGCGTTGTCCCAGACCAGCTTGGAATGGGTGCGCGGAATCTCCTGCAGCCATGCGTTGTTCGCGAACTCGCCGTCGTGCATCGACTGGTCCGGCCGGAAGACGAGCGTCCAGGGTTGCGCCGCGGTGGGCGGAGTGAAATCGCCATTGCGCGCGGCGACCTGCACCGGCTGCGCGGCGCTATCGGCCACGATGCCGTCGCGCAGCAGCGCGCGCCAGCGCTCCCCGGCTTGCGCGTCGCCGGCGTTGCCGAGCCACTGCGCACGCACCCAATCGCGCGGGCTGCCGGCGACGGGCGCGAGCAGCATCGCGAGCATCTCATGGTGGGAGAAGCCGCCGTGCAGGGGTGCCACCACCGGTTGGACCACGCTCGCCGTGCCGTCGAAGGCGCGCGCGTCGCTCCAGTGCTCGAGGAAGTGCGTGAGCGGCACGTGCCACGTGGTCGTGGCGGACGTCTCGTCCATGCGCAACGCGTGGTGGACGCTGAAGGGCACGCGCGCCAGCGCGTCGCGGAACGCGATGTCGCCCGGCGCGTCGTACACCGGGTTGCCGCCGAGGATCAGCAGCGTGTCGACCCTGCCCGCCGCCATGTCGGCGACGAGCTCCTGGAGCGAGCGCGTGCAGTCGACGTCGCCGCAGATGGGTGCGATGTATTGCACGACCGTGCCCGCGGCACCGAGCTGCGCGTTCATGCGGTGGACCAACGCATGGGCTTCGGGCGCCAATGCCTCGCCGGGCACCACGACGCAGCGCCCGCGGTGCGCCTGGAGGTCCCGTGCCGCCGCGGCGACCATGGGATCGTCGACCTTGCCGCCACCGAGCGCGCCCGCGAGCTGCGCAAGTGCCTGCGCCACTTCGGCGGGCGAGCGTGCATCACGGTGATCGGCGATGGCGCCGGTGAGCGTCGGCGTCGGCTCGAAGGCATACAGGCGATTCACCGGCGGGTTCTCGCGATAGCGCCGGCGATCCATGAATTCCCGCGCGTAACGCAGGTGCCCGGGGCCCTCGCCAACGAAATCGGCGCCGAAGGCGACGACCACGTCGGCGTCGCCGAAGCGATAGAGGGGCTCGACCGCGCGGCCGAAGGCGAGGCGCGCGCCTTGCAGGGAGTGGTCGCGATGCAGCGGCTCCCAGCTGTGCACGCGCATCGCGGGAAAGCGCTGCGCCAGCGCCTGGAGTTGCGCCGCGAGCGTGGGCGAGCTCTCGTAGCGCATGAGGATGCGCAATCCCTCGCCATGCCGCTGCTCGAGGCGCTGCATCCGCCCGAGGAGCGCGGTCTGCAAGGCATCGCTCGCCTGCGGCTGCCCCCGCATCGCGAGGGCGCTCGCGCGATCGGGGTCCCAGAGCTCGAGGATCGCGGCCTGCTCGAAGACCGAGGTCGACCCCAGGCTCGCGGGATGGGACGGGTTGCCTTCGATCTTCGTCGGCCGGCCCATGTTGCTCTCGACCAGCACACCGGTGGCGCACCCGCCGAGCGTCATCGCGCTCGCGAAGAACTGGGGAAGTCCCGGCGCGACCAACCGCGGATTCACGTAAGGGACGATCTCTTCGACCGGCCCGCGGCAGCCGGCGGTCGCGAGCGCCGCGGCGGCCGCCGAGAGCTTGAGGAATTCGCGGCGCGTCACGCGAATGAACGGCTGGCCTGCGGCGTCGCGCTCGAGCGGCACCGCCTGCTGCGGCATCTCCTCGAAGGTCCGGCGCAGCTCGCTCATGGCTTCCTCATCGATGGCAGGTCGAGCAGTCGGTGAGCCGGCGCGTCGACTGGATCTTCGTGTCGGGCAGGCCGCCCTCGGCGCGGATCTCGCTCGTGGGCCGCATCACGAAGACCAGGCTCGACTTGCGCCGGTGCGGCTCGGGATCGCGATGGCACTCCAGGCACCATTGCATCTGCAGGCTCGCGACGCGGCGGACGAGCGGCATGCGGTCGACCTGCCCGTGGCACTCGATGCAGCCCACGCCCTTCGCGATGTGGATGGAGTGGTCGAAGTAGACGAAGTCCGGAAGCGTGTGCACGCGCGTCCAGTGCAGCGGCTGGCCCGTCGCCATGCTGGCGCGCACCGGCTCGAGCATCTTCTGGTCGGTGAAGAGCTGCGAGTGGCACGACATGCAGGTGTGGGTCGAGGGAATGCCCGCGAAGGACGACTTCTCGACGGAGTCGTGGCAGTAGCGGCAGTCGATGCCGTCGTCGCCGACGTGGTGCTTGTGGCTGAAGGGGATCGGCTGCTCCGGCGCCTCCGCGACCGTGTCCGGGCCCCAGAAGTACTTGTAGGTCGCGATGAGGCCCGTTCCCATCACCACCACCGCGCCGAGCGCGGCGAGCTTCAGCAGCAGGACCGCGCGAGCGCTGAAGACCTGGGCCACCGCGCGCCCTCACACCGCCGGGAACGCGACGGTGCTGAGGAGCGCGATCGCGGGATCGCGCGAGTCGAGCCGCGTGTGCTGCACCACGATGGGCACGTCCGACTCGATCACGCTCGCGTAGTCGGTGCCGCGGGGCACCGGGGCCGGGTCGCGCAGGTCGTTGAAGCGCAGGTGCAGCGTGCGCCGCGGCGCGATCGTGAGCCGGTACGGCCCCACCGGGTCGCGGTTCGCGAAGTACAGCGTGATGCACACGTGCGCCTCCGCGTCGCCCGCGTTGAGCATGCAGGCTGTCTCGTGGCTTTCCAGCGCGCGCGACCCCTCGATGCCGGAAGGAGGAATCCAGCCCTCCGCGATGACCCAGGTCGTGCGCCCGACTGCTGCCATGGAATGCCTCGTGCGAAGGCCGAGGCCCATGTGACAAAGGGGGCGGCAGGCTGTTCCCGCGTGAATATGGTTTTGCACAAAATCATTTCGATCCTGCGCGCCGCGCTCGGCGCCGGTTCAATTGCCGATCACGATTCCGACCGTGCGCGCGTTGACCCTGCCGCGGGGCCGGGCGAATATCGAACGGATACCCATAACAAGTCCCTCTCGAAGGAGGTTCACCGTGTCCCATCCCGACCTGCGGCGCCGCCGCCTGGTGGGCGGAGCGCTGGGTGCGCTCGCCCTTTCGCACGTTTCCTTCGCCCGCGCGGCCGACAAGTTCCCCTCCGGAAACATGCGGGTGATCATTCCGACGGGCCAGGGCGGCTCGGCCGACCGGCTCGCGCGCACCTTCGACGACTTCTGGGGAAAGCTCCTCGGGACGCACTTTGAATACCAGTTCATGCGCGGCGCCGCGGGCCAGGTCGGCTACGAGACCTTCGTGCACAAGATGCCCCACGACGGCGAGCACCTCCTCTTCGGCAACATGGGGCCGGAGATGATCATGTACGTCCTGCAGAAGCCGGACTACAAGTTCCCGCAGGACTACCAGTACTTCTGCCGCACGGACATCGACGACAGCATCGTGTTCGCGTCTAAGAAGGGAAAGATCCAGACGCTGCAGCAGGCGATCGACGAGGCGAAGAAGCGCACGCTGAACGTCGCGGTGAGCCGCCTTCCGCACCCGGCCTCGATCGGGATGCTCTCCCTCGCCAAGGCGACGGGAGCAAGGTTCAACCTCGTGCCCTACGGCGGCGGCCACCCCACGAGCATCGCGGTGCTGAACGGCGAGTGCGACATCGGGGCACTCCCCATCGCGGGCGTCATCGTGCAGGACCAGACCCTGAAAGTGCTCGGCATCTTCAACGACGAGCACAAGATGGCGAAGTACACCGACGCGCCTTCGGTCAACAAGGTCGCGGGCACGAAGATCCCGCCGCTGCCTTCCTCGCGCTCGTGGGCCGTGCACACGGACTTCATCGAGAAATCGCCCGACAAGTTCGCGATCCTCGAGAAGACCTCGCGCCAGGTCTTCGAGGACCCCGGGTACAAGCCGGAATACGCGAAGACCGGGGCGCCCGTGGAAACCATCGCCTACGGCGACCGCAAGACCTGCACCGAGTACGTGAACCACATGATCGAGCTCGCCACCGAGTACCGGGAGCTCCTCACGGCGAAGAAGGGCAAGAAGAAGTGAGCGAGCCGCCGAAGGCCTACGGCGCTGACCTGGTCATCCCGGTCCTCGCCGCGGCCTTCACGATCTATTTCCTCTACACGATCGCCGGGCTCGAGTGGGAGGCCAAGGCCAACGGCATCTTCGTCGGCGTGGCGCTCCTCGCCCTGGTCGCCGTCCAGGTGGTGCGCAGCGTGATCGGGATCGCGCGCGGCCGCGGCCGGCTCACCTTCGGGCCGCTGCTCGAGCCGCGCGAGGCGCTGCCCAGGCGGCTCGGGATGATGGCGATCACCATCGCCTTCGTGGTCACCGTGCCCTGGCTGGGCCTGGGCCTCGGGCTCTTCATCGCGCTCGCCGCGGGCTTCGCGGTCATGGGCGTGCGCCCCTGGCGGCGCTTGCTGCTCACGAGCTTCATCGTGGCGGCGGTCTCGACCGTCCTCTTCAACGCGGTGCTCGATACGGGGCTGCCCAAGGGGCCGGTGGAGAAGCTGGTCGAGCGCATCGCGCGATGACCTGGGACCTGCTCGGGCAGCTCTTCGCTTCCCAGCTCGCGCTGTGGTGGATCATCTGGCCGGGCATCCTGCTCGGCATCGTGGTGGGCTTCCTGCCCGGCTTCAACGCCGAGAACACGCTCATCATGCTGCTGCCGCTCACGCTCGCGATGCCGGTGGAGCATGCCTTCGCGTTCATGACGTCGCTCTACTGCGCGACGCACCTGGGCGGCGGCATTCCCGCGATCCTCGTGCGCATTCCCGGGACGCCGGGCGCCGCGGCCACGACCCTCGACGGCTATCCGCTCACGCAGCAGGGCCGCGGGCAGTTCGCCCTCACGCTCTCCTTCGTGGGCTCGGTGTTCTCGGGCCTCATCGCATGCGTCGTGACCGTGGCGCTCCTGCCCTGGCTGTCCGTGATGGGCCTCTACCTGCGCTCGGTGGAGATGGTCGTCGTCATGCTCTTCGGCCTCACGCTGATCGCCGTCATCGCGGCGAAGGACACGCTGAAGGGGCTCATCGCCGGCCTCTTCGGGCTCATGATCGGCATGATCGGGGCGGACCACATCTACAACACGCCGCGCGGCACGTTCGGCTTCCTCGAGCTCTACGACGGCGTGCCCCTCGTGCCCGCGCTGATCGGCCTCTTCGCGGTCTCCGAGGCGCTCATGATGGCGGAGCGGCGCCTCATCACCGGCGGCGACGCTCGCGCGAGCGCGACCCGCCACGACTGGGGCCAGACCCTCGAGGCGATGCGCTACGCCGCGAAGCACTGGTGGCAGATCGTCTGGACCGGGCTCGTGGGCCTGGTGATCGGCATCGTGCCCGGCGCCGGCGCCTCGATCGCGTCGTTCGTGGCGTACCAGCAATCGCGCATGTGGTCGAAGCATCCGGAGCGCTATGGCACCGGCGAGCCGGACGGCGTGATCGCCGCGGAAGGCGGCAACAACGGTGTGTGCTCGGGAACGCTCGTGCCGATGATGGCGCTCGGGGTGCCCGGCGGCAGTACCGCGGCCGTCATGATGATCGTGCTGCAGTACCACGGCATGGTGATGGGGCCGCAGCTCTTCACCGACAACCCGCAGCTCGCCTACGGCGTCTTCGTCGGCATGCTCCTGTCGTACCTCTTCATGATCCTCACGATCGTGCCGCTCGCGCGCTACATGTCGCGCATCGTGCTGATCGAGACGATCTACCTCGTGCCCATCATCATCCTCATCACCGTGGCCGCCGCCTTCTCCGAGCGCCAATACGTGTTCGACATGGGTGTGGCGATCGTCTTCGGCCTCATCGGCTACATCGCCAACAAGACCGGATACCACGTGGCGGCGATCCTGATCGGCGTGATCCTCGGTCCGATCTTCGAGAAGTACCTGGTGCGGGCGCTGAGGCTTTCCGAAGGCGACCCGATGATCCTCTTCTCCTCGACCATCGCCAACGTGCTCTGGGTGTTCCTCGTGCTCTCGCTCCTCTTCCCCGCATTCCGCGCCTGGCGCGCCAGGCGAAAGGCCTCGCCATGAACGATCGCGCCATCGACCCGGTCCTCGCCCGCAACGTGAAGCGCGTCGCGCGCCTCGACATCCCCGGCGGCGGCCAGGTCGTCGTGCAGGGCCACCACGCGTACGTGGGCCACATGAAGCCGCCGCACGGCACCACGATCGTCGACGTCTCCGATCCCGCGCATCCCCGCGTCGTGGCGACGATTCCGCTCGTCGGGACCGCGTCCCACACGCACAAGGTGCGCGTGGCGGGCGACATCATGGTCACCAACGTCGAGATGAACAACCGCCACCTGCTGCGGCGCGGCGCGGCACGGCTCGACGAAGCCCGCGCGCGCCTGGCGCAGGCGCAAGGCCGCGACGCCACCGACGACGAGCTCGCGGCGGACCTGAAGGTGAAGCCCGGCGACATCGAGCTCATCCGCCGCTTCCAGCGCGACGGCTATCGCGATGGCGGCTTCAAGGTCTGGGACATCTCCGACAAGTCGAAGCCCCGCCTGCTGCACCACGAGCGCACCTTCGGCTTCGGCGTGCATCGATTCGACATGGATGCGAGCTACGCCTACATCTCCACCGAGATGGAAGGCTTCGTCGGCAACATCCTCGTGATCTACGACCTCGCCCGGCCCGGGAAGCCCGAGGAGGTCGCGCGCTGGTGGATGCCGGGCCAGCACACCGCCGGCGGCGAGAAGCCCACGTGGAGCGGCTACAAGAACCGGCTGCATCACGCGCTGCGCGTGGGCGACACGATGTGGGCCGCGTGCTGGCACGCGGGCCTGCGCGTGATCGACGTGAGCGACATCCGCAAGCCCGCCACGATCGGCGCCTACGATTACCACCCGCCCTTCCCCGAGCCCACGCACACCGTGCTGCGCGTGCCGTTCGAGGTCGGCGGCCGCGACGTGGCCGTGGTCTTCGACGAGGAGCACGACCATGTGCCCGGCCGGCTGCATGCGGGCATGTGGGTCTTCGACGTGAGCGACGTCGCGAACATCAAGCCGATCTCGATGTTCCACGTGAGCGAGCTCGATTCGCCCTGGTCGCGCATCGGGCGCTTCGGCGCGCACCAGCCGGCCGAGCACATGGAGGACACGCTGGTCTACGCGAGCTGGTTCAGCGGCGGGCTGCGGATCGTCGACATCAAGGATCCCGCCGCTCCGGTCGAGGTGGGCCACTACATCCCCGAGCCCGCCGCCGGCCACAAGAGCCCGCAGTCGAACGACGTCGACGTGGATTCGCGCGGGCTGGTCTACCTGCTCGATCGCGACGTCGGCCTCGACATCCTCGAATTCGATCGCGGCTGAATCCTCGCTTCAGCCGAGCGCGGCCCGTCCCAGCACGATCGCGGCGAAGAGCGCGTAGAACCACGCGACGCGCGCGAGGGCGCGGGCGTGCACCTCGTTCGAGCGGAAGATCCACTGCAGGTACACGATCGACAGCATCGTGACGCCGGCGGCGACGAGCAGCGGCTCCTGCAGCAGCCACGGGGTCCAGAAGAGGCCGAAGGCCGTGGGAACCGTGGCCTGGATCATCATGGCGCCGCTGATGTTCGCGAGCGCGAGCCGCTCCTTGCCCTGGCGCACCCAGATCACGGCGTTCATCGTCTCGGGCAATTCGGTCGCCACCGGGCTCAGGAGGAGCGCCGTGAGCTCCGCGCCGATGCCGGCATGGGTCGCGAGCGCCTCGAGCTGCTGCACGAAGAAGTGCGACGCGGCGAAGATCACCGCGAGCGCGACGAGGGTCTGCGAAGCGGCCCAGCCGATCGCGGGGTCGCGATCGCGCGGCCGCACCTTGAGCGGCTCGAGGTCGTCGAGCTCGGCCGGAGCGCAGCCCTCGGAGCGCAGCTCCTTCAGCGTATAAGCCGCGTACGCCGCCAGGAATGCGAAGCCCGCGAGCGGTTTCCACGCGAAGGCCACCATCCCCAGCGCCACCTTGAAGACGAAGATCGCGAGGAACCAGAGCTGGTCCTTGCGCAGCCGCGCGCATTCGACCTCGACCACGGGATCGCCGCCGCGTCCCAGCCGCCTGGCACTCGCCAGCAACACGATGGCGGTGACGCCGTAGGCGATGGTGCTGAGCACGAGCGGGCCGCCGAGCGCCGCGCCGACGCCGATGTCCTTTTGCGCGGGCGTGTGGCCGAAGGCCGACGCGACGAGGGTCACGACGCTCTCGGGCAGCGCGGTGCCGAAGGCGGCGAGCAGCGTGCCGGTCACGGTCTGCGTGAGGCCGAGCTTCATGCCCAGCCACTCGACGCCGTTCACGAAGGCCTCGCACGCGAGATAGATCACCGCGGCGGCGGCGAGGAGGAAGGCGAGCGTGAGGATCATGGGAAGCGATTCCAGGCCGGGCGCGAAACCATGACGCCCCCGCGATGCCCGGCGTGGGTCGCGATGGCGCCATGAGTCTCGCCAACCGCGGCTGCGGCTGCCTTCGCCATGGCGCGAACGCCAAGTGTGTTGACGAAGGCCCCTCGCTTTGCGCGAGGGCGGCTACTCCCCCAAGGGATGAAGATTCTACCAGACGGTCACTCTCGCGCTCACGGCGTTACCATCGTGCCCATGGACCGTATCATCATCGTCGGCGGGGGCTTCACGGGTTGCAGCGCGGCGGTGCAGCTCGTGCGCGCGAGCGCCGAGCCCGTCGACATCGCGATCGTCGAGCCTCGCGCCGAGCTCGGGCGCGGCGCGGCTTATTCCACGACCGACCTCGACCACCGCCTGAACGGCAGCAGCGGCACGCATTTCGTCGACCCGGCCGATCCCGAGGCGCTGCCGCGCTGGTGCGAGGCGACACGGCTGCTCGAGCGCGATCCCGAGGCGCGCGCACCGAACGGCCAGCTCTACGTCCGCCGCGCGGATTTCGCGCGCTTCGTGGCCGGGCAGGTCGACGCCCATCTCACGAACGCCAACGGATCCGCCGTGCGGCACCTGCGCGATCGCGCGATCGCCGCGCGCGAGGCCGGGGCCGAGTGGGAAGTGCAGCTCGCGGGCGGGCGAAAGCTGCGCGCGCGGCTCGTCGTGATCGCGACCGGCACCGGTGCGATCCGCGTACCCTGGCCATTCGACGGCGAGCTCGCGTCGCATCCTTCGTTCGCCGCGGATCCATTCGATGCCGCGCGCGTTCGCGCGACGAGAACCCGCGCGCGCGTGCTCATCGTCGGTGCGGGCCTCACCTCGCTCGATATCGCCTCGACGCTCCTGCGGCAAGGCCACGAAGGACCGATCACGGTCCTGTCGCGTCACGGGCAGCGGCCGCGCCCGCAGCGCCCGCCCGGGCCCGATACGACGAGCGCGCGCCTCTTCGAGCGGCTCGCCGCGGCCCCGCCCGACTTCATCATGCCCGCGTCGCGCTCGGCGCGCGGGATGCTGCGCGCGATGCGCGCGCGGATCCGCGAGGTCGAGCGCCAGGGCGGCGATTGGTATGGCCCCTTCGACGACGTGCGCGACAGCGTGTGGAAAGTGTGGCCACGCCTCGATGCCGCGGAGAAGCGGCGGTTCCTGGTCAAGGTCCGCCCGTGGTACGACATCCACCGCTTCCGCACGCCGCCCCAGAACGACGCGATGGTGCGCGAGGCCGAGTCCGCCGGTCGCATCGCCTTCGTGCGCGGCCGCTTGCAGCGCGCATCGGCGCTGGACGACGTGTTGCGCGTCGAGTGGCGCGACGGCGGCGCACCCCCCGTGTCGCGCGACTTCGACGCGGTGATCAACTGCACCGGCCTCGATGCATCCTGCGGCGCGCGCGACAACCCGCTGCTCGCCGCGCTCGTCGCGCAAGGCACGATTCGCCCCGATCCGAGCGGCTTCGGCTTCGAGGTGGACGCGCAGTGCCGCCCCATCGCGGCGAATGGCCGAGCCGTCGAGCGGCTGCGTATCTTCGGGCCGCCGACGGCGGGCACGTTCGGCGATCCCCTCGGCGTGCTTTTCATCGCACCGCAGGTTCGCCGCGCGATCGACGGCATGCTGGCCGACCTCGTGCACGCACCGGCTCCGCGCAATACCGCCGCCGCAGGATAGCGCACGGAACCGCGCCCGGACGCGGCCGTCTCACGAGCATCGCCCGACGCCGGAGGCCGTATGCTCGTCGATCCGCAATCGGAATATCCGAAGCCGCCCTTTCCCAGGCAACAGCAGCCGTGGCCCGGGCTCGCGAGCAAGATGCAGCCGCGTCCCGACCACGGCGAGAAGTCGTACAAGGGCACGGGACGCCTGAAGGGCCGCAAGGCGCTCGTGACCGGCGGCGACTCGGGTATCGGCCGCGCCGCGGTGATCGCGTTCGCCCGCGAAGGCGCCGATGTCGCGATCAACTACCTGCCCGCCGAGGAGCCCGACGCGAAGGAAGTGGCGGAGCTCATCCGCGCCGAGGGCCGCAAGGCCGCGCTCATTCCCGGCGACATCAAGGACGAGCAGTTCTGCATCCGGCTGGTCGAGCAGGCGGTAGGCGAGCTGGGCGGGCTCGACATCCTCGTGAACAACGCGGGACGCCAGATCGCGCACGAGGACTTCCTCGACATCACGACGGCGAATTTCGACGAGACGTTCAAGACGAACGTCTACGCGATGTTCTGGATCACCAAGGCGGCGGTCCCGCACATGAAGCCGGGGTCCGCGATCATCAACACGACCTCGGTCAACGCCTACGACCCGAGCGAGCCGATGATCGACTACGCCGCGACCAAGGGCGCGATCATGATCTGGACCAAGGGACTCGCGAAGCAGCTCACCAAGAAAGGCATTCGCGTGAACGGCGTGGCGCCGGGCCCCGTGTGGACGCCGCTGCAGGTGACCGGCGGGCAGCCCCCCGACAAGATTCCCGAGTTCGGCAAGACCACGCCGATGGGCCGCGCCGGACAGCCCGCCGAGCTCGCGGCGCTCTATGTGCTGCTCGCATCGGGCGAGGCGAGCTTCACGACGGGGCAGATCTTCGGCGCTGTCGGTGGGCGCGGAGGGCCGTGAGAGCGCGCTACGTGCGAGCCTCCGGCGGCCGCCCATGGATGCGGCCGGACTCGCCCGGCTTGTAGAGCGTGCCCATGGGATCGAGCGGCGGCGAGTCGTATTGCTGCTTCGTGGTGTACTTCTTCGACATCCAGTCGGCGAGCTTCGGCATGAGCTTGAAGTTCGCCGTGTTGAGCTTCGCCATCGCGCCCACGGTCACGTCGCGCGCAGGATCGGTCGCGGCGTCGAGGATCGCCTTGGCGACTTTCAACGGGTCGATCTGCGGCGATGGCAGCTTCGCCTCCTTGTCCATGTAATTGCGCGCGTGCTCCGGATAAGGCGTATTGACCGCCGTCGGCTGGATCAGCGTGACCGACACGGGCACCTTGTCGGCGAGGAGCTCCACGCGCAGCGCGTCGGTGAAGCCCTTCACCGCGTGCTTGGAGGCCGAGTACATCCCCTGCAGCGGCACCACCGCGTCGGAGACCTCGCTGCCGATGTTGATGAGAGCGCCCCCCGTCTTCTTCAGGTACGGAAGCGCGGCGAGCGAGCCGTTCACCACGCCCCAGAAGTTGATGTCGAAGAGCCGCCGGCTGTCCTGGTCGGCGACCTCGTCGAGCTTGCCGTAGATCGCGACGCCCGCGTCGTTCACCCACGTGTCGATGCGCCCGAAGCGCTCGATCGTCGTCGCCGCGACGCGATCGAGGTCGGCGCGGTCGGAGACGTCCGCGACGCAGGCCATGGCCTTGCGGCCGTGGGCGTTGATCTGCGCGCACACGTCGTTCAGCACGTTCTCGCTGCGCGCGACGAGCACGACGGTCGCACCCTGCCCCGCGGCCGCGACCGCGGTCGCGAGGCCGATGCCGCTCGAGGCGCCGGTGATGACCATGACCTGCTGGTCGAGGGGCTTGAGCTTGTAGTCCATGAGGCCTCCTTCGCGCAAAGGGATAGGAACGCACCCGTGCGGCAGTGTTCCCCGCGCTGCGAGCTCGAGCCTGCGCCATTCGTACCGGGGGGCCGGCTCAGCGCTCCGGCTCGAGGCGCGCCAGGCGTTGCACGTCGAACGCCTCGAGGAGCGCGGCATTCAGCGCGGAAAGGCGCAGGAACGAGACCGGCTTGCCCGTGTCGTGAAGCGCCTGCGCGGCGGCGATGATCTCGCCGACGACGGCGTAGTCGATGCGCTCGACCCTCGCGAAGTCGACCGCGATCGCCGGGCGCGAAAGCGCGTGGCGGCGCAGCTCCTGCAGCTGGGCGAGCGTCTGCCGCGCGATCACGCCGCGCAACGGGAATGCCTGCTCGCCGGTGCGCGGATCCGTGCCGGGCCGGTACTCCTCCCATTCGGGCGGCGACGTCCCCAGCAACGTCGCGTAGCGCAGCGCCACCTCCTCGAAGTCGGCGTGCTTCCTCTGCAGGATCAGCAGCTCGAAGAGCAGGGCCCAGAACGGCCGGCTCGAATCCCCTCCCCTGTGCGCCGTGAGCTGCAGGCGCGCCTCGAACACCTCGGACTCGAGGATGGTGAGTGCGACACCTCGCTTGCGCAGGCCCGTGAGCGCCGCGGCCAGCAACGCCGCTTCGGCGGGCTCGACGCGCACCGTCTTCTCGAAGCTCAGCAGGAGCGATTCCTGCAGCGTCGCGGTGGCGACGAGCGGATCGACCTGTGCGCTGATCGCGCCCGGCTGCGGCGCGTCGAGCGAGAAGACGGCGCGCTCGGCGACGAGGGCCGCGGCGCGCCCGGCCGAGGTCGCAACGCCGTTCCACTCCGGGACTGCGCGCCCGAACCGGGCGGCGTACAGCGCCGCCGCGGACTCGAACTCGTCGCGCCGCCCGGCGAGCTGGTGCAGCTCGAGCAACATGCGCCACGCGCCCTCGTGCTCGCGCATCGAGGCGCGCAGCTCCGCGCCGAGCAACGCCGCCGCGGCGCTCACGTGATTCGCGGAAAAGAGCACCGCGGCTTCCTGCACCACGGGCAGCCGCGCGGAATGCAGCTCCTCGGTGCCGACCCACTCCTGCGCCGCCTGGGCGCTGCGCCGGGTGAAGTCGAAATCGGGTGCCCGTTCCGCGGCCATCGAACCTCGCTGCGCGTGGTCCAGCCGGCGCAGCGCGGCTGCCGCGCCCCTGTCTCGGTGGGACGCGACTTTCCGGGCGTTAGTTCATGTCATGCCGCGGGCGGGGTCAGTTCCAGCGGCTGGCCGTTCCGCCGACGCTGTAGCGGCCGGCGCCCAGCAGCGCGATCGCCACGGCGGTAAAGAAGTACATGCCCTGCAGCTCGAGCGCCCATCCGCCGGTCTTCGCGAGCGTGAAGAACTGCGACGTGTGCACCAGGTACACCGCCACGATCATGTTGATCGCGATCACCAGCGCGGCCGGCCGCGTGAGGAACCCGATGACGATGAGGATCGGCGCCACCACCTCGCCGACGTACACGAGGTAGCCGAAATCGCGCGGCAGTCCGGCGCTCGTGACCCCGGCAAGGATGGGATCGATGCCGTTCATGAGCTTCGAGACGCCGTGGAACAGGATGAGCAGGCCCAGGGCGAGGCGCAGGATCAGTTTGCCGGTGTCTTGCATGGGAAAGTTCCGCGAGGCGAGGAGCACGAAGTGTAATACGAGTATTGAAGGGACGAATAACGCGTGGAAAACCGATGACACCGGACACGGACGCGCACATCATTCGACAAGAGCCTCCGCTTACCGAACTCACTTGCTGCTCGTCCTCCTGAAGATCGCCGTCGTCCTGCTGTGCATCATGGCCGCGCCCTGGCTGATCGGCGCAACCGACCGGGAGCCGTGAGCTAGCGCGCCTTGCGCCGCTCGATCTCCTCGAGCCCGGCCGCGAGGTTGCGCAAAGCCAGCTTCCGGTGCACCGCCTCCGCAGTCTCGCCATCCCTCGCGTTGATCGCGCGCACGAGCTTGCGCCACGTCGCGATCGATTCGTCGCGCCGCTCGCGGCTCGCGAGCCCCAGGCGCGCATAGCGCCCGAAGCGCAGCGAGAGCTCGGCGATGTAGCTGTCGATCTGCTCGTTGCCGGCGAGACGCGTGACCTCGCCGACGAGGCGCGCGCTCGCACGCGCGTACGCGGAGGCATCGTCGAGGCAAGCCTCGAGCACCTTGAGCCCGTCGCGGATCGTGCGGCGATCCTCGTCGCCGCCCCGTTCCGCGAGCCGGCGGGAGGCGACCCCGAGCAGCGCGGCACGGATCTCGAAGAGGTCCTCCAGCTCCTTGGGCGAGAGGTCGTTCACGCGGGCCCCGCGCTGCGGCAGGATGCTCACGAGGCCACGCTTCTCCAGGATGCGCAGCGCCTCGCGGATCGTCGCGCGGCTCACCCCGAAGGAAAGCGCGAGCTCCACCTCCTTCAGGCGCTCTCCCGGCTGGAACTGCTCGTCGACGATGCCTTGCCCGATGCGCTCGGCGATTTGCAGCGGCAGCGTCGGCGTGAGGGCGGCGGGCGTGAAGCGCGTGCTCATGGGGCGAGCATAGCCTTTTGCCATGCAGTGTTCAAATGTCGACATTCAGACTATACTGGGTCGACTCCCACCCGCCGACCCGGATGCCATGCTGAAGAATGCGCTGCTCCTCATCGCCTCGCTCGCCGCCGCCGCGGTCCCCTCGGCGCAGGCCGACGACGCGAAGTACCCGACCCACCCGATCAAGATCGTGGTGCCCTTCTCCGCGGGCGCCCTCACCGACACGCTCGCGCGGGTCTATGCCGACCAGCTCACCAAGCGCCTCGGGCAGCCGGTCATCGTGGAGAACCGCCCCGGCTCCGGCGGCATCTCCGCGATGATGACCATGCTCAACGCGCCGCCCGACGGCTACACGCTGCAGATGGTTTCGTCGGCGCACACCGTGAACCCCACGCTCTTCACCAAGCTTCCCTACGACACGCTGAAGGACGTGAGCGGCGTGGCGCTCATCGCGAGCTCGCCCACGGTCGCCGTGGTGAACCCGAAGCTCGGCGTGAAGACGCTGCCGGAGTTCATCAAGCTCGCGAAGTCGAAGCCCGGCTCCATGAACTATGGCTCGGCCGGGCTCGGGAGCTCCACCCACCTCGTCGCCGAGTACCTGCGCAAGGAAGCCGGCATCCAGATGACCCACGTGCCGTACAAGGGCGTGCAGGAGGCGGTGACCGAGGTCCTCGCCGGGCGCATCGACATCGCCTTCCCGCCGGTGGCCCTCGCGCTTCCGCAGGTGAAGGCGGGCTCGCTCGTCGCGATCGCCCAGACCGGCGCGCAACGCTCGCCCATGCTGCCCGACGTGCCGACCGCGCAGGAAGCGGGCCTCAAGGGCTTCGACTACAGCATCTGGTACGCGCTCCTCGCCCCGTCGAAGACGCCGAAGCCGATCCTGCAGCGCCTGGCGAAGGAGGTGAAGGAGATCTCCGCGATGCCCGAGATCCGCGAGAAGCTCTCGCTCCAGGGCGTCGTGCCGCAGGACCTGTACCTCGACGACTTCGACCGCTTCATCCGCAAGGACGTCGAGAAACAGGGCGCGCTGGTGAAGCTGAGCGGCGCCCGCGCGGATTGAGCACCAAAACCCGGGACGCAGTCGGAATTCGCATGTTGAAATCGGACTGCGTCCCCGGTTTCACAAAGGAAAACGGATGACAGAGATCAGCGGCGGCAAGGCGGTGGTCGACGCGCTCGAGGCGGAACGCGTCGAGCACGTCTTCGGGCTCATCGGCTCGGCGGGCATGGAGGTCTTCGACGCGCTCTACGACTCGAAGCAGGTGCGCTTCATCGGCGTGCGCGACGAGCGCACCGGCGTGCACATGGCCGACGGCTACGCCCGTGCATCGGGACGCGCGGGAGTATTCCTCGCGGGCCAGAACGGCCCGGGCGCGACCAACCTCGTGACGGGCCTCGCGCAGGCTTACGCCGCGTACTCGCCCGTCGTGGCGCTCGCGGGCTCGCTCTCCTCGGCGCACATCTATCGCGACGCCTTCCAGGAAGTCGACCAGCAGGCGCTCTTCCGGCCCGTCAGCAAGAAGACCTGGACGCTCACCCAGACCAAGCGCATCCCGGAGATGGTGCGCGAAGCGTTCTCGACCGCGATGGCGCCGCGGCGCGGGCCGGTCGTGCTCAACATGCCGCGCGACCTGCTCTCGGACGTGACCGCGATCGAATCGGCCCCCGCGCCCTCCTCGTTCCGTGCGCGCGGCACTGGCGCGGGGGATCCCGAAGCGATCCACGCCGCTGCGCAGCTCCTCGCCCGCGCGCAGCGTCCCCTCATCATCGTGGGCGGCGGCATCAAGAATGCCGGCACGCACGCGGACGCGATCGCGCTCGCGGAAAAGCTGGGCGCGCCCATCGCGATGTCGCCCGGACATGGCGATGCCATCCCGTGCACGAGCCCTTATTACGCGGGCCAGGTCGGGCCGCGCGGCAACGCCGTTGCCTCGCGCCTCGCCAAGGAGGCCGACGTGATCCTCGCGCTCGGCACGCGCCTCGGCTTCAATACCACGTTCTACTCGTACGACAACCTCAACCGCGACGCGCGCATCATCCAGGTCGACCAGGAGCACACGGCGGTCGGACGCTTCTTCCCGATCGCGGTGGGCATCGTGGCGGACGCCGCGCGCGTGGCGCAGGCGCTCTCGCGCGAGCTCGCATCGCACCGCGCCGCCGCCTCCGTCCTCGAGCGGCTCGCATCCTTCCAGGACGAGCGCCGCAAGCTGCTGGCCGAGCGCGAGGCGCAGGGACGCAAGCTCGGCGAGCCGATCCAGCCCGCGATGGTCTACGAGGCGCTGCGCGCCGTCATGCCGCGCGACGTCATCTACACGATGGACGCCGGCACGCTCTGCCTGCAGGCGACGGACCAGCTCCTCTACTACCAGCCGCCCGCGCTCTTCACGCCGCTCGATTTCGGCCTCGTCGGCTTCTCGTATGCCGCGGGGATCGGCGCCAAGCTCGCATGCCCCGATCGCACCGTCGTGAGTCTCATGGGCGACGGCGGCTTCGGCATGACGTCGAGCGAGATCGGCACCGCGGTCGCGAACGGCATCAACACGGTCTGCGTCGTGATGAACAACGGCTGCTGGGGCGCGGAGAAGGCGTACCAGCGCGATTTCTTCGGGGAGCGCTATCTCGGCGCCGACGTGCCGAACCCGCCCTACGACCAGCTCGCGAAGCTCTGGGGCGCCGAGGGATTCCGCGTCGACCGCGCCGCGCAGCTGCAGGACGCGTTGCGCGCCGCCATCGCGGCGAAGCGTCCCGCGATCGTGGACGTCATGGTGGACCCGGCGGCGCTCTACAGCTTCCGCCGCGACTCCTTCAAGCATCGCGACAAGGCCGCGCAGAAGGCATGACGCAGGAGGCTTACGACTACATCGTGGTGGGCGCGGGGTCGGCCGGCGCCGCGCTCGCCGCGCGCCTCACCGAGTCGGGACGGCATCGCGTGCTGCTGCTCGAGGGCGGCGGCGAGGACCGCAACGTCTGGATCCACATCCCGCTCGGCGTCGGCAAGCTCCTCACCAACGAGCGCTACGCGTGGAAGTTCGAGACCGAGCCGCAGGCCGAGCTCAACGGCAACCGGGTCTACTGGCCGCGCGGCAAGGTGCTCGGCGGCTCGAGCGCGCTGAACGGCATGGCATACGTGTGGGGCGATCCGCGCGAGTACGACGGCTGGCGCGACGCGGGCCTCGCGGGCTGGGGCTGGTCCGACGTGCTCCCGTACTTCGCGCGCATCGAGAACAATCCGTTCACGCGCATTCCCGGACGCGGCCACGCCGGGCCGCTTCGCATCACCGATCGGGAGGTGCGCGACCGCGACGCGCTCTCGGACGCCTTCGTCGCGGGATGCGTCGAGGCCGGCATCCCGGAGACGCCCGACTACAACGTCGTAAGCTACGAGGGCGTGCGCTACCTCGAGCAGACCGCGCACGAGGGCCGGCGCTGGAGCACCGCGATGGCTTACATCCGGCCGGCACGGGGACGCGAGAACCTGCGCATCGTCACGAACGCCCTCGCCGCCCGCGTGATCCTCGAAGGCACGGCGGCGCGCGGCGTCGAGTACGAGAAGGACGGCGTGCGGCACGCGGCACGCGCCTCGCGCGAGGTGATTCTCTGCGCGGGTGCGATCCAGTCGCCGCAGCTCCTCGAGCTCTCGGGCGTGGGCGACCCGGCGCGCCTGCAGCCGCTCGGCATCCCGGTCGCGCACGCCCTGCCCGCCGTCGGCGAGAACGTCTACGACCACCTGCAGCTGCGCTGCACCTACGAGACGCGGCTCCCGATCACGATCAACGACGTGATGCGCAGCCTGCCGCGGCGCATGGCCGTGGGGCTTCAATACGTCCTCACGCGCAAGGGCCTCATGGCGGGCACGTCGTCGACCGCGCATGCGATCACCCGCACCTCGATGGCCACGGACCGGCCGGACGTGATGATCCGCATCTATCACATCAGCGGCAAGGACCGGTACTCGCGCTCTCCCGGGGCGGGCATCGATCCCTTCCCCGGCTTCTCCATCGGCGGCTTCCAGCTGAGGCCCTGGTCGCGCGGCTCGATCCATGCGGCGTCAAGCGATCCCCATGTCTTCCCGCGCATCGAGCCGAATTACTTCGCCGACGAGCGGGACCGTGCGACGGGGCTCGCGATGCTCAAGCTCATTCGCCGGGTCGCGGCGCAGGAAGCGATGCGCGCGGTGATCGTGCGCGAGACGCGCCCGGGCGCCGGCGTCACGGACGATGCCGCGCTGCTCGATTACGGCCGCGGCTGCGGGCAGACCGCGTGGCACACGGTGGGATCGTGCCGCATGGGCGGCAGCGCCGCGGATTCGGTGGTCGACGCGAAGCTGCGCGTGCATGGCCTCGCCGGACTGCGCATCGCGGACGCGTCGGTCATGCCGACGATCGCGTCGTCGAACACGAACGCGCCGGCGATCATGATCGGCGAGAAGGCCGCGGACCTGGTGCTCGCGGACGCGCGCTGAGCGCGCCGCGAGCGCCGCCTACATGCGCATCAACCGCCCGCCTTGCAGGCGGACGTGGTCTCCGCTCGACAAGCCGGGATCCGTCGGATAGACGAAGTAAAGGTTGTCGCCGGACAGGAAATGCACGCGCACCTCGACGCGATTGGTCGAGCGGTCGAGGGCGCGGACCGTCACGGCGGTGACCGTGCCGCACGTCTCGCACATCGCGTAGCGCGCGGATGCCAGCCTCACCGGATTGACCGCCTCGGCGACGTGCCGCGTTTCCTCGAGCTTGGCGCGCGCGATCTTCGCTTCCGCGAGCGTGGTCTCGACCTCGCGCTTCGTTTCCGCGAGCTTCGCTTCCGCCGCCCTCATCTCGGCGGCGTGCTGGGCGTCCGCGAGCTTCGCCTCGACCGCCTGCATGTCGGCGGCGTGCCTCACTTCCGCGAGCTTCGCTTCCGCGGCCTGCACATCGGCCACGCGCTTCGCTTCGGCGATGCGGGCTTCCGCGGCCTTCATCTCGACCGCGCGCTTCGTCTCGGCGAGCTTCGCTTCCTCGGCCTTCAGCTCCGTAATGCGCCTCGCTTCCGCGCGTTTCGCGTCCGCCTGGCGGGCCTGCGCGACCTTCCACGCGGCGGGGCGCGGATCGGCGCGTTTCACGTCGGTGGCCTTCGGCGGCGCGGCCTTCGGCTTCACGTGCTTCGCCTCGGCGGCCTTCGCGCCCGGCTTGGGCGCGACGCGCTCGACGTCGACGAGCTTCAGCGCGACGGCTTTGGATTCATAACGCTTGACTTCGGACTTCGCGAACACCGGCCTGGGCTCGTAGCGCCGCGCTTCGGCGAGCTTCGACCGGGACGCCTTGGGCTCGACCCGCTTTGCTTCGGCGATCCTTGGCGTCACCGCCTTCGGCTCCACGCGCTTCGCTTCGGCGATCCTTGGCGCCACGGGCCTGGGCTCCGCGTGCTTCGCTTCGGCGATCCGGGTGGGAGCGGGCTTCGGTTCGAGGTGCCTCGGCTCGACGCGCTCGACATGCTTCGCTTCGACGGGCTTGGCGAGGGCGACCTTCTCGATGATCGCGGGTTCGACGGGCGCCGGCGGCGGGGGTGCCGGCTTGGTCCACTTCGCCTCGAGGATCGTGAGCTCCGCGGTCCGGGTGTCGCCCCGCCGGGCCTCGACGAACCTGGCGTCGGCCGGCCTGATGTCGACCGGCGCTGTCTGGATCTGCGCTCGCGGCGCCTCGGCGCTCGCGATCACCGCAGCCTCGCCGTTCGAAAGCGCGTCGGGCGGTGCGGGCGGCGGCGCGACCACGGGCGGCGCAGGCGGCGCCACGACAGGTGCGGCCGCCGCGATCTGCACCGGCGCCGGACGCGCTTCGGCGACCATGGTCTTCGGGACCCGGGACTTCAGCGGCACCATGAAGTCGACCCGCGAGAGCGCGTCGAGCGGCACGAGGCCCACCACCCTTTGCGTCGACCACGGCGTGCGCGTATGCGCGACGAGACCGAAGAGCGCGGCGCCCCCGAGTGCCAACGCGATGCCGCCGACGACGAGCGCCGCATGAGCGGAATCGGGCGTCCGAAGCCCCCCTTGGAGTATTCCCATGACTCCTCCCCAGGACGAATGCGCGTCTCACGCGCGCTTCCCACCGCGAGCGGGCTAAGCATCGCCCGCCGGCACGCGGTGCCCTTTGCGCCTTAATGGACTGCCATTGCGGATCTTGATACACCCGCGAAAGATGGAGTGTCAAGGCACCCACGCGACTCGCGAGGCGAGCCTAAGATGACGCCTCGTCCGCCCCCCGGAGCCCGCAATGCCCGCCGCGAAGAAGCCGCCCGCCGAACCCACCCGCAAGGACCAGATCGATGCGCTGCTCCTGGCGCTGCCCGGCGTCGCAGCCCGCAAGATCAACGGCCTCGACGCCTATTTCGTGGCCGACAAGATGTTCGCCTGCATCAGCGGCAATGGCATCGGCATCCGCCTTCCGGTAGCGACCGCGACGGAGCTGCAGTTCTCGCGCGACAACGTGTCCTCCTTCTCCCCCGGCGGCATGGCGAGCACGCGCGAGTGGATCCAGATCGACCGGGCCGACGCGGCGGACTACGCGAAGGACCTCGAGCTCTTCCAGGCCTCGATCGACTTCGTGAAGAAGGGGCGGCGCTGACGCATCACGGCTGCTGGAGGCGGGCGTGCACGGCCGAGACGAGCGGCGCGATCGCCGAGGGCGGAAAGGGCGCCACGCTGCTCACGTTGATCTCGCAGAGCACGTAGCGCTCGGCGGCACCGGCCGCGCGCTCCCCGAACATGAAGTCGCAGTCCCACAGGAACGGCAATCGATCGCGCGCGAGCCCGGCGCGCGCGCGCAGCATCTCGACCCACTCCGTCTCGAGGTGACGCTTCAGGTCCTGGAACTGCGCGAGCTCCGGGCCGTGGTAGAGGCGCGGCCCGGGCTGCGGCGCGGGCGCGCCCGCAACGCCGGGATAGAGCGCGTTGACGGCCTGGTGCCCGAAGCCCGCCACGCGATCCTGCACGAGGTAGGCGCGGACCATGCCTTCGGCGAGCCGGGGTTGCCACGGCTGGTCGATCATGTGTCCGCCGTTCGCCGCCTCGAAGTAAGGCGCGAGCCTCGCGAGCAGCTGGCCCATCTCGAGCAGCTCCTCCTCGCTCCCGCGTTGCGCATGCCGCACCCGCAAGCGTCCCCCGGGCGATGCGCCATCGGCGCGCTCGACCCGCCACACGCCGATGCCGCTGTGCCCGCGATGCTGCTTCAGCACGCGGGCGCCCGACTGGAGCCTTGCGGGCAGTTCCGCTTCGAGCTGAACGAGGCTCTCGACGCGGCGGACGTCGCTGCCGAAAGGCAGGTCGCGCGTCTCGAACAGCACGTCCTTCGTCCCGAGCTTGAGGATGGTGTCGGGATGGGCGCTCACGACCACGCCTGCATCGGCGACGCGGCGCAGGAGAACATCGAGGCGATCCCGCCGCCGCCCTTGCTCCACCGGGTTGCACCACACGAGCACGAGGCGGCACCCGCGCAACTGCGCCTCGACCTCGTCCGCGAAATCGTCGTGGTAGATCGCCGGCATCGCGGGCGTGCCCGCGCGCGCGAAGGCCTCGAACAACGGCGCGAAGCGGCTTTCGGCGGGATCGGACCGCTCCCGCATCGCGCGATCGCCCGGATAGAGCAAGGCTACGGACGGAGTGGACAAGGCGGCGCTTCCGGCTGGGACGAGCCGCCCACCTTAGCTCACCACGCGCGTGTATTCACGTCGCCGTTCGACTACCGCTGGTCGCGGTCGCGCTCGCGCCGAGTGAGGAGGTTCAGGACGATGATGATCGCGACGACCGCGACGACCATCGCGACGAGGAGCTCGAGGACGTGATTGGTCACCATGGAACGACGCCTCCAGGCGGAAAATCCCATCCTACTCCGCGTTGACGAGTCACATCGCTGCGCGGTTCACGCCAGCTTGGAACGTTTTACCCAACCAGCATATCCCTCGGGGATGAGGTATCTATTCCGCTTGGGTGGATGCGTGAGAAGCACAACGAGTAAGGTACAAAAGGCTACAAGGGCAACCACCGCCCCCGCAGCCAGAGCTGTTTGCTTTAAGGCCATCTGACGAGCTTTATGACGTCCCTTTAGACGGCATATTGTCGGGTCAACTTGGCGGCGTCGAAGGACGGGGCGACGACCGCTCCTGGCCGCAAGCCGTCCTTCCGATGAGCGGACTTCCCGCCCCTACGGCGCGACGCCCATCCGCGCCTTGGGTCCCACCGTCGTGGCGAGCCGCCCCTGCATCGCGTCGATGAAGCGGCAGAGATAAGCGCGCGTCTCGCGCGGATCGATCACCTCCTCCACCGCGAAAGCCTCGGCGGTGAGCAGGGGCGAGGCCAGCGTGCGCAGCTCGGCCTCGATCTCGGCGAGGCGCGCCTTGGGGTCCGGTGCGCTTTCGATCTCGCGCCGGAACGCGGCGGCCGCGCCGCCCTCCACGGGCAGGGAGCCCCACTCCGCCGAGGGCCACGCGATCTTGAAATCGAGCCCGTTCTTGTCCGTGGCCGCCATGCCGGCCATGCCGTAGCACTTGCGGATCACCACGGTCAGCATCGGGACGGTCGCCTGCAGCGCGGTGTAGACGGTGCGCATGCCTTCGCGCAGCGTCGCCGCCTGCTCCGCCTGCAGTCCCACCATGAAGCCCGGCACGTCGACCAGGAACACCATGGGAATGTGGAACGTGTCGCAGAGCTGGATGAAGTGCGTCTGCTTCCGCGCCGCCTTCACATCCATCGCGCCGCCGTTCACCATCGGGTTGTTGGCGATGAAGCCCACGACATAGCCGTCCATGCGGCCGAGCGACGTGATGAGCGCGCGCCCGAAGGTGGGCTGGATCTCGAAGAGCGAGTCGCGGTCGGCCACCAGCGACAGCAGCTTCCTCATGTTGTATGGCTGGCGCCGCTCGCGCGGCACGATGGAGAGGAGCGCCTCGTCGCGGCGCGCCGGGTCGTCGCCGCTCGCCACGCGCGGCGGCAACTGCCACACGTTCTGCGGCATGTAGCTCAAATAGCGGCGGATCATCCCGAAGCAATCCGCCTCGGTGTCGGCGGCGTTGTCGATCGTGCCCGCCATGTCGACGGCGATCGCGGCGCCGCCCAGGTCTTCCTTCGCGATCTTCTGGCCCAGCGAGCGCTCGACCACCGGGGGCCCCGCCGCGAATACCTGGCTCGTGCTCTTCACCATCACCGACCAGTGCGAGAGGATGGCGCGCCCCGCGGGTCCGCCCGCGGCCGTGCCCATCACGGCGCTCACCACCGGCACCTCGCCCATGAGCTCCACCGAGCGCTCGAAGCCGTGCACGCCGGGAAACACGGTGTAGCCGCGGCGCACCGCGGAGGTCACCGTGCCGCCCGCGCCGTCGATCAGGTTCACGAGCGGGATGCGGTACTCGTGCGCGAGGTCCTCGACGAACCCGCCCTGGCCGCCCTTGCGCCGGTCGCTGCCCCAGCTCGTGCCGCCGCGGACCGTGAAGTCCTCGCCGCCCACGGCGACGGGACGCCCGTCGATCTTCGCGAGGCCCATCACATAGGGCGCGGGCACCACCTTCTGCAGCTTGCCGTCGGCGTAGGTGCCCTTGCCGGTCAGCTGCCCCACCTCCTGGAACGTCCCGGCGTCGCAGAGGCCGCCGATGCGCTCGCGGACGGTGAGGCGTCCCTGCGCGTTGTGCTTCGCAACCGCCTCGGCGCCTCCGAGCGCGTGCGCGAAGCCGCGGCGGCGGGCGATGTCGTCGGCTTCCGGCTGCCAGGACATCGCCTCAGACCTCCAGCACCGCGAGGACCTGCCCCTCGGCGACCGGCGTGTTCTCCTCGACGCGGATCTCGGCCACGGTGCCGCTCGCTTCGGCCAGCACCGGGATCTCCATCTTCATCGACTCGAGGATCATCAGCGAATCCTCCTCGCCCACCGCGTCGCCCGGCCGCTTGAGGATCTTCCAGACCGAGCCCGTGATCTCCGACTTGATTTCCTTCCGCGCCATCTGCTCTTGCTCCTTTTCTTGTCACCGCGCCGTACTTCTCGTTGTCACCGCGCCGTACTTCTTGTCACCGCGCCGTAGACTGTCACCCCGGCGTAGGCCGGGGTCCGATCACTGCGCCCCGGCCTTCGCCGGGGTGACAGCGGGTTCCTTGTGATCGCCCTGCACGACGCCCGCGCGCTCGAGCTCGACGATCTCGTCCGCGGTGTAGCCGGCGACTTCCGCCAGCACGCGCCGCGTATCCTGCCCGATATGATGCCCCGCGTGCCGCACGCGCCCCGGCGTCTGCGAAAGCCGCGGCACGGGCGCCGCCATCGCGATCGATCCGAGATCCTCGTCCGGCGCCCGCACGATCGCACCGCGCTCGGCGTAGTGCGGGTCGCGGAAGATGTCCGCCATCGTGAAGATGCGCGTCGCCGGCACGCCCGCCTTGTTGAGCGCGGCCTCGAGCGCCGCGAGGTCGTGCTGTGCACACCACTGCCCGATCAGCTCGTCGATCTGTTCGTGGTGGCGCGAGCGCTCGACCGCATCCGCGAAGCGGGCGTCGTCCGCGAGCTGCGGCGCTCCCATGCATTCGACGAGGCGCCGGAAAACCGCGTCGCCCATCGCGGTGATGTGGATGAACTGCTGGTCGCGGCTCACGTAAAGATTGTTGGGCGTGCTGTCGGGCAGGCGCGAGCCCGCGCGCTGCGCGACGAGCCCCAGCTTCTCGAAGGCCGGGATGTGCGGCTCCATGAAGCTGAACGCGCACTCGTAGAGCGCGCTATCGATGAACTGCCCGCGGCCGCTTTTGCCCCGGGCGAGCAGCGCCATCACCGCGCCGAAGGCCCCGTAAAGCCCCGTGATGTAGTCGGTGATCGAGACCGCGACGCGCGACGGCGGCCGGTCGGGATCGCCCGTGATGTGGCGCAGCCCGCTCACCGCCTCGCCGATCACGCCGTAGCCCGCGCGCGCGCTGTACGGGCCCGTCTGCCCGAAGCCGCTGATGCGCACCATGACCAGGCCGGGATTGATCTTCGAGAGCTGCTCGTAGCCCAGGCCCCATTTCTCCAGGCCTCCCGGACGGAAGTTCTCGACCACGACGTCGCTCTTCGCGGCGATGCGGCGCGCGACCTCCTGGCCTTCGGGCCGGCGCAGGTCGACGCAGATCAGCGCCTTGTTGCGGAAGATGCTCGCCGCGTAGAGCGACTTGCCGTGGGTGCGCTTGCCCATCGTGCGCACCGCGTCGCCCTCGGCGGGCTCGACCTTGATCACCTCGGCGCCGAAGTCCGCGAGCAGGCGCCCGCAGAACGGGCCGGCCACGGTGGACCCCATCTCGAGGACGCGGTAGCCGGCGAGCGGTCCCGCGGTCCCTGGTGCTGCGCTCGCCATCTCGATCCTCGCGGCCCGGAAGTCTCCCATTCTGGCGCCGCGCCGACAAAGGCGTCAACGATATTGCAAACAACATTGTTGACACTTTCGGCCCATGCGCGGTACGGTGGGGAATGGAGGAAGGAGCGAGCGTGCCGCTGGCGAAACGATCCCCGGGCGCGGCGACCGCCCGTGGGCGCAGGCGCCCCGCGCCGGCGAACGGGGCGGCCGTGCCCTCGATCTTCGAGGCGCTGCGCGTGCGCATCACGCAGCAGCTCATTCCCCCGGGCGCCAAGCTGCGCGAGACGGATCTCGCCGCCGAGTTCGGCGTCCCCCGTACGCGCATCCGCGACGCCCTCGCCGCCCTGGAGCAGCGGGGGCTCGTCGAGCGCATTCCCAACCGCGGCGCGGTGGTGATCCGGCTGGACCTCTCCCAGGCGCTGCACATCTACGACGTGCGCTCGGTGCTGGAGGGCCTCGCGGCCCGCCTCGCCACCGAGAACACGAAGCGGGAGAAGTGGAAGCCCTTCCTCGACCGCTTCGAGAAGCACAACAAGCGATTGATCGAGCACGGCGACCTCGACGCGTACATCGACGAGTACGAGCGCCTGCGCCGCGCGATCAACGAGGCGGCCGCCAACCCGGTGCTCTCCCAGATGCTCGACACGATGCACGAGAAGACGCAGGTGCTCATCCGCCGCATCATCATCCTGCCCGGCCGCGCCGAGATCGGCCGCACGCAGCACGTCGCGATGCTGCGCGCCATGTGCCAGGGCGACGGCGCGGAGGCCGAGCGCGTGCGCCGCACGGGCCTCAAGAGCGCGCAGGCGTCGCTCGAGAAATACCAGCGCTACATCCTCTGACCGAGTCATTCCCCGCGATGCCCGACGACAAGCCGATGTCCGATCCCCTCGAAGAACGCCGCGCGAAGCTCGAGGCCGATTTCGCGCGCCGCGAGGCGAAGGCGAAGGCCATGGGCGGGGCGGAGCGCCTGGCGAAGCGCGCGGCGACGCCCGGCGTGCTCGACGCCCGCGCCCGCATCGACCGGCTCTTGGACGCGGGCAGCTTCATCGAGTCGGGACTCTTCACGACGTCCGCCAATCCCGCCGACGCCGAGCGCTCGCCTTCCGACGGCAAGATCGCGGGCTTCGGCCGCATCCACGGGCGCGAGGCGGCCGTGGTCTCCAACGACTTCACCGTGATGGGCGCGTCCTCGGGTGCGACCAACGGCCGCAAGATCGCCCACATGAAGCGCGTGGCCACCGAGCGCGGCATGCCGCTCGTGTTCCTCGGCGAATCGTCGGGCGCCCGCATGCCCGACCACATGGGCTCGCGCGGCATGGGGCTTCTCCTCGGCAACGACGGCCTGCAGTACCGGCGCATGCGCGAGACGCCGTGGTGCTCGGCCACGCTCGGCATGTCGTACGGCTCGTCGTCGTGGTACGCGGTGCTCTCCGACTTCAGCGTGATGCGCAAGGGCGCGGTGCTCGCGGTGTCGAGCGCCCTCCTCGCCTCGCTCGCCATCAGGGAGCAGGTCGATGCGCAGGAGCTGGGCGGCTGGCAATTGCATTCCGAGGTCACCGGCTTCGCCGACCTCGTGGTGGACACCGACGAGGAAGCGCTCGACGCCATCAGGCGTTTCCTCTCGTACCTGCCGAGCCACCACAACGAAGCGCCTCCGATCGCGAGCGTGCCCGCGGGGTCCGGCTCGCGCATGGCCGAAGTCCTGCGCCACCTGCCCGCCAGCCGCACGCAGGTCTATGACGTGCGCAAGGTCATCCGCGACGTGGTCGACGCGGACAGCTTCTTCGAGCTCAAGCCCCGCTTCGGCAAGGTCGCGACGACGGGCCTCGCGCGCCTCGACGGGAGGAGCGTCGGCATCATCGCCAACAACCCGCTCTACAAGGGCGCGGCGATGGACACGGAGGCGTGCGAGAAGATCACCAGCTTCATCGTGCTCTGCGACTCGTTCAACATCCCGCTCGTGCTCTTCGTCGACACGCCCGGCTTCGTGATCGGCACTGAAGCGGAGCGCAGGCGCGCGCCCGGCAAGATCATGAACTACATGAACGCGCTCTCGCTCACGACGGTGCCGAAGCTCTCGGTCATCCTGCGCAAGAGCTACGGCCAGGCCTACCTCAACATGGGCGGCGGGAAGAACTCCGACGAGGTGGCCGCGTGGCCCACGGCCGAGGTGAGCTTCATGGATCCGAATTTCGGCGTGCAGGTCGTGCACGGCCTCAAGCCCGGCGAGCCGGGGTTCGACGAGAAGCTCGAGGTGTTCGGCCGCGACAGCGAGGTCTGGGACATGGCCCAGGTCTTCGCCGTGCAGTCGGTCATCCGGCCCGAGCAGACGCGCGATTACCTGATCCGCATGCTGGAAGTGCACCGGCTGCGGCTCACGAACGGCATCGGCCAGCGCCTCATGCGCGCGTGGCCCACGAGCTACTGAGATGGCGCTCTTCGGCAAGGTGATGGTGGCGAACCGCGGGGCCGTGGCCTCGCGCGTGCTGCGCGCGTTGAACGCGCTCGGCATTCCCTCCGTCGCCGCGTATTCGGACGCCGATGCCGGCGCGCCGTGGCTCGCGATGGCGAGCGAGACCGCGCACGTGGGCGCGGCGCCCGCGCGCGAGAGCTACCTCAACCAGGACGCGATCCTCGAGGCCGCGCGGCGCACGCATTGCGATGCGCTGCATCCGGGCTACGGCTTCCTGTCGGAGAACGCGGCGTTCGCGCAGAGGGTCGAGGACGCGGGCATGCGCTTCATCGGCCCGGCGCCGCGCTGGATCGAGGCCATGGGCCACAAGACGCGCGCGCGGGAGCTCGCGCAGCGCGAAGGCCTGCCCGTCGGGCGCGGCAGCGGCGTGCTTCCCGCGGACCCGGATCTCATCCGCACGGCGGCCGAGGCGATCGGATACCCGATCCTGGTGAAGCCGGCGGCGGGCGGTGGCGGCATCGGCATGCTGCCGGCGCGCAATCCCGACGAGCTCGTCGCCGCGGTCGAGCGCGCCGCCTCGATGGCCGATCGCGGCTTCGGCAGCCGCGAGGTCTACCTCGAGCGCCTGGTCGAATCGCCGCGCCACGTCGAGGTGCAGCTTCTCGGCGACCGCCACGGGCACGTGATGCACCTCTTCGAGCGCGATTGCTCGGTGCAGCGGCGGCACCAGAAGATCATCGAGGAGGCGTGCGCGCCGCGCGTGGACCGCACCCGGCTCACGGCGCTCATGGACGACATCGCCGCGACGTTCTCGCGCCTGGGCTACGACAACCTCGGCACCGTCGAGATGCTGCTCGCGCCGGACGGCGAGTTCCGCTTCCTCGAGATGAATACCCGCCTGCAGGTGGAGCATGGCGTGACGGAAGAGATCACCGGGGTCGACCTGGTGGCGGCGCAGCTGCGAAGCTCCGCCGGCGAGCCGCTCGCCCGGGTCCTGCCGCAGCCGCCGCGCGCCTCCGGCCACGCCATCCAGGCGCGCGTCTACGCCGAAGACCCGAAGCGCTTCCTGCCCTCGCCCGGGAAGCTCACCGAGTTCGCGCCGCCCTCGGGCGACGGCATCCGCGTCGAGACCGGCTATGCTGCCGGGCGCGACGTGACCCCCCATTACGACCCCATGATTGCGAAAGTCATTGCCCGCGCCGACACCCGGGCGGCCGCCATCGATAAGCTGGTCGATGCGCTCGCGGCTTTCCGCATCGAGGGTCTCAAGCACAACATACCCGCGCTCCTCGCGATCCTCGATTCGGAGGAATTCCGCGACGGGCGCGTCCATACCGGGCTCGCGACGCAGATCGTGACCCGGACCACCGCGAAGGCGGTGGCCTAACCCCGGCGCGCTACGAAGGTCGGCGCCACGATGAAGCGAGGAGGAGAACTCGTGAAGATCGCGAAGCTGGCAGCACTCGCGGCAGGACTCGCCGCCATGGCAGTGGGCACCCTGGCCGCGGCGGAAGTCGACGAAGTGAAGATGATGTCGCAGTACGGCATCGGCTACATGCAGCTCACGCTCATGAAGCACGACAAGCTCGTCGAGAAGCACCTGAAGGAGGAAGGCCTGGCCGACACGAAGGTCACGTGGGCCCGGATGGGCGCGGGCTCGGCCGCCAACGACGCGCTGCTCTCGGGCAGCCTGCACTTCGCGGCCGGCGGCACGGGCCCCGCCTTCATCCTCTGGGACAAGACGCAGGGCAACATCGGCGTGAAGGGCGTGGCGGCTCTCTCCTCCATGCCGTGCCTGCTCGTGACGCGCGACGCGAACGTGAAGACCATCGCCGACTTCACCGACAAGGACCGCATCGCGATGGCGGGCGCGGGCTCGTCGGTGCAGACGGTCTACCTGCAGATGGCGGTCGCCAAGAAATTCGGCATCGACAACTACAAGAAGCTGAACCCGCTCATGGTGAACCTGCCCCACCCGGAGGGGCTGCGCGCGCTGCTCTCGGGCTCGAGCGGCGTGACCGCCCAGTTCACCTCGCCTCCCTTCCAGGAGATGGCGCTGGAGAATCCCGCGATCCACCAGGTGCTCAACTCGTACGACGTGATGGGCGGGCCGAACACCTTCCTGATGGTGTGGTCGACCTCCAAGTTCCGCGACGCGAACCCCAAGACGTACAAGGCGGTGGTCGACGCGCTCAAGGAAGCGACGGACTCGGTCAACAAGGACAAGAAACGCGCGGCGGAGATCTATGTGCAGGAAAGCGGCACGAAGGAAACCGTGGACAGCATCCTGAAGATCATGAACGAGCCCGACGTCCACTACACGATGGCGCCGGAGCGGGTGCTGCCGTACGCGCAGTTCATGCACAAGGTGGGCACGCTCAAGCACGAGCCGCAGTCGTGGAAGGACCTCTTCTTCCCGGAGGTGCACAACCTGCCGGGGAGCTGAGATGGCGACGAACCCGCTCCTCGCCGTGCAGGGCGTGACCCTGCAGTACAAGACGCGCGAGCACCTCGTCACCGCGACCTACCGGGTGAGCTTCGACGTGCATCCGTCGGACCGCTTCGTGCTGCTCGGCCCCTCGGGCTGCGGCAAGTCGACGCTGCTCAAGGCCGCGGGTGGATATCTCAAGCCCGTCGAAGGCACGATCCGCCTCAAGGGCGCCCCGGTCACGAAGCCGGGGCCCGACCGCGTGATGGTGTTCCAGGAGTTCGACCAGCTGCTGCCGTGGAAGACGGTCAAGCAGAACGTCATGTTCGCGCTGGAATCGTCGGGGCGGCTGCGCGGGCGCGAGGCGGAGGAGCGCGCGATGGGCTACATCGAGAAGGTGAACCTCACCCGCTTCGCGGACAACCTGCCGCACATGCTCTCCGGGGGCATGAAGCAGCGCGTCGCCATCGCGCGCGGCATGGCGATGGAGCCCGACATCATCCTGATGGACGAGCCCTTCGCGGCGCTGGACGCGCTCACGCGCCGCAAGATGCAGGACGAGCTGCTGCAGCTCTGGGAGGGCACGAAGTTCACGGTGCTCTTCGTCACGCACTCGATTCCCGAGGCGGTGCGGATCGGCAATCGCATCCTGCTCCTGTCGCCGCACCCCGGGCAGGTGAAGGCCGAGCTCAACAGCGACGGCACGGACGCCGCGGACGCGAGCGGCGTGCGGCTTTCCGAGCGCATCCATCGCATGCTGTTCGCCGAAGGCGAGGCGATCGAGGAGCCGGCCCATGGCTAGCCCGCCCTCGGTGCGGCCCGAGTACGTCCGCGACCAGGTCGACGAGCAGCAGTTCGGCGTCGTCAACAAGCCCCTCACGCCGTGGGAGCGCGTCTACGGCAACGCGCTCGTGCGCAAGACCGCGATCCTCGTCATCCTCGCGGCGGCGTGGCAGGCCTACGCGATGCACCTGGACAACTCGCTGGTGCTTCCCACCTTCATCGACACCGTGAAGGCCTTCGTGGAGCGCATGGAAAGCGGCGAGCTCGTGCGCAAGTCGTGGACCTCGCTCAAGGTGCTGCTGCAGGGCTACGGCCTGGGTCTCGTGATCGCCTTCTTCGTGACGGTGCTCGCGATGGCCACGCGCATCGGCAACGACCTGCTCGAGACGCTCACCGCGATGCTGAACCCGCTGCCCGCCATCGCGCTCCTGCCCATCGCGCTCATCTGGTTCGGGCTGGGCAACGCGAGCATCATCTTCGTCCTCGTGCACGCGGTGATGTGGCCGATCGCGCTCGCGACGCACTCCGGCTTCCTCGGGGTGTCGCCGACCATGCGCATGGTGGGGCGCAACTACGGCCTCACCGGGTTCGGCTATATCGGCAAGATCCTGGTGCCTGCCGCGTTCCCGAGCATCCTCTCGGGGCTCAAGATCGGCTGGGCCTTCGCGTGGCGCACGCTCATCGCGGCCGAGCTCGTCTTCGGGACGACGTCGGGATCGGGCGGCCTCGGCTGGTTCATCTACGAGAACAAGAACGTGCTCGACATCCCGGCGGTCTTCGCGGGGCTCTTCACCGTGATCATCATCGGGCTGCTGGTGGAGAACCTGATCTTCCGCACCATCGCGCGCAGGACCATCGTGCGCTGGGGCATGCAGTCCTGAGCGCTACGAGAGGACCTCGGCCAGGGCGGCGAGGTCCCGCGCCTCGTAGTCGGGACGCACGGCCGGGTCGATCATGAGGTCGCCGGAGCGATTCGACCACGCGCAGCGAAGTCCCGAGAGCTTCGCGCCGAGCACGTCGTTGCCCGAGCCCGCGACGTGCACGAATTCGGCCGTCCCGATGCCCAGCTCCTTCGCGGGCAAGGCGTAGATCGCGGAGTGCGGCTTGTAGGCGCCGGCGCGATCCGACGCGAAGACGTGATCGATCCTCACCGCGAGGCGTGCCGCGAGCGCGCGCAGCATGTCCTCGTCGCCGTTGGAGAGCATCCCGAGCTCGAAGCCGCGCTCGGCGAGCTGCGACAGCGCTCGCTCGGCCTCGGGCCACGGCCGCAAATGGTCCCACGCCGCCATGCAGCGCTCGAGGTCGCGGGAGGACATGCGTTCGCCCGCGCGCGCGAGCACGTAGTCCAGCGCCCGGCGCGTGACGAGGCGAAACGACAGCCTGCCGCCGGGCAGCGAGTTCGTGAGCTGCGCGTACTCGAGCTGCTTCGCGCGCCACTGGCGCACGAGCGCCCCCGCGCTCGCGACGCCGCACGACTCCACCAACGGGATCAGCGTTCCCTCGTAATCGAAGAGCGCGGTGTAGACGTCGAAGGTGATGAGCCGCAGCCGCGGTGCGCCCGTCGCCAAGGCCGCTAGACCTTGTAGTCGAAATTCGGCGGCCGCTTCTCCTTGAGCGATGCGAGCCCTTCGCGCACTTCCGGGCCGTTGAAGCTCAGGAGCTCGAGCGCCGCCGAGTTGTCGAAGATGGGACCCGCCATGCGCAGCCAGTTGTTCATCGCGTACTTGCTCCAGCGGATCGGGCGCTGGGCGCCGGTCGCGAGCCGCGTCGCCACCTCGAGCGACTTGGCCTCGAGCTCCTCGTCCGGCACGCACAGCGACACGAGCCCGATACGCTCGGCCTCCTCGCCCATCACGGGCTCGCAGGTGAGCACGTAATACTTCGCCTTCGCCATGCCGCAGAGCAGCGGCCAGATCATCGCGGCGTGGTCCCCGGCCGCGAGCCCCAGGCGCGTGTGCCCGTCGATCAGGCGCGCGCTCTTCGCCGCGATCGACACGTCGGCCATGAGCGCCGCGGCGAGCCCCGCGCCCACGGCGGGGCCGTGGATCGCCGAGACCACCGGCTTCGAGCAGTTCACGATGTTGTAGCAGAGCTCGCGGAACTCGCGCAGCGCCTCGGTCTGGCGCTGGAAGTCCTGCGTGAGGCGCTCGACCATGCTGAAGTCGCCGCCCGCGCAGAACGCCTTCCCGGCGCCGCGGATGATCGCGACGTTGACCTCCGGATCGCGGTCCACGTCGAGCCACACGCGGGTGAGCTCGCCGTGCGCTTCCCACGGGAGCGAGTTCAGCTTCTCGGGCCGGTTGATGGTGATGCGCACGACGCGCTCGGCGGGACGGTCGAACTGCAGGTACTTGTAGGCGGCGAAGTAGTCGCTCATGGGAGGGTCGCGGGAGTGGAGGGGGAACCGGAACGGGGGATCGAATCGGATGCGGGAACCAGCGCGCGTGCGAGGTCCGCGGCGCTCGTGCGCGGCAGCGCGGTCGCGAGGCGGATCGCTTCGTTCGCGCCGGCCTCGCCGAGCGCCTCGCTCACGTTCTCGCGGAATTTCGCCGCGATCTCGTCGAACGCGAGCGGGTTGTCGGGATGCCCGCGGTTCACGTCGAGGCGCTGCACGATGCGCCGCCCATCGGCGAGCGTCACCTCGAGCAGGCCCGGGAATGTGCGCGGGAACGGCATCTCGCCCGGCTGTGCCGTGCGATAGGTGACCTTCGCCGCGAGCTCCAGGAGCTCCGCGCGCGCGAGGTTCGGCGCCGCGAAAGTGCGATGGCCGATGGAGCCATCGACCATGCGGGCGGCCAGCAGGAACGGCAGGCTGAACTTCGCGGCGTAAGGCGTGCGGGGACGGCGCTTGTCCTCGATCGGATCGCAGATGAGCGGCTGCTCGATCGCGGGCACCACGCACTCGATGCGCTCGATGTCGCGGGGCGCGACACCGCTCGCCACGAGCGCCCCGGCGCAATCGATGAACGCGTGCGCGAAGTGGCAGCACGGATACGGCTTGATGGAGACGCGCGTGACTTCCCAGCGCTGTCCCAGCCCGGCCGCGAGAAGCTCCGGCTTCGCATCTTCAGCCAGGCCGTGCGTGCGCAGCAGGCCGTCGCGTCCCTCGAAGACGCTCGCGGGACCGGTCATGCCCGCCGCGGCGAGCGATGCCGCGACCAACCCGGCGTGCGCGCTCCAGCCGGCGTGGACACTCTTGGCCGACGATCCGTTCGACAGGTATTCATTGATGCCCGAGGCCATGCTGCCCGCGAGCCCGAGCGCGTGCGCGGTGCGCCCCGCGTCGAGCCGCAGCAACCGCGCCGCCGCCGCCGCCGCGCCGAAGATGCCCGCGACGGAGGTCGTATGGAAGCCACGCCGGTGAAAGCCGCCGCCGGAAGCGAGCCCCACGCGCGCCGCGACCTCCCATCCGGCGACGAACGCCGCGACGACCTCCTCTCCGCTCGCCTTGCGCGCCTCGCCGAGCGCCATGACGGCGGGGGCCACGATGGCGCTGCCGTGCACGATGCCGTCGGTATGCGTGTCGTCGTAGTCGAGGACGTGCGCCGCGATACCGTTGGCGAGCGCGGCCCAGGACGCGGAAAGCGCGACCGGGCTGCCCCACACGGCGACGGATCCCGCGGAGCCGTCGAGCGCGCGGATGCCCGCGAGCGCGCTCGCCGCGTTCTCGTGCGCGCGCCCGCGGATGGCAACGCCGACGGTGTCGAGCAGGTGACAGCGCGCCGCATCGACCGCCGCCCGCGGCAGGTCGGCGTAGCGAAGGTTCGCGACGAAAGCCGCGAGGGCCGCCGCGGGCGTGCCGGGCATGGACGTCAGCTCCCCGGCAGCCCGTGCGCCGAAGGGAAGAAGAAGTCCTTCCACGACGTGGGCTGCGCGCCGATCCGCCCGATCCGATGCAGGAAGACCGCGACCGGATAGGTGTTGCTCGGCTGCAGGCGGAAGGCGATCTTCGGGTTGTCGAGCATCGCCATCATGTCCTCCAGCTTCGTCTTCTCCTTCGTCACGCGCAGGTAGATCTCCGCGGCCTTGCGATGGTCGCCGCGAATGAGCTCCATCGCGTCTCCCATCGCCTCCACCACCGCTTTCGTGGCCTTCGGGTTGTCGTCGACGAACTTCGACGTCGCGTAGAGGACGATCAGGGTCGCGGGTCCGCCGTAGACGTCGTAGCTGTCGAGCACGGCGTGGATGGCGGGATTCTTGAGCTCCATGAAATCGTACGGCGCGGCGGTGAAATGCGACGTGATCTGGTTGCCGAAGCCGGAGATCATCGCCGCGGCGGCATCGGGGTGCCGCATCGACACGGTGAGCGGATCGAGCTTGGTGTAGCTCGCGTCGCCCCAGAGCTTCGCGGCCGCCATCTGCAGGGTCACCGCCTGCATCGAGGTCTTCACCGCGGGGAGCGCGATGCGGTCCTGGTCGGTGAAGTCGGCGATCGTCTTCACGTTGGGATCGCGCGTGGTGAGCGTCATCGGCACGTCGCTCACGGCGGCCAACCCCTTCACGTCGCCCTTGCCGCCGCGGGATTTGTCCCACAACACGATGAGCGGGCCCACGCCGCCGGCCGACAGGTCGACGGCATGCGACAGCAGCGCGTCGTTCACGGTCGCGCCGCCCGAGAGCTGCACCCATTCCGCCTTGAGCTCGATGCCGTCGGCCTTCGCGCGCTTCTCGACGAGCTTCTGGTCCTCCATCACGACGAGCGGCAGGTAGTGGATGCCGAACTGGCGCGCGATCTTCACTTCGGTCACTTCGGCGCGCGCCAGCCCGCTCGCGGCCATGACGGCCGCCGCCACCATGCCCAGGAGCCCGAATGCCGCCTTCGAATGCTTCATGGTCCCTCCTTCTCCTCCGTGTTGTGCACCGGGCCGGTTGCCGCTCGATCGCCGCGGAACTTCGGCTTCCTTTTCTCCCTGAACGCGCGCACGCCCTCGTCGCGCTCGCCGCTCGCGATGGCGAGCGCGAAGAGCTTGTTCTCGTAGTCGAGCCCCGCCGCGAGGTCGAGGTCGGGGCTGCGCAGCACCGCGTCGCGCGCGGCCATGAGCGACACCGGACCCTTCTCGCGCCACCGGGCGCAGATCGCGAGAGCCTCCGCGATGAGCGCCTGGGGCTCGCATACGCGATTCACCAGCCCGATGCGGAAGGCCTCCTCCGCGTCGATCGCCTCGCCGAGCGTCACGAGCTCCATCGCGCGGCCGAGCCCGACCAGGCGCCCGAGGCGCTGCGTGCCGCCGCTGCCGGGGATCACGCCGAGGTTGATCTCGGGCAGCCCCAGCTTCGCGCCACGCGCCGCGATGCGCAGCGTGCACGCAAGCGCGAGCTCGAGCCCCGCGCCGAGGCAATGGCCGTTGATCGCCGCGATCGACGGCAGGCGCAGCGTCTCGAGCAGCCGCGGAAGCTCCCGCCGCAGCTGCGCGCGCGTCGAGAGCTCGCCCTCCACCGTGCGCTGCGCCACCTCGTTGATGTCCGCGCCGGCGGAGAACGCCTTGTCGCCCGCGCCCGTGATGACGATCGCATCCGCCGCCCCGCCCGCCTCGAGCTCGCGCAGGTGGGCCACGCATTGCTCGCGCAGCGCCAGGCTCATCGCGTTGCGGCGCGCGGGATCGGAGAGCGTCAGGATCGCCACGCGCTCCTCGATGCGCAGCTCGACCCGTGCGCCTGCCTCAGCCATCGTCGTGCCTCCTGAGCTCGGCCTTGATCGTCTTGCCGCCCGCGTTCTTGGGCAACGCGTCGACGATCTCGATGCTGCGCGGCTTCTTGAAGTCGGCGAGGTGGCGCATGCAGTGCGCCTGCACCGCCGCGAGGTCGAGCGATTCGCCCGCGCGCACGACCAGGAATGCCTTCACCGCCTCGCCCCATTTCGCGTCGGGCACGCCGACCACGGCCGCATCGAGCACCGAGGGATGGAGCATGAGGACCTGCTCGACCTCGGCTGGATAGATGTTCACGCCGCCGCTGATCACGACGTCCGACAGCCGGCTCACGAGGTGCAGGAAGCCGTCCTCGTCGAGATAGCCCAGGTCCCCGGTATGGAACCAGCGCCCGGTGAACGCGCGTTGCGTCTCCTCGGGGCGGTCGCGGTAGGTCGTCATCAGGGACGGATTGATGCACCAGACCTCGCCCACCACGCCCGGCGCGCACGGGCGGCCCTGGGGATCGGCGATCATGAGCTCCACGTTGCGGAAGGGCTGCCCCACCGACCCGGGCTTGCGCAGCTGGTCCGCCGGGCGCAGCACCGTCATGCTGTTCGATTCGGTCGAGCCGTAGTAGTCGTAGAGGTCGGGGGTGAGCTTCTCGATCACGCGGCGCTTGGTGGCGAGCGGCAGCGGCGAGCCGCAGGTGACGAGGCGCTTGAGCGTTGCGGTCGAGCGCGAGACGCCCCCGCGCTCGACCGCCTCGACGATCATGGTGAGCATCGTCGGCACCGAAAGCGCGGAGGTGATGCGCTCGCGCTCGACGATCTCGAGGAAGCCGGCGGCATCGAAGTGCGGCATGATCCGCACCGTGGCGCCCGCGTAGAGGTGCATGAGCGTGAACGTGAGTCCCGCCGAGTGCACCTGCGGCATGGTGCCGAGGTAGCGGTCGCGCTCGTCGAGGCCGTATTGCACGGTCGCGTTCAGCACCCAGATCATGCGCGCGCGGTGCGTGGCGAGCGCGCCTTTCGGCTCGCCCGTCGTGCCCGAGGTGAACATGAGGCTGAAGAAATCGGTCTCGGCGACGTCGGGCAGCCGCACGCCCGAGCGTGGGGCGACGAGCGATGCGAGGGCGAGCGCGCCGTCCTCGTCCGCGGCCGCATCGACCTGGACCAGCGTGAAGGGCGCGATGGCGGACGTCCCGGCGGCTGCGTGCACGACGGCCGCGCCCGCTCGCGTGGTGACGATCACGCGCGGCCGCGCCTGGCGCAGGATGGCCGAGACCTCGAATGCCTTGTAGCGCGGGTTGATCGGC
>Ga0157372_10000472_pt1 | contig 44394 bp, 36 predicted proteins | sample C55metaG_FD_115307 | JGI IMG/M metagenome (GOLD analysis project Ga0157372, IMG submission 115307) | Corn rhizosphere microbial communities from Kellogg Biological Station, Michigan, USA - C5-5 metaG | ecosystem: Host-associated > Plants > Roots > Rhizosphere > Soil | place: USA: Michigan...
CGTGCCGATTATAGCTCGTACCACGTGGTAGATTACGATCCTGAAACCGGCGCTGTTATCAAAAAGCAAACCCACCAGGGCTATAGCGACGAGTCGGCATGGGCGCGCGGGCAAGCCTGGGGCCTGTACGGTTTTACCATGTGTTACCGCGAAACACACGATAAAAAGTACCTGGAGCAGGCGCAGCATATCGCTAAGTTCATTTTCAGCAACCCAACCATGCCTAAAGACCTGGTGCCTTACTGGGATTATAATGATCCGCAGATACCAAACGTTTCGCGCGATGCGTCGGCCGCGGCTATTACTGCTTCGGCATTGTACGAACTGGCAGGCTATGTAAAAGGCAGCGACTATCGCGAAAAAGCAAATCAAATATTAAGCAGCCTGAGCAGCAACGCATACCTGTCGCCGGTGGGGCAAAATGCCGGGTTTATCTTGCTGCACAGCACCGGCCATCGCCCGGCAAAAAGCGAGATAGATGTGCCGCTCAACTATGCCGATTATTATTATTTAGAAGCGTTGTTGCGCAGCGCAAAACATTAAAACAAACCTGATATGAAAAAGCTTTTCACCTTCGCGTTTATATTATTAACTACTGCAAGCGCGGCATTTTGCAAAGATCGTCTGGTGCACAACCAGCAAGAATTTGACCAGGCCATTGCCAGGGTAAAACCCGGCGACGCAGTGGTAATAGCCGATGGAACGTACACTAACCTGGCGCTCAATGTGGCGGTATCGGGTACCGAAAAGCAACCTATTACCATTAAAGCCGAAGGCAAAGATAAAGTAACTTTCACCGGAGATGTTTACGATCATATGTTTAACATCACCGGTAATTATATCGTTTTGGATGGCTTTACTTTTAAAGGCTGCAACATTTTTAGAAAGGACGGCAAGAACGCCATACTGGTGGAATTTTTCAATACCAAAAACTGCCGCATGACCAATTGCGCCTTTACGCAAAATGCTGCTAAAAGCCAGTTTATGCCTATTGTGGTGATATCGGGCAACGGCCAAAACAACCGCATTGATAATTGCAGCTTTATTGGTAACGTGGATAACCAGGAAGTGCAGGTGAAGGTAACCAAAGACGAGTGCCCAAAGTACACGCTTATTGAGAAAAACACTTTTAAGGATAAACCCAAAGTTGCCTGGCCTATTTACAATGGCGGCGAATGCGTACAAATAGGGCAGAACCCGATTTTACTGGGCAATATGGTGCCTAATGCTACCGTGCAGAATAACACTTTTATCCATTGTGACGGCGAACCCGAAGTGATCAGTAACAAAAGTACCGGTAACAAATACCTTAATAATTATTTTGAAGATTGCCAGGGCGAATTGGTAATGCGCGGTGGCCATGATTGCCTGATTGACGGCAACACCTTTAAAGGTGGCATAGGCGGTATTCGCGTAAACGGTACCGGGCATATTATCAGCAATAACAATATCAGTAATATTAAAACGGCTATCCGTTTAATGTATGGTATGAGTAAAGGTAAAATCGAAACCGGTTTTTATGTAGCGCCAAGCGGCTGTGTTATTAAAAACAATCACATCACCAATGCAACCACAGGTATTTTGGTTGGCGACAGCAAGAATGCCGATTGGACGGGCAAGTTTGATGTAAAACTATATCCGTCGCGCACTATGCAGGATGTTGCCCCTTTTGATAATCAGTTTGTGGGTAACACGTTTACCAATACCGAAAAAACTATTGTTTATAACTGATTCCAGAAGGTGATTAGGTTGATTAAGCGAGGATCTGATTGGGTTTTAACCATCTCAATCCATAACCGCTCACTTAATCAACTATTAACTTAATCAACTCTATTTCCCCGCATGCCTTGCATTCAACTGCGCCATGTACAGCGATGGCGGCTGCAACCCGTCCTTACCGCGTCCTTCCCACTCACCGGCCCAACGGTCTTTAAAGTGGCCAGGGTCTTCTGTACCATGGAAACCAATGCAGTAGTTGGTGCCGCTAACCCAGGGCTTTTGTACGGCAGCTTTTTTGGCAGTGCAGTTCCATAATATTTGGGTTACACCGCTCCAGCCGTGCCCGCTGCCCATATAACCACGGTCCTGTACATTAATCTCGCCATCGGTTACAATATTATCGTACAGTGTGCCCGATGACCAGCGGTGGTGCGGGCCGATATCGGCATGCTCGTTTTTTGCGGTACTGTTGTAAAATACATTCGGACCGCAAACCTTTGCCCCGGTAACATAGTCGTGGCGGCCATCTTCGGTATGGCAGTTCATAAACAGGTTAAGCTGCCCGGTATTATTGAAGGAGTAGCGGCGTCCGCCCGTAATCTGCGATTTGGCATCGGTGCATTTGCTATCGGTTACCGTAATGTTGCGCGTACCGCCTTCTAAACTTACACAGGCGTAGCCAAAATACCTGGCGCTTACATTACGCACCCAGCCATTGGCGGTATTTTTAAAACCTACAGCGATCCAGCCGTGGTTCTCGTCGGTATCGTTCGCGTATTCCGATTCGAAATATATATGCTCCACACCATCTTCTTGTATGCGGGTATCAAAAGTATATTTATAGATGGCGCCGCCGCCGTATTGTGCTTCTAACTGTAACACTACCGGATTATCGATATATACCTTGTTTCCTTCAATTTTGATGATCACGCGTTCGTAATGCATATCGTATTCGCCGGCTTTCCACTGCTTGGTACCTTCGCGCTCAACAATCTGATCCATCTTCAGATCGTGTATCCAGTTTTGTGGGCTGGGGCGGAACAATATGATCTTATCGCCAACCTTAAACCCAGCTGCCGATGCCACATTGAACGATTTGGCGCCAACCGGCACACAATTATCGGTAATTTTTACCCGGGTGCCACTCGCTTCATGTATCGAGCCCGAACCTTCAATATTGAGTAAAGTGCGCTGGCCCGTGCCCGCAGCGATGATGCGTGTGCCGTTCTTGTCATCACCTTCGCCACGTAACACAACACCGCTCGCTTTTACGAAAAGCTGTCCGGCTACCTTGTACGTGCCTTTCTTTAGCAGCAGCGTACCGCGGGCACCGTTCGCATCCGGCGAGCGTTTTGATACCTCGTCTATCGCGTCCTGGATCAACTGACCGGCGTCGCCATCTTTTGGCGCTTCGATGGTTTTTACTACCGGAACATCAGGTATCGGTATATCATTCTGGTGATAGCCCACTAAGCTAAAATCGGGCAGGGTGCCACCATCTTTATCCGGATGATAGGTGAGCGAGCCATCCCCGTTAAGGGTAACAAATTTTGATTGCCAGCCATCTTTTTTACCGCTATGGAACGCGGTGATGATAAGCGCGGCAATACCCAATACAGCCACGCGTTTAAGGACAGATAATGTCATTTATTTAAAAGTTTATATCAGCATTAAATATAAACCTTAGACTACCGGGAGACAATCCGATCGGGTGCAGGTACAGCAGACCAAGATCCTTTTTGGAAGCTTTGAATAAGTGAGTGAGGCCTGATAAACCCACGAAAAACTTCAGTATACTGGTTTTTGAGCAGTATACCAATATCGCACCCTGTCAAAATAACTGAATGTTTAGCCTAAATCGGATAGTGTTTTTTTAACGATCATAAACCGGTTCATAACTACGCGAACGGTGGTTATGTTGCCGATATCTTTCGACGCGGACAGCAAAATGCCATTCTGTTTAAAATTCAGGTTGTATAGATGCGTAATGCTAAAGCGATATAGTATTTTGTAAGATCAAAAGATTTATCTTTATATCTCAAACTACCCGAACCATGGCTACAGTGAACGAAATTATGGATGAGCTGCAGGCTAACGGCAGCGAAAGCATCAAAAAGATTTTAGTAAAACACGGCATCTTAGAGCCGTTTTTTGGTGTGAAGATTGATTACCTGAAAAAGATACAGAAGCGGGTGAAAAAGGATTACGAACTGGCTAAAGGCTTATATGCTACGGGCAACGCCGATGCCATGTACCTTGCCGGTTTGATAACCGATGATGACCGCATGACCAAAGCCGACCTGGACGCCTGGGTAAAAGCGGCCCTATCAAACAATATTAACGAATACACGGTGCCCTGGGTGGCATCACAAGGGAAGCATGGTTACGAATTAGGGTTGGAGTGGATTGATAGCAGTGAGCCGCATATTATGGCGGCGGGTTGGTCGACCTTGAGCTGCCACCTGGCCCTCACGCCTGATGATCAACTGGATTTGGGCAGGATAAAACAACTAATGGAGCGAATTAAAGATACTATCCACACTTCTCCCAACCGCGTGCGACAGAAAATGAACGGGTTTTTAATATCGGTTGGCAGTTATGTGGCTCCGCTGAGCGAAGAAGCTATCGCGACAGCAAAAAGCGTAGGTGTGGTTACGGTTGATATGAACGGTACCGCCTGCAAAGTGCCCGACGCGGTTGAGTATATTATGAAGGTGAAGAACAAAGGCGCTGTAGGTAAGAAGAAGAAGGAAGTAAAGTGCTGATAATAAAAAAAGTCAATTGCCTCGCGCAACTGACTTTCTTAATCTATTAACTTAACTGTTCCAATTATTTCCGAAATGAAAAAACTTGGTACGTCAAAAATAGAATGACCGTTACATTGTAAATAGGTGAAAATCACCTTTAAAGCTTTTGGAAAGCCATCTGAATGTCATCTGTTTAAAAACAAAGAGCATAAAAAAAGCTGCCCTTTCGAGGCAGCTTTAATATAATATTTAATATCAGTTTAGTAACCGGGGTTTTGAACCAGGTTAGGATTTTTATCAGTGTCGTATTTAGGGATAGCTAAAACAACATAATTTGATCCGTACGCCTGTGCAGTAGCAGCGCCATGTGCCGGTATGCCTCTGCCGGTACGTAAAAAATCAAACTCTGCCTGGCCTTCAAAGGCAAGCTCAATTCTTCTTTCGTTTAAAATGGCCGTAATCTGATCGGCCTTTGTAACAGGTGCAACCGGCGCGGCCTGCGATCTTGCCCTAACCTGGTTGATCAGCGCGGTGGCAACCGGGTCGGCAACTGCGGTGGCATTTAAGTTAGCCAGGGCTTCGGCCTTTATCAGCAATACTTCAGCATATCTAAGCACCGGTACCCAATCGTTGGTGTTTAAGTATTTAATGCTATAATAAGCTGATCCGGAAGTGGTAACAAGGTTTTTGTAACGAAGATCTTTGGTTATGTCCATCAAACCAATAAAATCAGAACTTAACTGGATATCGCCGCGTTTGGTAGGATTGTAATGCTGACCCAGGGCATTATTTGTATTAGGATTGTCGGCACCATTCATTGCTACCGAAAATATACTTTCCCTGGTGGTAAAAGTACGGTAGGTTGTAAGTGGGTCGCTATTTAATGTATAGTTATCGGGCGCAGCAGTATTAATTATTTTATCGGCATAAGTATTTGCTTTTGCATAATCGCCTTTATATAAATACAACCGCGCTAATAAAGCCCTTGCAGCACCTTTTGTCGCCCGGGCAACATCAGAAAAAGCAGGATCGCCGTAGTTAAGCGGCAGCTTATTTTCGGCGTCTAACAGGTCGGCTTCCATTTGGTTGTAAACTGCTGCTACAGTTGCCCTTGGTATCGCGTTCGACGCATCGAAGGGGGAGCTTGAACTGGTTAACACCAATGGTACGCCGGGGTGGGTTGCGCCAGCCGTGAAGTTATACGGCTGCGCCCACAGATTTACTAAGTAGAAATAACATAATGAGCGTATAAATTTAGCTTCGCCGGTATACTGATTTATTTTAGCCGCCGTAACACCTGTTGCGCCAGCCACATTAGCTAAAAACAGGTTAGCTTCGCCAATGGTACGGTATGCGCCAGCCCAAGCCGGTGCGGTAAAGGTTATTTCGGTAGCTGTTTCGTTTACAAACGTTGGCAGCGGCGCAAAGTACGATGGCGGATTCATATCAATACCTCTGCTATCCGCATAAATTAATACACGTCCACCCAAAAAGTTTGCATTTTGTAACTGGTCGTACATCCCAACCGAAGCTTTTTCGGCCCTGTCAGCAGATGCAAAAGCTGACGACGGAGATAAACTGTTCACCGGGTCCTGGAAAAGTTGTTTTCGGCATGAGCTTGTAGCTATGGCAAACGTAACGGTGAGAGCCAATGTGCCTGTTTTATATTTATTTAATTTCATTTTCCTGTATTTTAAATGTTGTTAGAATGACGCATTAAGAGCTAACGTAAAAGTTCGTGGTTGCGGAATAGCACGGTTATCATAGCCGGTTGCTATGTTGGTGTTATTTCGGTTACTGTTAACCTCAGGGTCAATACCACTATATTTTGTGATGGTGAATACATTATATAACTGTGCCGATAGCCTTACGTTTGAAAGACCAACCTTGTTAATCAGTTCGGGTTTAAAACGATAACCTAATGCCAAAGTTCTTAAACGGGCGTAGTTACCACTTTCTAAAAACCGTGTAGAAGCCTGGTTAGCTGTTTGGTCGATACTATTTAAACGCGGGATATCAGTAATTTGTCCGGGGGTGGTCCATCTGTTCAATATCCTGGCATCATTGTTTTGGAATTGATTAGTTAACAAGCCTGATAAAGTACTGTTATAAATATAGTTGCCCCCCGAGTAAACAAATGATAGGTTCAAATCAAATTGTTTGTAAGTAAAAGTGTTATCAAAGCCGCCATACCAAGTGGGCGTACCTGTTTTACCTTCCTGATAATACTGATCGGTAGCAGTTAAATTGGTAGTTGGGGTGCCATCCATTAACTGGTAGCCTTGTGTAACCTGGTTAAACTCTTTAATGGTACCATTAGCGGTATACCACATTGGGTATCCGTTTGCAGGATCAACACCGGCCCAGTTGTACATTTTATATGTACCCAGCGGGCGGCCAACGCTTGCAACAGTACTTGATGAAGTAATATCGCCATTGCCGGTAACGGCTACCAGATCGGTAACTTTGTTGGTTACGTGGGTATAGTTAAAAGATGAGTTCCAGGTAAAATCTTTGTTTTTTATATTAACTGTATTGATGGTTACCTCAAAGCCACGGTTATACATTGAGCCAATATTGGTAGTAATAGATGAGTTTGGCACACCTACGGTATATAAAACCGGTGCAGCAAGTATTAAACCGCCAACATTGTTGTTAAAATAATCGGCATCAATATTAATACGGCTGTTTAAAATGCCGACGTTGAAACCGATATCGGTTTTGGTTTGTGTTTCCCAACGCAGATCGGCATTGCCTAACTGGCTGCTCGAAAACCCGTTCAGATTGGCATATAACCCACCTGCATATAAGGTACGGGCGGCATAAGCGCCTATACCGGCCTGGTTACCCGTTTTACCGGCGCTGCCTCTTATTTTAAGATAATTAATATACTTGTTGCCTTTTAAAAATTCCTCTTCGGATACAACCCAGCCTAAAGACAGGCTTGGAAATTTACCCCATCTGTAGTTTGTACCAAAGCCCGAGAATGCATCGGTACGGTAAGAGCCTTCAACAGAGTATTTATCGGCAAAAGTATAACCTAAACGAGCAAAATATGATTCGATGCCCGATTTTGAAAGGTTACCATCAGATGAAAGATCTATTAAAGCCGAGCCCGGAGGAGCTCCTGAATAAGCATTGGTTACAATATTGGTAAAAAATGGATCGGCAAAGTTTTCGGCCGAAGCATAAGTGAACCGGTCTTCGTTGTACTGATATTCGCCACCGGCTGTAAATGTTACCCGGTGAACGCCAAACGTACGATCGAATGATAAGTAATTTTGCCAGTTCCATTGGTTACGGGTTATATACTGATCCTGCACCAGGCCGTTGTACGCATAACCTAAACCCGAAACCGCCGGATTGCTGTATTGATCTTCGAAGCTTTTTTGCAAATCGACGCCAAAGCGCGTAGTTAAGGTTAAACCTTTAATAGGCTTAATATCCAAAAATGCGTTGCCGGTTAACTCTTCTGGTGTCAATGCATTTCTGTTTAAAACGGCAGCAGCTAAAGGGTTGCTGATTTTGTTACCGATAAGGAATTGTGTTGCAGCGCCATTAGCTGTGGTTTTTACATATAATTTATTATTGCCTAAACCTAAATAGCCAACGCCACCTTCCTGGGCGCTTACAGAGCTGGTGAGGTTATAACCGCCCTGTCCGGCAGTTCCGTTAGGATTATAGGCTGCAACCGTTGGAAAAGCATTGTAACCCGATATTGCCAAACCTGCCAGGTAAGCATCGGTTAATACGCCATCATCCTGCGCATGCGAGTATGATAAATTAACGCCGCCATGGATGTATTTGTTAGGGCTGGCATCGACATTTAACCTTACCTGCGCTGTGCGTAACCTGTTACCAAATAAAATACCCTGCTGATCGGCATAACGAACCGAGCCGAAAAAACTGGTTTTATCGGTGCCGCCCGATGCAGAAATTGAATTATCGCTTTGGAAACCTGTTTTATAGATCAGTTTCATCCAGTCGGTACGGTCTGGTTGTCCATCGCCATCAATATCGCTGTTTACAGCAACAGGTCCGTTAAATGGCCAGCGGTTTTGCACTTTCTCATTGTTAATGGTATTAAAGTCGTCGCCGTTTAGCAGGTTAGGCCTTTTAGATGGCGAAGCCCAACTACTTCTCGAATCGAGCGAGATCTTTGATGTGCCCGCTTTACCTTTTTTTGTGGTTATAATAACTACGCCGTTTGATCCGCGCGAACCATAGATGGCTGTTGCGCCAGCGTCTTTTAATACGTCAATTGATTCGATGTCGCTTGGGTTAATCAAAGCCAGCGGATCAAAACGGGTACCGTTACCGCCGTTAAATGTACTTAGGTTTTCGCCGTTACGTGCGGGTACACCATCAATAATATACAGCGGAATGTTACTTGAAGAGATAGAGTTGGTACCCCTGATGCGTACGCTAACCCCATCGGCCAATGTACCACCCGAACTTGATACCTGCACACCGGCAATTTTGCCGCTTAATGCTTTTTCAAAGTTTTCAACCGGCTGGTCGGATACTTTGTTGCCGCTTATATGGCCTATCGATCCGTTTATCTCGCGTACCGATTTGGTACCGTAACCAACCACAACAACCTCGGCCAGGGCTTTGGTATCAGGATTTAATTTTACATCAATAACTGTTTTTGTACCAATGGCAATGGTTTGCGAAGCGTAACCCAGGTAGCTAAATACCAGTGCCTTAGCGCCGGCTGGCACATTAACCGAATATTTGCCTTCGGCGTTGGTTTGGGTACCATTTGAGGTACCTTGAACTTTAACAGATACGCCGGGCAGAGTGAGCCCGTCGTCGGCACCGACAACCCTGCCGGTAATTGTTTTGCTTTGCGCCAGGACATTGGTTATGCCAATAGCAAAAAACACCAAGATGGTGAGTAATTTTTGTTTCATAGTCTTGTTAATTGTATTACTTGTGATTTTTGCCTTTTGGGAGGCGTGAATATTTGTATCAGATAGTGGTTGCGATACAGTATCAGGTTGGTGATTTGATAATAAGGGTATAGCTCTTCATGATGTCAGTTAAAATATTAATTACAAAAAATGTAATATTAGAGAAAGGGCTATAGCTTAAATGTGCGATAATCACCTATTTGGTGATTCAGGCACATTGTGACATCAATATAACGCGGGATAGTTGTTTCGCTTTATGGGAAAATACAGTGAAGAGGCTTTAAAGACTAATTATATAATGTTTGACGATATTTTTGTGGCGTAATAAAATATCTGGTTTTAAACAACCTGATAAATGAACTTGGGCACTCAAAGCCTACCAGGCACACTATCTCGTTAATAGGATAGTTGGTTGTTTTGAGTAACATGCGCGAACGTTGCAGGCGCAGCTGTGTTAAAAACTGGTGTGGCGATACGGCAAAGGCTTGTTTAAAGGTGCGTAAAAAGTGATTTACCGACAAGCAGGCGTGTTGGCCCAGTTCTTCGAGCGAGACATTTTTGTTGTAATTGGTGTACATAAAGTCCTTGGCCACATTAAGGCGTTTCAGGATCTCGATACGGGTGCTGCGATTGGTGAAATTTAGCTTTTCGGCCTTGTTGTTTACCTCGTTGTTAAATATGCGATGATAATTAATTAAACAATGATGCAGATATTCGTTTATCAATAATTCATCCTGTACACCACTATCCAAATGGTTTTTGAGGTGTTGCACCGTGAAACGCATATCGCCTATAAAGGGATATATGGTTTCGTTAAAATCGATATTTGAATAGCTGGTTGGGTCGGGGTTATCCAGCAGTTTGTTGCTGGTTGAGGTATACGAGTAACTGAAATCGGTGAGAAACTTCTGATCGAAGGTGATAGAAAATGATTCGACAGGTACTTCCGAATCGATCTTGCTGGTATACTGCGTACCTTTATTCAACACCAAAAACGAATCGGGGTAGATAGATAACTCGCGCTTACCAACCTGGTATAGCTCGTTGCCGCTCAATGCAAACTTTAAGCTCAAATCGGCAGTGCACTGCGTTTGAAAACGGTGTGCCCTTGTTTCACTTAAAATACGATTATTGTTGGTGAGTGTTTTCAGGTAATCCATGGCTGTAAAATTTAGGCTTCGGTGTAATCGCGTTCTTCCAGTAAAACAAATTCGTTTCCGTAGTTATCATAAAACTCGGCGTACAGACCCGACGACAGGTACTGTGGTTGATTCTTAAAATCGACGCCCTGTGTTTTTAAATGATGATAATCTTTCAGGCAGTCTTCAGTACTGAGCACTACCCGGCTTTTAAAACCGGCGTTATCCTTATCAATTACCAGGTTTAAATATTGATCGGTATTGTTAATACGGATAGGTACTTCGTTGCTCTTTTCGTCAAACAAAGCGTTTTCGCCAGCGCTAAAGCCAAGCTTTTCAGTAAAAAAGCCAACGGCCTCTTCCATATTCTTAACAAAAACTGTGACGTGTTTAATTTTCATAACTGTAAAAACAATCATTTAACGGGTTAAACCTTGTTGCTAATTTATTTGATTGGTCAGTTATTAAGAGGCAGATCGGCAGATGATACAATTAACCTGAGCTTTATTGTATATGTCAAAGTTAAACTAAAAGTATAGGTGCTTTTATCACCCGCTTAGGGGGATTTTGCATATAGCTTATTCTGGCTATATAAAATAGGGCATTCTCACTATTTTGATACTAAATAGTGAGATATTGACAGACAGTGGCTTATTGGGAAAGTTATACCAGCCTGTTATCGCGGGCAGTTTTAATGGCATCGGCACGCGAGTTTACATCTAGTTTAATGTAGATGTTTTTAATATGAGTGCGTACAGTTTCCAGATCGATAAAAAGCTCGGTGGCTATTTGCGTGCGACTTTTGCCGTTGCAAATCAGCTCGAGTATTTGGGTTTCGCGCTTTGAAAGCGGGGTGTTCTGGTTACGACGGAATGAGTTAACTACCATGCGTGCTATGTTTACACTCATGGGGCCGCCGCCCTGCATTACCTCCTTAATAGATTCGATAATTTTTGCAGCGGGGGTGTTTTTGGTAAGATAGCCTGACGCGCCGTTTGATAAGGCGTCGAAGATCAGTTTTTCAGATTCGTAAACGGTTAGTATTAATATATGTGCCTGGGGTAACATTTTTTTAAGCTTGGGTATAGCTTCGATACCGTTGGTGCCTGGCAATTCAATATCCAATAATATCACATCGGGAGCATCCGAGGCTACCTTTTTGGCGGCATCATCAAACGAGGCATAGGTACATATCACTTCATAACCCTCGCTCTGGCCAATCAAAAACGCGTAGCCATCACGAAGTATCTGATCGTCCTCAATTATTATTATCCTGATGTTGTTATCCATAATTCACGCTATCCGTTTTTTTTTAATTTTAAAATAACCGTTGTACCAACGCCTTCTTGCGATTGGATGGTTACTTCGCCGCCAATGCGGGCGGCCCTGTTTCTTATATTTTTTATGCCGTGTCCGCCGCCAACACTTTCGGTATTAAAGCCTTTGCCGTTATCGATCAACAAAATGCTCATCTCGTTATTTTTAATAGCGCCGATACTTAAATGTATCCGGCTGGCTCCCGAATGTTTTAATACATTATTTAAAAGCTCCTTATAAATCATCGTCATGTTGCGGCAATACTCCAGGGGAAGTTTTATTTTGCTTAAGGAGATGTCAATATCATCAACCTCAAAGCTGATCTGGGTATCGTGAAAGAACTCAATGCCAAAAAGTTTGATATGGGTCAGTATCTCGTAAAGATTATCGCTTTTGGGGTCAAGGGCCCATAAAATATCCTTGGTGCCATTGTAAAGCGCCTCGGCATTTTGTTTTATCTGCCCTACTAATTTCTTCTGCTCGGTTTCACTTTTATCCAGTTTCGCGGTCAGTATATCAGACAATACGGTGATGCGTGTTAATTTGTTGCCAAGGTCGTCATGAAAATCTTCGGCGGTTTGCTGACGTATTTTTTGTTTCTCTTCACGCTTTATCCGCTCCATTACCTTTATAGAGCGCAGCTTGCGTTTATGCAGATAAGTTTGCACGACGATACCTAACAAAATCAGGGAAATAATGAAGATCAGCCTGAATGACCATGTTTGATAAAACGGCGGGGTGATCTCGAACGAGAACTGCGCTGTATTGGTTGATCGTAAGCCAGACGAGGTAAGAGCTATAACCTGGAACGTGTACTTACCCGGGGGCAACGAAGGGTAATCAACCTCGGTGCTTTTTATAGGCGCGCAGAAATTTTCGTCGTGACCTATTAACTTATATTGGTAAAACACATCGCGCGGGTTTTTTAAATAAACACCCAGGTACGATATGGTGAGATGATTTTGCTTGTACGGGATACTGGTATCGGAGATATCGGCCATTGATCTGACATGCTCGGGCGTAAACAGGTTTACCGATTGAATAAGGATATGCGGCGGCGAAATATGTGTGTGCATTTTGGCGGCGTTGTAAATCACCAAACCTTTGGTGGTGCCCATCCATATCTTGTCGTCATAATAAAGTACCGAATTTTCGTTAGCCTCGGCTATCAGTTCTTTAGAGTTCCCGCTGCCTAAGATGGTATAATCATAACTGTTGGCGACGGGTATTATGCGGTTTATGCCACGCCCTGTGCCTGCCCATATTACACCGTCCTTATCGGCCACCATATTGTAAATGGCGTTTGAGTTAAGCCCGTTTTTAACATTATAGTTCTTAACGCCGCCAGTGTTCACATCCCAAACAAACAGGCCCCAGTCGCCGGTACCTATCATTACCTTGTTACGGTATCTGATCATACAGAGGATGTTAGACGATTCGAGCATATCGAGCTTACAGTTGCCGCTCAGTTTTTTGTTAACAATAAGCCTCACACCGTTTTGGGTACCTACCAATATCGAATCCTTACCCAAAGCCAATAATGAGGCCGCGAATGTGTTAAGACCATCAACACGTTGCAGGGTATTGTTATTGCAATAGTAGCAGCCGTAAGGGGTGGCCATCCATATATTCCCTTCGACATCCTGCGTAAGGGCATTAGCAGCACGCTCCTGCGAGCCGGGCACCATTGTATATTTACTGCCATCAAACTTCCACAAACCACCAAACGAACTGCCTATCCACACATTATTATCCCTATCGGCATAAATACATTGTACCTTTTTTAAGTTTTGGTTTGCAGCGGGCAGGTTGATATTTTTAAATTGTTTGCCATCGTAAATCATTACACCGCTGCCATCAGTGGCCAGCCAAAGGTTGTTTTTATTATCGCGGGCAAGGCCCATAATGGTTTGAGCGCTGCTTATGCCTTGCGATTCATCGAACAGGATATAAGTATTGCCCTCATATTTAAAAATACCACCGCCCCAGGTAGCCAGCCATAAGTTACCGTCGTTATCATTGTAGATATCGGGTATGGCGGCATCGGTAAGGCCATTTTTCAGTGTAAAGTGTATAAGCTGTTTGTTTTTGATGCGATATGCGCCGTTTGATGAGCCGATCCATAAACTGCCCTGGGCGTCCTGTTCAACACATAGTAAACCCGTTTTAGCCTGGTTAAGATCAGCGTTGGGATATAAGCTTACATTAGTGCAGTTACACTGATAAAGCCGGTTATTGGCAATGAAGTAAATTTTTGAATGATCGAGCCTGTCAAACAACATCCACCTTATTACCAGGTCTTTATACTCGCCGTTTAGCGGGATAACGTTTGCCCAGGTATTTCCATTTAAGCAATAGATGCCTTTTTGGAAAACACTGGCGCATAATATACCCGAGCGGTTAACTGCTATATAGGTTATGCTAAAATCTTCGGCGCCGGTAACATTAACCTGCTGTAGTACATGGTCGGTTACCTTAAACAACTTGCCCTGCATCAGTAACCAGATAGTGCCCGTGCCGTCTTCAACGATATTGGTTACCCAGCTATGTTTAATGTTGGGAGGATTAGGGTAATTAAGCAACCTTTTTTTTGTTAAACAGGCCAGGCCCATATGGGTACCAAACCAAACGCGATTTTTTCGATCGCATAAAACGGTGTAAACAAAGTTGTTAAGCAAACCGTTGTCTTTTGAGAAGGGCACAAACTCTTTACCATCAAAGCGGCAAGCTCCGCCCAGGGTGCCCATCCATAAGCGATGAGAGGCATCCTGGCTAAGGGTATTAACCTGCGATTGTACCAGGCCATCCTCGATATCGTAATGACTGAAAGTATATTTTTGGGCAAAAGCGTTAAAATTAAAGCAACTAAAAGTACAGGCCGTTAGCAGAAACAGCTTAATAGCGGTACGTACAGTTAAATTACTTTTTAGATAAACACGCATAATAACAACAGGCTTCACCACAGCGGCTTTTGCACCGCCATAAATTAAAGCCTATTTAATAATAAAAATATCACCCCAAAAGGGTGATATTGGTTTTGTAAGCTTACCGGTTATAAGATGCCTTTTAAAGCAAAATGTTACCTGGGTAATAAAAAAGAAATGCGTTAGTTTACGCTAACCGAACCTTCGGACGTGCCGGCGGCCTGATCGTTATTTTTAAAGAACTTGCATACCTGGGTAATTTTCCACTCGTTATTTTCGTCCTTCTCTATGGTTAAAAAGTTTTGTTGTTTAAAGTTGGTGTATTGAAAATCAACGCGGGCAATGATCATGGCATCGCTTTTGGCAACTACTTCATATTCGCTGGTGCAGTCCTGCTTGGTGGCATCGGCCTTCATGGCCGAAAGCAGATCTGTTTTATACTGTGTGATAACCTTTTCGGCGCGCGGCATTTTAACGCGGGCGTCGTCACTTAAAATTTTATCAAGCTTTTTGAAATCGGAATTCATGACGCTATTGATGTAGGTATCAATAACGGTTTCAAAAGCCGGAGGCTTGGGTCCGGTATGAGTTGCCGAGAAACTGCTGCTGGTTGTGGCCAATAATGCGATGACCATACATACCATTAAAAGTTTATTTTTCATTGTGCTGCTTTTTTTAACAAAGGACGGCGATATAACTGTTTGGCGATGTGTAAATAACACCCAACGGGTATGCCAATAACACCTATTTATTATGTAATGGTGGGAAACAGAAAAGGACAAAAAATAACTTATATGAAAAAAATGGTAACTATTTAAAAAATGATGCGTCTTATAAAGCATAAAACCTACCACGATGAAAAATCTCACCATACTTATTATGATAACCGGAGGCGCGTATTTTCTATCGGTTCAACCCAGTAAACCGGCAAAAAAGCACCATGTCTGCACACAAAGCTGCAATAAGAAAAAGTGCGACGATGCCTGTTCGTAAAAACGTTGTTTTGTGATAGCAAAAAAATAAAGTCATACCCTCGCGGCACGACTTTATCAAATTTCTATTTACCCTTAACTAATTCACAAAGAATGTGTTACTTTAAGTGCATTACGAAATTAATGTCAAGGTTTTATAATGTATAGGGCATTATCACTTTAATAATGTGTTGAAAACACTGTAATAAGAATGTCATAGTAAAACTCCCATACAACCAGGCTATAAAATGAAAAGCTACACCCTCGCGGTGTAGCTTTTTCAACTTTAATTAACTGACTTTAATCAAACACTAAACGGCTCTACTACTCGGGAAAGCGTTCATACAAAAGTACAGTGGTGTACATTGCCCCAGCGCAGTGATAACACCGTATTTACAGGTTGAAAACACGGTGATCGATAAGGTTAAAACACCCGTTTGTTAGGCGATCGGAGGGCTTATGTTTTCTGCTTTTTCTTCTTTGCGGCCGGAAAAAGCACATTATTTAAAATAAGGCGATAGCCCGGCGAGTTAGGATGCAAGGTTAAATCGGTGGGGGGCTCATTAAACCCATGCTGGTAATCTTCGGGGTCGTGCCCGCCGTAAAACGTCCACTGCCCTTTACCGTATTCGCCATGAATGTAACGGGCCTCATTGGCACGCTTCAATTCGCCCAGAATAGTTACATAAGGTTTGATTTTACTTTCATTAAACGCGGTGGCCAAACCCTTAAAACCTTTAATCACACGTTCATGATCCTGTGAAAGCATACTGGCCACCACGTCCCACTTGGCCGAGAAATCGAACAAAGTAAAGAAATCCTCATCCTGAGGTATGTTACGGGTGCGGCTATCATCAATATCGCTGAACCCGTGGCTAAAGGCGCCGGTGTTGACAGTGAAATTTTGAAAGGCTAAAGTCTGGCTGAAATCGAGCTTGGATTGTGCGTCGGCATCGGCATCGTCACCATCATAAATAGCCTCGCAAATATCGGTATTGGCAGCTGCCAGGGCGATATCAAAACTATCAGCGCCCGAGCACATAGCGAGCAGAAACCCGCCGTTGGTACAAAAATCCTTGATGCGTTGCGCCACGGCCAGCTTCATTTTCGATACCTTTTTAAACCCCATGCGGTGCGCAGTGGCCTCCTGGGTAGCTTTATCTTCCATAAACCGCGATTGCCCCCGCCCCCGGAAGGATTGCTTGCTGTATTGCCCGGTAAAATCTTCATGATGCAGGTGCAGCCAGTCATACTTGCTCAGGTCGCCTTTCAGCACTTCTTCATCGTAAATGATATCGAAAGGTATCTCGGCATATTTAAGTACCAGTATTACCGCGTCATCTGAAGGTAATACGCCAATCTTGGGCGAGTAAACCGCCATGCGTGGGGCTTTTTCAAGTTTCACCACTTCCATATTTACCGACGGATCGGATATCTGTGTGATAATGTCGGCAGCTTTGGCATCGGCAATCACTTCTGCGCTTACGCCACGGATGCGGCACTCGTCTTCGGTTTTTTTATCGTACTTGCACATAAAGCTGCCGCCGCGGTAGTTGAGCAGCCAATCAACCTCGCCGCCGTTTTTCAATACCCAGAACGCTATCCCGTACGATTTAAGGTGATCTTTCTGCACCTCGTCCATCGGTATTAATATCGAAGCCGCCTTTACTGATGAATAGGCCAGCAGCATAAAAACTACAAGATATTTCGGATAGCAGTTCATCTATCCAAATATAACAAACAATAGATGAAGGTATTGTGCTGGGGATTGTAAATAGTGTGATAGGTTGGATGGAATGTGCAGATATGCAAATGGGTAAATGTGCAGATGAGCTTTGCTTTGAGGAGATAATGACCAAAGTATAGTTCATCTGCACATCAGCATATCCGCACATTAAACACACGGCGTTGCCCCGATAGCTATCAGGGCCGGGCTCTCATCTTGCGCTCGTCTCCGGACGAGTGCTTAATATGGAGCCGCGTTTTTAACGCGATAATGGCGATACAATCGCCAAACCATAGTAAGCGCTCATTAAAAACGAGCGCAGGTGCTAAAAACCCCAATGCCAACTATTACAACTCACCATTCACCACCCACTACTTTAAAACCTGGGGTATATTCAACGTTAAGCCGTTTTTAATATCTACCGCTTTCGAGTCGATCTTAACGGTAGCGCTGGTCAATCCCGGGCGGCTGGCTGTAACGGTGATGGTGCCTGGCTTTAAAGTTGAACGCACCATTACCCGATTAATACCGCACTCGGTATCGAGGTATAGGTTATTGGTGCTGTTTAATTTTGCAGCATTAAAACCGCCGCGCCAAACCAGCGGGCCGTTTACCGCAAAATCTACTTTAGCTTCATCGGTTGGGCAACGGCGGCCCCGGGCATCCACTACCTCAAAATCGATAAAGGCAACATCGCTGCCATCGGCTTGCAGGCCTTGCGGGCCGGTATGTACGGTTAGTTTGATGGCCTTGGCCTCGCCCGCGGTTTGTATCTCGTCCTGGGCTACAATTTTGCCGCCTTTGCTTACTACGGCTTTAATGGTGCCGGGTACAAACGTTACGTTCGCGAAAGCGTAAATAAACCCGGTGTTTTCGCCTTCAGTGGGGGGGGATGTGCGGTCGCTCCGGCCCACGGTATCTCTAAAGTTCATGGGTTTGGTTTGTACACCTATGGATTTGCCGTTCACAAACAACTCCACCTTATCGCCATGTGAAGCTGCAACATACATGGTTTTTTTGGTGCCGGTGGGGTAGGTCCAATGGCCGATGATATGCGCGTCGGCTTTTTCGTTCTGCATTACCCGCGATACATAGAACAATTGCTTAGGCAAACGTACGCCATCTACCTTGCCGCTTACGCGAAGCACATAGCTGCCGCCCTGGCGGCCGTCGGCATCCGAGTCGGAAAAATAAATGGAGCTATAGCCCGACCATTTGGAGTGGTTAGGATCTTTATTATCGATGCGGTTGGTGATGTAAGCATTGTAACGCACGGCAGCGGCAAGGCAAAAATCTTCCGAGTTCCAGTGGTAGCTATCGCTGCCCGGGCCGGAGCGGCCGCCTGCCCCTTCCACAATATGCGGTTTAAAACCAAAATGCGGCGGCGAGTAATTATCCCAAATATTACGCCCCGCCTCATCACGAAAATCCTCTGTCTCGATCAGCGGAGCTTTATCGCGGCGGGCAATGGAGTAACCGCGGAAAATATCGTTACCGGTAACCTTATCGGTTTTGGCGTCCTGACCAATCATCACACCATAAAACTCCGACACCGGGGTAAGGGCCGTATTAGCTTCCGATTGATCGTTATCCCTTGTGCCCATTACACGTCCGCCAAACGGATCAAGTTCTTTACGCATGGCTACCATTTGCACCATTTGCTCTGGTGTTACAATGGTATTGCCCGCTTCCCAGAATAAGATGCTTGGGTTATTGCGATAGAAGATCATCGATGCTTTCATTACCGCGGCGCGCTGGTCCCATTGGGTGCCGGTTACCAGGCGTTCCTTGTCGCCGGCGGGGCAAACTTCCACAATACCGAATTTATCGCAGCCTTCCACATCAGCCCGCTCGGGCGAAACGTGCATCCAGCGCAGGTAGTTACCATTGCTTTCGCGAAGCATGGCTAAGGTGTAGTCGTGCATCCAGTTGGGATAGGCGCCACCAAGCCCGGCCCAGTCATCAGCAGAGCGCTGCGAGTAACCGGTAAGCCATACAAATTTGCCATTGATGTAAACGCCGCCTGTGCCTGCGCCGCCTTTAAACTCTGTTTGGCGGAAGCCAGTTTTGGTATCTACTACATCCGATACTTTGCCGTTTACTGTTAAAACAGAGTAAACGTGGTACAGGTAGGGATCGGCAGGTTCCCAAAAGCGGGTGTTGTTTAAAACGCCTGCAGCAGTGAATACTTCGGATTGGCCGGCCACGAGGTCGGATGTATTGCCATCCAGCCTGGCGCGAACCACGCCATCGTTATCAACTACTATTGCGGAGAGTGTGATCGAAGCATAATCGCTGGTTTCGTTCAGTACTTCGGCCTCTACTTTTAAGTTGGCGGTTTTATTTTTCAGATCGATAGATCCGGGATAAATATAAACGCCTTTGGTTTTTAAGCCTTCCCAAAGCGGCAATGTTTGGTATACCTTGCCGGTTACAATAAGCAACGCATTACGGTTGAGCCCACCAAAGTTGGGGTTAAAATCCTTCGAGTTCCATTCAAAAGGCATGCCGGTAGCTTCTTCTTTATACGAGGGGCTGTTATCTACCTTAACGGCTAAAACGTTATCCTTACCGCCGAAGTTGGCAGCATCGGTAATATCAAAACCTACGGCGGTAATACCGTTTTCGTACTTGCCGATAGGTTTGCCATTTAAAAAGAAATGACCGGCCTGGCGAAGGCCGTCGAACTGCAAAAACACCTTTTGCCCATCGGCATTTGCAGGCAGTTTAAAATGCTTGCGGTACCAGCCTATGCCCAACATTTTTTCGCCGACATCGCCGCCGCCGTGACTGATGTATGCACGGTAGGTATCCGTTTCGTTCCAGGTGTGCGGCAAGCTTACGGCACTCCAGGCCGAATCGTCAAAACCGGGCTGATCGGCCCCGGCAACATCGCCGAAGATAAACTTCCAGTCGGGGTTAAAATTATAGGTTGCCCTTGGCGAAGCCGGTGGAACATAAGCTGCTGAGTTAGCGCCTTGCGCCATGCCGTTAAACGCCAATAGCGTACATAAGATAATAGAAAGGAACAACGGTTTCTTCATCACAAATAATTGGTTCGGTAGTATTGGGGGTATTAAATTGACGGCAATTTGTGCAAGTTTGATGATTTTCCCAACCTGTACCATCCTGCTTATAGCCGCAAACGGGCAATTGGTGGTTAGATTGTTACAATTGATCGCTGGTGGACATGGGCATTCAAATTATACTCCCCTTTCCAAGCGATATTTCGAGGAACGCTCTCCATTCAATCATTAAAAAGTCGATCAACTCCTAATAAACAGGGGGGAAATTGTAAGAAAATTTCAGACCTTTTACCACTTTATCTTTTCAGGCCGGTGCCTCGCTATTCTTACAATATACTTAAAATTTTATTCAAAAACAAGCCCTTGCTTGCGTTCTGTAAGTGGGTGGGATTGGCAAACGCCTCGCGCCATGCACTTTGCCCTACGCAAAAAAAACTTTCTCAAAATTATGCTTGCATACTAAAATTCTACTTCATACATTTGTTATGCTTGCATAGTAAATTAAATGAAACACCAGGAAACTATTGATTATTTTTTAAAAGTGGTATGGCAAACAGTTGCCAACCGGTATAATCAACTGGCAGCCGAGTTTGATATTACCCAATCTATTGGCTACCTGCTTATCAATATCGACGATAAAGAAGGTACTACCGTTACCGAAGTTGCCGGGTTATTAGGTTTAAAATCAACCAGTCTGTCGCGTATGCTAAGCAATCTCGAGGATATGGGCCTGATCTATCGCGAATCCAACAAAGGTGATAAACGCTCGGTGAAGATCTGTTTAACCGATTTGGGCAGAGAAAAACGCCACCTGGCCCGTGTAGTTGTACGCAAGTTTAATGATTATCTGGATGCACACATCAGCGATACCGAAAAGCAGCAACTTATCGACACGCTGAAAAAGATCAACCAGTTAACCATCGATTATAAACCCGAATAAGTATAAAATAATAACCTCCCTTTTTTGGGCTGGTGAGACCTATGAAAAGAATAATAAAAAAAGTAGCGGTTTTAGGTTCGGGTGTAATGGGGTCGCGCATTGCCTGCCATTTTGCCAATATCGGCGTGGAGGTTTTACTGTTGGATATCGCTCCAAAAGAACTCGCGCCCGATGAGCAGGCTAAGGGCCTTGCGCTGGATAACCCCAAAGTTAAAAACCGAATCGTTAACACCGCGCTCGATGCTGCCGCAAAATCAAACCCATCGCCTGTATTTACTAAAGTCGCTTTGAGCCGAATAACCACCGGCAACTTCGATGATAACATGAAGGACATCGCAGGTTGCGACTGGACGATAGAAGTAGTGGTTGAGAACCTGGATATCAAAAAGAAGGTATACGACCAGGTAGAACAGTTCCGCAAGCCGGGCACGCTCATCACCTCCAATACTTCAGGTATCCCTATTCATTTAATGGCCGAAGGACGCAGCGAAGATTTTAAAGCTCATTTCTGCGGAACACACTTTTTTAATCCGCCAAGATATTTACGGTTACTAGAGATTATCCCAACACCCGATACCAAAGCCGAGGTTATTGATTTTGTGATGCATTACGGCGATAAGTTTTTAGGTAAAACAACTGTTTTATGTAAAGATACGCCGGCGTTCATCGCCAATCGTGTTGGCGTGTATTCGATCATGGCCTTGCTGCATCTGGTCGAAAAAATGGATCTGACGGTTGAGGAGATAGATAAATTTACCGGCCCGGCCTTAGGTCGTCCAAAATCGGCCACCTTCCGCACCAGCGATGTGGTGGGTTTGGATACCATGATCAACGTAGCCAACGGCTTGTATAATAACTTGCCGAACGATAAAGCCCACGACCTGTTTGTATTGCCCGAATACGTGAAAAAGATGGCCGAGAACAAATGGCTAGGCGATAAAACCAAACAAGGCTTCTACAAAAAAGTTAAAAATGCCGATGGTTCGAGCGAGATTCTGGCGCTTGACCTGAAGACACTCGAATATAAACCACAGGCCAGGGTAAAATCGGCCACGCTGGAAGCAACCAAACTCATCGAGAACCTGCGCGAGCGTATGCGTGTTTATGCTAAGGGTACCGATAAGGCAGGCGAATTTTTCCGCACCTCATTCTATGGCCTGTTCGAATACGTAAGCCACCGCATCCCCGAAATATCCGACGAATTGTATCGCATTGACGATGCCCTGCGTGCCGGTTTCGGTTGGGAGCTTGGTCCGTTTGAGGTTTGGGATGCGCTAGGTGTAAAGGAAACGGTTGCCACTATGAAAGAAAAAGGCAACGAAGCCGCAGCATGGGTATACGAAATGCTGGATGGCGATAACTCCTCGTTCTATAAGGTAGATAATGGTGTCAAAAAGTATTACGATATCCCTACTAAAACTTATAAGCCGATTCCCGGTACCGAAAGCTTTATTATACTTGATAACATCCGCGAAAATAAAACGGTATGGAAGAACAGCGGCACCACGCTTACCGATCTGGGCGATGGTATCCTTAACCTGGAGTTCCACACCAAAATGAATACCATTGGCGGTGAAGTTTTGCAGGGTATCAATAAAGCCATCGATATCGCCGAAAAGGATTTCCGTGGATTGGTGATCGGCAACGATGGCGCTAACTTTTCGGCCGGCGCTAACGTGGGTATGATCTTTATGATGGCTGTAGAGCAGGAGTGGGATGAGATTAACCTGGCAGTAAATATGTTCCAAAAAACTTCGATGCGTATCCGTTACTCATCTATCCCGGTTGTGACCGCGCCGTTTAACCTCGCTTTGGGTGGCGGTTGCGAGTTTTGCTTACATGCCGATCACGTACAACTGCATGCCGAAACCTATATGGGTTTGGTTGAGTTTGGTGTTGGATTGATTCCTGGTGGTGGTGGTACCAAAGAGTTCGCTTTGCGCGCATCTGATAGTTATGGCGATGGGCAGATAGAGCAGAATGTGCTGAAAGACCGTTTCCTCACTATAGGTATGGCTAAAGTATCAACCTCGGCACCCGAAGCGTATGATCTGGGTTACTTGCTGAAAGATAAATACAGCATCAGCATGAACCGCAGCCGATTAATAGCCGATGCAAAAGAAAAAGCCATCGAGCTTGCAGACGCAGGCTATACGCAACCCGTACATCGTAAAGACATTAAGGTTTTAGGTAAATCAGGATTAGGCATGGTATACATTGGTGCCAACTCCATGTACTCGGGCCATTACATATCCGAGCACGATAAAAAGATCTCCGAAAAACTGGGCTACGTAATGTGCGGCGGCGACCTTTCATCGCCAACCCTCGTTACCGAGCAATACCTGCTCGACCTGGAACGCGAAGCATTTTTATCGTTGTGTGGTGAGAGGAAGACATTGGAACGGATACAGAGTATATTAACAAAGGGGAAGACACTAAGAAACTAACTGAACAAGGATAAAGGAGCAAAGAACAAAGACATCTTTCATCCTTGCTCCTTGTTCTTTTATCAAAAGTAACAATGACTGAAGCATATATCATAGCAGGTTATAGAACAGCAGTAGGCAAGGCGCCACGTGGTGTATTCCGTTTCACCCGTCCCGATGATCTCGCCGCCGAAGTGATCCGTCACCTGGTAGCATCGGTACCGGGTTTGGATAAAGAGAGTATCGACGATGTGATCGTGGGCAACGCCTCGCCCGAAGCTGAACAGGGTTTAAATGTAGCACGCCTAATCTCGCTGATGGGATTAGATACCGATAAGGTGCCCGGCGTAGTGATGAACCGTTACTGCGCTTCAGGGTTGGAAACTATTGCTACTGCTACTGCAAAAATACGCTCGGGCATGGCCGATTGTATTATTGCGGGCGGTGTTGAAAGCATGTCGATGCTGCCGATGGGTGGCTGGAAGATTGTGCCAAACCCACAAGTTGCCGTAACCCATCCCGACTGGTACTGGAACATGGGCCTTACAGCCGAAGCGGTAGCTAAAGAATATAAGGTAAGTCGGGAGGATCAGGATGAGTTTTCGTACCATTCGCATCAAAAAGCCATTAAGGCTATTGCAGACGGGCGAATGAAACAAGGCATTTTGCCTATCACCGTCAAAGAAACCTACCTCGACGATAACCTGAAAAAGAAAACCCGCGAGTACGTGGTTGATATCGACGAAGGCCCGCGCGCCGATACCAGCATCGATAAGCTGGCAAAGTTGAAGCCGGTTTTCGCTGCCGATGGCGTAGTTACGGCAGGCAATTCATCCCAAACCTCGGATGGCGCCGCCTTTGTGCTCGTGGTATCCGAAAAGTTATTGAAAGAGCTGAATATACAGCCGTTAGCTCGTTTGGTAAGTTACGGTGTGGCGGGTGTTCCGCCGCGCATTATGGGCATCGGCCCGATATATGCCGTACCGAAAGCGCTGGCTCAAGCCGGTATGAAATTAGATCAGATCGACCTGTTCGAACTGAATGAAGCCTTTGCATCGCAATCGCTGGCGGTAGTTCGCGAGTTAGGCATCGATCCAGCCAAATTGAACGTTAACGGCGGTGCAATAGCCTTAGGTCACCCACTGGGTTGCACTGGAGCAAAGCTCACTGTGCAATTAATCAACGAGTTAAAAGAACGTAAACAAAAATACGGCATCGTTACTATGTGTGTAGGTACAGGACAGGGCGCAGCAGGCGTGTTTGAGGTTTTATAGAACAAAGATTTAAGGAACAAAGAGCAAGGACTTAATAAGAGATGTACAATTTTAGACAGTTAAACATTTGGAAAGATGCTATAAAATTGGCTAAAGCTATTTACGGACACACAGCCAATTTTCCCGCACATGAAAAAATACGGTTTAACTTCTCAAATAAATCGAGCAGTTGTTTCGGTTGCCTCCAATATCGCTGAAGGCTCATCACGTAGTTCGGATAAAGAGTTCAAACACTTTCTTTCTATTGCAATAGGTTCGCTGTTTGAATTGGAAACACAAATAATATTAGCCAATGAATTTGGCTTTATAAGCTTGGAAGATACAGAGATAGTTATCGCAGAGATCATTGTTCTGCAAAAGATGATCACAAATTTTAGAAAAACTTTGAGCAAAGAATAGGTCCTTAATCCTTGTTCCTTGTTCTTTTATCATAACAATATGGAAACTGAATTAAAAAAAGCAATCAGGGGTGGCGAATTCGTAATTCGCGAAACCTCTTATGAAGATATTTTTATTCCCGAAGAGTTTGACGAAGAGTCGCAGATGATCCGCAAAACTTGCGAGGATTTTCTGGCTGCCGAAGTACTGCCAAATCTTGACCGTATAGATGCCCAGGAAGAAGGCCTGATGCCAACCTTATTGGACAAAGCCGGCGAGATGGGATTGCTGGGCGTCTCCATTCCTGAAGAATACGGCGGCTTTGGCAAAAATTTCAACACCAGTATGCTGGTTGCCGATGCTGTTGGCGCCGGCTTCTCCTTCGCGGTAGCGTTGTCTGCACATACCGGTATAGGCACCCTGCCGATATTGTATTATGGTAATGACGAACAAAAGCAAAAATATATTCCTAAACTGGGCATCGGCGAGTGGAAGGCAGCTTATTGCTTAACCGAACCAAATTCCGGATCGGATGCCAACTCGGGCCGTACCAAAGCGGTGCTAAGTAAGGATGGTAAGCATTATTTGATCACCGGGCAAAAAATGTGGATCACCAATGGCGGTTTCGCCGATATCTTTATCGTATTCGCCAAGATAGATAATGATGAGAACCTGAGCGCTTTCATCGTCGAAAAAGCGTTCGGCGGCATCACCATGAACCCCGAAGAACATAAGTTGGGTATTAAAGGCTCATCAACCCGCCAGATATTCTTTAATGATTGCCCGGTACCGGTTGAAAATCTATTATCCGAAAGGCAGAACGGCTTTAAGATCGCGGTTAACATCCTCAATATCGGCCGTATCAAACTGGGCGCGGCGGCCATAGGTTCATCACGCATGGCATTCAACCATGCACTTAATTATTCAAACGAGCGTATACAATTTAAGCTGCCGATCTCAAAGTTCGGCGCTATCCGTTACAAACTGGCCGAAATGGCAACCCGTATTTACGCGGTTGAAAGTGCAGCATATCGTGCTGGTCAAAACATCGATGATGCCTACGAGGCTTTGCACGCAGGTGGCATGGATCAGGCTAAAGCCAAACTCAAATCGGTGGAGCAATTCGCTGTGGAGTGTGCCATCCTTAAGGTTTGGGGTTCCGAAGCTTTGGATTACGTTGTAGACGAAGGCCTGCAGGTTTATGGCGGTATGGGCTATAGCGCCGAAGCGCCGATGGAACGCGCTTACCGCGATAGCCGCATCAACCGCATTTTTGAAGGTACCAACGAGATCAACCGGATGCTGATTGTGGATATGCTGTTAAAGCGCGCCATGAAAGGCGAACTCGACCTGATGACGCCGGCCATGGCTGTTTCGGCTGAACTGTTGTCGATCCCTGATTTTGGCGAGGAAGACGATGCACCGTTTGCGTACGAGAAGAAGATCCTCAAAAATCTGAAAAAAACAGGGTTGATGATCGCCGGCGCTGCCGTACAAAAGCTGATGATGACGCTGGGTAAAGAGCAGGAAATTTTGATGAACATTGCGGATATCATTGGCTATGTATATATTGCGGAGTCGACGATACTGCGAACCGAAAAACTGGTGAAACTACGCGGCGAAGAAGCTTGCGCCGGCCAGCTGGATATGATGCGTGTTTATCTGCACGAAGCTGCCGACCATGTGTACATTGCCGGTAAAGAAGCCTTAAACTCGTTTGCCGAAGGCGACGAATACCGCGCGATGATGGTAGGCTTGAAACGCTTTACCAAAACCGAGCCTTTTAACATTAAGGATGCAAGGCAGCGTATTGCTAAACAGCTGATAGAGGCCAACAAATATTGTTATTAACTGACCATTAATATATATCCGGGGCTGTTATTCTAAAGGGTAACAGCCCTTTTTATTGCAGATAATTTCCCTCTTGAGAGGGGTTAGGTGTGTGTTATAACAATGTGATCCATCAACTTTTCCAAAAACTTGACAATAAAATGTGTTAAAATATGTTAAGGTTCTGTTTTTGAATTTTAAAAGGATAAATTTGCCCTTTGAATAATTTATGCGCGGGTTGCTGATAATAGCTTTGTTTTTATGCTGCTGCATGGTTGCCTGCCAAAAGGTAACAACCGATGCTGAACTAGCACAGATACAGTTGGGTAAAGATACCGTGGCTATTAAAAACTACCTGGTAGCTAACAATTTAATCAGTACGGCCGTCAGGGACAAAACAACCGGCGAGTACTATATTATTGATACTTTGGGTACAGGTAACGCGCTGTTCACTAGTTCAACATTGATAACAGTTGGCTATACTGGCAAGATTATGGGTAGCGGTACTAATTTTGCCCAAACCAATAACTTTCATCCATCATACGCTTTGGGCGGTACGATACAAGGTTGGCAGATTGGTATCCCACATATAAAAAAAGGGGGCGTTATCCGTTTGTTTGTGCCATCGGGGTATGCTTACGGGCCGTATGCGCAGCCACAACTGGGTTTACCCGCCAATGCGATATTGGATTTTACAATTAAATTATACGACATAACTAATTAAAATAAACTGCCGTCAGGCGCAAAGCCGGTAACACCGGAACAAAACAAATATTTAATGAAAAGATCAGTTTACTTCATCATAGGTTTTATCGCTTTAGGATTGTTATCGTGCAGGAAAAGCTCGGATAACTTAACCATAAAACAGTTTGATGCAAACAATATCCAGCAATACATTTCAACTAACGGCCTCACCGGTTTTAGCCGGGATACTACGGGTGGCGACACCACCGGTATTTGGTACAAGGTTATTACACAAGGCAATGGCTCAGTGGTTAATTATCAGGATATCGTATCGTACATATACACATACCATACATTCGACAATAGTTACGCTACTACCGATACCATTGTCAACCATACCAATACTTATGTGGGCCACATAACACCTTTAGCTGTACAAATAGCTATTAAAAACTTATTAAAAAAGAAAGGTGGTGTGGTACGTATGCTGGTGCCATCACGCCTGGCATTTGGTATAAACGGCTATTTCTCAGGTGCTATCGCCATCAACGGTAACCAGTGTTTGGATTATACGGTAAGCCTGGTTAACAACGATCTTTACATTAACCCAACTACTAACAAGCCTGTTCTTGATACTTTGATCGCCAGATATACCGACCCTGGTACAAACGCGCATGTTGTTGATACTTTGTTAAAGAAATATAAAACCAACCAGGAAGTTTACGATGATATCAGCATCCAGAAATATATGGCTGCTAATGGTTTGTCAGGATATACCAGATCGCAATCGGGGCTTTGGTATAAAATTTCACAGGCAGGTACCGGTACTGATCGTATTACCATCGCGTCAACAGTAGGGGTTGACTATACCGGCTACTTATTTAACGGCACAATATTCGATCAGCAAAATACAACAGATGGTACAGCTGCAGTTTCGCTTGGCTTGTATGATCTGGTTCCGGGTTTTGCCGAAGGCTTGATGAAAACAACTGCAGGTGGAAAAATATCTCTATTGATACCATCAGCCCTGGCGTATGGCAACAACGTTTCTGGGGCTATACCCGCATTTAGTTGCCTTCGTTTCGAAATTAACGTAATAAACGTTACCAACTAAACCCTTTCGGCCAGGGCTTTCTTAAATACTTTTAGGCACCTGTCGCGTGCAAAAGCTTGTTCTACAATGGGTTTTGGATAATTGCTGAAATCAGCATACTCCGGAACCCATTTTTTTATGTATTCCAGTTCAGGGTCAAACTTTTTCAGCTGTATCTCCGGATTAAATACCCTAAAGTACGGCGCGGCGTCAGTTCCGCTTCCGGCCGCCCATTGCCAGCCGCCAACATTGCTGGCCATGTCATAATCCAAAAGCTTCCGCGCAAAGTAACGCTCTCCCCAGCGCCAGTCAATCAATAAATGCTTGCTTAAAAAACTGGCTGTTACCATGCGCGCCCGGTTGTGCATATAGCCAGTGGCATTCAATTCGCGCATGCCGGCATCTACCAGCGGGTAACCTGTTTTACCCTCGCACCAGGCCTCAAACTCGTGTTCGTTATTGCGCCAGATGATGTTGTCATACTCCGGCTTGAAGGCATGATCAGCAGTTTTCGGAAAGTGATATAAGATCATCATATAAAACTCCCGCCATATCAGTTCATTGAGCCAGGTTTTATCTTCGGCTTCATAAGCGTCGTTTACCAATTGGCGTATGCTTACCGTGCCAAACCGCAGGTGCAGGCCAATATGCGATGTGCCATTATCATTTGCCGGAAAGTCCCGCGTTTCGGCGTAGTGTTTTATGATCGATTGATATTCCTTATCGGGGAATTTGGCATCGCTTTCCGTAAATCCCATCTGCTTTAGCGTTGGCATTTGCAGGGGGGCGGTCTTAAATAAACTATGCAGATATTTCTCCGTGGGATACGATTTCAGATAAAAAGGTTTCAGCCTTTCGTACCACCTGCGTTTATAAGGCGTAAAAACGGTATAAGGTTTGCCATCATCTTTAATCATCTCATCCCGCTCAAATATTACCTGGTTCTTGTATGTATTGAATGCGATGTTTTTAAGCTTGAGCTTTTCGGCTATGGCTTCGTCACGCTTTATGGCATAAGGCTCGTAATCGTGGTTGATATAAACTCCGGCAACATCGTATTCTTTTAATACCTCATCCCACGCGTGATTAATGTTGCCGTGTTTTACTAGTATATCTGAGTGATGTTTGCGTAATTGTGTACTTAACCCGGTTATAGTTTGATAGATGAATGTTACGCGGGCATCATCCTTATCTTCCAGTTGATCAAGTATGGCGATATCAAAAATAAACAATGGTAAAACGGGGTGATTGCTTTTTAAAGCATAGTAAAGCCCGGCGTTATCTTCCAGGCTTAAATCGCGGCGAAACCAAAAAATGTTTACTTTTTGCAGCATGTAAAATACACGTTTGTTTAACGGCGCATATTAGCTAAAAAAGTTTAAAGCTCCCTAAGCTATTTAGCCGGGAGCTTCTAATATATATGTGGAGTAAATTATTGTAGGTTGAATTTAACCGGGGCGAATTCTGATTTGATAGTGATCAGCTTATCCGCATTACCCTTACCCAGGTGCCCTTTGTAGTTTTTGGTCGGATTATACCTGCGGCCTTCCTCGGCTGACGGGCTGGTTATCGTTACATCGTGATTGCCATAATCAAAATTGTTGTTACGCACGGTTACATCAAAATCGAAGTTTTGGTTGTTGTTGAAGTTTACCTCAAGCGGTGCAATGTAGGTGGTAACCGACAGGTTTTTCACGCTTTTGTCCAGATCGCTAATTTGTATGCCGGGGCCGTATCTTACGTTAAGTGTTGCTCCTGATTTAATCTTACCGATCTTAACGGCGCTAACGTTTGCATCAACGTTCAGGTTCTCAGCGGTGCCCACGTCAAGGCTGCCATATTGCACCTTCAACTGGCCTCCGTTCAAACTTTCGATGGTAGTTGCGCCGCGTGTAGTTATTTCATTAGCGGTATTGGTAAGCTTCCTAGCAGTAAAGTTGCCATAAGTGCTGTTAACAGTTACTTTACCGTCAAAGTCGGGCAGTTCGATCCCGCCGAAGCGATTGGTTATCTGCAGCGGGTTTTTCGACGGCATGTAGATAGTATAGTTAATGAATACTTTGCGTACAAACGCTTTGCCGTTAGTGGTACCCATGCCCCACGAGTTATTGCCATCATTTGTTTCGATTTTTGTTGCGAACGATACGGTCGAACCATCTTTATTATCCTCAATTTTTACGCCATCCAATAGCTTTTGGGCTTCGTCAGTTTCCATAGCGTCGGCCCGTATCTGTGCTTCAACTTTAAACTCGTTTTTGTTCCAGGTGTTCACGGTTATTTTACCGAATTTGTTATCAAGAACCAGCTTATCATCGCGGTCAACGTTGTAGCTTTTGCTATATGCCTTGGTTACTTCTTTTACCTCACCGCTCTTCACTCTTTCTTCCAGCTTTTTATCACTGGCATCAAAATTTAAATTGAATGATTTATTGAATGCTTGTGCAAAGTTTTTATTTAAAGTTATAGGTGTTACAGGTTTTAAAGCAACTGCGGGCGGTGTTACCGAAACACGCGGTGCAACCATAGTCCTTGGGCTAATTTTAAGGGGTCTTGCCGGGGCATAAGCTGATCCATAACCTACAACCACTCTTTCTTTTAATCGCAGGCTGTCGCGCTTTTTCATACTATCCATCTTTACCTGCATGTTCTGTAGCTTTAGCTCCATTTGTTTCATGCGGTTTTCCAGATCTTTTTGCTGTTCGGCTGTCATGGTTTGCTGGGCAATGCCGGCGCCATGCAAACCAGTTACTATGGCTATAGTAATTAATAGGGATTTAAATATTTTTGATTTCATTTTGTTGTTGTTTTTTCATTTCATTAAACTGTTCTATTACCTGTAATTGCTGATTCAGCACATCGGTTTGTATTTGCAAATTCCGGATCATTGCACGTAAAACCCTTTCCTGGTTAGGGCTTGTAGCTAAATCATTATTCAGTTTTTTATAGGTCGAATCCATTTTGGCTATCTCGCCGCTAAACTCTTTATACAGTTCAGGGTCGGTTTTGGCCAAAGTTTTTAACTCGCTGCGTTTGTTTGCAACCAAACTTGCGTAGTGTTTTTGTTGCTGGGCATATTCGGGGTTAATGGCGGCCAGGTTTACGGTTGCCGGTTTTTCATTTTTTACATAAAAAACAAAGGCAATCGTCATCACCACAAAAACAACGGCGGCCACACGTAATACAAAACCCAATGTAAAGGTTTTGGCTTCGCGCTTTGGGGGCGTGGTAGCCTGTACCGGCGGTAATGCTTTTTCAATTTTATCCCATAAGTTAAAATCCGGCTCCAATTCATCAAATTCCTTTTTATTATCTCTGATGAAATTTTCTAATCGCTTGCTCATGATGTAATCCCTCTCTGTTTCAAAATTTCAATTAGTTTTCTTTTTGCTCTTAAAAATTGTGTACGCGATGTATTTTCGTTGATCTTTAAAACCTGCCCTATCTCTTCGTGGTCATATCCTTCCAGTAAGTAAAGCGAAAGTACCACACGGTAACCTTCGGGCAGCACTCTAATGGCTTCTTTAATTTGGGCTACTTTATATTGCAGGTCCTCATCGTCATAAAAATCATTATCAGCTAAATCTTCAATTTGTTCATCCTCAATGCCAACCAGGTCCATTTTGCGTTTACGCAGCAGATTAATCGCCCGGTGTACCACAATTTGTTTTAACCATAAGCCAAAGGTTGTTTCCTGCCTGAAATCACCTATACGGGAAAACGCATCCAGGAATGCCTCCTGCAATACATCCTGGGCCTCATCCAAATTATCCACTATCCTGAAAGCGGTGTTCAGCATCGCCTTCGAGTATAGCTTGTACAATTCGTAATGAGCCTTTTTGTTCCCATTTTTGCATTCAACCACCAGGTCAAAATGCTTGTCTACATAAACGGCTTCCAAGTTTTGTTTTTAGCTTTCGGTATAAATGACACTACGTTTTTAAAAACGTTGCACGAAAGCTTAAATTTAGCGAAGAGTATTTAAAAAAGTATCGATAGCGTGTACGGCATTGTCGTATCTTTCCTGCCCCAGGCCCGATATTACTACATATTCGGCGTTAAGGGCTTTAAGTTCATCATGCCAAACCTGCATAAAATGTTCGCGCTTGTCCGGGAAATCGCGCAATGGGTCGTGCTGCCAGGGCATGTCGATGTTAAGAAGAAGGTAAAAATCGTAATGATGGCGTTTCAGTTCATCAATCACCTGTTGCGGCGATCCGCCGAACATGTGATCGCTCCATATTTTTACGGTAATAAAAGTAGTATCGCAGACAAGTATTTTATTAGCCTGCGGCAGTAAGCGGTTTTCAAGCGCCAGTTGCCCCTCAAACATATTGATCTCATCCTGCCAGGTGGGTGGCTCGGTTAATTTTTCGCAATACTCGCGGGCATACTCGGGCACCCAAACAGTTTGATAATGCTTGGCCAGGTAGGCCGACATGGTTGATTTCCCCGTCGATTCGCCGCCTACTACCGCTATTTTAACAATACCATTATCCATTTGCAGTTTGCAATTGTCTGTGATACTCTTTGCGCCAATCAAGATAACCAAACAGCGCAATGATAACGTATACTCCGAACATAAAAGCCGTAGGTTTTAAATCTTTAACAATATAAATGCCCACATAAATAATGTCTACAAATATCCATATCAGCCAGTTCTCTAATACCTTTCGGGCCAAAAATAGCTGCCCCACCAGGCTGCACGCCGTGCAAAAGCTATCCAGGTAAGGGAAGGCAGCGGGTTTATAATGTAATATGGGCGCCAGCTTAACCAAAGTAAAGCCTAATGCCGGCGTCACCAATGCCACCGCCATTACCGACCATAGAATTTGCTGCCTGGTTATCAACAGAACGGGCCGTTTTTCTTCGCCCTTTGGTTTCTTTATCCAGTAATACCAGCCGTAAATATTAATGCACAGCAGGTAAATGTTTTGCCCCATATCTGCATACAGGGCAGTTTTTGCAAATATGTAAACATAAATAGCAGTACAAACAATGGCAAAGGGCCAGTTCCAGATGTTATTAATGGCCGCCAGCCATACGCAAATTAAACCGGTGAATACCCCTATAAGCTCTAACAAGCTTTGGCCCTGCCACCAGGCTTCCAATGCTTTAATAAACTCCATTAATATATGCCTTGAAAAAATCCCGATAGCGACACATCAAAATAGTAACATATTTTGCGTAGGGTGTCTAAACGGATATCTACCCGGCCCGATTCGAGCCTGGCAATGTTAATATTGGTTTCGCTGTAAAACTTTTCCTGACTAACCTGATTTTGTCTGCGGAGGCGCTTGATCTGCAATGCCACCTTTTTCTTAAAAGCGATCTCGGAGGTATTTAGATATTCAAAATCGGTTAATAACATAGTGCGCGGCTTGGATTTGTTGAAACACTAAATTAGAAAATTTAATCCTCATAAATGTAACAATGCTTTGATAAACCCTTTTTTGGTAAACGAATTATGAAAAAATTACCTTCTTCTTTAGCCCCAAGGCAACGAAACGGTTCAAAATGTTAGAAGCAGATTAAAATTACTGACGAATACGTATTTGTTTTGAGTGTGCCCGCACTATACCTTTGTTACTAAGAAAAGCACGGAGCATATCTGTGATGATTCAGAAAAGCTTTACATCTACCAATGAAAACTTTCTTTGAATTCTCAGACACCCAAGCTGAGTGATTTGTGTTCTTTGTTTTGGGTTTAATCAATAGTTTAAATTAATTAGGGGAAAGGGAGCTTCAAAAGAGCTCTCTTTTTTTTGTTAAAAATTATTTACTATGCATGCATATAATTATATTTGATGCAGTTAACCAACCTCTTATTATAAATTTATGTATTTCGACCTATCAGAAGAGCACCAGATGATCAGGCAGGCTGCGCGGGATTTTGCCCAAACAGAGCTAAAGCCAGGAGTTATTGAACGCGACGAACACCAGAAGTTTCCGGCCGAGCAGGTAAAAAAACTGGGCGAAATGGGCTTCCTGGGCATGATGGTTGATCCAAAGTACGGGGGCAGCGGTATGGATAGCGTTTCTTATGTGCTGGTGATGGAAGAGCTTTCGAAGATAGATGCTTCGGCCTCGGTGGTAGTATCGGTAAATAACTCGCTGGTATGCTACGGCCTTGAGCAGTATGCCAGCGAAGAGCAAAAACAAAAATATTTAGTGCCATTAGCTAAAGGCGAGAAGCTCGGCGCGTTTTGCCTTTCTGAACCTGAAGCAGGCTCCGACGCTACATCGCAGCACACCACGGCTGTGGATATGGGTGATCATTACCTGCTGAACGGGACTAAAAACTGGATCACCAATGGTAATTCGGCATCAACCTACCTGGTTATCGCGCAAACACATCCTGAGAAAAAGAGCAAAGGCATCAATGTTTTTATCGTTGAGAAAGGTATGCCCGGCTTTACCATTGGGCCGAAAGAAAATAAATTGGGCATCCGCGGGTCCGACACGCATTCGCTCATGTTCAGTGATGTAAAAGTACCTAAAGAGAACCGCATAGGCGAAGATGGCTTTGGCTTTACCTTCGCCATGAAAACACTGGAAGGCGGCCGTATCGGTATCGCTTCGCAGGCATTGGGTATTGCCGCCGGCGCTTATGAATTGGCCCTGGCTTACAGTAAAGAACGTAAAACCTTTGGTAAACCCATTGCCGATCATCAGTCTATACAATTTAAACTGGCTGACATGGCTACAGAGATCGAAGCCGCGCGCTTATTATGTTTAAAAGCCGCCTGGCTGAAAGATAACCAACAACCGTATGCCGAAGCCTCATCAATGGCCAAACTTTTCGCATCCGAAGTAGCCATGAAAACCACTATAGAAGCGGTGCAGATACACGGTGGTTACGGCTTTGTAAAAGAGTATCATGTTGAGCGTTTAATGCGCGATGCCAAAATCACCCAGATATACGAAGGCACATCCGAAATACAGAAGATAGTGATAGCGCGCGAGGTGCTGAAATAGATATTGATTCGTTATATTTGTGATATGACAGATAAAGATCTTTTAGTTGTTATTTCTGAGCTGTTGCGCAAGCAAGATCAGCAAGCCGAGATATTGGATCATCATACCAAATTGTTAGATCACCATACAAAGCTTATTGAACAAACCAATGAGCGCTTACAACAACTAACCGATGTTTCAATTGCTGAGTTTGAGTGGCAGCATAAACAAGCAGAAGAACAAGCTAAATTTAACGAGCGCCAAATGGATTTTAACGAACGCTTCCTGGCTAAACTCGACGAAATTTCAAACAAACTATAAACCCGGTTTTGTGAAAAAATCGATCTTCATATTACTTGCGATGATACTCACATCGCCATTTGCCTTTGCACAAACCAAACTGCAAAACGGCATCTGGCATGGCAGCCTTAAGAACTCATCGGATAAAGAAGTACCCTTTACTTTTGAGGTTAAAGATACGCTGGGTAAAAAATGTATCCGGATTATCAACGGCAGCGAGCATTTTAAGGTGCCTGATGTTAAACAACTTGGCGATTCGGTATTCATTCACATGCCTTTGTTCGATTCCGAATTTAAGGCTAAACTGGTAGAAGGTAAATTACGGGGCAACTGGATAAGGCATTTACCGCAAGCGGATGTGGCAATTCCGTTTACTGCCGAATTGGGTAACTACCGGTTTTTTAAAGAAGCAAAACCGGGTTATAATGTAGAGGGACGCTGGAGCGCCATATTTGCCAGCGGCGATACTACCGTTGCCGAGTTTAAACAAACAGGCAATAAGGTTACAGGTACATTTTTAACCACTACCGGCGATTACCGCTACCTTGAAGGTACAACCACCAATGATAGCCTCTATCTATCGTGCTTTGATGGCGGGCACGCCTTTTTATTTACGGCAGCCATCAGCCATAACAATACCAGCATCTTAACAGGCGGTAAGTTCTATTCAGGCTGGTCGGGTAAAGACGAATGGTGGGCACAGAAAGATGAGAACGCTAAACTACCTGATGCTTACTCGCTTACTGCGTTAAAACCCGGTTACACTAAAATGGCCTTCACCTTTACCGACCTGAACGGTAAAAAGGTATCCTTAAGTGATGCGCGCTTTAAAAATAAGGTAGTCATCCTGCAGATCATGGGGTCGTGGTGCCCTAATTGTATGGACGAAACTTCTTATCTGGTCAACTTCTACAAAAAATATCACCCGAAAGGGGTGGAGATAATTGGCCTGGCTTATGAGCGCAGTACCGACTTCAACCGCTCGAAAAAGAGCCTCGATCAACTGAAAAAACGTTTTAACATTCCTTATCCGGTGCTGATTACCGGTTATACCAACGATAAAAAAGAACTGGTAAAAAGCCTGCCTATGCTCGCTAATTTTATAGGTTTCCCTACTACGATTATTATCGATAAAAAAGGCGATGTGCGCAAAATACACACAGGTTTTAGCGGCCCCGGAACGGGTAACTATTATGCCGAGTTCATCAACGAGTTTGAAAAGCTGAATGATGACCTGCTGGCCGAAAAGTAATTAGCGACGGTCGCGCTCAAGCCCGTGGAATATCATTTTGATAATGGCCAGTACAATAGCAAAAAGTACAGCACTGAAAAAGCCATGTACATAAAAACCATCCAACAAGTGGCTTACCAATAATATCATAAACACGCCAATAATAAATGATACCAAGCCAAGCGTTAAAATATTAAAAGGGAACGTGAGGATACGCAGGATCAACCCGATGGTGGCATTTACCACCGCCAATAAAACACCGGCTATCACGGCGGTAAAATAACCGTTAACATGCACGCCGGGTATAAAGTACGAGGCTATTAAAATAGCCAGGCCTGTCAGCAAAATTTCAATTATAAATTTCATCGCGGTATATTTGAAACAACAATGTTAGCAAAAAGCTTTTCAAATGTCGGGCGGTTATGGCTGGTTTTTTTCGCAATGATCTGCATTAGCTGTCATTCCACTGATGTAAGCGAACGCGATGTCACTCATATCATACTAAGCCGCGATTCGCAGCTGGTTTGTGTGAGCGGTATAGATTACTCCATATTGCAGCAATTTAAGAAGGATTCGCTTACTACGGAAGCTTATCAACGCATTTTATCTGTTTACCGCATGCCTGCCGATACTGATATGAAAGATTATCAAAATGAGCAGCCTGGTATTTACAATATCACCGGCAGCCTGATCACCTTTAAGCCAGATACCCCCTTTAAAAAGCATCAAACGTATTTTGCCCGTTTTTATGGGCATGCAATGGGCAATATGCCTACAGATTTAGCACAAGGCAAAGGCAACTTGAAAGCGCCTAAGTTTACAGAAGTTATTTTTAAGTTTTAGCGTTTATCGCTCACCATATTGGTCAGCCTTACAAAATCAGCCACGCTCAATCGTTCGGCACGCAGATCTAGCAACGTATCCTCAGGGATGCGATCTTTAGGAATGACTGCCGATACGGCATTACGCAAAGTTTTGCGGCGTTGGTTAAATCCGGCTTTTACTACCTGCCAAAACAGTTTTTCATCGCAATCTAACTGTTCAGTTTCATTTCTCGTTAACCGGATTACTGCCGAAAGTACCTTTGGCGGCGGATTAAACACACCTGCCTTTACGGTGAACAAGTATTCAACCTTATAATAAGCCTGCAAAAATACGCTCAGAATGCCATACTCTTTACTGCCCGGTTTGGCTGTACAGCGTTCGGCAACCTCCTTCTGAAACATGCCTACCACCTCTATCACTTGCTGGCGGTTATCCAGCACTTTAAAAAGTATCTGCGACGAGATATTGTATGGGAAATTGCCAATGATGGCGAATCTATCAGCAAATACAGATTTAAAATCCATCTCCAAAAAGTCAGCATTAATTAAACGGCTACCCAGCTGCGGATATTTTTTTTGAAGGAACTGGTACGATTCGGTATCAATATCGATGAGGTAAGTTTCATATTCGGTTTTTTGGATCAAAAAGTCCGACAAAATACCCATGCCAGGGCCAACTTCCAGCACCTGGCAGTACTGGCCGGTAAGTTTCAGGCTGTCAACAATTTTGCCCGCGATGTTTTTATCGGTTAAAAAATGCTGACCCAGGTGTTTTTTTGCCTTAACTATACTCATCGATAAAATTTAATATTCACGCAAATTACGTCATATTTGTGCTTTGTTCTAAATCGGTTGTAAATTTGTGTGGAGCTTGGCGCATGGCGTTCGGCGCATAACGAATTGAAATGCCAATATTTAATCGGTGAAATCAATCTTCATCGATGTAACCATTAAATAATAATGAGCGATAAAATAAAGATAGGTATCAGCATCGGTGATGTAAACGGCATTGGCCTTGAGGTAATTATTAAAACTTTGGCCGATAGCCGCATATTGGATTACTGTACCCCCATAGTTTACGGCCATACCAAGGTGGCTTCGTTCCATCGCAAGGCGTTAAGCGTTCCCGAGTTTCAGTTTCATGTAATCAACGAGGCATCGCAGGCTAATCCCAAACGTGCCAACATGATCAACTGCTGGGATGAGGACGTAAAGATCGAACTGGGATCGGCTAACGAAACAGGTGGTACATACGCCTTTAAATCGCTGGAGCGGGCCGTTAACGATGTGGTTGCCGGGCATATCGATGCCCTGGTTACCGCGCCTATCAATAAGCATAACATCCAAAACGATGCCTTTAAATTTGCCGGCCATACCGAATATCTTCAGGAACGTGCAGGTGCACAGGATTCGCTGATGTTTTTAGTGAGTGATGACCTGCGTGTGGGTGTAGTAACCGGTCATATACCGGTTAACGATATCCCGCAAAAGGTAACTAAAGAGAGCATCCTGTCGAAACTGAAGTTGATGAACGAAAGCCTGAAAAAGGATTTTTGGATTCGTAAACCTAAAATTGCAGTGCTTGGCCTTAACCCGCATGCCGGCGACAACGGCCTTATTGGCGGCGAAGAGATAGCTACCATTATACCCGCCCTGGAAGAAGCGCGCGCTGCCGGCATTTTGGCGATGGGCCCATACGCGGCGGATGGCTTTTTTGCCAACGGTTCATATAAGCAGTTCGATGCTGTGCTGGCAATGTACCACGATCAGGGTTTGATACCGTTTAAACAGATCGCTTTTGAAACCGGCGTTAACTTTACCGCGGGTTTAAACATCGTACGCACTTCGCCCGATCATGGTACTGCTTACGATATAGCCGGTAAAGATCAGGCATCCGAATCATCATTCCGCGAAGCGCTTTTCCTTGCTTTGCATGTGGTACGGAACCGTAAAGAGCAGGCTGCACTAACCGAAAACCCATTGTTATTCTCCAAATTGAGCCGCGACCGCGATTAATTTGATAATAAAACATTTTTAACCCTATCAAACTGATAAGTTTCTTATCAATCTGATAGGGTTTTATTTTATTGTCGACTTCCTATTTATTTATAAACAATTTAAAGTCAGTGTATTAGTGCTTTGTCTTTGGCTGTGGCATTCCATTGGTACAGAGCAGTTCGACAGCGATTATCATTTCGATAAAACCGATCTGACAGCGCATTTAAATTAATACCCCTGATACTACAATCTTAATGAACCCCCATCTAAAAAAAGTCTCCTTTGCAGGCCTTGTAATCACACTCGGAATAATTTTTGGCGATATCGGTACTTCGCCTTTATACGTTTTTCAAACCCTTTTGCACGAGGGCGGTAAGGTTGATGCCGCATTGGTTTTAGGTTCCATATCCTGTATCTTCTGGACGCTGACCCTGCAAACCACTTTCAAGTACATCGTGATCACCCTGCAGGCTGATAACCGCGGCGAGGGTGGCATATTTTCGCTTTATGCACTGGTAAGGCGCTATGGTAAATGGCTGGCCATACCGGCTATTATAGGTGCCGGCACTTTATTGGCCGATGGTATCATTACGCCGCCTATCTCGGTAACCTCGGCTATCGAAGGATTGAACCTGGTGCCTGCTTTCGCTAAAGATATCGTTCCGGGTAACGCGGTGGTGCTCATCATCGTCATCAGCATTATGCTGCTGTTATTCTTCTTTCAGCAATTTGGCACCAAGGTGGTGGGCTCGGCATTCGGGCCTGTTATGGCATTATGGTTTTTGATGATCGGCGCTTTAGGTGCAATACAATTGGGCGGCGATCTGGGGGTTTTAAAAGCGTTGAACCCGTATTACGGCGCCAAACTATTAATGGAACATCCTAATGGTTTTTGGCTGTTAGGCGCGGTGTTTTTATGTACCACAGGTGCTGAAGCCCTTTATTCAGACCTTGGCCACTGCGGTCGTAAAAACATACAGGTAAGCTGGATATTTGTTAAAAGTACTTTAATGCTTAATTATTTGGGACAAGGTGCATGGGTACTTACCAGGCCACAAGGTTATAATTTTGACGGAGTAAATCCTTTTTTCGAGATCGTACCACATCAGTACCTTATACCAGCCGTTGCTTTGGCCACTTTGGCTACTATTATTGCCAGCCAGGCTTTAATAAGCGGCTCATTCACGCTCATTAGCGAGGCCGTGAGCATGAATTTCTGGCCACGTATCACCATTAAATATCCATCTAATATTCGCGGGCAGATCTATATCCCCAGTATCAACTGGATATTGTGTATAGGTTGTATCGCGGTATCATTGTATTTCCGCACATCAGAGCATATGACGGCCGCCTACGGCTTCTCCATCACCATCGCCATGTTGATGACCACTATCTTAATGTCATATTTTATGCGGTATGTTAAGCATTGGCCGCTGTGGTTGGTAATCATTATACTTTGTGTGTTTGTATGCGTAGAGTCGGCTTTCTTTGTGGCCAATGCAGTTAAGATAGTTAAACGGTTGTTCTTCCTGGTGTTTGAATTTGGGTTGATATTCACCATGTACATCTGGTACAGGGCTCGTAAGATCAATAACCGTTTCCTGCATTTTATTGATCTGAAGGATCAGATACCGATGCTGGATGCCCTGAGTTCCGACGAATCGGTACCGAAATATTCAACGCACCTGATCTATTTAACCAAAGCCAACAACAGCAAGCAGATAGAACAGAAGATTATCTATTCTATCATGAGCCGGATGCCCAAACGGGCAGACACCTACTGGTTTGTGCATATTGAGCGAACCGACGAGCCTTATACCCAGGAATACAGCGTTGAGCAACTTGAGCCGGGTAAAGTGATCAGGGTTGAGTTCCGTTTAGGCTTCAGGGTACAGCCGAGGGTGAATGTATTGTTCCGCCATGTGGTTGAGGATATGGTGAAACGTAACGAGATTGACATTACCAGCAAGTATAAATCGCTGAGCCAGTATAACCTGGCGGCTGATTTCAGGTTCGTGATCATGGAAAAATTCCTGTCGTACAATAACCTGTTCAACGCCAGCGAAAGTTTTATACTGAACAGCTATTTCGCCATTAAAAAACTGGCGCAAAGCGAGGCTAAAGCCTTTGGGTTAGATACCAGCGAAACGCGAATTGAGAAAATACCGTTGGTAGTTAAGCCGGTGAGTAACATTAATTTAAAGCGGATTGAGCCGAATACGCCTGTGATGCGTGCACATTAATGTGATCTTGCTCATTTTTTGATAAAATGGCAATTTTAGATTCGTGTATTAAGGTAAAATTAATAATTTTGCAGCCGAAAACTTTAAAGGCTCCATTTCCGTTAATTTATACATGTATATCCTTATATTCTTTCTGGCACACTGGTTTTTGTCGTTATTCTTCCAAACCTTTTTCCTGCACAGATACGCCTCACATAAAATGTTCACCACCAGTAAGGTGTTTGAACGTATTTTATATCTGCTGGATTATATCTGCCTGGGCAGCTCGTTTTTAAACCCGCGCGCCTATGCCATAATGCACCGCGAGCACCATGCTTACAGCGATACCGAGAGAGATCCACATTCGCCGCATTTTTTTAAAGATGTGTTCAGGATGATGTGGGCGACGGTGCTGACTTACTCAGACCACTTGCGCCGCACCCGCGAACCCGAGGCCCGTTTTTCCGGTAATTACCCTGAGTGGCCGCTGATCGATCGTATCGGTTCCACCATCGCTTCGCGCTTAATCTTTGGCGTGTTATATGTTTGGTTCTATGTAGCTTTCGCAACTCAATGGTGGATGTTTTTATTATTGCCGATACATTTTTTAATGGGGCCTATCCACGGCGCTATCGTTAACTGGTGCGGCCATAAATATGGTTACGCCAATTATGATAACAACGACAAATCAAAAAACACTACCCCGTTCGACTTTCTGATGTTAGGCGAATTGTTCCAGAACAATCACCACAAACATCCCAACAGCCCCAACTTTGCAAAGAAATGGTTTGAGTTCGATCCGGTTTACCCTGTTATGAAGGTAATGCACTGGATGCGGTTGATCCAGTTGAGAAAAGCGGCGTAATTGCTGCTGGCTTTATAAATTTTGTCATCTCGAACAATAGTGAGAGAGCTTCTGAGGGATGCAAGTACGAGTGTTATAACGAATAAGAATTGTACATTGCGTATCAATGCATATACTTCTAAAAATTTACTATTTCTTATTGTTTATCTCCTTAGATATTTTGCTCTACCTGCGTTTAGGTCGAAGCATTTTAAAAACGGAGTTTTGGCTTAAAATCGTAGCCGGGGTACTAATAACTACGTTTATTATTCACCTTCCATTTCTGCATATTCCTTATCTTATGAGGTTCAAAAATTTTGTGACAATGTGTGGAATGGTGATCCAGCTATTAATTGTTTATTTTATAGGAATATTAGCCACACGACGAATTAAACGCAGGATATTACCCGATAAGGTAAAAGAATATGCACTTGGCTGGTTAAATATTGTTTTTAACCACATCATTTTCTTTTTCTTTATGTTTGGGCACCTAATATGGGCTATAGGAGGTTTTTAATCCTTTTTCTATTGTCTCTCCGGATTCTGCTCCCGCTCAATTCCATCCCATTCAATATAAAACTGCTCCAGGTATTGTTCCATAAATTGATGGCGCTGTTGGGCGATGGCTTTGCCTGTTTGGGTGTTCATTTTATCCTTTAGCAGCAGTAGCTTCTCGTAAAAATGGTTGATAGTAGGGGCTGATGAGCTTTTATACTCTTCCTTGCTCATGTTCAAATTTGGTGCGATATCCGGGTTATACATCTCGCGGTTTTTGTAACCGCCATAGGTAAATGCCCGGGCGATACCGATAGCGCCGATAGCATCCAGCCGGTCGGCATCCTGCACAATAGCTAATTCGTTTGAGTGGAACGCTGGTTTATCAAACCCAGCTTTAAATGACAGATAGCGGA